>VFQQ010000704.1_pt1 | contig 59265 bp, 93 predicted proteins | sample 3512341 | NCBI WGS metagenome assembly VFQQ01 (sample SAMN10412373, study PRJNA504923) | tailings metagenome | isolation source: Relicate 2 Philex TSF1 revegetated site | place: Philippines: Tuba, Benguet | collected 2017-08-29 | reverse complement strand
GGGCCCGGGCCGGGCCGACCGCCGGGAGGTTGCGCGACTTTGCGGCCTCTGCCGGTTTTGGGCTCTGTAGGGCGCTAGGATAGCCCTCTGGGCCTCTGGGAGAAAATTGCGCTAAAAATCAGAGCGATTGGTGCCTGTTTGAGGCCAGGTTCACAATCAGCGCCCCGTCTGCCGCCGCCGCCCCCACGACATTTCATGGGGGGGGGGGGGGGGGGGGGGGGTAATATCGCTGAGACGGGCCAGGGGCGGCGGCAGCAGCAGCAGCAGCGGCGGCGGTGGCACACGCAACGCGCCGCTCTGCTAGCCACTTGCGCACATGGGAAACATGTCAGCGCATGCGCATTCGCATGTTAGACGCCCAGCCTGACAAACAATCCACCACCATTAACCACCGCACCAGGTGCTGCGACACCAGGATTGCGTCCAGGGTGTGCGGGATCTCGCTCATGCCAAACTCAAAGGGCGGCTTCTCGGGGTGCCACTGCAAAGGCAGACAGTTGAACAAAGGAGCAAGCTGCAATCAGGCAACAAGGGCTAGGTCGCCGGCACTGGACGCCAGCAGCTGGCTGCGCTCTGCCGCATGCGACCAGATATGAGCCGGCGTGGCCGGGCAAGTGCCTGCTGTGGCAAACCCTGATGCGGGTGGCCCACAGCTGAGTCCATGGGCAGCCGCCCCTCCCCTGGGACCCCGAACCTGGGTGGCGGTGAAGGGATAGCGCTTGTGCTCCGCGGACGACACGTACACAACGCCGTTGCTGCGGCAGCAGGGTCCAGGGAGAATCAGATGCCGAGCTTGAGTCTCGGCAACCGCCTGTGGCCTGCGTGCACCATGCCCCTGATAAGCAGGCAGCAGAGTGCCGGCGGGGCTGAAAGCAAGCCACATGCTGCTTCACCTGAACGTCTCAGAACGCACCGGTCCTTGCTGGTTGTGAGGAGGTTGTAGTTCTCACGCAGGGCGGGCCACTTGTCGTAGTGGGCAGGCGGCAGCCCAAACCTGTGTGCAGGACAGGCGGGTGGGGCAATCAGACAGAGGACGCTGAATCGGCATTGCTGGCTGGCTGCAGTGCGCAGCAAGTGACAGGTCGTGCTGGCAGGCAGGGGTGCACTGGAGCCTTTGGGCATGCTGACGGATAAGTTGCGCTCACATGTGGTTCTCCATGCTGATGTTCAGCTGCGGGTTGCTCAGCTTGTCGCGCAGCTCCTGCAGGCAGGAGGCCAGGTGTGCCATTGTGGCAAACCTTGCACGGTGGCAAGCAGCACTGGATGCACATGTGCAGCACCCCAACATTTGTGCGGTCCGTTCAGCGTGTGCAGCCTCTTACATTGTACTAAGCAGTACTTATTTACACACCCCACTGGTGCTCAGAAAATCTGTTTCCCGCACCTGGGACATGCTGCCGAACATGATGCTGTCCTGGGACGTCTCCTCAAAGTCCAGAGTTGAGGCGTGGGCCACTGCCCAGAGAGTGAGGCAGGCGGGCAATCTGTCACCGGTTGTGTGCTTGGGCGATTATGAATCATGCGCTTTGCAGTTCACTCAAGTGCCTCATGTCTGTGCGAACCAGCAGCTCTCTTGCGTGCTGACGTGCCTCTAGCGTGTGCGACAGCAGCAGCAGCAGCAGCAGCGGCGGTGGCAGCGGCGGCAGCAGCAGCAGGCTGACCGCGTAGACCAACAGCACGCACCCGAGTCGGTGTCGACCAGCAGCTCCGTGAATGACACATTTCGCCTCCAGGATGTGCAACAGCAGCCAGCACCCATGTTGCAGCAGGGGTGACATAAGTTGCACAGGGCACACCTGAATCCGTGTCCACCAGCAGCTCGGTGAACGACACGTTTGCCTCCAGGATGTGCAGCAGCTGGAAGCCCAGGCAGGTGCCGTGGATAGGGAACACGTCGCCTGCTTAAGGTGGTTGGAGGGCATTTGGCCGGGGTGGGTTAAGAAGGAGGGCTGAACGGGTGCAAGGCGAGCATGCCCTCTCAGCAACTTGCATTCACATTACGGAAATGCTTGACTAGGCCGTAACGCAGGGAAGCTGGTGGTCAGAGCAGCGCTGCGCCTCTCACCTGCATCATTGGCCTCCTTGGCCCAGTTCCAGAGCTTGCGGGCCGCCACCACATCTGCAGGCCACACAGGCAGGGGCAAGTCAATTTCATGCCAACTTCATGCCGAACCAATCCACCTGCTCTTGCGTCCATCACTGCCACCGACTTGCAGACAGGTGCGCCGCTCACAGGGCGAGTCCGTCTACAGGTCTGTGATGCCCCTTGAATCCAAATCAAAGACAATGCACAGCAAATCGGAGTGAAAACCAAGCCAGGCGCGCTCACAGGGCGAGTCCATCCACAGGTCTGTGAGGCCTCCCGGAAAGATGATGCCATTCACGCTCTTGAACAGGCGGTGCAGCTCGGCCTCGGAGTGGTAGTAGCTGCGGCAGGCAAAGGGGCGTAAATGTGCGTTTTGAAGGATTGTAAAGGCACCGTTCACACTCGTGAATAAGCAGTGCAGCTCAGTCGCAGAGTGGTACTAGCTGCGGCAGGCAAGGGCATACATAAGAGCATGCATGCGTCCTCATTGATGCTGTTGCACATGGCAGACTCCTCAGTTGGAGGGCGGGCGGTGACTGCAACCGCAACTGGGTTTGGTCAGGCAGGCAGCGCTCTTTGCCCTGGCTTCAATGTATGCTGAGGGTGGTCCCAACTGATCCCCACCACCACCACAGCCGCCTGAAGGAAGTTTGCGCAGAACTGCAGCTCACCGGATGGGCACAGCACGCGCTCCCGCTGCCTCGATCCACTTCACAAAGCCCGCCGCCACGTAGGAGCGGCCCGGGCAGTAGTGGCAGGCCTGTGCATGGGCAGAGCGTAGCAGACGGACAGTCGGATGCATTCAGCACTTCCTTGGCAGACCAGTGCACGCAGGCTATGCGTGGACCGATCACCATGCCGCAGGGAGTGTGCGCCAGCTGGCGGCCGCCGCCCTGCCGCAGCAACAGTCGCAGCAGCCGCTGCCGACGTACCTGAGCCAGGATGCCGATCAGGGGCTTCTGGTAGTCAGCCTTCTTGCTGTCCCATGGCTTGGTGGTGGCCAGCAGTGGCTCCCGCTGGCTGTCGGCCAGGCCCCGGCCCGCAGCGGCGGCCCCGGGCAGCAGGCACGCAGCGGCGGCGGCGGCGGCCAGGGCCAGCAGCGCTGCCAGACGGCCCTGCCGCATCACGCAGGTGATGGAAGGAGCAGCCTTGGCCTAGTGGGCACCCCCAGCCGGCGTCCCAGGCGCCTGGGCCGCGGCACGAAATACCCTAGGCGGCTGCAACAGCTGGCTGCGGCTGCCGGCCCGATCTACGCGCTGATGCGATCAGTACGCTGCTGATGGCAGTTGCAGCAACGCTCGGGGTGCATATGCTGTGCGCGCCAATCACATGCCCATGCACCTGTGAGTCCATGTGCTTCAGCGGCCTTGGGGCACGTGCGTTAGGACGTGCATCCGCCGGGGAGCGTCAGGCAAGAGCGATGGTAAGGGGTTGCTGCCACCGCCTGCCACCACCGCCGCCCCGCCGTCAGTTGCATGTGGGCAGCAAGCGAGCAAGCAGCAGCACACCCAGCACAGCCCACTGGCATGGCAGCCGCCCTGCACCTCTTGGCTCAACCTCACGAGCTGCTCCGTGCTGCAGCAGCCACACATGCGGAAGGGAGCGCCCTTACAACTTGTAAGAATTGGCGGCAATGAAAGGGGGGAGGGGCACTGCTCAACAGGCCGGTGGGTTATAAATAGGAGGGCAACGGGTGAGAGGTAGGGGCATGGGAAACGGGGGCCGCGGCAAGCGCAGGCGGCATGGTTAAAACCCTTAAAAACCGTCACAGCGCAAATCAAGTGTGGGACAGGGGTAGGCGGGCGGGGAAGGGGATGGCTAGAATACGACGGCTACACTGGCAGTACTAGGCTACAATAGGGCAGAAGGAATTCGGTGGGGCAAGAGGTTAGTTATCAGGCGGAAGCAGCAAGCGGGATGGGTTGCGCGCGGGGCGCCGCGTTGGTGCGGCGCCCGCCGCCCACGGGCCTGGGGTGAAGTGTGAGAATTGGGGTGGTGTGCGAGTCATGGCGCCGCAATTGGCGGCGCATCGAGCACACTCGCTCGAAAAAGGGTGAGATCAGAGGGGCGTCACAGAGCGTGTCACTCTTATCGCATCGTTGTAAGGCGCCATCGAGCGTTGGGGCTTGGGCGGGGGGCCAGGGCTGCGCGCCGGCGCCGCCGCGTCAGGGGCCGCCGCCGGTTGGGTTGATTGGCCCGGCAAGCGGCTGGGGCGTCCGGCGCGCTGGCCGCGGGTGCAGGCTTGCGTGCATCAGAGCAGGCCCAGCTTGCGCTTCAGGCGCAGGCCTGCAGGGGTGGGAAGTGCGGCGGGGAGCGCGGGTCAGTGCTTTGAACAGTGGGTGGTGCACATGCTGGGGGTGCAGTGTGGCACCAGGCAAAGCACAATCAGGCAGCACAGTGCATATGCCAGGCTGTAAGCAACTTGCATGCCGTTTTCAGGCAGGCTGGCGCCTCACCATCGGCGTTGCAGTAGGTGAGGCCGTTGACTTGGCGCCACATGGGGGTAGCGGCTGCAGCACGAGAAGGGCAGGTGCAGCAGAGGCTGTCAGCATGGAAAGGGCAGCTGAAACGGCCAAGCATGCAGTGCAGGCATGCCTGCATCTAAACCTGCACTCTGTTAAACAACCCGCATGAACAGAGCCGCCGCAGCCACGCAAGGCGCATAAACCGCCCTCCAACGCCCTCAGAAAGACTCACTGGTGCCGCACTGCACGCAGACCTTGGGCGCTCCCGGCGCGGCCACTGCGGCCAGCCAGGCGGGCGGCGCTGCGGGCGCCGCGGGCTGCTCAAACACGGCCGCCAGGTCTTCGGGCGCCAGAGGCGCCGGCGCCAGCGGGTGCTGCACCGCCAGTGCCGCCGCCGCGCGCTGCGGCCGCTGCGAGCGCGCCGCAGCGGATGCTGAGGACATCACTGGGTCTGGGGACGCAGAGCCGCGGCGCTCCTTGGAAGCGCGGCTCTCCAGCTCGCTCTCCGTGCCGCTCTCGTCGGTGGCGGCGGACGGCACGCCGTCCAGCGCGGCGCGCTGCGGCGCCGCCTTGCGCTTGTGCTTCCTGCGGGGGCACGGCGCGCGATTGCAGCGGGAGTGGGTTCCTGGTCGATTGGGCGTGCGGCGGGGCCTGCGGTTGGGTTGCGGGGAGAGCAGCCACTTGCCGCCGCCCACCTGAGCGGGCTGCTGGCGCGCTGGAAGGGCGCGCTGCTGGCTGTGACGAGCAGGTCGAAGGCCACGGGCTGCTGCTCCGAGGAGGCGGGCGGCAGAGGCTTGGCCTCAGCCGCCAAGAGTGCAGAAGTGAGCAGGAGCGGGTTCATGGCTGCATGTACAAGGCACCCGGACGCGATCGCTGCAGAGGAAACGGCGGATGCATGCACCAAATGAGCCGGCAGCCATGGCGGCTGTGGGCGTGCTATCGTGCTGCGCCTGGATTAGTCGGCGGCTTGGCGCTCCAAAAGCCCGATGCACATGCGCCACGCCGATCACCCCCAAAATCCAGCCGGCAGGGCCAGGCCGCGGCCCTAGCCGCCGTGGCTGCAGGCCCGTCCATTGTTCCGGGCCGGCTGCAGCGCTGCAGGGCCACCCACCGCGCTGAAAACTGTCTTCGACACCCGCTTGAGTGATCAGACCCCAGCCTGCCGTCCCGCGCCGCACCCCACCCCACCCCGCCGCCGCCGCCGCCCTGCCCGTTTGCGCTCTCGAGGGCCCCATCGCAAAGGGCACCTTTGCCAGCCCTGGTCACAGTGATGCACTGCAGCACCCCAGCACGTTACAGACAGCCCATTGTGCAGCAAGGTTGCTTGCTTCCACAGCGCTGCTGCGGGGCGAGGGTGCTGGGCGGTGGGTCGCATATGCATGCATGGGCCAGGTGCATGGCCACCCACCCACAGGCGCTTGGCGCGGGGCCCAGCTGTTGTTGCAGCGTTTGTTGTGCCTGGTTGCGGTGCACATAAGCACAGTTTGGTTCAAAAAGGCACAGCAGCTTGTGTGTTGCCGATTGGGCTTCCATGACGAAGCAGCCGCTGGACTGGGCAGGCGCATGCTTCCGAGGCACCAGCCCCGTTTGCATCCCCAGCTGGGCTGCCCTGCCGCAGTCGAGGCCCCAATGTTGCCTTCAGCCATTACGATTCGGCTGTGCCAGCATGTCGTTACATGTCATTCGCATGCGCACTGCCATTCTGAAGTGCCCCAGCTGCCCCTGAATGTCCTGGTGAGCAGTGCGCAGCACGGCTTGCGTTTCTTGCGTTCATGCTCCCACACTCGTGCTTGTCAGATAGAGGCACACAGCCACGAGGCAGCGCTACTTGTCAGCTAGAACGCCGCTCGCCTGCTGCACTGCGCCGCCTGCTGCTGCGGGCCGCACTTGGGCCGTAGATCTTGCTTGGGTGCGAGCCCTGCTAGGGCGCCGCAGCTTCCACACCCAGTGCCGGCGGCCCCGGCAGGCTGCACCAGAGGTGGAGGTAAGATAGGTGCAGGGATCAGGGCACACACGACGCGGAACGAACGCTGTGTATTGATAACAGAGCAGCCTGCAGGAATCCATCGTGATGCCCACCTCGGCTACCACTGCCGTGCGGCGCTCACCTGCGGCTCTTCACTCGGTGCAGCGGTCGGCCGCTGGGCGGCAGCCGCTCAGGCGCTGCTTCAGCAGGCACAGCATGCCTGCTAGGCACGCTGCGCTCCTGCCCAGCTTGGTCCTGCGTCCCGCGGCTGGCGTCTGCAAAGGGGCTGGGCCCCAGCTCCGACATGCTGCCCGCGCTGCTCCTGCTGCTCAGGCTGCTGGGGCTGGCAGGCTCCTCCGGGCACACCATCAGCAGGGCGCCGCCGCTGCCTGCAGCCAGCCCGTGGCTGCCGCTTGCGGGCAGGCCCAGGTGGGGAGCCAGCCAGGGCAGCACAGCTGGCGCTTGCAGCAGCTCTGGGGCACAACGCTCGCCGCCGCCGCCGCCGCCGCTGCTGCTCATGAGACCGCTGCCGCGGCTGGCGTGCATGCCGTGCATGCTGTGCAGGGCGCCGCCCATCAGCAAGGCGTGGCTGCGCTGCCGCCACTGCTGCAGGGGAGAGAGGCGCAGCAGCTCTGCATCGCGCAGCTGCAGCCTGCATACGAGGGAGCGATGGGAAGTTTGGGCCTGGGTTCCACAATTACAACAGGGGCACTGTCCTGCACCAAGCCCCGGCTGCTGCACACACCTCAAAGGCAGGAGAGGAGTGATGGCCCACCGCGCATCCGCTGCACATCCAGAGCAGGCACGTCAGGCACAGCCTCAATCTACTTCCTTACCGCAGCTCCGCAAACACATGCCGCGCCAGCGCCTGGCTGGCGTGCCACAGCTTCTGCTGGTCCAGCCGCTGCAGCACTTCCGCCTCGCTGAGCGGCACATACTGCACACCCTGCAGCCTGCCGGCGGCCTGGCTGCCGCTGGGGCTACTAGAACTGCCGCCCACCAGACCAGCAGCTGTGCTGGCTGGCGGCTGTGCTATGTGCAGCCCTCCTGGCCCCCCTGCCTCTGCCAGCTGAGGCTCGGGTAGGTCGAAGCGCACTCGAGAGGGGCGCCGCCCACCCAGCCCGCCGCCCAGTCCCTTTGCCGGCTTGGCTTCCGTCTCTGCCGCCAGCGGCACCTCAGCTGCCGGCACCGCCTCATCTGCTGCCACCGCTGGCGAGCGGTCGCCCATGCCGCCTTGTGCAGCAGCAGCTGCTGCTGCTGCCGCCTCTGCTGAGGCGGCGGCGGCCCGGCGGATGGCCGCACGGCGAGCCCGCTCGATAGCTGCCCGCCGGTGCTCTGCTGCCACAGCTGCCAGCACCTCTCCTTTTGTCCGCTCAAGCACGTACAGGCCAGCCACCCTGGGCAGAAATCACGGGAGGGATGAGGGTAAGTGCAGGGCGCTCTCAGAGTCCAAGCCGGTGCTAATCAAAGAAAGGCACCGCCATTGGGACTGGTAGGCACAAGTTGCAAGTGACAGCATGCCCCAGAGCCACGGCAGCCTCCCAACTGACCTGAACAGGTCCAGCTCCAGCTGAGCAAAGTCGTGGTCCCCCGCCGCTGCCCGCTGGCGCACGCGTCGGATGACAGACTGACCGATGGTGCGGAGGAGAACAACATGAGCAGGTGGATGTTGAACGGTACCACAGAAGTGGGGCTCTGGCCTGGACTGACGAACAGATTTCAGCAATTAAAACTGCCAGATTTCAACATACAGCAAAGCCAACTGGCGCGCCTGTGGAATGTGAAACACGACCGGCCCTTTCCGCAGCGCGTTTGCCTCGGCAATGGCCGGCCCCGAGCCTGCGTGGACAGTGGACAGCAGCAGAACAGTGAGCCAGGGCCAGGAGCCGCAGCACGCCCAGCAGGACAACCAGAGCAAGCACAGCATGCCCAGCTTGCCCAGCATGCCCAGTGCGCACCTGGCATGGGCTGCCCCGTCAGCGCGCCCAGCAGGCCCAGCACGCCGCCGCTGCCCAAAAAGTACTCCCTCACTTGGCCCGCCCGATCTGCAAGGTATAGTGTGACAAGGAGGGCAATTAAAAGCGAGCTGGTGACGTCTGAGGCGCAGGCGCAGTGCTGTCGCGCAAGTGTGTGTTTGCGGGGAAACAGTGCCTCATCGCATCCCAGCGCACAACTTCCAGTGAACTCGAACTAACGCCATTGAGGTTTGATGCTGTCGGCTGCTTGATCGCACCTGCGAAGCTGTGCCGCACCAGTCCATAGATCACGATGTGCAGGCCGCCCCCCGCCTTGCTGGCCGCTTGCGGCGGCGCCCAGATGATGTCGCCCCGGCAGAACTCTGTCGGCAACGAAACAGGACTCGTTGTTTCAGACAAGACAGGAATAGAATTGGAGAGAAATCTGCTCTGTAGCTGCCAGGCAGACGCACATTCAAGCTTCAAGCCTGGTGCTGCTCAGGCCAGGCTCCAAACACTTAGCATCGGACTGTGCTGCCCTTGTGTGTTGAAAGGTTGTGCAAGTCAAAAGAAGTGCCATGTTGCACGTGCACCCACCAAGGAGCTGGCCGCGGCCCAGCAGCGTGTCGAATAGCGGCTCCGGCGCCTGCTGCAGGAAGGGCAGCCCCCGCAGCACTTCCCGTACTGCACAGGGCATGGGATGACGAAGGGTGCAACGTGCAAGGGCTGGGCTGGAGTTTGGAGGTTGAGAGAGCGGTGGCAGCAGGGGCAGTAGTGCACAGCTGATGACGAAACGCAGCTGGAGGCATTCAGGTCCCCCAGGAACCTGAGGGTGCACGCCACACTGGGCCTTGGATCTCCAGCCGCCGGGCGCGCAGCTCAACTGGCTCCTGCATGTATCGATCAGGTGGAAGGCAGACAGATAAATGAAGCAGAACAACAGCCATGGATAGGAGGCAGCAGCTGCAGGCTGGCGGGCTGCGGGCAGGAGAGCTGGCGGGCGGTGCTCACGATCAAAGCTGGCTACAGCCCAGGTTATTTCCAGCAAACAACTTGTGTGTGTCAGTGCAACAGACCTGCATGGCAGCGCGCTCCACCTCGTTCACGATGCCCGAGGCAAACAGCTCGTCGATGAAGGCCGACTGCTGGCGCAGGATGGCCATGGCCGCGCTGCATGGGAGTGGGGATGCAAAGGGGCGAGTCGGTGCAGGCAGCTGGAGGGCCGGCTGCTGGCGCAGGATGGCCATGGCCGCTCTACACGGGGTGATCATACGGCCACGTGTATGAGGACGGCCGAGCGCGACCCCAGCCAGCCTGCTGGCTCTGGTCGGCAGATCTGCAACTAGAGAGGGCCCCGCTGCGGCAGTGGTGCAGCATCCGAGCCGCATGACGCGGCGGCTGGCATCTCTGCAGAATCCCAGCGCAGTCGATTTGCAAACAACAGCGGCTATGCGCCCACCGGTAGCTCTGGATGGCCTGGAAGCGTTCCGGCGCCTCGATTTCCCTGTCGATGATGAATCGCTGCACGCGGCCACACTCGGCACTGATCTCAGCCTGGGATGTGAGGAAAGGGAGCAGGCAAGGAAGGGTGGAGCACATGTACGGGTTAGATGCAGCAGCATGCGCTGCTGCTGCAAGTGCGTGTGCCTGCCACACAGCAGGGAGCTTGCCCAAGCGACAGCAGCTCATCACCTGCAGCCGCCCAGCCTTCTCGCTCTCCCGCAGCCATTGGGCCTGCACCGCTTGAGCAGAAGGCCAAACCCTGTGCAAGTGCATAGCAGCGCTGCAGGCCACAGCCCACGGCAATGGCACAGCACAGCACAGCGGACAGCACAGCTTAGCACAGCGCAGTATGGACAATGCACCAAGCGTGCCTGCGGTGACCAGGTCAGCCCCAGCCACAGCTCCACCGCCACCTCGCAGGCCGCCAGCATGGTGGTGGATAGCACGCCGCCAATCAGGCCTGTTAAGGGGCACAGAAGCAGCACAGCCAGAGTGAGTCAGTCAGCACGCCAGATTGGCATCAGATGCAGATCGGCTGCCCTGCTACATCATGTCATTCAGCGGCTTTAGGTGTGGCAGGGCCGCACGTGGGTATGCATCATTGCGCTCCGCAGACATGCATGCGCACCCGACAGCCAGCGCAGTGGCGGCATCAGGAGCCATCGCATCCAGCGCGGCAGGCGGCCCGTGAGGCGCTTGGTGCGGAAGAACAGCCAGGCCAGGACCCTGTTGGGGGAAGCAGACGGCAGGGCAGCTGCATAACCTTTCAGCGGTGGCTTGAGCGAATCTTAAGCAGTGTGTGATGAGCGGGCAGCAGGATGGGTCCAGGCGACTCCCCTCCCCCTTTGTGGCCAGCATGATGCATGCCATACATGCATGCCATGCATGTGCCATGCTCGCCAGCACATGCATCAATCCCTCAGCCAAGCGCGCCTGATCATGTAGCGCCCCACTGCCTCCCTCTCAGCCACCGACCAAATGTCCTGCACAGGGGCGGAGTAGCGCAAGCGCAAGCAGGTGCGTTCGCTGCTTGTTTGTTTGCTGCTCAGGGACTGTCCCTGGTGGTATGAGCCCCAGCCATCGCAGAAAGCTGGCACGACAACACAAAGTGGATTATGCTGACTCAATCCCTCTAGCACACTAGCGGTGATGTATACTCTCGCGCACCAGCGGCTGGTAGGCCTGGTCGGCGGCTCGGTCGCAGGCGTAGTCCAGGATTCGCAGGCCCTTGGTGCTCAGCAGGCCCTCGCCGCGCTTGGCATGGAAGTAGCGCTTCAAGCCTGCAGATGACAATGCGGATGGGTGTCAAAGGACGGGCGGTGTACGTAAGCAGGTGTGCTCAGCAGGCCCTTGTCGCGCTTGGCGTGGAAGTACCGCTTCAGGCCTGTGTGTGACGAAAAGAATGGTTGGGGGAGCAGACGGTTTCAACCAAGGGGATGCCTGCAGGCCCTGGCCGCGCTTTGCGCGGAAGTAGCGCTGAAGCCTGTGCTTGAGGCTGCCCTGCGGCTTGGCGTTGGGTACATGCACGTGGGAGTAGTTCAACTCGGTTGCCGGCACGCATCACGCACAGCCTGCAGTTCGAGCATGCTGCCGTGTCAAGTGCAAGCCACAGTAGCTGGACAGCCCTGCCCACCTGCCACCAGCCGCACTCGAGCCTCCGCCAAAACCTCCTCGCTCCACTGCCCTGCGCCAACACCAGGGATGCTGCTGCCGCCTGCAGGGCCGGGCATGCCACTGCCGCCGCCGCCGCTGCCATCAGGCCCGCCACCGGCAGGGGGCGACTTGCAGACGCCGCTAGCACTGCCGCCCTTGCCAGCCTGCCCCTCCAGCTGCTCGGCAATGCCACTCAGTGGAGTGCTCATGCTGCGGCGGAGCAGCAGGGCACCTGCCTGCCAGGGCTTGATGCCGCTCAGGGCGCCGGACGCAGAAGCAGCCAGTGGCAGCGGTGCGGCTGACAGGGCCGACGGCAGAGGCGGCAGCCCCACCTGCTCCTCATGCTGCAATGCTGGCATTCTGGCTGCGGCTGCTGCGGAAGGCTGCCGCATGAAGGGCGAGGGAGGCAGAGGGCTCGCTGAAGGCACATCAAGCGATACACTGCGGCCAATCGCAGGGGGCGGCTGCGCTGTGCTGCTGATGCCGATTTCGCTGATGCCAACACCGTCCGGAGGAGCAGGCTGTGCTGCAGCTGGCTCTCGTGCCACTGCCGGACCACCGGCCTGCCCACCGCTGTCAACTGCTGAGCTTGGCTGCTCTGCTACCGCCGGCTCTACAGCTGCTGCTGGCACTGCCGCTGGCACATCGTCTGCTGCCTCCAGCGGTGCAGGTAGGGGCGGCAACTCAGTATCCTGCTGCTGCTGCTGCTGCTGCTGCTGCTGCTGCTGCTGCTGATGCTGCTGCTGCTGTTGAGCCAGTGCCTGCCCGCCTTCCTCCGCCCCAGCGTCCTCCTCCTCCAGCCCTTCTGTGGGCTCCGGAGAGTTGCCTGCCGAAGCCAGGGGGCTGATCTTGCCGGGCGACGGCGGCCGCAGCAGAGCAGCCAGCCCGGAGCTGCCTGCTGCCCCCAGCCCTGCAAAGCCGCGGCGATGGGCGGCGGTCGGTGCTGCGTTGGGCGCTGCGGGCGCTGCTAGGGCGCTGCCGTCCCCGCCGCTGCGGCTGCCCCACATGCTGCTGCCCCCGCTGCGGTGGCTATCGGAACTCTGCAGCAGGCGTGAGGCCCCCCTGCTGCCTGCCGGCGGCAGCTGCTGCCAGCTGAAGGATGGGCCGGGCTGCAGGGCGACTGGCGCAGGCAGCTGGGCGGGGGCTGTGGCGGCTGTTGCTGGGCTGCCCACCAGGGCGCTGGGTGCGCCTCGAGGGCTGGTGGGAGGTTCATCGTCTGCCATCATCTCACCCACTTGCATCACCGCCTGCCGATCAGCAGCAGCCGGCAACAGCCGGCCGCGCACCAGCCCATGCATCGTGCGCGGGCTGCCGGGCGCTGGGCCACCGCTTGCTTCGGCGGCCAGAGTAGCCGTAAAGCCGGTCCGTGGGGTGCCACGCGCTGACTGAGGCTCTGCCGCAGCTGAAGTGGCAGCACCAGGGCGAGGGGAGGACGGCACAGAGAGCCGCCCCAGGCGCAGGGGCGGCAGGCCGGCTGGCGCGCCCGCGGCTGCCGCTGCAAGGCCGCTGCCTGCAATGGGTGCCGGCAGTGCCAGCTCATCTAGCTCTGCTCCCAAAGAGGGAGGTCCGGCCAGGGAGTTGAAGCTGCTGCCGCCTGACATTGCAGGCGCTTCGGTGAGGTGGAAATCGGCATCAGAGGCCGCCCTCAGCGAGCCGGCATCAAAGGCCAGGGGCGCAAACTGCTGCCGCCTGGGCACTGGTGGGCCTAGCACCTCCCCTGCACTTGGTCCTGCCTGCTGGCGCTGCTGCTGCTGCTGCTGCCGCTGCTGCGGCGGCTCGGCCGGGCTGGCGCGGGGGTGCAGGGCGCTGCTGCTGTCTTCAGGATGCAGCAGCGGCTGCAGCAGGGGCTGCTGCTCTGGCATGTGCTGGCCAAAGATGCCGCCCCAGCCCTCGCCGTCGCTGCCGCTCTCCTCCTGCGATGGATAGCAGTTGGCTTGATGGATAAGCATGATGCCAGAGCAAGCGAGGATATTCAATAACTTAGCAGTGCCCATCCAAGCAAGGCGCTGATCTGTTTATTATGTACCAAGCACAGTGTGCAGTGCCTACCTCAGAGCTGGTCCCCACTTCCACAATGGTGTGCATCAGCGGCGCCGACTTGGCGCCAGCCAGGCGCGGCCGCTGCTCGCCCTGCAAGCATTGAGCAGGTGAGCAAGCTTGACGTGTATGCCTGGCTTCCACATGTGCCGCATGCGGCGCCTTCCTGACCGCAGGTCCCTGCCTCAATCCGCAGCCAGCCTGCAGCTCTAAGCCACCCGGGGTGCACAGCCTGCCTCACGTCGGACGATGCGGCTGCCGGCCAGAAAGGCGACTCAGCAGCAAACTCCTGGGAGCCCCACTTGTCCAGCCGCCTGTCCACGCTGGAGCTCCTGCTGGGCACGCTTTGCACGTCATGCCCGCTGCGCCCGCTGCGCCCGCTGCGCCCGCTAGGTCTGCCCAGCGCACCACCGCCGCCGCCACCGTCGCGAATGCCCTCGCCCTCCTCCCCGCTGCCGTCTGTGCTGCTGCCGCTGCCGGGCCAGCGGGTGTGGGCTTGGGGCGTGCGGGGGCTGGCGGCAGAGAAGGAGGAGGAGAGCAGCGGTGCTTCCAGGTCTGACCAGCCGCCTGCACCACCCGTGCCCTGCTCCCCATCTGTCGGCTGCCCAGCAGCCGCCAAGGCCCCAGCAGCAGCGAAGCGTGGCTCCCATTTGTGGCTCAGCGTGGCAAAGCTGGCACCCAGCAGGCGCCGGCTGCTGTGGCCCAGCGGCGGGCGAGCGGAAACGCGCCTGCAGTGGAGCGGGGGAGCAAGGGGCCTGCTCTAGAAATGGAGGAGCTTCAAGGCACGCTGCCAGCCGGCTGCAACCAGCCTGCCGCAGCAGCAATCAAAACCCTAGCCAACCCCGTATGCAGATGCTTGCATACACCCACCCCATGTCCGCCAGTGCTTCGGCCCGCCGGCTGCGCGCGCTGCCTTTGGCACTGAAGGAGGGCGCCGCCCAGCCTGCTGCCTCAAACAGCTCCTCTTGGTGCAGCGCCATTGCACCAGCGCCGCCAGCTGCTGCTGGCTGGCGCAACTCGTCTCCTTCCTGTGCCGCAGCAGCGCTTGCGCCATCCGGCTGCTGCTGCTGCTGCAGGCTGCCGTCCATCTCCTGTGCCTGCCTGCTGCCCCAGGCGCTGGGTGCACTCCTCCCAGTGCCCTCTCCTGCTGCTCTCCCGCCGCCGCCGCCGGTACCTCCAGGCCCGCTGCTGCTGGGCCCTTCAAACAGCTGCAGCTCGTCTGAGAGGTCCACAAAGCGGGCCACCTTGCCCCAGTCCACCCCTCGCAGCATCTCATCGGGGTCGTCCCGCAGGTCCTGTGGCAGGGAAAGCAGAGGGCTAAAGGCACCATGGTGCACGGGAAAAGCAGAGGGCTGAAGGCACATGGGTACGACGAACAGACACAATGTTCGGCTGGCACAGGGACAGCTGTGCCCTGCACGCGCAACTCAGCTGGTTGGCCATGCCAACGCTAGCCCCCAGCTGATAGAGCCAAGCACTTGCAAACCCTTACACGTGCCTTTATTGCTGCTGCGGTGTAGCGCAGCAGGGCGCGCTTGGCTTTCTCGCGGATGCTCATCTTGACAGGGGAGACCTGGCAGGAGAGGAGGCAGAGAGGAGGAGTGGCGTAGGGCAAAGATCGCATGCCGCTGGGTGCGACACACCGCCGGAAAAAGTCACTGTGGCTGTAGCGAGGCATTGCCCCTCGAGAGTTTCACAACTTGCATCGTTCCTGCGCACCTCAGTGAGGCCGGTCCAGCGCAGGACGGCGGGTATGGTGGGCGCGTTGATGAGCAGGGTGCACAGCACAAACAGGGAGGTCCACAGGCCCAGCTGCGTGGAGGGCAAGAGGTGTTGAAAGCAAGCGGTTCAGACCGCCGGGCATCACCCTTGCGGTGATGCACACATCGGTTTTCTTTCACGGCCACGTCAGCTATGGCAGGATGCAGGCGACATTGGCCATCACAGACAGGAAAGTGCAGTGCACAGGGGGCGGCCATGAGCGAAGCTTGCCTGAGCCGCCACCAGCGGGCTCCTGCTCACGACGCCTTCGTCGGTCATCACCACCTGGCACATGATGAGGCTGATGGCGCCCCTGCAGGGCCGGGCAGAGAGCGGAGAAGTGGGCCAATGCACTGCAGGACTGTGCTGCAAGCCAACTGGCACCTGAGCTGCTGCCTATGGTATGGTGCAGCGTGGAGAAGCAGCCGTCGCTGGGACGCTGCACTTTGCCTAGCAATGCTGAAAGCAGCTGCAGCTGCAGCTGAGCATGCTGGGGTCTGGTGCTGCATCAACATGTCCCCCCAACAGTCAGCACACCTGAGGCCGCCCCAAGTAGCAAAGGGCACGGCGCGCAGCGGCAGCGGCTGGGAGCCCAGCAGCGCGAAGATGGGGTTGAACAGCAGGATGCAGAGGCCCCTGCAGCAGGCAGAGGAGGAGCAGAGTATCATGTGCCTTGGCAGGCCATTTATGCTACACACCACCCCGCCTGTTTGCTACCTTTTCAGCAGCAGATGCAGCAGATGTGCCTGCTTGCAAAGCATTGCCAGCCGCCTCACTTGCAGATGTGTACACTCACCGAATGAGGAAGAGGGCAAGGTAGATGGCCGGAAACAGAGCAAAGGCGAACCCATAGTCGCCCAGACCCTCCACCGCCCTGCAGACACAGAGCACGTGTTGGATTTGAGCGAGCATCCACTGGCCAACATGAGTCGCAGCTCGACCAACGGCGGCAAGCGGCGCTGAACATCAGGTGCCCTGCAAGTTCAACCCAAAGGGCAATGATAAGATGCCCTGCCCTGACAAGTGGATATGCACCTGATCATGAAGTTGACGGCACTTGCGCCGGCAAAGAAGAAGACCATTCCGTTGAGCGCAAAGCTCAGGGTGCCCTGCACCGCAGCTGCAACAGCAGGGGAGCGCCGGCCAGCCAAGCGGGAGGACATAAGTCAGGGTAAGGCGGAGGAGTGCAAAGTTGCCATGAAACAAGCACTGCATTGCTTGCAAGTGCCACAGGGGCGCTGCAGGCTGCGCCCTGGCGAGCAGGTGGTGGGGAGTTCAACAGAGGTGTGACATGCGGTGCGCCCCACCTGAGGCGCGCATGTGCCGAGACGAGGCCAGCTCGAAGTGCGAGGTGGAGTTGCCATACAGGCCAAACACCACCACCGCAATCACGCCTGCAAAAGGGAACGACAGCATGGCTTGTTTTCAGTGTGGTGCCAGGCAATGGCCAGCTTGCGGCAGCTGCTGAACCGGCAGGGCAGGCGCGGCCAGAGAATGTCCACCACTGGAGCGTTTGAGCGCACCCGACACGCCCAGTGGAGCATTGGCGATGTAGAAGGCCAAGTATCCAACGGCCACGATTGTGGCCACCTCCTGTAACAAAAGAATGCGGCTAGGGCCGGGTGGGAGCCAAAGCTCTGCACGCCATGCCGGCATGCCAGAATGAACTTCCCCTGCTGCTCATCATGTGTAGGTTTTTACCACAGCGACTGTGCTGCAGCAGAATGTGCCACAATACCATCGAGTGATCTGCCGCGCCGCACCTGGCTGGCGGAGCCGCCGAACCAGCGCAGCAGGCGCAGCAGGCGGCGGGTCAGCCAGCCCGCCGCCAGCCCCACCGCCACGCCGCCGGCAGCCAGCTGTGGGGAGGGAAGGGGCGGAGAGCATGCGCTAGTTTGGAGAAGAAGAGTGCAGTACTTCAATAGCTCCGAGGCATCAGCATGATAAGCACCATGCCACTAGTGTACAGCAGCAGTGGCCACTAGTGTACAGCAGCAGTGGCTGCCCTCTTGCGCTGCGGTCTCGCACTTCTCAGGCCACCCACCCACCCGCGCGATCTCAGCTCCCAGGAGTGGCAGCACAGCCAGTGGCGAGGTTGGCACATCGCTGCCGCCGCTGCCACTGTCACCGCCCAGCTGCTGCACCAGGCGGTGGAACAGCTCAAACAGCACGATGCCTGCGGGGGTTGTGTGGCAGAGACGGAGGGCTGCTTGCTTGACACCCATTTCGGCTGTGGCAGAGCACTGCTGGAAACAGCTTGATATGACTGTGACAAACCACACCAAGGTGTGCGTGGTGCTACGTGATGGAACAGCTGGCACGGAGGCTGTCCTTACCCGAAGCGTCATTCAGCAGGGACTCCCCCTCCATGAGGGTCTCAAGGCTCTCGGGCCCGCCCGCGCGACGAAGCACAGCTGTGATGGCCAGAGCGTCGGTGGATGCCAGCATGGCGCTGCATGGGCGGGGAGCACAGAGCAGATGTGCAGTTGGTGACACAGGGCCAGCAGTAACGGCCAGGGCGCAATTGATGCCGGCATGGCACTGCGCGGGCAGGGCAGTTAGGAACTGGACCAGGAGGCGGCAGCTGCCAGCCAGTGGCCGGCGCACAGCCACAGGGCCGCCCAGCAGCCGCACTGCAGGCTCAGCCCCGCCCTCCAGCCACCTCCTCTCGCCTGAACAGCGCGCCGTGCTGCCAGCGCCAGCCGCGGGCTGCCAATCCCAGGCCGTAGAGCAGCACAGGCGTGGTGATGAGCGCGGAGAGAAGGACGACGAGGAAGGCAAAGAACATGACTTGCACCGCCACCTAACAGGTACCAGTGGGGGTTGCATGGGTGGGTGCTTTACTGGTGAGATGAGCGGACGAGCGTGCAATCGATGCGGCTTGCCTGCTCGCCAATGGGATGCACTTGCATCTGTCAGCGGCACCATTCACACGATGCCAACTGTGCAAAACATTTAAAAGCCCACCCACCTTTTTGAACAGGAAGTAGTCAATGGAGAGCGCCGAGTCCAGCAGCAGCGGCGGCAGGAACTGCGGTGGAATCAGAACCAAGCGCTGAACATGGCGGTGCCGCGGTAGAGTTGGAGCGCGAAGCAGTCGGGGTGACAGGCAGGCAGCCACGCAGATGATGGCGCAGTGATGCAGCTTGCAAACATGCCCGAACGTGTCTGCCGCACTGCCACCCACCAAGGCAGTGCATCAGATACACATGCTCTGCAAGCCTGCCGCACTCCCACCCGGCTTGCCAAGCAGCCCTCACCGCAAAGAAGAAGATTTCGGGCGGGTCGATGCCCAGCCACAGGGTAAAGGCGTTGCCCAGCCTGCGGCGGTGCAGTACGATCGGTCAAGTGGCGGGACGGTGGCAGGCCGCCATGGCCAGAAGCCGAGCAGGCACCCATGTTGCAGCCCCGCCATGCGCTCAGCTGTCCAGCCGAGGCCCCAAATACAGGCCATGGCAGCTGTCATTCTAAGCACAGCTGCATGACACAGGTGCGGATTAAGGACGCACTTTTAAGATCAAGAACCGCACCAGCCCGGCTGCCTCACCTGCCCAGATTGAAGGGGAAGACCAGCCCCTCCACCAGTGCGCCCGCAACCAGCACAAACACGGCTGACAGGGAGGAGAAGTGCAGGCAGCAGGCCACCAGCACCGCCAGCGCGCCAAAGAGGAAGGCGTCCGGGCCGCCGCCGGGCACGCTGCGTGCGCGGGGCCGAGGGCAGATGGGGCCGTTGGAAGTGCAGGCGCCTGACGCTTTGCAGGGCTGCAAAAGTGAGAACTCGAACAAGCCGGCACGGTCACCACGATGGCATTCAACCAGCAGGGGAGCTTCCGTCAATGATCCCCACCTGCAGAAGTTGTAGGTGCTTGGGTCGTCCAGTCGGTGCTCGTACGTTGCATTGACACAGAAGTCGGAGTCGGGAACGCCCAGCTGCCCTTGGAGCAAATTTAAAGCGCCGGGCAGCGGCAGCGCCAGCCGCCGTGCCCATGCTAGCGCGCCGGCCGCCGCCATTCCGCTGGCTGCGCTGGCTGTGGGCCGCTAGGTGTTGCACTTGATGGTGGCTGCCCTGGAAAGCAGAAGCGCCAAATGGAAGATAGCGGTCAGCAGCGCTGGCGGCAGTGGCGGCGGCTCCGCGGTGCAGCTGCCGCCGCAATCAACTGCACGGGAGGCCCTCCTGCTGGGCCTGGATGTCACCCTGGGGATCCACTAGCAAGCATCCTGGCGCTGCCAGAGCCGTGGGGCGGAGCTGCAGACTCGTTTTGGGACAGACAGGCCGCCCGACCTCCCAGCGCACCTTGGACCCGTTGATCAAGCAGTCGGCAGCACGGAGCGCCGAGCAGATGGGCGGGGAACCACTCCGTGGGCCTGCTTGCGACCTGGCTCCTCCCCAAATCGAGCAGCCGAGATCTCGGGCACTCTGGCCAGCAGTGGCGCCTGAATGCGCTGGCCACCCTGAGTGAACGGCTCCAAGCACCCTGCTGCACATGAGGAGGCGGCGGCGAGCCTACGGCGGCACGGGCGGCAGGCTGTGATTACATGGGACAGCGCACACACACAAGAATCATGGATCAGCGCTGGAAAGGAGCAGCGTTCACTTCACAACGAAAATAAAACACGCACAGGCGGGGCTGTGGCAGGGGGGTAAACCGAGGGCGCGCCGCTGCCGCAGAGACGACAGGCCGCACTGGGCGCAGGATCAGATGGGACAGAGGAGCCAGAATAAGTTAGACAAGTGAAAGGGACGATGAAACAAAAGGCTGAGGAAAACTGTGGCGGATGGGAGGGGTGTACAGGTGTGGAGTATGGCAGGCGGCGGCCGGTGAGCAAGCCAGTGCTTAGGGCTGCTGCGCCCTCAGGAGCGCACCAGCATCCCCTGGACGCACACCCTGCCCGGCCGCTGTGCTGCTGCCGCTGCTGGTGGCCGCGATGCTGCCGCTGGCCGCGCCGCCGCTACCGCTGCTGCTGTCGGCGATGCCCATTGCGAACTTGATGCCGCGGGCAGCAAAGCGCTGCAGCAGGCCCCACTGCACATCCGCAAGCAGCTCCTGGGCTCCCGGCCGCTCCAGGATGGCTTGCAGGCGAGGTGCGGCACCTGCCGCAGAGTCCCGCAGCTGCTGCAGATACTGCTGCACCTCTGCAGGCCCCGGCAGGCCAAACCAGCCGGCCTGCAGCTGCGGCATGGGTGCTGCCTCGCCCGCCCGAGTGGTCAGCACATTCCACAGCAGCCAAGCGCGCTCAGCGCTCTGAGCCTCCTCGGGCTGAGGCGGCACCAGCCGTGCCGCCAGCTGCGCGTTGCCGCTGCGCTCCTGTATCTGCCGCCTGCGGTGCAGAGAGATGGGTGGATAGAGGGGGTGGGCAGTTAGCAGTTGTGTGTCGTGGCGTCTGCGATTTCAAGCCGACTTGCCGGTCAACGCAGCGCTGCCGGCTCGGCATGGCGCGTCATGTCATGCCAGCACCAAGCAACAGGAGCAGCAGCGTGCAAAGCAGGTAGGTGTGCCGCACCTGACGTTGTCTGTGATGGTTGCATCCACCAGTCGGCACAGCTCCGCCGCCAGCGGCCGCCGCACAGGCCGCCCGCCCTCGCTGCACACCCACTCAGCCAGCAGCCAGAGCTGCGGGGAAGGGGTGGAGACATGAGAAAAGACCGGATGTGGGTGGACACAGAAACACTGCTCTGAAGCAGCTCAGCTTGCTACCATATTTCTGAATCTAATGGTGCAGCCGGTGTGCAACTGTATCAAGTCCAGTGCAAACCTTTCCACACCTGGGCGGGGTCGTAGTCCTGGCTCTTGCTGCCCTCCTTGAACAGGTTCTCCAGCCGGCTCCAGCGCAGGCGGCCGTTGACGAGCACCAGGTCCTCAAAGGAAGACCTGCAATTGATTGAGTGGGAATGGAATGCAAACTGATTGGGAGGTTCAGGGGGAGCGGCGTTCACCAACACCAAGTCCTCACAGGAGGGAGGAGCTGCGCCATTGTTAGTAGGTAAGGTGCAGAATCAGTCAGCAGGCAGCCATGAAGCCAAAAGGTGTGAGTCAACAACGACCCAAGCATTGGGACGACAGACGTAGTGCACATCAGGCTGGACGCTCACCGCAGCTCGGGCGCGGGGTCGGTCAGCAGGCGGCGCGCCATGTAGGGATAGGCGGCCGCGATGAGCTTGTAGTTGGGATCCGCCTGTGGCAAAAAGGAACAAAACGATGCACTTGGATGTAACTCACGCGCTGTCTGTTGCATGGATGGATGTGACAGCTGCAGCAGGTCATGCATCGGAAGCGCCCCTGCGCGGTCCCATAGCAAGAGCAACAGCCACGGGCAGGTCGATTCGAGGGGACAGAGAAAACACAACCAGCAGCGGCGCACCGTGAGGGCCAGGCCACATGCAGGGTGAGATCGAGCAGACAAAGAGGGGGCACACAGGGAAAGGAACGCACCGTGAGGGCGAGGCCCTCCAGCACCGTCAACGAGCGCAGGATGAGGGCGTAGTAGGCGGGCACCCTGCATTTAGGGGGAGCAATGGCAGCATTGGTTGCTGCTAGGTGTGGGTGACACTGCACCTGGCGGCCCGATGGCTTGGCCACAGGCAGGTTGCCAAGCGAAGGCGCATCCCATTGCGAGCTGGCTGCATGGCCAAGTCAACACCCCGTGGGAATGGATGAGAGAGCCCACCAACCCTACCCGCTGCTTGCCTGAACGGGTACTGGAACAGCACACTGCCAAGGCCGTCCACGATCGCCCTGTAAAAAAAAACAGGGAAGAATGTAGCGGACAAGTTTGCCAGCGCGGGTGGGCCAGCATGCTCATTCACACCACCGCAAGCAAGTGAGGGGGGCTGCTGGCCAAGCGGGTTATAGCCACAGAGCTTTGCACAGCACAGCACCCCCACCTGAAGTTGAGCTGGGACACCGAGTCGTTGAGCACATCGTCGAAGAAGGCGGCCAGGGCGGGGGCGATGGGCGTGGTGTCGACCGAGGGGTCCATGAACTCCAGCCTGTAATGTAGTGGGCAGGAAATGATTAGTTAGAGCTGGGCAGACAACGATAAATCCGTGTGCAGCGCAAGCAGTTGATCTCAAGCGGAGCGTGTTGGTGCTGCGCCGGCTCTCCTGTGCATGCTCACCCAATATGGCTCTCATTGGCTGCCGCAGCAGTAAAATGGCAACACACTCACGTGTAGTAGTCATAGCACACGGCTCCTGATAACAACTGCCAGCCCCATTAAACTGGAGAAAGCACACTCACGTGTAGTAGTCGTAGCACATGGCCATGTAGTCGCGGTTCACCAGGTGCACCACGTGCGCAATGATGGCGTAGCGCGCTGCAGCGAGGGGGGAAGTTGCATGTGGAAATTGCAGGTGAATGTTGGAGGGGGGTGGAAGATGGAGGTGCACTGCACCATGCGCGTGCCGATGGCGTACTGCGGTGCAGGTATCAAGACACAGTGATTTCACTTCGGCTCCAATGAGGCACACAAAGTCCGAAACCACTAGTTTGCATCCAACCAGCCCACCTGAGATGGGCGCCTCGCTCATCATTCCAAAGTCCAGGTACACCAGGTCGCCGTTGGTGGTGGCCAGCAGGTTACCAGGGTGCGGGTCTGCAGGGCAGTGCGGTGTACACATGCAATGGCGACCTCAGGTTGGGGCTCACAACACACACAGACCTACGGATGGGCACGCTGCGAGGGGCCAACCTTGCCTCGAGGGCCGGGTGGCCCGGAAGCAGCGCTGGCGGCAGCAGCAGTAGCAGGACCATCGGCATTTTGGCTGAGATTCCCTCACCTGCGTGGAAGAAGCCGGCCTCCAGCAGCTGGCGCAGCGTGCACTCGATGCCCACGGTCACAAAGTCGACAATGTCCAGGCCCAGGGCAGACATGGCTGCATGGGAGATGTGAAAAGGAGTTGGGGCAGTGAATAAAAGGGCATCAGGGAATAGATGTGCACAGGCACAGAGTCCACAGCCTCGGCCTGCATGTCGGAAGAAAGCAGGTTGGACGTGTGCAGCGCGGTCAACACAGCGGCGGCACAGTCGCACCCCCATTAACATTCACATGCGTGTGGCACCGCTGCCTGCACAGCAACAACGGAAGCCCAGCCGTGTATTGAAGCTCACCTTTCTCATCCGTGAGCTTCACGCCGTCGATCCACTCCATTGTGATCACCCGCCGGCTGGTCGCCTCCCACTTGATTCCGGGCACCCGCACGCGCGGCACGTGGCTGCATCGAAACAGATCAATTGAAACAGAGGTGACGGGAGAGCAGCGGCCAGGGTGTCAGCCAGACATACAGGTGCGGCATGTGGCCGTGCGCAGATTTGACTGAGCACAGAATTCCTCTGCACCGTTCCACACACTCCCCTTCCAGCAACCGCACCTGTACAGCCGCCCAAACTTCTCGCAGTTCTTGCCCTCCTGCACGTAGTCCAGCTCGCCAAACAGGCGCGCCGCAAACTCGTCCACCAGCGGCACCAGCGGCTGGCTGAGCTGCTCACAAAAAGGGGGATGAAAGTGCTGCAGAATCGGAGTATGAACATGCAAGCAGTTCCAACAAACGCGCCGCAAATTCGTCCACCAGGGGCACCAGCGGCTGGCTGACCTGCATAAGAAATGGGAAAGGACGCAAGGCAGACATGATAAAGGCCACCAGGCCGCGGCAGAGCTGCTGCTGACCAGGCGCGGCTGCCGCAACAAACCACCCCTCGGCCATCTGCCGTCCCACGCAACCTATTGCCTTGCCTGCGGAATGTTGTTGTCCACGACAGCCACCAGGCGGCGCAGCAGCACCATGTCCACCGCAATCTGCTCGCCGATGCCGGGACGCTGGACCTGCACAGCAACCGAAGGGAAACAATGTGTGCGCTTGCACATGTGGCTCGGCATCTGCAACAGGTTCACCGCACTTGCAAGGGAAATACACACTCACAACTGGGCTGCACAGCGCTCGGCACGGGCCTGCTGCTGCCGGCCCGCTGCCGTCAACTCCAGAACGGCAATTAGGCTGTTCCCTGCCCCGCACCTTGACTGCAACCGTCTCTCCGGTTGAGCGCAGCTTCGCCTTGTACACCTGCGGCAATGGGTGGCGTCGAACGTGGGACCGAAGGTCTACAGGTCAACGCAAAGCTGCGAAACTGAAGCGCTGCAGCGTCGCTTACCTGGCATTCAGCGGCAGCAAGGCGCGCGATGGCCAAGTCAGGCAACTGCCTCAGTTGCCAGCAACTCGGCATATTGCGTATTTTGTGCGCTTCAACAGAACAGCAGCATTCTTTCATCAGACAGGACGACCTGTGCTTGTGTCCAGCACCCTCTCACCTGGCCCAGGGAAGCAGCTGCCACCGGCTCTGGGGTGATTTCCGAGTACACCTCTCCCACTGGCCGGCCAAGCTCCTCTTGGATGACCTGCGGTGTAACAAGGCAGAACGGCATCGCGCGTTGAAAGTGATGAATGATTTGCAACTACACATGCAAGGTGCGGCAGCGTGTGATGGCCTGCGATTGTTCAAAGCAGTTTTGGGGTGGCTGCGTGCGCTCAATGGGCGTCTGACGGTGGCACACGCGCCGGGCCAGCCAGCAGCAAGTGAGTGGCTCCAGCTCCAGCATGCAGCGCCTTGCACAACAACTGCAGGGCGGCACAGCATGCATGCTCGGCTTGCCATGCACGCTGCGCCTGCCGCCTCACACAGCCCACCTCGAAGGCAATGGAGGAAGGGAAGGAGGGCAGCCGGTCCTGCAGCTCGCTCAGTGCGTCCAGATACGGCTTGGGCAGCAGGTCGGGGCGGGCTGCAAATGCGAATTAGACAAGTTGGGTGAGGGGCGGTTGGTGGGCTGCCTCGCAAGCAGAACCGGATCAGGGCTATGTTGGCTTCCTGATACCTCCTGCCGAGTGACTTCACTCAGGCTGCCTCCCTCCAGCCCAAAACAAACCACCAACAGGGCCTCCCCAACCCCAGCTCACCGCTCAGCGCCTGCCCCGTCTTCACAAAAGAGGGGCCCAGGCTGCTGAGCACGGCGCGCAGCTGCTGCGCACGCTGTGGTGTGTTGGCCTCGAAGCTGCCGCTGGCCACGTCAGCTAGCACTCGGGTAATGAAGCCGCCCAGCTTGGCGGCCACTTGCACCGATCGCGCCGCGAGGTCTGCAGGCGGCGGCGGCGGAGGGGCGCAGGTGCGCTCAGCTGGGCAGGCAACGCTGCGCTGGACAAGCGCTGGACAAGCAGCGGGGCTGTTGCTTCGCTAAGTAACCCATGCATCGACTTCAGCAAGCAACATCAGCGTCGAGGGACGGGTGTGAACTGCACACACAAGCATGTGACGCTGCTCTGAGCCTCTCCGCGCTGGAGCCCTCCAGCGCACCTGCGGGCCGGCTGGACAGCGCCGCCCCCAGCCGCTCCGGATCGTACTTCACACCCATCTCAGCCAGCAGCTTGGGCAGCTCGGGAGTGAGGGATGACAGCTCCATGGCGTCCACCCTGCCAGGGGATGGGAGGGATGGGAGGATGGGAGGGTGAGGCGGTGGCAGCGGCAGGCGGCAGGCAGCGGCGGCGGCAGCAGCCCGCCGGCCTCTGCGTCTACCACGCTGCCGCCGATCGGCCGCCGAAATGCTCACCATGTCTTCTGGCCGACCTCCGAGTAGAACCACGCCTCGTCCAGGTCGCCGCTGCTCGCTTGGGCCCGAGCAGCCGGTGCAGGGGCCTCGACAGCCATTCGAGCGACATGGCTGCGGCTGCGGTTTCGACTGGTGCGGCCTGCGCTCCTGCGAGCGGTGGCCGCGGCGGGCTGCCACTGAGCGGCGGACGCCGCCCAGGCCATGGCTGTCTTGATCCCTAGATCGCCGTAAGCTCGATTCAAAGCGCGCAATGCGCCAGCCGTGCAGTGGCTGCGGTGGGCCGCTGCCGCTGCCCAGCCCGCTGCGGCGCGGCCCGCCTGCTCTGCTGCACGGCGCGAGCTGTGTTGCGCGGTTGCCGCCATCTGCTTCCTTTCGTTGCTCGCCAGACACCAGCAACAGGTTGGGAATGCGCCGGGTGCTCATGCACGCTCAATCAAGAATGGGCCATGACCTGCTCTTCCTTGCCACTTCATCCTGGAGACAACTGCTGTGCACTGGCCGTTGCAATGCTGGCTCAACAGCATGTGCTCGTCTACTGCACCATGCCAGCCTGGGGTCTGGAGCACTGCCATCAATCAGTGAAGCTTCTGCTGCAGCTTCATATAACAAGTTGAGGGCTCGCAGCGCCTGAAAGCTGTACTGTGCTAAGGCACTTGCAGTGAAAGCTGGCTTCCCCTTGCTTGCTTCCCACCGATGCGATGCAGCAGCTGATTATTGCTAGCGGATCACAGGTCCATTGACTGTACACCGAGACGCGTTCCAACCAGCGCAGCTGCTCAACTCCATCCGCTCCACACGCCATCCAGCTTCGGCGCCTGCGCCTGCGCTGGGGGGCCGCGTGACTGCCGCCTGCCCGGCCTCACGCCGACCCGAGCCCGTCGCCAGCCTGGGTTTCGGTCTTGGCATTCTACAGCTTCTTGTGACCCGCTTCCGGCTTCGCGCAAGGCGTGTCGGGAGGAGCAAGTTGCGAGCAGCCAGGTCCCGACACGGCAGAGATCGCCCCACAATGCAGCAGCAGATGGAAGGAGCGCAGCCCAGCTCGCCGCGCCACCTGGTGCTGCCAGGCCAGGCGGACGCGCCGCAGGCGTTGGTGCCGATTCCCGAGCCTAGCCTCGTCGACGTCCTGCTGTGCGTAAGTGCGATGAAATTCACATTTGAGTCAGGAAACAGCATGTGAGTTGCACAGGCCCGCTGCCGAAAGGGGCATGAGGGCCCCACCTGATGCTGGAGCGGAAGAAATGCTTGGCGACGTTCCATGTGTCGGTGCGCGGCGGGGCATGGCGGCGGCGCCATGATGCGGATCGTTTCTTCACTCTTATCTCAACCGCAGGACCATCGCCACACGCTGACGCTGTTCAACCATGCCACAAAGGCAAGCTATGCATGCACATAATGCGCATTATGTGCGGCACATGAGGTCTCCCTGAATTCAGATGCTGGGATGCGCAGCTCCTGCAGCCCGCACTCAAGTGGCGTGCGGCGGCTGCTGCGCCCGCTGCCCTGCCATGTGCTGCCGCTCACCACCTGCTGCGGTGGCAGCAGCCGGCAACTCTGGGGCCGCCCGCATGCCGCTTCTGAAACTCAACTGCCTTGTTCTGCAGGCGGCCGCCCAGGGCAACACACATACCATGGAGCTGCTTGCCGGGGCGCTGGCGCTGGACATCCGCCTGCACGCCCAGGCACGCTTATGAGCTAACTAGCTTGCAGCAGGCTGCGTCCTTGTGATGAGGTGCTCAGTGCTGCCTGAGGCTCAAGGTTGGTTTCAATGCTGGCTGGTGCCAGGCAAGGGCATGTACGTATTGTGCCGTGCACAGCCGCTAGCAAAAATGCTACAGCCGCAGCGCCTGCCTCGCTCCCTGCTGCCGCACATGTGTCACTCTCCAGCTATTAGCTTTACACCTGTCCTTCCTGAGCCCACCCCCACACCGCAGGCGGTGATAGACGTTGTGTGCCCCCTGCTGGAGCGGCGATTCGGGCCAGAGGGAGCAGCGCTGGCGGCGCGTGCTGCCCAGCAGCTGACGGCGGTTGAGCGTGACGTTCTGGAGGTAAATTGCAGTTTCTGGAATACAGCTCAGCCTGTAATCGTGCTTCAAGCAAGTGGGGTGCGCTGGGGTGGAGACAGCTGGGCTTTGAACAATACTGCACAACCGAAAGCGGCCTGAATGCGGGTGGCACTCGACCGGTTTGGTCTCCCTGCCTGTGTGCCACACCCACCGACCAGTCAACCGGCATTTCTTCTGCCGCCCACACAGATGCTGACGCTGCGGCGCGAGCGCGACTGGCCCGCCCTGGCTCATCGCATGGACCTGACCCACAAGGTGCACTGCTTTGGCACTTCTTTTGAGAGGAGCGGAGGCGCTCAATAGGCCGATTGGCTGCCCTGCTCGTGCGTCTTAGTGCCCCTCAGCACCGCTCAATCATCCCTGTCTTATTCTGTCCATGTGTACCGCCGCAGGACTATGCCACGCATGTGAGGGAGCTGGAGCTTGAAGTGCTGCCTCGCCTCGCCGCCACGCTGCGCCCGGTGCGTACTGAGAGGGCGGCAAATGAAAAGTGTTGGTGGGTTGGAGTGGCAGGGCGGCGCGTATCGGCAGGGCGGAATCCGGGCGGTGCTGGCTGGCAGGAGCAGCAGGGCGGCGGTTTGAGATGCATAATGTGGCGCGGCATGCGGTGCTGTGAAGGCATCGATGAGATCAATGCCACAGCTGCAAGTAGGCAGGTTTGCGGTGAGGTTGGTTCCCCTCGAGCTGACCCAGCTGCTGCCCTGACTCCAGCTGCTGCCCTGCACGCTTTGGCCGCCTGCGGCCTGCCATAACGATTTACGCCATTCATTATGATTTTATGCACTCACTCGCCTTCTCCCCTCAACCGCAGGACGAGCTGGCTTCCGCCGGCCTGCTGTTCAGCCAGCAGCAGCAGACGGCCGGCCTGGCACCCAAGACCGGCAGCGCCTTTGACGCGGCCGCGGCCGCCGGTCCGCACGCCGCATCAGTGCTGGGTGGGCCGCTGCTGGCAGGAGAGTATCAGCCTCACTCCCACCATGCCGGGGCAGCGCTCCACGGAGCAGCTGCTGCAGCGGGTGCTGCGGGAGCATTGGCGGGAGTGCCAGGAGCAGCCACCTTGCAAGGCGGCACAGGCCCGGCCTTTGTGCAGCCGCTGGGCAGCCAGGCGGCCGGCAGCGGACGGCTGCCGGTCGCACTGCCGGACAAGACTGTGACCCCTTCTCAGCAGGTGTTGATGGGGGAGGAGCAGTAGAGCCGTAGACAAACATGGTGTGCCTGTGTGTATGCTGGACGTCTACTGCTGCTGCTACTCTTGAGCCGTCGAAGTCACAGCTTTGCTGTCTTGCTCGCATTACGTTGTGTGCCGTCCCGTCGCTGCAGCTGACCCTCTGTGCACATTCTCCTGGGGATCAAAGCAAGTTGACTTACAGCAGTCTTGATTGTGTTGCAGGAATGCGTTGCTTTGCCAAAATATGTAAATGAGAGCATTTGACAGTGACCAACCGATGCAGCAATTGCCGGTCGGCAGGGACGAGCGTTTGATATTGGCAAAAGATTGGGATGAGAATGAGTTTTGAACAATGCCAGGGCAGGGAGCAGGCCCGGTGTGGGGTTCTTGGTTGATGGACGAGCTTGCATTTGTGCACTGGGGCCACGTGTTGCAGGGCAGGCTGGAGAATAATCGGCAGTGCAAGAAAGCGATGCGGGTAAGGCATAAATAGACCGTTCAAGCAGGGGGAGCATGGAAGAAGGGCACCACGCTGAGGCACAGCACAGCGGCAACATTCGAGCAAGCGTGTGTCTCAGCAGCGGGCTTGAGTTCAGCAAGAGAAGTGTAAAGAACTGCTTCACTACCTGACATCCGTTGCTTTGCTGCGGCGCCAGCCATGAGGGGCTGCGTGCCAAGCACCAAGCCAATCAGCAGCGATGCTGCCTGCACGCCTCCCATACTAGCTGCACCTGGCCTCTGCGCGCCCGTGCTCGAAATCAAGCGGCAGCACTAGTGCCGGTCCAGCTGGGGAACACGGCTGTGATGAATTGGATCAGTTGCTCTGCAATTTTAGCGTGGGTTGCTGCATCCGGATGTGCGAAGCACCAGTTCTGGATGCTGTTAAAGCTCTCGCCCACAATCTGCAGGGTGAGGGTTTATCGCTAATGTAGGTGGTGTGCGGCTTGGGCTTGCATTGCAGCATGATGCAGCATGCTGCTTCCATGTGCGCAGGAACGCACTGCACCGCACTCCACAGCGCGGCATGGTGACCACAGCACAGCACAGCACAGCACATGGCAACATGAGCATAGCATGCACAGCACATTCGAGCCAGGCACAGCTCGCCTGCAGGAAGTGGGTGTTGGGGATGCCCGCCATTTGCAGGCGGGTGTGCGCCGCCGCCATGTACTGCAGGTAGGCGGGCGTCTGCAGAGCGCGTACACAGGAGACAGCTGGGAGTTGGGCTCAGACGTCACAGCGCACACAGAGGAGACAGGTTAGAGCTTTTCAGAGGGCGTGTAGCTAGGGAGGCGAGCAAATATGCGAGGCAGGCTGCTGCCGCTCTTGTGCTGGCAAGCGCGCACAGCACACATCATCAGGCCCTGTGCAAAGCGTGTTTTCCTGATGGGCACCTGGTAGGGGCCCTGCACGCCCGCAAGCTGCTGCTCAAACGGCCACACCAGGGTGATGATAGCGGCACGGGGGTAAGCTGCCCGAATCTGCAGTGCCGCCATTCAGGGGAAGGCGCTGGATGGTCACTAGGCAACCAGGGCGGCGACAGCAGGGCCCAGCATGAGTCGGCATGGCTGGACCAGTCTGGTGCCGCATGTGTGCCGCAAGCATGCATGCAAACGCAGATGCAGGGGGAACTGTCTGCAAGCCCGTCACCTGACGCGCACGCCTTTCGCTTGTCCGGCCGGGCTGGACTGCTGTCAGGTGCACACTCATGTGTGCACCCAAACATGTGCGCAGATCCACTGGCTGCCCTCCCTCACCTGCCGCACGTACGCCTCCCACTTGTCCAGCCAAGCGTCAATGGGGGCCACCTCAGCCAGCAGCTCCCCCTCCAAATGGTGGCTGCTGCCGCCGATTTTCACGCGCCGAAAGTCGTTCTGCGGCAGCCAGGTGAGTGCAGTGCACAGTGCAGCGCAGCAAACGTGAGCGCAGCATGCATGAGTAGCATGGTAACGAGCGCAAGGGCCGGGCGACGCTGCACCCGCCGCCAGGCAGGTATTGTTTCCAAAGTGGCCGGCCCGGGTGGGCTGTGCTCCCCAATGGGAGCGACGCATGCTATCCATTGTGCCGTCCATCGCGGCTCACCGTTCCTGCCGCAAGCACGACGATCTGCAAAGATGAAACAAGAGTGGAGGTTGGGACGCCAGCATTCAGGCTGAGCCGCTTTCACCCTACAGTCTGCACACAGTCGCTGCTGCACACCCAGCCTCCGAGGCAGGTCGCTTCTCGCGCAAGCGCCGCCTACCTGTGGAACGAAGCTCTGCAGGTTGGCACGGGTCGAAGCCGTGAGCGCGTCTGCTCGGGTGAAGAGCTCACTCATGAGCGGTGACACAACCTCCCGCTCAGCGGCAGTGAACAGGCGGCCGCTGGGCTGCCTGCATGGAGGGGTGGGCGCAGCAGTTGATGGGGAGGCAAGCTGCCTGGTTGCTCAAAGCGCGGCAGCGGTGGACTGCGCGGCTTCCGGGCAGCCAACTTTTCAAGCTGAGCGGAGCAGCAGCAGCAGCAGCGGCAGCAGCAGCAGCGGCAGCAGCAGCAGCGGCAGCAGCAGCAGCAGCAGCAGCAGCAGCAGCAGCAGCAGCAGCAGCAGCAGCAGGTTGCAAGCGCATTGCACATGCGACCCCCAATGACTTGCTGTGCAGCAGGGCAGGCCCACCTGCGGATGGGCACGTTCAGCCCTGCTCCCGCCCATGCCAGCAGCTGAGCATCGGCATCGAAATGCCGGGCGGTGGCCAGCACATACGTTCGAAGCGCGTCTTCGTTCTCAAACATCAGGCTGCTGCAGCCCTTGTCGCCCGCGTTGCCGCTGCCGGCAGTGTCTGCAGGGCGAAGGGGAAGGCGGAGCAACGAGCTGTATCGTCGGTCATGCAAGCAAATGGCACCGGCCGCAGTGCACATGGGCTATGCTGGGGCAGGCAAGTTCACCAGGAGGCACACAATGTGCTAGGAGGCAGCACCCCACTTGCCACCTAAAGAATAACCACAACGCTTGAACCATTTTCCATACTCACAGCTGTCTCCCATGAACAGCATGCGGCGCCCGCTGGCCTGGCCGGGCGAGAGCGGCGGCGGCAGGAAGGATCCGCCGCCAACTGCCAAAGAGGTGAGCCAAGCCGAGCCAGTCAGCGCCTGGGTCAGCTTGGTAATGGTGATCGTGTGCTTACCTGCAGCAATGGGCGGTGCAAGTACAGCAGAAGGTAATGCTGGGAGAAGCCAGTCGGAGCATGGCTTGCACCTGCGCACGATTCTTTCTGACCGATTGTAGAAGATTGCACGTTTTGGCTTCGCCTCTGTGGCAAATGCAGCGCAGCAACCAGCCCCCGGCAGCTTGCCTGGAGCTAGCTGGCGAGTCCAGGTCAGCACGGGCGCCTGGGGCTGCGTCACTCCCACGCTGGCCTGCCCATCCAGCACAAACTGGAGCACGGCACAGGGGCAAACGGCTGGGGTTGTAAGTGCGGAGGGGCAGACGGCGATAAGTGCGGCTATGCAGCAGATACCTTCGTCTTGTCTGTCATACAACCACCTGCCCATCCGTCCAGCAAGCTGAACCAAGGCAAAGCTGCAGCAGACCGGGTGGCCCACCTGGAAGGAGCACCAGGGGAAGCCTGCCGCCCCCGGCAGCGCCGCCCGGGTTCTGTGCGCGGCCGGCAGGGAGGCCAGGCTTCCGTCTATGACAACCGTCACATTGCTGCCTGTGAAGGCGAAGCTGACTGAGCTGGCGGCCCAGGTCAGCAGCTGCAGCGGCAAGAGGAGCAGGGGCGGCAACCGTTTGGAGCATGCGGTGTGTTGCCTGTTGTGTTGAGTGCGGGAGGGCCACGTGTGCGGCAGCAGCTGGCGTGGGTAGCCGCTGCTACTTATGCAATGTTCCGAAGTGTGCAAGTGACCGATACCACTCAGCAGATAGGCTGGCCCAGCGCACCTGGGGCAGAGGCATGGAGCCATCGGCAGAAGGGCCAGGCCAGAAACGGCCGACCCATGTGCCCGACGGCGGTGCGGCGGCAGCGGCAACGGCGCCGAGCGCCAGCGTTGCCAGCAGCAGCAGGGGCGGCGGCCTAATTGACCCCCGCATCGACCTCCTCGACGTGTCTACTAGCCGGTGCGGTGGAGTCAGGCGCGTGAGCGGGCGTATGGGACAACGCGGTTGGGGCTGCGAGCGAGCAATCGGTCTCTTGGGCTGGATGGGTCTCGCGAGTTGCAGAAGGTGCCAGCAGTCTGGCCAGGTGGCCTTGCACAGAAATGGAATGATGATGGTGTCTCATGCTGACTAGGGTTCCTCGCGTCTTCACGATCCTCGTCTCTGATCGGTGTCTAAACTGCAGCCTGATCGCCTCCGACACGCGCTTCAGCCATGGACAAGCTGCGGGAGCTCAAGAACAAGGTTGTGGGGGCCTCCACTGCGCCTGCGGGCGGCCCTCCCTCCCAGCAGGTGCATTGCAGCGATCTCGAAGCAGCTGTAGGGGCAGGGAGGGCGGCAGCAACGCCGGAAGCGCTGCGGCTACCCAGCAGCGGCGTGAGGCCAGGAGCGCCCGGCGCCTGCGCCCGGCTGCCCCAGCCTGCTGCGGCAGCTGCGTCCATAAGGTTCCAGCGTGTCGCCAACCTTCTGCCGATGCTCATTCGCTGCAGATGGGTGCGGGCGCGTCTGGCATGGCAGCGCAGGCCGGCCCCCCCGCCATCTCCACCGAAGCGCCCAAGCTCTCCCGCATCTCTGTGGGTCTCGCTGGCAATGGGCATCAGTGGCAGCAGCCGCCCTGCGGTGTTGCAGCACACGATGCCACTCGCATGCGAACAAGATGGCAGCTGTTAGATCCAGGCTATGTGTTGCCGGTTCTGCCACGCTGTGAGCTCCGTTCGGACAGCACCGGTGTGCCTGCCGCTGTTGCAGCAATCTGCTCTCCCATGCACGGCTTGGTCATTTTGCCAATTGCAGACCGAGTATGGCGAGGTGGAGGGGCAGCCCTTCATCTCAGGTGCGCGCTTCAAAACAGCTTGCATGCCAAGCGCACAGCAGCACAGCGCCGTAGCAGCTGTCGCTGCCGCGCCGGCTGCCGGAAGCTGCGCACTGTTCCGCCAGTCCCCTGCTTGCAGTGCACCCGCCGCACGTCAAGCGAGCATGCATCATCATTAAAACCGCCTGCCCCTCTGCAATGCAGGGCTGGGCATGAAGCGCGGCCCGCTGTCGCCCCGCGCTCAGGCCGTCAAGTGAGCCTCCCACTTTCCTGTGCCGCGGCAGCCAGGGATGGGCAGCCCGCGCCGCATGGGTTGGCCAAGTGACATTGCAGCACGCCGCTTGCAGGTGCAGCTTGCCCAGCAGTGGTTTACTTGTCATGCATAAGAGATGCCAGGCAGGGTGGCAGGCTGGCAGGGCTGCGCCTGTTCCAATGCAGGCCGCCGCCTAAGATTTGACCATTGTTTTGCTGCCATGCAGGGACCGCCTGGCTCGGGAGCTGGAGGAGTCCACCCGCGTCATTGGCTAGCCGCTCACAAGTATGTACAATAAGCGGCAAGCAGCTGCAATATGAACCAGCTATGAGCCAGTGCGCCTGCGCGGCAAGCCCAGCAGCACCACTGCAGCTGCGCCGACGGCATGCGACGATAAACAAGCGACACCAAGCCCCCCACGGTTGATGTATGCCCTGTATGAACCCGTGAACACGTAATGTACCCCTCAGTTGCCCTGATGAACTCAACATGTAACAACGCATGCCAGGTCTTGCAAAAGCCGGAGCCGTCCCGCTGCCACGGGCGGGCGCCGCAGCACGACGCCTGCTCCAGGAGCCTCGGGCGCCGCGATATAAGCAACCCAGCTCTCCACCTTGTGGCCAAGAAGCCAGTCAACCCAGCAGCTGCGCAGGACCCGCGAGCCTTGGCCGAACTCGAACCCTGGGAGCAGGGGAGCGCACCGCGATCGCTCGCGAGAAGCCGCCCATCACATCTTGCGCCGCTGCGCATCGGCCAGTCGACCGCCAGCCCAGGCACCAGCGGCAGCGGCGGCGGCAGCGGCGGCGGCCAGGTAACGCTTTCGCGGGGCGGTAACCCAACCCTCCTCAGCAGCAGCATTGACGACACAGCCTCGCCGCAATGCTGGTGGAGGTGTGTGTGGACAGCCTGGAGAGCGCGCTGCAGGCGGAGGCGGGCGGCGCCGACCGAGTCGAGCTGTGCAGCGCGCTTTCGGAGGGCGGCCTCACGCCCTCTCATGGTGAGTGTGCCGCAGGTGCTGACGCTGTGCATTGCTGTGGGCTTGCTGTGGCATGGTAGCTTAATTGCCCGCAGAGCATGGCAGCAGCGCACCGCAGCACAGCAGTAGTTGCGTTGTCTGCTGCTGCACAGCCGATGCTGCCCTGCCTCGGCGCTTTCGCGCACTGAAACCGCCCCCCACCGCAGGCCTGATGGCTGCCGTGTGCCGCGCGCTCGCCCAAGCACGCGTGCATGTGCTGATCCGGCCGCGCCCAGGCGACTTTCTATATAGCCCAGAGGAGCTGCAGGCAAGCCGGGTGCATGATGCATGGTGTTGTGTGCTTTTGCAGGGTGCCGCCTGCACAATGTGTTGCCTAACAATGCTTAGCCAGCGGCCATCGCAACTGAACGCTGTGTTTTAAGCTGCACCGTTTTCCCGCTGGCCTGCATCGCTCGTGACATGCATGGGATGGAACAACGGCCCCACAGCGCTGCCCAAGCAGTGCCCACACCACTCCGCGTTTCCCCTGTTGGAGGGCTGCAGGTGATGCGGCAGGACGTGCTACACGCAGCCAGCTGCGGTGCCCATGGCGTGGTGCTGGGCATGCTCACCCCTGGCGGCACGATAGACACCAACCAGCTGCAGCCGTTTGTGGAGCTGTGCTCAGCGCTGGGTGCGCTGCCACTGGCTGCTGGCGGCTGGGTGGTCTGCTGGCTGTGCAGCCTGTGGCAGCTGGGGTATAGCGTGCCGTGCTTGCCCTGCCAAGCTGCAGCACGGCGGTGCCGCTGGGGCGTGAGGTGGCAACTGGCTGGACTAGCGCTGCCAGCATGGCATGCAAGGTGCGCTGCTGTTGGCCTCTCACTTGCGGCGCCTCAGCTGTGTGCATTCCTGCAGGCCTGGAGCTGACTTTCCACCGAGCATTTGACCTGGTCAAGGACCAGCGGGCAGCTCTCAATGACTTGGTGGCCTGCCGCGTGCGGCGCGTGCTGTCATCAGGTGGGGCAGGGGCTGCATGGTCACACTTTTGTTGGGGAAAGAAGCACAGCCGGCATGTTGCACAGTGTTACCTGACCGGCTTGCCGCTGATCCCGCAGACGGCGAGTCCCGCCAGCTTTTCGTCACAGCCTGGAGGCCCTTCCTGCCAAGCTGAGCTCTGCACCGTTTGCCCGCTCTGCTGCGCAGGCGGGCAGCAGACTGTGATGGAGGGCCTTTCAGCCCTGGCGCAGCTAGTAGCGGAAGGCGGCAGCCGAATCTCAGTCATGCCCGGCGGCGGGCTGACAGAAGAGAATGCCGCCACGGTGGCACGAGTGTCTGGTGAGATTTTTCGGCCTGCATTGTGCATGTGGTTGATTATTTAGTTTCAACTGGAACGCGGCAGAAGGTCTGGAGCAACCTGCCGGGTTGGCTTGCAATTGAGTTGCACACTGCGACAGAAAGCGTCGCTGCCTCCTGAGCGGCGTGCACACGAGCCGCCCTCACCGCCTGCTCCTGGCACATGCGCGGCCCTGCACCGCAGGCTGCTCCGAGGTGCACGGCACCTTCAAGCGGCAGGTGCCCAGCGCAATGGAGCATCGGCACACGGCTGTGAGCTTCGGGGTGGACGACTGGAGCCGAGGGGTAAGTTCAAGAGCTGTGCTTTGGGGAGTAGAGGTGTCGCATGGGCTGATTTCATCGTTTGAAAACGTGCAAACGGCCGGGTGGGTAGCTCGCATGTTGAGACCACCAGCGCAGCAGCTGCAGCTGGGCAGGCCGTGCATCGTAAGTTGCCCGGCATTTGAACAGGGGTGCGGCGCTCCTTGCTGCCATTGCGCAGGTCACAGATGCAGCGGCGGTGCAGCGGGTAAAGGCCCAGTTGGCGCAGCTGGACGGCACGATGGAGTAGTTTGTGGTGGAGAGAAGAGCTTGTAACACAAATAGTTGACCAGCGGCAGGGCCCGCATTCGGGGCCGCCGAGCGCCGGTGAACGGCGGCGGCGGCGCAGGCAGGGCTGTCGATGCTGCTTGCTGGGGCCTGCAGCAGCTTGATTTCACGCCAAAGTCCAGTGTTGGCGCAGGGGAGCGCTGCCAAGCCCTAGAGCTCTCAAGGGAAATCAATCGGGTCGAGGTGAGGCTTGGCGCCGCCGCAGTGACCCCACCGCCACATTGGCTCACTTGGCTGGAACAAGTTGCATATTTGCGCGCACTGCAACACAGGGTCGCTTTTGCCTCTGTTTAAGGAATCGTCGCAACGTGCTGGGTGCGACGTTGGTTGCGCTTTGCTTTTGCTGGGCAAACTTCGGCAGGTGAGCCAAGGCGCCCGGCGGCCGCCCGGGGGCCGCTCGATGTATACACCGGACCCCGATGTGCTTCTCGACATTGCGGGAGGGCGGCAGTCAACTCGCTCAGCCCGCTGCCGGTCCGCTTGAAGCTCGGGGCGCCTGTGGGCCCCGGGCCCCTGCTCCGGTTTTAGGCAGGACCCTGCCGTCCTGTTCTTGTGTCCATCCCGTCGCCGCCCCAAGTGCAGCAGCTGCTGCCGCTGCCGCCGCTGCACGGCATCGCCGCGGGCTGTTGCAGAAACCTGCCCCTGCCCCTGCGCTGCGCCCCGCCGAGCGCACAGGGCGCAAAGGGCGCATTCCTTTGCTGGCACGGGCACCGAGATCTGCCGCCCTGCCGTCCTGCATGCAGGCCCGGCCGCCCTGCCGGCCAGTGAATGTCCGACGGCCGCGGCCGTCCGCCCTTCTACCCGGCACACAGTGCCGGCCGATCCATCCCTGTGATCACCCTCCAGGCCTCCACAGCAGCAGCCCAGCAGGCAGCAGCACCCAACAGCACCATGGGCCTGGACCGCGTCTCTGACAACAACAGCAGCGGGCCGTCGATCGACGGCATGGACAGCGGGGGCGTGGCGCTGGGCGGCAGCCACTTGGGTGCTACCGCCGACACCACACAGCGGCGGGTCGCCACCCCCATGAAGCGGGTGGCCAGCCGGGTGCCGGTCAAGGATGTGACCGACGAGCCCCTGCTCACCCAGGCCAAGCAGCTGCTGGAGGACCAGCGAGACAAGTGAGCAAGGGGCGACAGGGGTTGAGTGCTCAAACGGCTGTGCCCGCTAGGGTGCTAGGTGCTCCGACCTGCTGCAGCAGGTGCTGCGACGCTCTAAGCGGCTTTGCCTGTTATGCTAACTGCTGCTGCTGCCGCCGCTGGTAGGTCTGGCTGCTCCTGATTGCCCTTTCCGCGCCCGCTCGCCCCTCCAGGTACCGGGAGAGCACGCGCGGCTTTGGCTGGTACGACTGGCTCGGCTGGTTCTTCCCCTGCTTCGTCTGGCTGCGCTCCTACAACGTGCGCGGCTGGCTGCTGGTGAGTGAAAGCCGCTGAGCCTGCTGTGCACTGTTGCTGTGTGTAGTTGCTGTTGGGTAGCTGGCAGCTGTCTGCGCTGCTCCCAATGCCGGCATGGCACCACGCGGCCTGCTGGTGTGAATGGCTGGTGCAGAGTTGCTCCCCGCTGTTAATTGTGCAGCCTTGATGTGTTGCTGCCTGTGTTGCGGTGGGGGCCACCCATACAACCTAGCTTTCACCTGTCACTTGCTGTCTGCTGCTGTGCAGAGCGATGTTGCAGCGGGCCTGTCGGTAGGAGCGATGGTCATTCCCCAGGTGAGGTTTGTGCGCTCTTGGCGCACGTGTGCGCGGTCCTTAGCGCATGTGTGTGTGTGTAAGTGATCCTTAGCGCACGCGTGTACAATCCTTACCGCACGTGTGCGCGATCAAGCTGCCTGCCCGGCTGCTTCTCAAGCTGAGCTGTGCTTCTGAATGCCGCAGCCTTTCGGTCATCGTAGCAGCTGCTGCAAGGGTTGCTGTGCAGCACCCCTGTTTGCTGCCGTACCTGCATGCTCACGTGCCACGGCCTGCATCTGCTGCAGGGCATGTCGTACGCCAAGCTGGCCGGCCTGCCTCAGGGTGAGCGTTCAAGCTAAGGATCGCAAACAAACATTGCCTGGACGCAGCTGCTGGTTTGTACGAGATGCACATGCCCGCAGTTCATGTGCTCGCTGCTTTGCAGCCAGCAGGGTGGGCCGTGCAGCTGGGGGCAGCCCGCTTGCCATTCGAACCCTCACACTTCCTGTTGCCGCCGCAGAGTATGGGCTGTATGGAGCATTCGTACCGTGCATAGCGTACGCGCTGCTGGGCTCCTCACGACAGCTGGTGAGCATGCTGTGCTCTGTGCGGCATGAGATCGCGTGCGTGACAGCGGCACTTCCTGGGCCGTGGCGGCGCTGTGCTCCATGCAGCTCCCCATGTGGTGCGCCGCTTGAGGCATGCGCACCTGCTGTTGCACACATGGGCAAGACCGGCCTTCAGCCAACCGATCCGCAACACCAAACCCTGCTGCCTGCAGGCGGTGGGCCCTGTGGCGGTGACGTCCATCCTGCTTGGCAACGGGCTGGCCAGCGTGTTCTCCGATCAAAAGGACCAGGTAGGTGTCAGCACTCTGCAAGGTGCTGGAATGGCTTGAGCGAGTGCCACAGCACAGCTTGCATCCTGCTTGGCAATGGACTGGCCAGCGTGTTTCCGGATCAGGAGCAGGTGGGTGGCAGCCCACTGTAAGCAGGCACTGGCCTGCTGCTGCAGCCACTTTGCAGTATGAGTGGGATGCAGGAGGGTTGTAGGAAGTGCTTGCCGCCAAATGCATGCTCCAAGAGCTACAGTGAGTGCCCAGCTGCTGACCCACTCCTCATCATTTCCTGTGGCTCCTCTGCGCTGTTCCTCCCCACAGATTGAGGAGAACATGCAGGACCCCAACAAGCCCGCCTTCCCCGACCTCCAGATGCAGTACAACCACGCGGCTGTGCAGGTGGGCTTTAAAAACAAGCCAGCACAACTCCATTGGACCAGTTGCTGCTATTGTAGAGCGCGCGGCCGCGCTGTGCTGCTGTCTGCGGTGGTAGGGCAAGCAGCCCTGTCTCATCAGCGGCATGCACCCTCGCCTAGCCGTGCCTGCGCCCCAATCTGTACCGCCTGCCACCTCCCCGCTTGCCTGCAGGTGGCCTTTGTGGCCGGCTGCTTCTACACCGGCGTCGGCCTGCTGCGCATGGGTGGGTGGCCGCCCTGCTGCTGCCGCTCTCACGCCGTGGCTGCCCTGGACATGGCATTGGTTTTCGGCCGCACTCGGCTGAATTACCACAAGTGCCCTACCTTGTGATGCCGAATTGGATGGCAACCGCCCATTCTCTCCACCTTTCACTACCCCTCCCGCAGGCTGGGTGACCAACTTCCTAAGCCACGCTCAGGCCAGTGGCTTTCATCAAATCGACGCATCTAAATGGTTTACTCGACTCTGCTTGCCATTTCCGCAGGCTGGGTGACCAACTTCCTGAGCCACGCCCAGGTCAGCGGCTTCATGACGGGCGCAGCCATCCTCATCGGGCTGTCCCAGGTGCGCAGTGCAACCCCAGAAAGTTGCCCGCTTGCATCATACAACAAGGCTGCCTGCTTGCAACCCAGGAGATGCATAGGGTGGCCGCCTACCGGGCTGCATCCATCAGATGACTTGACTTACAAAGCGGTTTCGGAGCCAGCGAGGCTCATACTACACATATTGGCGGCGTAAAACTAGGCATCCAGCAGGCGGCGCAGGAGCGGCGCGCGGGCCGGTGCGTGGCATCTGGGCCCCAGGACCAAGCAGCCTGACCAGCCTCAGGTCCCCTCGCATGCAGGTCAAGTACATCTTGGGCCTGAAGATTGACCGCTCCGACACGCTGCAAGGCAACCTGGAGCAGATTTTCGACAATCTGTGGCAGTTCAAGTGCGTGCAGCATGGTTTGCGAGGTGCCCGTGGCCCTGGTTTGCATGCAGCTGCGCGGCCTGCTGAGCTGCCGAGGCAGCCTTGCAGCATGCCCCTGATTCTGGCTGGAGTCTGCAACACAGGCAGAGGGCATGCACTGTGCTGACACTGCTACCGGTTGCCCTCACCCATCCCTGTGCGCAGCTGGCGGGAGTTGTGAGTCCATGCGTTGGGCACCCACTTGAGTGAAGTGCACCATGGCAGCAGCCAGGAAGGGGCGTCTGCCCTGCGCTTTGCCCTGCAGCATGCGCCGCCACCAGCCCTACCGCTGCATCCAAGGAAACCGCAGCGCCAGCCCCGCCCTCCGCAAACGCATGAGCACCCCCTGACGCCTGCCACCGGGCTTTCCTTCTGAACCTCCTAACACCTCCAGCGTGATGGGCATGAGCTTCATCTTCCTGCTGCTCGCCTTCAAGTGGGCGGCCGGCAAGTACAAGTGAGGATCGCAGCAATGGGTTATTGTTGCAAGCGGCGTTCGTTGGTTGTGATGTGGTGGCCTGCAGATGCTGCAAGGGGTTGCAGGGGGGTGCACGCTGGTCGCGTGCTGTTGGCAGCCACCATGCACGCCATCATTCCCTGACCGCAGGCGGCTGACGCTGCTCAAGGCGCTGGGCCCCCTCACCGTGTGCATCGTGTCCATCGCCCTGATGAACATTTTTAAGTGGTGAGTGAGGCCCACAGGCAGTGCAGTGCGCTCCATGCGTCTGCCTGCTTGAGTGCTTGCTCCAAGCTCCTGGTGGTAGGCCACTCAGCCCGTGTGTTGTTAAAAGCCTGCTTGTTGAACACCGGCAGGTACGACGATTACACCGGTGTGGCAGTTTGCCATCATATATGCGTTGTGCACTTAACCCTTCAGTGAACGTCTGCTTATGAACAATCACCCCGCAGGTATGACGACTACACGGACGTGACGGTCAAGGGCAAGAAGCAGAAGGCAATCACCGACATCGGCAAGATCCCTTCGGGTGAGCCCACGCGTGCTGGATTGTGCCACGCCTGGGGCGTTGGATTTTTTATTGGCTGACTCAGAGCAGAAGGCGATCACCGACATCGACAAGATCCCCTCGGGTAAGGGCCACACATGCTTACTTTGGGGGACAGAGCTTTGCTGCTTATCAAGAAGCCAAACTGCTCCGCCCGCCCGCATGCCCCAGCACTTCTCTGCTTTAGCTACTGTTTCAATGCTAACCCAGCCGCATTCCATCATTGTTCTGTCCGCAGGCATGCCGCAGTTTACGGTCGGCTGGTGGGTGCCGCTCTACAACGCAGGCGCCCAGCTGGGCCTGGTGAGCTTTGTTGGCCTCGCATGTGGATGCTAATCACGGCTGCTGGGGTTTGGGCTGCGTGTGCCTGTTTGCTGTGGGTGAGCAGATGGGCCTGAGCGAGCACGAACATGTAGCGGCAGAGCAGTACTGCTTGCCCACATCTGGCAATGCAGAATGCAATGGATTAGAATGCATGCCAGCAGGTTGACCGCGTCGATCGGGTCACCGCACTTGCCATCCTCACATTCCGCCGTCTGCTCCATCGACATCTGCTTCTTTGAACTGCTTACTGGGAGCTTCATCGGCATCTGCAAATCAAATATTCTGTGGATTCGCTAACCTTGGTTTGATTCGTCCTTTGCAGTCCGCCCTCATCTGCTTCATCGACATCTGCGAGTCCATCTCCATCGCCAAGGCGCTGGCGCAGGCAAGCATGGGCGCCGACAGATGCATTACTCCGTGTTTCTGCTTGCCGGGTCGGTGGCTGCTGCCTGGGCAGCCGGGACCTGCGCCAGCCCCTAGCCACTGCCCCAGTTGCCTGCCCACAAAGAAGAACACGTACCAGCTGGAGGCACCTGCCCTTTCATATTTGCGTTCTGCTCCCGTTTGCCTGCCGCAGAAGAACAAGTACCAGCTGAATGCAACACAGGAGCTGCGGGGCCTGGGCCTAGCCAACCTGGCGGGAGCCATGTTCCAGTGGTGAGTGGCTGGCTGGTGTTGCATTTCTGAGGTGGTGGTGTGCATTGTTAAACTGTCTGTTGCAGACACCGTGTTGCAGTAGTGCGCGGCTGGTTGGTAATGCATTTTTGGATGCGTGCTGTTGCATTTCGAACCCGTCCCTGGCAGCCTGCTCATGCGCTCTGCCACTCTGGCGGCCCAGGCCCACCCCAACCTCGTGCGTATTGCCACCCCACGTCCGCAGCTACACAACCACCGGCTCCTTCTCGCGCTCCGCGGTCAACGACTCTGCTGGGTGAGCTGCTCAGGGTGGAGAAAAACACCTTGCTCCAGGGTGCCACATAGGCTGCTCGGCGCGTGTGTGCGCAGGGGCTGGTCGTGCGCAGGTGTTCACATGCCCGGCTGTTGTAATCCTTCCACACACTGTGCAGCGCCAAGACGCCCCTGGCCAACTTTGTGACGGGCATGGTGGTCATGCTCACGCTGCTGGTGCTCACCCCCATCTTCACGCACATGTCCGCCAACGTGCAGGTGCGGTGCTGGGTGCACTTGCAGTGCTTATGGGTTGTAATGCATGCATTCTGGTGGCTGAGCCTAGCCTCTCTGCCTTTCACGCACATGTCGGCCAACGTGCAGGTGGGCAGTTTGATTGGTTGCGGTTCAGGGTGTGTGCTGCTGCCTCGGGGGCATAGGGGTTGCACTGCCACCACGTAGTGATCCCTTCCACTGAATCTTGTTTCTGAACCCTCGCTGCCAGCAGCCCTTTCTTTCCCTCCATCCATCGTCTCATCATCTTTCTTCCGCTGCAATCAGGGCGCGATCATCATTGTGGGCGTGGTGGGCCTGCTGGACTACCCCGAGTTCATCTACCTCTGGAAGACCAACAAGTTCGACTGGCTGGTCTGGAACGTGGCCTTCCTGTTCACCATCTTCCTGGTGCGGGGATGTGGCATGGGCATTTCTTGAGTGCCTTTTTGCTGAGCAAACGGCGGCAGCATGTTTAGTCTGGCTGCAAGGCTGTCCCGCCTCCTTGCTTGAGCAACGCCTGTGCCATTTTGTGTCACGTGGTGTTGGGTGGCTCCAGCATCCTTTTTCATGCAGCTTTGTTTTACTGTGTCCTCCACAGGGCGTGGAGGTGGGCATCATCGTCTCCGTGTGCGTGTCCCTGCTGCTGGTCATCTACAAGACCGCCTTCCCCCGCATCACAACCCTGGGCAAGCTGCCGGGCACCGAGATCTACCGGTGAGCGTTCAGCCCAAGCATCGAGGCTCTGTAGAGATTTTGCTTCCAGGGCATGGCCACGCCCCGCCCTGCGCCAGCAAACTTGATGTAGCAGGGGAGGCAGAGAAGTGGTCAGTCAGCTGCGAGGCTCACTTGTGACGCCAGCGGTTTATGAGGCCCGCTCTCACCTTCCCTGCTTCCCCGCAGGAGCACCAAGATGTACCCCAACGCCGAGCTGCAGCCGGGCATGCTCATGCTGCGTGTGGACGCGCCCTGGTGAGGATCAGCAGCAAGTGGTTTGAGGGCTGTTATGGGGTGGTGCTGCGGGGCGGCTGCCGGGACAAGGTGGCCACTTTCTCTTTACTCAAACTCCCTCGCCGACCTGCCCTTGATTCCATGAAGGCACTTTGCCAACTCGTCTTTTATCGGCAGCTGCATCCGTGTACCTCTGATTGAGAAAGCAAGCCCCCTTACATCTGTTCCTTTTGCAGGTACTTTGCCAACTCGTCCTCCATCGGCGACTACATCCGCGAGAAGGTGGCCATCAACCGCAGCCGTGCAGAAGAAGTGGGCGACCACATCAGGTGCGCATCCACCTCTTTTTGTGCTGCTGCCTTGAAATGTGGGGTGGCGAAGAATTCAACCGCAGGCGAGCAGAGGGTGTGCGAGAACACATCCGGTCCAGTCGAAGGGCGGCAGAAATTGGGCAGCGCAGCGGGTTGGCTGCAAGAAGAGCTCTCGACCCCATTAGTTTCGCCCATGGTGACCTGCCACCACAGCGCAGGAAGTCGGCAGTGGGCCCATTTTTCCGACACAACACACCTGCTTGTTTGCCCCGCAGGTTTGTCATCATCGACCTGTCGCCGGTGACCGACATCGACTCGAGCGCCATGCACTTCCTGGGTGAGGGCACACTGCTATTAATCTGAAGAAACCACTGGCATTTCCCCCGTGTGTGTGGCGCACTTGCCAGCTGTGCGCTTCCTGGGATGGAGAGGGTGTGCAGCTTTGCCAATGGCGTTCAGACTGAACCGGAGATTGCCCATGTTTCATCGGTTGTTCTTATTCAATTGGCCTGCAGACGACTTCATCGACGAGCTGGCCAGCGATGGCGTGGAGCTGGTGCTGGCCAACCCCGTGCAGAATGTGGGTTGGAAGTTCTGACTGGTTGATTTCGCAAGGGTGTGAAGCAGCCTTGCCCAACATCTGGCTTACCTGCCGTGCATACTGTGCTTCGCCCCCTTGAGGCAGGTGCTGCTGTTGCTTGAGTGTTCGGGGCTCAATTTTATGCGGATGCCTGCTTCCCAGCTGCCGATCCTGCCGTGTGCGGTATCCCGGCCGCCCTGCAGGTGCTGCTGTCGCTCAAGCGCCCGAGGCTCGCCTTACTGCTGCTGGCAGTCCCACCACGTTGTTGCAACCACACAACACTCAGGAGTCATCCTTGTTCCCATGGCCCTGCAGGTGCTGCTGTCGCTCAACCGGACGGCGCTCACTAGTTGCCCCTCCCTTTCCCACCAGCTGCCTGAACCTGTCTTAGATACCGCCCACCTGCCCACAGGTACTGCTGTCGCTCAAGCGCTCGGGGCTGATCAAGAAGATCCGGGAGGAGAACGTGCACGTCAACATGCACGACGCGGGTGCGTACTGACTGACCGAAAACTTAGCTGGGCATGCGTGGCAGCAGTCAGCGTGTGCTAGCAATGCGTGGTCCCCTGGTGTCGGCTGCACGTGAAGAAGAGTGCACATTTGGGCTGCTGTGCCTGGATGGCGGAAGGCGCTTAAGGGCTGCTGCCCTGCCATGTTATTCACACCCCTGCCCCCCGCCCTCCCTCCCTGCCACACTGTTGTGCTCGTGCAGTCAGCCACGCCACCCAGGTGCTGCGGCAGGAGCAGTCGCACCACGTGATTTGAGGTGCCTGTGCTTTGCAGCTGCGGCCTGCTGCGGAGCTGCCGCCAGCTGTGCAGCTGCGGCCTGCAGTGGAGCTCCATGCCGCCCGCTGGGGAGCCCATGCCATGCGGTGCGCAGCCCCCGCGAAGCCGGCGCGCGCCCACGGCGCTTAGAGCAGAACTGGCCGCTGCGCCTATGGATTGTTGACACACGTGCAGCGGCCGCAGCGGCGCACACAGTTTTCTTTCCTCGTGTGCCGCTGCCGCCAGACTTGAATCGCTCACTGAGCCGCCAAGCCCATCCTGCAATGCTTTAGAGCACCCATCTTGCTCTTGTCTTTCTTTGCGCCCCCCGCGCCTTTGCCAACGCCCACCCAAGTGACGCGTGCTGGTCCCCCTGGGACCTGCCAGGCGTCTTTACCTGTCGCTTTATCTGTCCCCCATGCACTGGGCTGCCCTGCGCTTCCTTGTCCTGCCCCTTGCCCTTTTTTCCCTCGAGCGTGCGACGGGCCAGCCCCGGCTGAGCGCCGCCCCTTCCCTGAACCCACATTCGATTCCTCATTCAGCCTCCTTTTTGCAGCTTTGCTCGTTTGCAAGTATCGTGACGTACTGAGCAGCGGTAACGTGTGCTGAAATGAGGGCCCGGCGGCGCAGCTGCTGGCCGAGCAGGCGGTAGGATGAATTGGAGGAGATGAGGATGGATCACAGAACAGGAGTTGGCGTTTAACAAGCATTCAAGCTGGGTCAAGTCAATCAGGGGAGGTCAGGTACTTGGCAACAATTATTTGTCACAGGAAAAATGGGAGGGGCAGCGTCGCGCTGCTCGTAAGCACTGCCCCTCAGCCTGCTGTGGGGCTTGCTCAGGGGTTGACTAGCTCAGGCACGCTGCGCACGGGGGCTGCGGAACAGCGCCGTGCTCTTGGCCACCCACCCCGCCACCTTGCCGGGGCCTGCCGCGGCGGTGGCGGCCTGCTTGGGCCGCGGGCGCGGCCGGTGCTCACGCACGCAGTGCAGGAAGCGGCCGCGCCACTCCTCCGCTGCGCCCTCCGCCTCGCTCAGCTGCTGCTCAGCGGCCGCCTGCCGGGCGAGCTCTGCCTCCAACACAGCCCTCGCGCGCGCCAGCGCCCTGTCAATGGAGGCCTGCGCACGCGGCAGCTCCGCCTGCAACGCCGCCACCCGCTCCTCTGCGCGGCGGTGCTGCTCAGTTTTGTGCTGCGCGGCAGCCAGGCACTCCTGTGCCGCGGCCAGCTGATCTTCCGCCGCTACCACCTGCCGGCGCAGGGGCGGCAGCTGCTGCTGCGCCTGCTCCAGCTGCTGCGCCTGCTCCAGCTGCTGCGCCTGCTGTGCCTGCTGTGCGTCCAGCTGGCGCAGGGAGGCGGAGGCGGCCCGCGCCGTCAGTGAGGGCAGCCGAGGTTGTGCTGCCTGCTGCTGGCCCTCCTGCGCCTGCTGTGCATGGTACGATGTGTACCGCTGCCGCAGGCCCCCGGAGGGCCCAGGCTGCAGCACACTCCAGCTGCTGAGGGCCGCCAGTGGCTCTGGCGCTGATTCTGCTGCCACAGGGCTGCATGTGGGTGCTGCCGCTGGCTGCCAGCTGGCGGCTATTTGCAGCTCAGCAGGCTCTTCATCCTCCGCTTCTGCCTCTTTCTCCAAACCGCTATCCCATCTCCTGTGGGAGGCGCGCGACTGCTGGCGGCTGGCAGGCAGCGAGGCTTCGCTCGCGCTGCTGAGGCGGGCTGTGAGCAGGACGTTTGTGGCGCCAGGGCACAGCTTCTGCGGCTGCGCCTGCAGGGGCCAGGGCGAAAGGGCAGGCGTTGGAGAGGGCGGGCGGTGGGCGAATACCCAGGTATGTTGCACGCATGGAGCCATGCCGATTGTAGGCGGCCGGCAAGTGGACCGGCAGCGGCAACAGCGGCGGCGGCAGCAAGTGCTTGCGCGCACCTTCACGTGCCAGTCGCCGCGCCCCGCAGCGGCACCTTGCTCTCCTTCATGACTGCTGCGGCCTGCGGGACAGGTTAGGGTTCAGATGGACGCGTCAGTGGTCTGCGCTGCCCTACCGCGCCTATGCGCAGCGTCCCTCCAGTATGTATGCTCACCTGAAAGCGTGGGAAGGCGCAGCAGCTGCCTTGCGCGCCGGAGCACCATGTTGCGATGGCCGCGTTGCTGAGGAGGGCCTGAAAGCTTAAATAACCGCACCAGACAGTTTGAAACGAGACGCTTGCTGCAAATAGTGGCGGTGGGCCGTGCAGCAGGGCCTGTGCCGGCCCGGCGCCCATGCCGCCGCCCACGCTCTGAGCCCAGCGCGCGTGCCGCATCTGCGTTGGTTCTTCTGCCGCTGCCAGCCCTTTGCAAGCTATGCTGCAGTGTATGCCGTGTTTGGAGATAACTCCAGGCAGCTGTGGGATGGGAGGCAGCTGGGCCAGCAAAGGGCGGTGAAGGCGGCGGCACGACACGCGGCAGGCGGCAGCGGCGGCAGCAGCGGCAGGTCTCTGCCGTCGCCCCGCAGGTAGCTGCATGCACATGGGGACGCTTTGTTCGGATGGAACGCCGAGCAGAGCTATTCAGGTACCACCACATGAAGTGGTGCCGCACTGCGACGGCCAGAGGTGGAGGAAAACGTGCCTGCTGCACCAACAATGGCAAGGAAGGCTCGCCGGCGGGAGGAAGCCGGGCGGACACAGCATTCCGGCGGGTCAGCCCCTGCACTCTATATGTGGCAAGCAGGCGGCACGCTGAGCCTGCCTCAGCCTAGAGCACTGCAGCGTGCAGGGCGCCGCTGGGTGAGATGGTGTGGCGCGCCTGCCGCAGCCATGGATAGGCGGATGCGTGTCGTGCGTTTGCTGCTGGCGGCAATGCTGGTGTTGGCGAGGTGCAGTGTTGCCCGAACTGCCGTCTGCTGTCTGCTTCCTGCATGGCATGCATTGCACTCACCAGAACAGGCATGAGAGGACGAGAGGACCGGCAACTGACCGGCATGTGTTTCACGCGGGCGTAGCGGCAGGCGGTGACTCGCACGCCGCCGCCACCCATGGCAGCAAACGAAGGCTCTCACCATAGCCTCTACTCTCTTCACGCGCATTGCTCAGCATCCCTCGTCACCTCGGTGCCCCAGGGGCGTGTGCCGTGCCGCGCTGCCGTGGCGGGGCCTGTGGCAGGCCAGGACCAGCCAGTCAACGAGCAGCTGCCATCTGTGGACGCTTTGGCTGCGGCGCCTGTGGGTGCTCTGCCGCCGCCGGGCCTGTTCCCGGCCACCTGGGCGGAGATAGATCAGGTGGGGTTGCAGGGGCAAGGCGTGGTGTTTTGCAGGCACGACTCAGAGGTGCAAGCTAGCATGCGCGTCTCAAATGCTGAAGCCTGCTGGTACGCTTGGTCCTGACCCATCACTAATTGGCTGTGCCCCTTTCCTTCAGCTCACCCATGCCCGGCTGGACGCTCTGGCCGCTTTTTACGCCGAGGACTTCGGGACATCCACAGACGGTGCGCGCTTGTTTTGGGTTAGAGTTTCTAATCGGTACCCGGTAACTGTTCAGCGAAATGGCTGCAGGGGCCATCCATTGCCGGCCATGGCGAGACGCTGCGCCCTTCAGCAAACACGGGATCCGTGTGACGCCAGCGCAGCTTGAACACGCTGCTGCTGCAAAGCTGGGTGCGCCCACTCGTTCCGGCTCCCCGCTTGATGCCCCCGCAGATCTGGCGTCCAGGCGGCAGGCGTTCAAGGCCTTCATCACTTGATGCGAGACATCGCGCTGCATAGATGGGAGTGCCAGCGGCAGGCAGACCTGCAAACACCACCCAAGCAGCCGCCTGCCTTTGCCTGCAGCTGCCAGCCTGGTCGCTGAGGAGACCTCTTGGTCCCGCCAGCTCAACCTGCCCCTTGCTACTGTGTCATGATCTCCTGTTTGCCCGCGTCACCTTTGCTGTGCCACCCTGCGTCTTGGCGCCAATAGCGATGATGCTGCGTGCACATGTGAAACGATCAAGTGCTTTAGATGGCCAAAGAAGGGCTGCCGGCCAGGCAGCCGCAATGCGGTGCCGCTGCCTGGTGAGATGCCGGTGGGAAATGGAGCCTGTGCATGTTAGTGCTGGCGAATCAGCTTGGTAGCCAGCCTTCCCTGGCCTTCATGCGAGTAGCCCTGGACCAGAAAGGAGCAGCAGCCGTGACCATGAGCAGGGCCTGCCGGCGGCTGAGCCGACCATCTTGTCCGTTTTGTTACAGGTTGCATGCATGCAAGATTGCACACGGCTCAGCACAGGGCGCACCGCAGGCTGGACGGTCTGGTTCGCAAGGTTCTGGGCCAGCACACAGCATTGGGTTGCGGCACCGCCAAAACAGGCGGTGGCGGCAGCGACGGCACGCAAACCCTACACACCGTCAAGCCGCGCCGCCGCACTGCAGCGCGCTCAGAGCGGCCGGCAGCATTGCGATGACCTCCCTAGCCTGTTTGGCGACTCCCTGGGGGCAAGTGGGAGGCGCGCCTTGCCGGCGGCAAGCTTCTGCGAGGCCTGCAGCAGCACAGGCGCTCACAAGCTCGCGTATAAGCGGCGTCACGAGCACAGGTACGCTTGCAGCGGCGATCTGGGCAGACCGCCGCCGGCCGCCGCCGGCCGCCGCCACTGCCGCGCACAGCCCACAAACCACACATTGCTGGCCGCCTCAGCCAGTCACACTTCCACTGAGCACTTCTGTAGGGCACAGAAGAAGCATGCGCATTGCTGCAGCAGCTGGCGAGGATATTGTGCCACGTGGCCCTGAGCAGCAGTTTTTCCAGGCGGTGCGTCCATCTTGCCTCTCCAGTGCTGCATGCATGTTACCCTGGCAGCAACTGCTGTGCTAGTTAGAGCTGGGCAGGCCTGGGGCGCAGCTGCTGCTGCTGCTGCTGCCGCTGCTGACCATGCGTCTCACAGCGCTGCATGACATGTGTTCATGCGTCTCACAGCGCTGCATGACATGTGTTCATGCGTCTCACAGCAGGCGGGCAACCGCTTTGCAAGTGACTGGTTGGGTTTTCTTCCCACTCCGCCTCATGTTCTCACTGCCCATCCTCTGCCCTGCCGGCCTTTCTGTTCAGGTGTCGGGCACTCTGGAGGCTCCCTGGGAGATAGGCCGGGCTCAGGCAGCAGTGATGAACCTTGTGTATGACGGCGCATTTGACGGCTGCAGGCAAGCCTTTGTTGGCTTAGCGGTCGGTCGGCGGGTTCAGCTGGGCTGGAAGGCTTGCACTGCGGCTGAGTTCAGTGCGGCCTGCGATTGTGCACCGCACGTGCCCCACTGGCGTTGTTGCGTGCTGCTGCCGCGGCACGCCAGCTGGCCCTCTCGCAAGGCCCTGCCGCTCGATGTGACCGCTGCTGCTGTCTGTGCGTGCCGCACGGCACCGCAAATGCAGCCCGTCTGCTTGCTCCAACTGCTGCCTGGGGTGCCGCCTGTTCATGCAGCGTACTTGATGTGGGGTGCGGCATTGGAGACAACAGCTTGTACATCGCCCGCCACGCCCGCAAGGCAACCATCACCGCCTGCGACCTGGTGGGCTCCGCAGGTTGTTTGTTGGCCTGCCGCAGGGGCAGCGTGCTGGTGCGCTTGCACCACCTGCTGTTGTTGCCACCTGCCTCGGACCTGCCTTGGTACAGTGTGCTGCCGCTGCGCCCCTGTGCGTCGCTGCTGCGTCGCGCCCCCTAGTGCCCTAACATAGGCTGCTAGACGTTGCCGCCCACGTTTTTCCAGAATCCAACCTTCTCCGCCCCTTGCTGCCCAGGTGGAGCGAGCGCTGGAAGTGGCGCGGCAAAAGGCTCCTTGCATCCTTCCCTAACAGCACCATCCTGCCTCATTTACCAGTCCCTCTTTCTTTCCCCTGCCCTCCCCAGGTGGAGCGAGCGCTCGATGTGGCGCGGCAAAAGGCGGCCGGCACGGGCCTGCCGCTCGAGTGCCTGCAGCAGGACCTGCTCGCGCCGCTGCAAGGGGAGCTGCAGGCAAGCCTCTGCCTACGGTTGAGAGCAACGTGAATGCTTGACCACTGCGCTGCGCTGCAGTTGGCAGCGGGTGCTGAGGATGGACGCATGTCTCCGCCCTTCAGCGTTGCCTTCCCGTTGGAAAACAAAACGCAAATCCTTGATTAACAACTGCAGGGCCGGCAGTTTGACGTCGTGCTGGGCGCTCCTGTTGAAAAGAGTGTCCGGCTGACGCGTTCTTCTATCCTCAGGCAACTTCTTTTGAGCAACATTGTTTCCTCTGGAATGCAGGGCCGGCAGTTTGACGTGGTGCTCGACGCAAACTTGTACCACTGCTTCAGCCCAGGCGCCAACCGCGACGCCTATGTGGCAAACCTGGCACAGCTGGTCAAGCCAGGCAAGCGCTGCTTAGCTTACTGAGGTTTATGCTGTTTGCGAGCCGATTTCCTCTGTCTGTGAAGCAGCACTGCTGTGGCAAACCTGGCGCGGCTGGTCAAGCCAGGCAAGCGCTGCTTACCAAGGCGTGCTACCTTTCTTGCGCCCAGCTGCACGTGCATGCACTCAGTGGATCTCGCTCGCCCTCTCCTGCCTGCTCGGATGCCAACGAGCAGTCAATCCCCACTCCTGCAGGTGGCCAGCTCTTTGTGCTTGCTTTTTGCGGCCGCCTTGCCTTCTTTACAAACCTGTTGACTTTGACCTTCTCTTGCAGGCGGCCAGCTGTACGTGCTGGCCTTCAGCGACAAGCAGGGCGGCACGCGGGGCCCGGTGCGCGTCTCGAAAGACGACCTGCACGCCAGCTTTGGGCCGCCCAACTGGGAGGTGGAGACGATTGAACATGCCGTTACTGAGACGAATCCAATCGACTTGGTGGGAAACGGCGGCCAGCCCCAAACCGAGGTGCCCGCCTACCTGGCACACATCCGCAGGGCCGGCTAGCATTTGCGGAGCTGCGCCGCTGTGTCGTGCCCGACTATCTGTGGCATGCATCTGCAAGCTGCCCATGCATGACTGGCGACTATGCACCTTCTGACGCGGCACGTGCAACCATCTGTAAGCAGAGTGTTTTACATGCGCATTCCTGTGAACAGGTTACTCTCATACACAGGTGCTGATGAAGGTCTGTGGGGTCGGCCGACTGAGCGGCAGAGGCTTGGGCGATTGCAAAAAGTGATCTGGAAGGCTTGGGTGGGCAGGGACTTGCTTGAATGTGAGCAAAGCTGCAGATAGGCAGAGTCTTGATGGCGAAAAGCTATGAAACGTGGGTCTTGGAACATACAAATGCATCGGCGACAAATGGCACAAACGCAGAGGCAATCAAAGGCATGGGTGGGGTGAAAATCGGGTGGGAGGCTTGGCGCAAAATGCGGGGCATTGGGGGCAAGAGGCTAGCAATGCACGAAGTGAGGCTAGCAATGCATCAGAGTATGGTGGGCCTGCCAGTCCACGTGGAATCTCGGCTTCGAGTGTGCGGTGCTGCATGGGTTGCCGCTCAGCGGCAGGGCGTGCGCAGGGTTGGAGGCTGCGCCGCGCAGTGCTGCATTGCTGCAGTGTCAATGCCGGGCCGGCCCTTTTGCGGCGGCCCGTACAGTGATACAATGCTTAGGCTGTGGATGCCAGCTGCACCTCAGAACCGTGGCCGTGCCCCAGGGAGGGCGTGGCAGCCCCGGGGCTCTCGCTGCCTGGTGTGACCGAGGCAGACGCGGTGGCAGCCTGGCCGTATGGCGCCAAGCCCTTGCGGCTGGCGGGGGCGATTGCAGCCTGGCTGGGCAGGGCCTTCTGCAGGCCAGGGGTGAGCGCTGGGGGCGGCAGCTGCACATACGCGTAGCTGCGACAGTGTAAGGGAGGAGAAGGGCAGGTGTGTTCATCTAGTGTCGTGCTGCATTGCATCCAGCAATCTGGCTGTGCTGCACTGCGAGGCAGCACGACTGTGCCCATCCAGCTGAATGGCACCACTGCTCCCAGCATCTGCTGCCATGCTGGCGGCGCCAGCCCCACTTCGCGGCATCCAGACCGAACCAGCACAGAAGCCTCCAGGCTCAGCAGCCGCACCCGTCGAGCAGAATGGCGGAGCCAGCAATCACTGAGAACACAGCCGTGTAGGCCGCCACGCCTCCAGTGCCCACGTTCTGAACGTTGATCAGGCCATAGAAGATGTTGGCGACGGCCAGAGCAGCCGCGGCGCGGCCCTGCCACCTGCAGGTACAAGCGGGGTGGGGCGGGGAGGCAAGTGTTGCATTTTCTTGTCTTGCCCACGCAAGGTTTGTGAGCGGAGAGGCATGCCCCTTATCTGTCAGGGGGTGCAGCAGGTGCATGCGCAGCGCTTGCATTCTTGCACCTGCTGCTAAGCGTACCAGTGCCAGAAGTCCCAGGAGCGGCGCCAGCGGCTCATCTTGTTGGGGCGCGCCACAAGCGCCGACACCTGCAGGCACCAGAGGGGCAGCGGCGGCAGGGCGGTGGTAGGCAAAGGCATGTGCATGGCGGGCGGGCATGCCACCAAGCTCCACAGCCATTGTGTGGGAACACTGCGCTGCAGATTGTGCATCTCAGCTGTGCAATGCCCCGCACAGAACAGGGCGCATAAAGCCTGCAAGGAGCCTGTCTCCTTTGCTGTTCAAGCCAGCAGCCCACTGAACCCTGGCAGCCCACCTGTGCAATGCCCAGCACGGTTGCTGCCATGCCCAGGTTGCGGTGCACGTGGAAGGCGCCGTCCCAGCCGCCGGCGATGGCAAAGCCGATGGCAAAGCCGGCGATGCCCAGCACAAGGCCCAGGGACTGGATCGCCCTGCAGGCATTGGGCGGTGAGGCGGGTGGGCAGAGCTGCCGCGATTGGGCCAAGCTGAGGCAACCAGCAACCGTTGCAGCTGCAACGAAACTGTTGTGAGCGTACCATGCTGCTTGGCAGCTGGTCGCGGACATGTGGGTGTTCTGGTTCCACACATGCCCCGCCTACCTGTGTGCCTGGAACCACCAGGGGTCGAGGTGCTTCAGGCAGCGACCAATCACGATGCCGCAGGGGATGAGGAAGCCCCAGCCCGCCAGCAGCAGCCAGATGTGCGCCTGGAGAGGGACAGCGGGAGTGGCAGCAGAACTGAGTATGGCACAGAACAGGAGCAGGGCTGGGGCGCCATCTGAGCATTGCAACCCTTGCATCTTGCCCACTGCACAGCCGCTGCTGCAGCCATTTGCCATGCACAAGGCCAATGCCTGCCAACGCCTTGACAACTTCTGTCGCCACCACCACCACGGCCCAGCAAAGGCACACTCACCACCACCAGCGCATGCACGCTCATCGAGTGCGTTTCGGTGTCCGCAATGGTGCCGTCGCTCAGATTCAGGGTGCCCTCTCCATACTGCTCGTGCTTCCTGCAGCAAGCAGGCGCCAGACACAAATTTCTGAACAGGAAATCTGGCAGCTTGGACCTGCGCGGTTGCACCGTGGCCGCACTGCAACTGAACTGGCGGTTGACCACGTCTGCAGAGCACAAGCCTTGCCCGCCCGCCCACCCGCCCAACTGCGCCCCTAACTGAGCTCACCGCATGCCGCCGTTGCCGAAGACAGCGCCCGCTGCAAAGATGAGCTCCAGCTCAGCGGCGTCCCGCCCCTCGGGCAGCTCTTGGACAAAGGAAGCCGCCAGGCCGGCAGCTGTGGCCTGGGCTGTGACGTTGTACAGGCGCAGGGTGGCAGTGGCCTCCATCTGCCCAGAGGCGGTTCCTCCCAGGTACCACTCGCGCAGCTGTGCGCCTGCAGGAAGGTAAACATGAGGGTTATTGAGGTGCAGAGTCATCGGGGCCGGCTCTGGCAAACACCAGTGCTCAACCAGCTCACCGCCCATGAAACCGCTCTGCCAACCGCTCCCACAACTCAGCATGTGCAGTCAAGCTGTGCAATGAACTGTTTGGTCAACGGGGCGAGAACTGCCTGGCATGCAGTGCACACACGAGGTTCCCACATCAAGTGTCGCACATCAAGTATGAGCGCTCACCAGTGAGGCACGAGCCGCAGGACTGCAGCGCCAGCGCCGTGGCTCCGATCATTAGGCCTGCAGGAGGGGTAGCATGGTTGGAACACCTTTATGAGTACGTGTTGCATCGTGGTGCAAGAGGCGCAGTATATGGCATGCAAATGCTGCTGGCGATCCAGCACTGCCCGCCTCCCGGCTGCGCCTTGCACGGCCGCCGCCCGCTTCCCGCCCACTTGCCCCCAGCACTCACCAGTGCCGGGCTCGGGGTCAGGAGGGTAGGCAAACGCCACATAGCCGCTGGCGCTGCTGTTCATGCCCCAGCGGACCGTTGTGGCGCCGCCCGAAGAGGGCAGCACTGACCAGAGCAGCCAGAAGCCGGAGCCGATGCCGTCGATCAGCAGGCAGCGGTCGTACTCGACTGGGCCGGCTCCTAGCTCCAGCACGCAGCCGGGCACGGCCTGCAAAAGTGAAGGGGAGTTGTCTGAATTGAGGGTGCGAGCAGAAGGCAAGCAGGTTGCTGGATCCACCTGGCAGGTGCGCCCAGCGTTCGCGAGCGTTCGCCAACCGCCGCTCACCTGCGCGCCAGGGGCGAGCGCCGCGGTGACCGCCGCCGCCAGCAGCAGCGGCACCAGGCGCGTGCGAGCGGCTTTCTGCATCGTGCTGCGGCGTTTACACCCCGCCAGCGCCGCTTAAACGCTGGGAGAGCTGCTTGGGAAGCTGCGCCTGTTTGTCAGACGAGCTTTCTGGCCTTTGCAATGCTCTGCAGATGGACAGTATCGCTTGCAAAAGCGGTGCAAGGTTGCACAGATGAACAGACAGGGCTGAAGCACATGCGCCTGGCCCCTGCGGTCAACGGCGCATCTCTCTCGTCATGCACAGAGCGCTCGGCCGCCGGAGCGCGATCTTCTCAATCGCAAGATGCTGTATGCGGCTCCAGGAAGACCTGGTGAGGCGCTCGAGGGAGATCTCAGGACCGGCGGGGCGCCGGGCGGCGGCGGCGGCGGGAGGCACAACAGATCTTGATCCCTCTTCCTCTTCCTGTTGCCAGGGCCGTGTTACAGAGAGGGCATGCGGCAAGCATTTACTGAATTGAAATGAAAGCGGTATGTGACTGGAGCATAGTGGCAAAGCAATGCGGGATGGCGCCTGCTCCAGCCAACTCCAGATGGCACCCTGTTGCCCCGGACCCCTGTGTCGCCGCCACTCCATATGCATATGCATCTACCCCACCGGCTGCAGTACTGCCCTTTAGCATGTGTCTCCATCTGGTATAAAAGCAACATGCAGTGTAATGAGTGCAATGAACAGTGTACACTAGCAGTGAGGAGGCAGCGGGTGCGGGCTGCTGCAGCCGCTGGCTTGCCGGCTCCATCTTGCGCAGCAGTAGCCATCTACGCCGAGCAACCGGGACCCGGCAGCCAGCCTGCTGAGCAAGCTGTCAGAGCACACTGAGAACAGGGCTGCCTACTGCTCCTCCTCCTCGTCCTCAGTCTCCTCGTCTGCTCTGCTGCTTGAAGCAGCAGCGGCCTTGCGCCCGAGCAGCTGCGCCCTGCAGGCAAGCGTGTACGGGTTCATCTCATTCTCAAGGGGCCAATCACCTCGGCAAAGCTTCAACCAAACATCTGTAGCAAATCCGGCCAGCTTCCAGACCCAGACCTTTTCGGTGCGGTGCAAACCTCTGCTAGTATGCCCACCTGTAGAAACTGTTGCACCAGCCGCGCAGCCGCCCTGGCAGGACGCCCTCGCCAGCGCGCCGCAACTCGTGGTCGCAGAAGAAGAGCGACAGCGGCTCTGCCAGGCCCAGCGCTGCCTGCAGTGCCGCCGCCTGCCGCACCTCGCGCTGCTCCATCCGCTGCAGCAGCTGCCGCTCAGGCCCGCTGCCCTCCAGCATCTCGTCTGCAAACTGATAGCCCGTCTCGGCTGACGAGTCAGCAAAGACTTGCTGCACCTCTGCCGCCGCGCCGGCCAGCAGGTAGGGCGAGCTCTGGCCCGCGCGCATTGCACGCTCAACGGCCACCACCTCCCTGGAGGTGGCGCCGGCGGCGCGCACGGCCAGCCCTGCCGCTGTTGCCGCTGCTGCTGCCTTGTTGCCCTGGCTGCCGTTGTGGGAGCGCTTGTCAGCGGCAAGGATGCGCCCTGCTGCCGCTGCCAACTCTGCGTCTGACGTTGTGCCCGCAGCAGCAGCAGTCTGTCGGCCCGTCTGCGTATCAAGGTGAGAAACAATATGATGAGCTCACATTGTGTGATGTACGCGCATTGCAATGCAAACTGGCTCCGACAGCAGCTACACTGCTGGCGCTGTGTCGCCCTTTCTGCGCTGGCCCAACTTGCCTGCTTCTCTAGGAAGTTGTTGAGCCAGCCGCGCAGCCGCCCGTCGTCGCCGCGGCTGGTTTCAGACAGCAGCTCATCCTCGCAGAAGAAGAGCGACAGCGGCTGCGCCAGGCCCAGCGCTGCCTGCAGTGCCGCCGCCTGCCGCGCCTCGCGCTGCTCCAGCCGCTGCAGCAGCTGCGCCAGCTCGCCGTCCTTGCGCAGCAGCGTGGCGAACTCCTTGCCGCTGGTGGCGATGGATTTGGGGTACGCCTTGAGCAGCTCTTCAATGATGCTGGGCGTCAGCCAGGGGTACATCTGGCCCGCCTGCACTGCCTTGGCGCCGCAGGTGGCCTTCTGGCTGATGCCGGTGGTGCCAGCTGCGCCCGCCCGCACGCCCGCCTTGACTGCATCCAGCTGCGCTGCCAGCTGCTGTGCTGGGTTCTGGCTGCTGGCCCGCCGGTCGACTGATATGGCACCCTTGATGGCCTGCAGCACAGCGCTGTCTGCCTCCTCCCCGCTGCACGTGCCAGCCCCGGCAGCTGTGACGGCGCGCACCTCGGCACGCTGCGCCTCCGCCGCTGTGGCCGGCACACGCACGGCAGGCTGCGCTGCAGGCTGTGCTGCCGGCTGTGCAGCCGGCTTGCGCCGCCCGCTGCGGCGCGCTGGCTGAGCTGCTGCAGGCTGCGGGGCGGGCGCATTGCCAGCGGCTGCGGCAGCAGCGGCAGCAGCGCCGGCGTTGCGCTCCGCTGGAGCGCCTGCAGCAGCA
>VFQQ010000703.1_pt1 | contig 59280 bp, 95 predicted proteins | sample 3512341 | NCBI WGS metagenome assembly VFQQ01 (sample SAMN10412373, study PRJNA504923) | tailings metagenome | isolation source: Relicate 2 Philex TSF1 revegetated site | place: Philippines: Tuba, Benguet | collected 2017-08-29 | reverse complement strand
GGGGGGGGGGGGGGGGGGGCCAACTTGAAGGAAGCCGGGCGTCATGTACTCGTGAGTCGCAGCTTGTGGCAGCTTTTCTTGGCGGCATTGGGTGGCGGTAGGGCTGCGCAGCAAGCGTGCTCGTGCCATAACTGCCCCTGCTTGCTCCGCCTCACTCCTCCTTGTGTGGCGTGCCCCTTCATTCTCTGCCGCAGCCTGCTGTCCAGCAAGCTGAGCGATGAGGTGGCGCAGAACATTGTGAAGGAGGCGGTGGACATTGAGCGCCAGGTGGGAACATCAATAATAGAAATCGATTGGCTGAAAAGGACACAGGTCTGGGGCGCCCGAGCAGCTTGGGGGATGCGGTGGACATTGAGCCAAACAAGGCCTGCTCTCGAGCGTGCATCTCCCTGCTGTGCCGCGCTGGTGTGCCTTCAACTGCCTTCTGCTCTGCCTCCATCTGGTTGCAGTTTGTGTGCGAGCAGCTGCCGCTGGAGTCCCTCGGCCTGGACAAGGGCGCCATGGAGGCGGTGAGTGCTGTTGGATCATACTCTAATCGTGGCACTGCACTGCGCCTTAGCTGCCATTTCGCCTGTTTGAGGCGTTGCAGTTTACGGTGGCTCTGCCCTTCGCTCTGCAGTACCTGCGGTCTGTGGGCGACAGCTTGCTGACCTGTCTGCTCCACATGCACTGCCCTATTGTACGTTGGACTTGCCCCTTTCCCGCCCCATGTCAGCAGTACCTGCGGTTGGGCACCACCTGCTGACCATGCTGGGTCACACACCACTGCTGTGCATCACGATTGGTTTTGTGCTGCCTTACCCCTTTGCAGTACCTGCGGTTTGTGGGCGACAACCTGCTCACCACGCTGGGCCACGCCCCCGCCTTTGGCGTCAAGGCCAACCCGCTGGGCTGGCTGGAGGACATTGCTTCCAAGTGGGTATCTATTTACATCCTTTGTATGTTGCATGTTTCGCTATTGCAAGGTCAGCTGTGGTATCATTACACATTGCTTCCAAGTGGGTCATAACGTACTGCTCGCCGTGTTTTGTTGTTTGGGTGGCAGTGGGGCATGCTATGCTGCAACCACGTGTGGCCGTGCTGGGCGGTCTGCATGCGTGCCTGGTGCTGCATTGGCAGTGCGAAGGGTGCCACACCCCACCCTGCCCATCCTGCCCCTTGGGGCCCACCCTTCCCAAACCTTCCCCTTCTTCCCTTCACCCCCACAGGGCCTCCGATGTCAAGATCAACCTGCACCAGGCGGGCGGCATGAGCAAGGCGGGCGCCATGAAGGTGAGAGCCAGCCCCGACTGCTTTCTTCGGGCAGTGGCGCTTGTTTTCTGAGAGTAGTCAGGGCAGGCATGCGGGCGGCGCATTGGGGGGACGTTGGGTGGGTAATGCAATGCACCAATTCAACTGCACAGGCGCAGGTGACACAAGGACGATGCAGACCCTATCACAGCTGCTTGCACAGCGGCCTGCCGCCCAGCATGCGCTTGTCCATGCCTTGATGATCCATGACCAGCTGAGCTGCTCCTGTGCTTCCACTGCACTTTTCCCACAGGTGTCGGTGGGCGGCCAGAATGAGGGTCTTTCTTTCGACGACGACTTCTGAGCAAAACGAGTGCGAGAAACGTGCGGCTGAGTGACGCAGATGGCGGGCTGCACGGTCGCGGCTTGCGGGCCGGCGCTGCGACACGCGCCGGCAGCAAAAAACGCTGCACCTGCCGTTGCACCCGCCTTCTGCTGGAACGAACCCCAACCAGTAATGTGTGACCCAGCGCCCACCCTGCCCCACGATACGAGCGGGTGGGGCAGCAGCAACAGTTGCTTGCAAACAAACCAAATGTGTGATGGCGGCCGTGAGCAACGTGGTGGCTGGCCCCTAGTGTGCCCCTGTGCAGTTTAGTTGTACCCTAGCGAAAAGAATGTGTGTGCTTTTAGCGACCTCTCCCATCCTGTCAACCATGTTCATACACTCTCTTCCCTTTCATTGTGGCATTCATGCCATGCATTCCTGGTCTGTTGTCTGCCGTGTAAGCTAAGCGCCCGGTGTACCGCACTTAGTGCGCGGACGCTCCGCCGCACCATGCATGCGCCAGGCGCAGGCCTGCCAGAGGCTAGCGGCCTGTATGCAAGCATGCAATGCCACAGAAGCACTGTCAGGCCAGGTCAGGCAGACCGAGCAGAACACTGAAAAGGTCAAACGAGCCGCAGCGCCCATGTGTGCCTGCTCGTTCGAGCGGGCGGCACAGCAGGTGCTGGGCGGCGAGAAGGCAGGGCGGCGGGGCATTCCCGCGCCTTCCATCTGCCCGCGGGCCCCTCATCCCGCCAGGATGGGCCTGCAGCAGAGCCGCCAGGCCTCGGCGCTGCCCAAACCGCCGGTAGAGCAGCAGGAGGTGCAGCCCGAGCCCTGCTACGATGGCCTCATCCCCCGCAGCCTCCCCGCACGCCAGGCGTGCAATGCCAAGCGCGTGCGGCGGCTGATAAAGGCGCAGAGGCTTGCACCCTGCTGGAGCCCGCAGGGGGCCGAGGGCGAGGTGAGAGTCGTGCCACCGCGACCATGGGCGCTGCCAGTGGCAATTGCGCCGCGCTGCCGCCCGCTGGCCCCTGCCGCCGCCGGCGGCGCTCCCGCCGGGCGAGACCACCGGCCGGTCAAAGCGACGGCCCCCCGCCTTCCCTCCATTGCAGGAGTGCCCGGTGTGCATGGAGGGCTACAGCCGGCTCAACAGCACGGCATGCTGCCACCAAGACATATGTGAGCTGTCCTGCAGCAGCGCTGTCCACCGCACCCAAAGGGGTGGCTGCTCATGCCTGCCCGCCGCCGCCGCTCCCGCCGCTGCACCATGCACACCGGCTGCCGCTGACAGTGCCGCATCAGCCGGATCCTTTGTGATGCAGGCACCGAGTGCTTCATCTGCGTGGTGGTGAGTCTGGCTTGCGGGTGCTTGCACCAATGGTGGGGTGCGGATGGTCGATTGGATTCAGGGGGCTGCGGCAGGGACTGCTGCGCCGCCAATCCCGCCGCTCCCACCTGCACCCACAGCCTACCACCTCCTCCCCTTTCTGCAGGCCCCCGGCGGCGTGTCTTCCCGCTGCCCATACTGCCAGGCGCATGCGCTGCAAGTATACCTGCGGCCCCTGCCCTGCCAGCCCTCTGAAACTGAGGCAGAAGCAGGCGCAGCGGCAGATGGGGAGTGCGCAGCAGGCGCCGACAGCAGCGCCTCGCCGGCAGAAGCTGTCCCAGCCTCCCGGCCACCCAGCAGCATGGGTGCCAGCAGCAGCAGCATCAGCAGCAGCAGTAGCAGCAGCAGCAGCAGCAGTGGCGGCAGCGCAGCGCGAGCTGCCAGCACAGCCAGCAGCGGCCTCAGCCTCGACATGGACGGAGAGGCGATGCCTGTCACTGCCTTCCTTGCACCGGCGCCTGCAGCTGCTGCGCGGGAGGCGGTGCGGCAGCATCAGGAGGCCCTGCGCCTTGGCTGCTCCGCTGATGCCACCGGCAGCGGGTGCGCCGGTCTTGTGCCAGTCAGCCTGTCGCTTGGGTGCGACCTGAGCCTGCTGGCCGAGGCGGCAGCAAACGCCAGCCGGGCAGAGGGGCCAGCCATTGTGGCCATGGTGCGCCGCGCAGGCGAGCCCAGCAGCAGCAGCAGCAGGCCTGGCAGCACTGGCAACGAGCCTGGCAGCAGCGGTGCACAAGCAGTGGCCGGCAGCGAGCCCGGCAGCAGCGGCGGCGTGCAAGCGCCGGCGGGCAGCGAGCAGCTAGCCATGCCTGCTGCAGAGCTGCCTGCGCCTGCTCCTGAGGCGCCGCCCAGCGTGCCTCCTGAGGGCGGCCCCGCCCTGCTGCAGCTGCCCGACGGCAGCGAGCAGCTGGTGCTGCTGCGCAGCGCACAGCAGGTGGAAGAGGAGGAGGCGGCGGCGGCCGCGAGGCGCCAGCAGCAGCAGCAGGCCGAGGACGCAGCTGCCCTGCCCACCTACCAGCCGCCTGCCAGCCGAGAGGACGAGCAGATGCGGCGGGCCATTGCACAGGCGGACGCCGCACTGCTGCAGCACCATCCCCCTGCCGGCCCCAGCCGTGCGGCTGGTGATGACTGGCTGGAGCGCATGCGGCAGGCGGATGCCGCGCTGCAGGCGGCGGTGGCTCGCAACGATGCACAGCGCTTTGAAGCCGGCAGCAGCGAAGATCCCAGCAGCGGCGCAGACCCCAGCAGCGGTGGAGACAGCGGCAGCAGCGGCGACTGAGCCCCAGAAGTGCCCGCTCAGCGCAGCACAGAGAGAAACACCAGCCCCCCCTTCTGTAGTGGTTAGTGAGCACTTGCATTTGTTTGCCTACTTCCTCCCTGTAGCACTTTGAATCCCAGTGCCTGCCTTGATATGCCGTGCACGGAGAGCCCCTGCTAATCCTTGCTGCCGCCCCGCTTTGGAGCGGCGGCCTAGGTAGTTTTGATATCGCCCACTGCCATGCTTTGCCCGCTGCCCTTTTATTCCCTACCTGGCTTGGCGTTTGGCTGCCATGCCATGTATTGACACCTCACAGCATGTATGTGTTTACATGGCTACTCATGAACTAAAGAAGAAGTGTGCCGGGGAGCGGGGAGTGGAAGGGAAGTGACAGAAAGTAACCGGGACGTGAGGCTGCTGCTGCTGCTGTGGGCGGGCGGTGCATGCACAGCGTGGCCCCCAATGCGGATGGCCCCGCCGCGCTGCTCGCCGCCCACCATTCATGGCCGCTCTGGGAAAGCTCACAGGGCCGCGCCGCGGGCTGAATCAAGCCCAGGCCGTTGCCCTGCAAGCTGCCCCAGAGGGCTGCGCTTCGGGGCGCGCTCAGAGAGCCTCAGCGGGCTTCTTGGAGATGCGGCTGGTGATGTCAATGGGCCGCTGCGCCTCGTGGGGGTGGGCCGCGCCCTTGTACACCTGTGTGGAAGAGGGGAGCCAGGAGGAGCAGAGGAGGCCAGTCAGGTAGTGGTGTTGTGCGTTCCATGTGTGCAGGCCAGCTTGGAAACACAGCGCATCAAGAGACGAGCACAGGCCAAACAGCAAATCACCCACGCAACCCAGCGCACCTTGAGGTGGTTGAACAGCGGGCTGGCGATGCGGCCCTTGGGCAGCATGCCCTTCACGCACTTCTCCAGGATGCGCTCCGGCAGGCGCTGCGGGGAGGGAGGAGGGAGCGCAGCAGAGGGGTCAGCGAGCAGTTCTGCAGCTAAACAGCAGGGCGCAGCACTTCTCTCAACCAACCCGCCCACCAGGGAACAGCGGAGGAAGGGAAGCAGCGCTCGTATGTCGGAGGTCGCGCGCTGGGCAGCATGAATGCGTCCCCAGGCCAGGCAAACCACCCAAGCATGAACTCCCATATGTGCCCTCACTTGTCGGAGGTCGCGGAGCGCCTCCATCTTGCCGCCGCCGGGGCGGCCGTTGGTGTGGCGGAAGTAGAACTTGTCGGTCTCCTTGCGGCCAGTCACAGCCACCTTCTCCGCGTTCACAATCACGACTGCAGGGGGAGGGCGACAAGGTACATGCTGGACGTGCGGCCGGCAGCTTTCAGGGCGGACGGGATGGTAGCCCAGCGCCGGAGCAGCGGCAGCAGCAACAACAGCAGCATCCATCCCTCGCCGTAGGCGCCCATGTCCATGTGGAGGCACCCTGCAGGCGCCGTCAGCTCCCACAATCCACTGCGCAGTCCCTTTATCACACGTGCGTTGCAGCACAACACTGAACAGCCTGTTCAACAGTCCCAAACTGTGCTCACCGTAGGCGCCCATGTCCATGGAGGGCGTGTAGGTGGGCAGGTGCTTGCCGCGGATGTAGTAGGCCGCCAGCGAGGCCACACGGCCCAGCGTCTGCCCCTCAGCATCAATCACGTACCTGCGGGGAAATGCGAGGGGGGCCAGAGCCGGTCGGTAGGTCAGAACAGGCGGCTGGTTGGAACAGCACGTAGCCAGCAGCTTACTACACTGCACTGGAATCTTTGCAGCCGCAGTGTGGAAGACAAGGGCGGCAGCAGCGTAGCAGCGGCAGCAGCAGCCAGAGCCAGCGCAGCGGGAGCGACAGCTCAGCGTGCCGCATCAAAATGCTGCATGCAAGACCGTTCCATGGGACGCCGAGACTCGCGTTGGGGCCACAACAATGATGCAAACGATCCAATTGTGTGCCGCAGCAGCGCCCAGCACAGCCATGCAAAAGCAGCAGCAAGCCATCGGCCTCCCAGGAAGCAGCGGCGCACCACTGCTTGTGCACGTTAGCGGCATCCGCGCCGCTGGGGTAGTATGTGTCGTTCCACCGGTCCGGGCCCAGGCTCTTGATCTCCGCAGTGGCCGCTGCACAGGATATGAAGTGAGCCGACAGTGAGCTCGCCGCAGCGGCGGCCGCCCCGAGCGTCGCAGGCGGCGGGCGTCGGCCCGCCCCCTGCACCACGCATTGCCGGCGCTGCCCGCCCATGTCGACGCACCTGCGCACACAATGGCCTGCCGCGCCTCGGCGCGCGCCGGCCGCAGGGGCACGAGCGCCTTGCCGCTGCTGAAGGGCCGGGCCTGCGGAGGGAGGGCGGCGGCGCGGTCAGCAGCTGCGGCATCGTGCGCAGGGCGGTTGTGCAGGGCTGGGGCGCCACTCACCGTGCTGCTGCGGCTGGCCGGCGCCACCGCCGCCTGGAGTGCCACCGCCTGCGCCATGGCTGCCGGCTGGTGGATGTCCTGGGGGCTGGCAATGCGATGGCCGTGCTTGCAGGGCGGTATTTGCATGGCCCGGCCGACCCCCAGCCAGCTCACGCATGCAGGCCCCGCCCCACATCCCAGGCCGCCTGCACCGCCATCGTGCCGTGCCGTCTGCATTGTGGTTATCTGCACAGCCACTTGCCGCTCCAGGCGCCCCGCCAGCCACCCCGCAGGCCCGCCCGAGCAGCAGCAGCCCGCCATGGCCTCCGCGTTCAGCAGCGTGCAGGCCCGGCCAGGTGGGTGCTTTGGGCGCGGCGCATTGCGCGTGCGGCTGGTGGGCCCGCAGGCGCGGCGCTCGGCCGGCGCCAGCAGCGTCCTGAGCCGCCTACCGCTCCTCCCACTCCCCCTGCAGCCTTCTGCGGCGCGCAGCTGGCCATCAAGCAGCGCGCAGCCCGCCCCGCAGCAGCAGCCTTCGCGGTCAGGTGCGTCGCCGCCGCCGGCGGTCGGCCAGCGCCTTGCACGCAGCTGCAGGCATGCCTCTTGTGCCAGCTACAAGACTCGCCGGCATTGCAAATCGTGGAGAACATATTGCTGTACCTGCGCAACGCATGCATGCGCCGCAGCCCCGCCTCCCGCCCCGTGCCGGTGCCCACCACCCTCCCCTGTGCTGCCGCTGGGTACCCATGCCGCCCGCCATGCCCCGCCTCCCAGTCTCAATCCCTCTCACTCTCCCTGGTCTGTCTCCCTCGTTGCTGCGCAGCGCGCGCTACCGCGGCGAGGGCACCAACCTGTCCAAGGTCCCTGCCTTCCAGCGCCACGGCAGCGACAGCGGCAGCCCCGAGGTGCAGATTGCGCGGCTGTCGGCCCGCGTGCAGCAGCTGACGGAGCACCTGGCGGTGCGGAGGGGAAGAGAGGTGTCGGTGTGTCTTGGGCTGCAGCGACAGCATGTGAATGTGCTCGCATGCAACTTGGCGTTGCACTGCGCTGGCAGCCGCTCCAAGCAACGGCGGGGCGGCGCATCGTGCTCTGGAACTGCCAGCCCTGCGTGGCGCCTGCTTCCTTCCCGCATGCATGCTCTGCCTGTGGCCCATGGCTTTGCTGCCGGTGCCAGCCTGACGTGCTCCTGACGCCTGCACATCGCCCGCCCTGCCTGTGGTGCCGCAGACGCACAAGAAGGACTATGGCTCCCGCCGCGGCCTGCTGTCCATCCTGTCCCAGCGCAAGCAGCTGATGCTCTATCTGCAGGTGTGTGTGAATGAGACGTAGGGTAGTTTGATGATGGGTGGAGTGGTAAGGTTCAGGCACATGAGAGCGATCTGCAGCTGCTGATGCGCACCCGCGGGTGGGCCCGAGTGGCAGGCTCGGCTGCAGGGCAGCTGCTGCCGCGGTGCAACAACAGGCCATGCAGGCCTGCCAATGCTTGCGTTCCAAGTGCTGTGCAACCCAACCCTTATTCTCACCTCTTCTGCGTCTCCCTCTCACAGCGCACTGACCGCGCCATGTACGAGCGCGTGCTCAAGGACCTCAACATCCGCCCGCTGAAGAAGGAGGTGTAAGCCACACAGCTGCCTCGTGCTGTTGGAGGAGGGCACACATGCGCAGCCTCTGGCGCACGCGAGCGCCTCTGCTGGACTAGGGGGCCATGAAACCACCTGCCAGCCGGCGTGCCAGCCGCCAGCCGCCATAAACAGCCTGCCTGTCCTCAACAGCGGGCTGAGCTGAGCACGGCGCACATTTGAGAGGCGGAGCAGGCGCGGCCTGTGCATTGGCGGGCACCCTGCTCTGCCGCTCTTCCCTGCTTTCATTCTGGTTTGTTCTGCTGCAATCTTTCCCCTCGGGCCCTGGCGCCCACAATGCAATGCCCACCCGACAACTCAGGCCTTTCCCTGTCGCAGTGTGCAGCTTGCCGGATCAGTGGCTGGGGTGTGCTGATGTGCGGGATGGGAATGCGGCACATTGGTGTGGCAGTCGGTCATTGGCGGGAGTCAGACCTGTAGCGCAGCTGACCGCTGACCGCACCTGCCTGCAACAAGAGACACAGCCTCATTTGTGCGGCGCTTGCGCAAGTGCCTGCTCGGCGCCATGCCATGCCAGGCTCTTGCGTCCAGGCTGCAGCCCCGCAGGCGGGCCTTTGCAGGACTCGGAGATTCGTGAGCATGCGTGGGGTGGCTCGCCATGCCCACCATAAGGTGCCATCGGCGGGACCCTGCGGGCCAGCTACCGCTGAAGCTGCTGACCTGGGATCGCGCTCGGCGATTGCGCACAATTGGCCGCTCCGGGGCGTCGCAGAGCGCGGCTAGAGCTTGCATTCGATTGCAGCCATCCTGCGAGCGCATCCCCGTGGGCAGTCCGCCAAAGCGCGTTCACTGTTCACCCTGAACCCGCCCCGCGCGCATCGCAAACTTCATGGCGCGCCACGATCTCCATTGATGCTCGGCGATGGCGGGGTGCCAGGCGGTCAGTCTCAAACAACCCCAGTGGCACCGGCTGCACCGCCCACCCACGCCCTCCTGCGGCTGATTGAGCTGCTCGGCAGCCAGCAGGTAGACGCCTCAGCAGCAAGGGACGACCAGGCAATCGCCAGGGCGGCGGCCGCGGCCCTGCAGGAGGCGAGCGCCGGCGGCGTACCAACCGCTCAGCCCGCAGCATCTGCGGCAGCCATCGGAGCCACGCTGCGCTGCTTTGGCTACCAACCAGACGTGGGCTTCACGCTGCCGGTGGACGCCCGCCGCCTGGCCACACGACTGCGCGGCCTGCTGTATTCCGGCCTGCAGCACTGCGGCGGCGGCACATATGCGCTGTGCTTCCGCGCCACCTTCCTCCCAACCGGCCGGCCGGTGGTGCTGAAGCGGCTGCGGATTGAGCAGAGCCAGGAGGGGATGCCCAGCTTGGCGCTGCGGGAGCTGAGCCTGATGCGGTCTTTGGAGGGCAGCGCGCATGTCGTGCAGTGAGTGCAAGCTGCCGGTGTGTGCAGGTGCCTGCGCCTGCATCTGCGCCGCATGCAGTTGTTTAGCCGGGTGATGGTCAGCGGGGTTTGCAGCCATGCCTTGCGTCATGGCCTGCCTGCACCCAGTGAGACAAAGATGTGCTGTGTTGTGCTGTGCTGCACCGCACCCGCACCGCAACCTTGCCTGCTGGCCATGCCCCCTGCTCTCCTACCATTGCCAACCCATGCAGGCATCTGAATGAGCCAGGGTCAGAGCCAGAGCTCTGTTATACCTTAACAGAGAAAGTGCATGCAGGCATGCAAACCAGCAGCATCCCCTTAGCAGTCTCTCTGTTATATGCTCCCCACCTCTGCCCAGGCTGCTGGATGTGCTGCACGACCCGCATGCTGGCCCCGCCGGCGACCAGGCCCGCATCTTTCTGGTGCTGGAAAGCTTGGACCGAGACCTGAGGGCGCACCTGGACTTGGAACCAGCCGCCGCACGCCAGCTGCCGTTTGTCAAGGTGTGGTTGTGGTTTGGTTGAGGGATGGGTTGTGGCGGGGGTCCTGCCATCGGGGAGACAGCGGCATCCGGCCTGTTGCACCTTGCCTCGCCTAGTCTAGCTCCACCATATGCAAAGGGTTGGAGGGACTGTGGTTTGAGTTGCACCGCCTGCTTGCTTGCCATGGCCAAGGAAGTTGAAGCATGCATGCACCTGAGGCCCAGCCCATGCTCTGCACGATTCCCCAATCCCCCCCTCTGTCCTGCCCACCGCTCACCGCCTCACAGAGCGCCATGTTCCAGGTGCTGAGCGCGCTGGCTCACGCCCACACTCGCAACACTATGCACCGCGATTTGAAGCCGCACAACATTCTGGTGGATCGGCGCACAGGGTGGGCGGGGATTGGGCGGCACGTGATTGGGTGTTGAGGGATGCAAGGGAACCATGTGCATATGTGCCGCCCACCCTGCTTTGCCGTGCCCAGCCTCGTTTGCAAAGTGCCGAGTGCAAGGTGGCCATAGAATGCCTACGGTATCCACCCGCAACATCCACCACCCCTGCAGTACCGTCAAAGTTGGCGACTGGGGGCTGGCGCGCACCACCAACCCTGGCGCGCCCCGGCCCCACACCGCCGAGGTGCGCTTGCGTCGGTGCATGGTGCATGCCGCTCTTTTGCCAGTGCTGTGATCATGGTCTTGCAAGCCCAAGGCTGCCAAGCGCATGATACAGCGCTTCTGCGCGGTGGCTTCATCAACCATAGCCCTGCATGCGCCGCCTAAATCGGTCAACGTTGTTTCCTGCCAACCACCGCAGGTCCATACGCTGGAGTACCACGCCCTGCTGGGCGCTGACATATACTTTCTGCCCCATTGATTGCTCAACTGATTTTCATCCAGTGCTCGTGTTGCAGGTCCAGACGCTGCTGTACCGCGCCCCCGAGCTGCTGCTGGGGGCTGACATCTACTCCCTACCCATTGACATCTGGAGCTGCGGCTGCATCCTAGCTGAGCTGGCCACAGGGCAGCCTCTGTTCCGGGCAGACACAGACACGCAGGTAAGGGGACGTGGAATGATGGGATGCTGCTACAAAGCAGTTTGCCGTCTTTTCCCTGGGAGGCGGTGTGGCATGAGGCCAAGCTTCCGCCGGCCCCCCATCATGTACTGGTCACCTTTCTTTCGCACCGTTTTATCTGAGTGCAGATTAGCATGCTGCTGGCCATATTCAAGCTGCTGGGCACGCCCGATGATGCACAGTGGCCGGGCGTCAGCCGCCTGCCAGACTGGAGCCCGCTGTTCCCTCGCTTCCGTGCCCGCGGCCTGGCGCAGGTGAGAGGGAACAGTGGTGAGCTGGGCACGCAAAGCCATGTGGCAGTGAACTGCGGCTTTGGGAGACACACAAGTGGTGCAAGGAGTGTGAAGAGCCCTTGGTCATCATGGGGCATGGTGTGCAAGCCTCAGCGTTGCGCAGGCTCATCCTCTCGCACTGGCACGCCTGCAAGCCTTCTGCCAAACTGACCAGACTGTCCAGTCTGCGCCCTCAATTCGTCCCACCTTACTTACCTACGCTGTGCCGCAGGCGGTCCCGCAGCTCGGTCCTTTGGGCCTGGAGCTCCTGTCCCGCATGCTGTGCTACGACCCAGCCCGGCGCATCACCGCTCGCCAGGCGCTGGCCCACCCCTGGTTTGACAGCGTGCGCTCAGCTGAGGAAGTTAGGGCGCGCTCCGCCCTGCTGGCGGCGCAGCGGTTGCGGCAGGAGATGCAGCTGCGGCCAAGCGCGCCGGCTGGGCCAGGCAGCAGCGCAGCAGCGGCAGCTGCGGCTGAGTTGGCACCGCCAGACGGTGCCAGCGGGAGCGGCAGTGGCGGCGGCCCGCCCACCACCCCCACTGCAACGCAAGGCCACCTGCTGAGCTGCGAAGGTGGGTGCTGGAGCTGGGTGCTTGTGCCAAGCTGCATGCGCGGCCTCATGTGGGGACGAGTCATTGTCATGCAGCATTGGCGCTTACCAGCCTGCCATGCCTTGTTGTTTGCGCCCTGCCCCTGCCCTCTCCAGGCCGTGCCTGGCCAGCAGCGCTGCCACCAGCATCCTAGCGGTGCTCAATCTGTGAGAGCAGCAGGGCCATGTGGGACCTGGTCCGGAACCAGCACACTTCGCTGCCCTACCATAACCGCCCTTCAATCGCTTCCCTACTTGATAATGCTGACACGTGCGCGCAATCCCAACGCTGCGACCCCACCCTCACCCATGCATGTTCATCTGCCCACCCTTCCCGTATGCACGTCCATACTGTGTTGCACACCGCACAATTCCCTCCTGATCACTCCCTGAACCCAAGTGACTCTTTTCACAGAACGCCCACCCAAACCCAACCCCCGACCAACCACCCACTGCACGCTCTGCCCTGCATATCTTTGCAGCCCGGCTGCTGCCTCCCCTTCTGCATATCTGCATATTGTGCCACCATGGGAAGCCTGTTGTTTCATTCGCGTGGGCCCAAACCTGCCTCTGCGTTATTATTGCTGCATGCCTCAGCCTGCCACTGTCATGTGTTCATGCCCGGGGCTGGCCATCGCCAGCCCAGCATGGTTCCTTTTGATTATGCAGGCAGGCCGCCTTTTTTGTTTGCACAGCCACCTTGGCGGCCCTCCACGCAAACCATGCTTTTTCCCTCCCGCATTGAAGGGCTGCTGCCAAAGAGGCAGCAAGGACTGCACTCTCTAACCCTGCATCCCCCTCTGCATCACTTCTGCCGGCCCTCCTGCTGCTTCGCTGCATTTGCATCTGTAAATAGAGAAGCTGCGCTATAACGGTCAAGCTACATAAGCAGGGGCATCGCAAGTGCAGTGAAAGGCAGGGTAGCGGCTTAAGGTGCACGCAAGTTGGGGGTGTCACGGTCGCAGGGACATACGGCAGTTGGCATAGCACCGGTGCGGTTGATAGCAGCGGCAGCAGCAGCAGGAGTGCTCATGCAGCAGTCAGCAGGGCGGTGGCCTCCCCGAGCGCCGCGATCAGCTGTGCATTGGTGACCTCAAACTGTGCCAGCAGCTGGGCAGTGGGCCGCAGCTGCTGGCTGCCACCGTCGCCGCTGCTGCCGCCGCCACCTAGGGTGCCGCTGTAGGCCGCCAGCGCTGCCAGCTGTGCCTCTGCCGCCGCCAGGCGGGCGGTGGTCTCCATCAGCTCCCCATCCCGCTGCTGAAGCAGCTCTGCTGTCTCTTCCTCCTGCTGCTGCCGTGCCGCCTCAGATTCCGCAACCGCCGCCTGCATGGCCGCCAGCTGCTCCTGCACAGCCCGCACCTCGGCCTGCCAGGCAGCAGCCGCCGCCAGCTGCCCACCCGCCGCTTCCAGCTGAATCAGCAGCTCCTCATTCTGGGCTGCCAGCTCCGCCAGCTGCTGCCCTTCCTCTTCGCCCTGCTGCAGCGCAGGCAGCGGCGGCGCGGACGTCGCCTGCTGCTGCTCCCGCAGTGCCAGCTGGTGCTGCAAGCGGGGGTTGGGAGGAGGAAGGATGGGCGAGTTGCCGAGCTAGTGCCTGCTGTTCAGGCAGCAAGCAATCGAGGTAGCCAATTTGGATTTGCAGCCAATCACCTGCCCGGCACATCTGCAACCCAAAACAGACTGCGCACCCAACGCCCACCCACCTCTGCCTCTGCTGCCCGCTGCTCCGCGTCGTATAGTGCCGCCGTGGCGTCGTCCGCCTGCGCCCGTGCCGCCGCCAGCTCCTGCTGCAGCGCTGCAATGGTGGCCTGAGCGCGGGCAAGCTCCGCCGCCAGCTGGCTGCTGGCCGCACCACTGTCCTCCTCCCCAGGGCTGCTGGCCGCACCGTTGCCGCTGCCGTGCACCGCCCGGATGCGGCCGCGCTCGGGGCTGCTGGCCCAGCTGGTGTCGCTGTCATGGCCCTTGATGCCAAGTTTGGCAAACAGCTTGGCGGTGGCCTGGGCGGCGGTGGGTGCTGGGCTGCCGCCCGCTCCGCCCTCCTCCTCCGCCTCGCTGCTGGACGAGGAGCTGCTGACGGCATAAGCCCCAGCACGCCGGCGCTGCGTGGCTGCCGCCAGGGCCGCAGCGTCGCGGCCAGACAGCGCACGGGTGGGGAGCGCGGCCCCGCCGCTGCCGCCGCCGCCCGCCCAGCCGCGCACCTCGTCGCCGCGGGCGCGGAGCGCGCTGCGCTTCTGCCGCAGCGTATCCAGCTGGGAAGCGGATAGGGATGGGGAAGGGGGAGGGAGCGTGAGGGCACTGTGCTCATAACGACGTTGGGCGACCAAGCAACGAGTGCCGAGGCGGTGTGTGCGAGGCGGCGCGCCGCCGCCGCTTTGAACTGCAGAGCTGGGGCGCCCTTCTGTGGGGCGGGGGCAATGCGCATGAGTGGAGAGAGGGCTGAGCCGACGGCTGGGCGGCAGGAGAGAACACGACAGCCCGCTGCGACCAGCTGTTCGGCTCAAGCGCACCCTGCGGCTGGCGCCGGCGCCCGAGCTGGTGCCTCCCTGGCGGCGGTCCATGCTGATCGCGAGTTGACAGGGCTGTGCCTGCCTGCGGCCTGCAGCAGCCTCCATGCCCATGCTGCGTGCTGTGCCGCTGGCAGGTTTGGGCGGGCGCTGGGCCCTGCCCCCAATTGCCTCGACACTGCACTGTCCACGAGCAGAGCAGCAGGTGCCAGCAAAGCCCCGCACCGCGCCCCGAGCACTCCACCTCTCCCGCTCGCGCTCCCCAGCCCGCCCCGCACCATGGCGACACTCGCATCTGCCATGTGTGTGGCTGCGAGCGCGGTCCAGGCACACAGCACCGGCAGGTGAGGCCCTGCCATCCCAGCGATGCGCCCAGGGCCAACTGTCTGGCTCCATCCCCGCTGCCGCACCATGCATTGAGTGCCGTGCCTCTGGGCGTGGCGGCAGGGCGCTGGCCACCCCTCCACCACGCGCTCGCGCCCCATGTCGCTCCGCAACTGCCCGTCCTGCACCCGGCACTTCCCTGCAGGCTGCCAAGGCGCCAGGGCAGGATGACTGCACTTGTGTGCCGTGCGCAGATGGGCCCCGAGGACGCAGAGGTGGGTGCGCCGCCGGCGCCCAGGCTCGGGCGGCACCACGAGCTGCTGCCGACTCGCGCCGGGCGGTTTGCCCAGATCCCAGCATGCATGCAGGCCAAGGGGCAGTGTGTTGACTCGCCTGTAATGAGCCAAGTGATCTGGAGCACTGGCACTGCTCGTCTTTGATCCCACAGCCCTGGGACCCTGCAACTGCTCCTCACCACGCCAGCCTTCCCACCCGCCGTCCCGCCTTACCCGCTCACCACCCGCCCTGTTCCCTTCACTGCAGCCGCGCCAGTGGGACGCACCCTCCTCTAGCAGCAGCAGCTGGCAGCCCCTGGGCGGCGCCTCCAGCAGCAGCAGCAGCGGCCAGCCGGCGGGCTTTGGCGCCGGCGCCCGCAGCGGCGAGTGGGATGATGAGCCGCTGCTGTTCTCTCCCGACCTTGACACACCCCCTGTGGTGAGCACAACGGCTGGGTGGGAGGGCTGCGCTGCTCCTCTGCTCCAAGTGCGCGTGCATGGTCCTGCTAGATGCTGCGTGGTCCTTTGTGACAGCAGCAGTTGGGCAGCCTGGCTGGCATCCGGACAGTCGCGCATGTGCGCACTGCCCCAATGCCTGCTGACCTGGTTTGCTCCCGGTGCTTCGTCGCTCGCAGCTGGTGCAGGACTGGCGTGCCTTCCGCGCACGGCTGGTGGCGATGGAGGGCGGCCAGACAGCGCGGGCAGCCAGCATGCAGGTGTGTGCCTTTGGCGCTTGCCACCCCATGGCATGCAGTGCTGTGGCGGTTTGGATGCCAGCCTGCAGGCATATCTGCCTGCCCGTGCACAGCACACCACAGCCCGCCTGTGCGCGTGCCCTCATGGAATCGCGCAATGCTTTCCATGCTGCTCTTGGCTGCGTCTGCATGTTCACCTTGCTATTCCCTGACTGCCGCACCTCTCTGTGTAGCTGGGCCGCGAGGAGCGCTGGGCTCACGTGCTGACGCAGCCGGAGCGCGGCTGCCTGCTGGTGGCGCGGCCCCGCGAGGGGCTGGGCATGTTCAAGAACACGGGTGCGCGGCCTGGGCTGGTCAGACTGCATTGGTGGCGTCAAATGGTTTCTGGCCGAACACTGGCAGCCTCAGGCGTGCTCTGCTGCTGAACAGGTTCAGTGCAGCACATGCCGCGGCCTGTCATCTTGTTCAGCGACCCTACCCTCTCCCCTGCTTAGTTGCTCCCCTGCTGACCCTCTTTCTTCACCTGCAGTCATCCTGCTGCTGGAGCACGAGGACTCGGAGGGCAGCAGTGGCCTGGTCATCAAGTGAGCGTTTGGACAGCCATTCTGTTCAGTCAGATGCTTCAGCGACAAGGGTGATTCCGTGGCGGACCCTGCTACGAGCTGCTGTGTATGTCCCTGCGCCTGCTGACCCGGCTGTGCCCTGCTGTGCCCCCGCCTCCCCTTGCAGCATGGCCACGCCGCTGCTCGTCTCGCAGCTGGGTCTGGAGGAGGACATTGCAGGTGCGCGGGGTGCCCCCGTGGCTTGCCGAGCGCAGTTCTTGGCACAACAGTTCGCTAAGCCATGTTCCGTGCGCTGAAACTCGTTTATGATGTGCTGCCGGCCCTGTAGCTCACATGCACCCTCGCATCCGCACTCATACACCGCTTTCACTTCCCCTCACCTGCAGACTCGTTCCGCCAGTGCCCGCTGTTCATTGGGGGCCCGGTGACCAAGAACCTGCTGCACGTGCTGCATGGGCGGCGCGACGTGGAGGGCGCGCTTGAAATCATCGAGGTGCGGCAGGCAGCATTGCTTGCATGCCTCGTCTTGAGCGCGTATGCTGGCCCTTTTTTGTTCATCAGCTGGGTGGGTGCTTGCTTATAGTCAATGTCCATGTTCCCCACAACACTTACTGGTACTGATGTTGCCCCTGTTCACACAATGCTCAACCGCAGGGCGTGTTTGCCGGCGGCGTCGAGTCGGCGGCTGAGCTGGTGCGGCGGCGCGAGGCCGACCCCCGCGAGTTCATGCTGCTGGCCGGCTACAGCGGCTGGGGCCCCTGGCAGCTGCAGCGGGTGAGTGTGCGCTGCAATGTGGCGTGTGTTGAACCACTGGGGATGTGCTGACCGCATGGTTGCACGGTTGGACAGGCTGCTGGCCGGCTACAGCGGCTGGGGCCTGCAGCGGGTGCGCGGGTGCCAACGGGGAACTGGATGCTGGGCCACTGTAGGTTGCACGTGCACTTGGTGCGCCAGTTGTCCAGTTCTTGCGGTAGTTTGGCCCACAGCCTGCAGTAGTCAGTAGCATGGTCCCTGCTCATGCCTCATGCTCCATCCTGCCCCGTGCTGCGCAGGAGCTGCGGGCCGGCACGTGGCTGCCGGTGGCGGCCAGCCAGGCGGTGATCATGGACGTGCTTAAAGGTGGGTGCTGGGGTGTGGGCAGCATTCAGTTTGCGTGTGCTGCGCATTGCAGCGTGCGCACATCCGTGTTTGGGTGCTGCTGCTGCTGCTGCTTTGCTTGGCCGGCTCCCATGCCGCCTTTCCTGCCCCACCCGCCACATCACTAGCCAACCCTGCATACCTGCCACTGTAATTCTGCTGCAGAGAGTCTCAGCTGGAGCCCCGAGCCCCAGGCTGTGCCTCGCATGGGCATCGGCGCCGCGCTGCCCTCCAACTCTCCCTTCAGCAGCAGCGCGGGCACCAGCGGCATGAGCTGTGACGAGTTGAAGCTGCAGTGCTGGCAGCGCGTGCTGTACCGCGCCGGCATCGAGCCGCACATGCTGGGCATGCTGTGAGCGCTGCGAGCATGCAGCAGCAGCGCAGCAGAGCAGTGTAGCAGTGCCAGTACTGACCACTGCCCCACCCCTCACCCAGCACCCACCGACAAGGACGCAGCAGGCGGGCTGCTGCAATGTCCCCCTGCTCTGCTTGCACAGACCACCAGCCAGCCGAACCGAACAAAGTGAGACCCTTGCCTAGTTGACTAGCCCTCCCTGCCCCGCCATCTCCCCTCCCATCAGCCTCAGTTTTGATGCCACGCTTTTTGCGGCGCTACCGCCGCCCCCTGTCCGCCTGCCATCCCTTCCTGTACGTTGGCTGCCGCCGGTCCGCCCCATTGCAGGTGCCGGCGGCGTGCCCCACTGTTGTCGTCGTGCCTGTGCCAGCTGTAAGGTGGAGCGAAAACGCCCACCGCGGCTGGCGCAGGCACGCCTGTCCACCTTGCTGTATTCCACGGCACTGCCTCTTCTCCCCAGTAGCGCACGATTGGTTGCCGCCGCCCCGCACCTGACATTGACGCTATCAGGCCGTCCAGGGCCTCCTACTTTTCCACTCCCGACACATTTTCCGACCGACCAGCAGCCCCAGGCTACCAATCCCGCCCAGTCCTGCACCCCTCAGAAACCGGCGCGCAAAGCCCCTGTCGACTACCCGTGTAAAACACATTTTGAGCACTGAGTCGCAACCGGATGAGGAACTGTGTATAGGAAGGATGTGGCTGGCTGAAGAGCTGTGCTGCAGTCTCAGGCTGCACCCGCAGTGACAGGTACAAGCTGAGGGAACAAGGTTTGCAAGTCAAGGGACAAGGTTGCAAGGCATGGGGCTGCTAGCTACTGCAGTGAGATCAGATCGCTAGTGCAAGGTATAGACATGCCGGCGTGGGTCACAGGCCGGCGTGTGCTCTTTGCTCTGTCAGGGCAGTGGTTGGTCAGGGCTGGTGCGCTGCAGTGAAGGGCCGACGGCGCTCTGGTTGGTCAGGGCGGTGCTGACTCGCAGTGACTCTCGCCGGTGACGCGCAGCGGCGTGCTAGCATGCTCCCGCAGTGCCACGTGCTAGCATCGCTCCACAGTCAGAAGCCGATGGCGCTCTCGTTGTCTGATTCGCTCAGGCTGGTCAGGGCGTTGACCTCCCCCTCCACCTCCCCGCAGTTGCCCTCCTCAGCGCCTGCTGTGCTGCGCATGACGCCCGCCGCGGCGCGCTGCCGGCGGTGCAGCCGCCGCTCGTACAGGCGGGCCACCCTGCGGGGGCAGCGGTGCAGCGCAAACGCAGAGTGAGCATTTGAGGGTGGCGCAAGGCGAGCCAGGCATGGGAGTGGCGTGTGGAGGCCAGCTGCGCCCCGAATATGGCAGCAGAACTGGAGCATCCCGCTCGGGGCGCAACTCTAGCAACTGTCAACTGCATCATAACATAACAACTAATCAGCTGACCCACCATGGCGCCAAGGTCACGACATCCGGCTGCCGCGGGTGCTCCTCATAGTACATGGACCTGCGATGGATGTAGCAATGGCAGGCAGAGGTCTTCACTCGGCGGCAAGTTCATTAAATCATCCCATGTTACGACACGACCTGGCCGCCCTACGCTTGGCCCAAGCATGCAGTCCTGCCGCAGCAGCTGCCCAGGAGCGCACCAGTGGGCCAGCAGGGAGGGCACCGCGGCGCCGTGCCGCAGCGGCTGCCACCCAAAGGCCAGCTCCATTTCGATCTGTGGGAGGACGGATAGACAAAAACAAACCAGATGAGCTGCTAGGGTACACAGAGGCAGCATCAGCAGGACCGGTGGGCCCCAGCTGCACAACAAAAAACCCGGCAAACCAACCCCATGGCGCCATGCTTGCACCTGCAGACAGACGCCGTTCCTCACCTGCAGCTGGAGCCGCGTCACCGCAGGCATTGGGTCGTACCCGCCCTCTGCCTTTCTCAGCTGCTGCTGGTCAGCGCCAGGCTGCGCCTCTGCCTGCTGCCCGCATCCTCCGCTGCCGTTGCTGCTGGCATCCTGTGGCGCCTGCCCAGCCGCCTGCCCGTCAGCTAGCTGCGCTGCGGCCGTGCCAGCTGGGGGCTCCTGTGGCTGCGGCCGCCACTCCGCTCGCATAGGCTGCGCCTGCTGCTGCCGCTGCTGCTGCTGCTGCAACATCTGCTGCTGGTCTGCTCCGCCTGCGGCTTCTCCCTGGGCTGCGGCGGATGGGGGCGCCAGCCCAACATACAATTGCTGCGGCAGCCAGCGCGCCGCCACTGGGTCTGCCTCAGCCTCCGCCATACTGCGGAGCACAAGCGGGATTTAACTGAATCAGCAGCAGGGGAAGCTATACTTCACGCCAGCATGCTTTTCAAATGGTGAACACCAGTGACACCAGCACACAAGCACATACTGGATAGCAAAAAAGGCCCCCTCACCAGGCACCAAAGCCGACGGTAAACAGGCGCTTGCGGCGCTCCAGCGGGCTGCACAGCGGCGCTTGGATGTAGCGCGTGCCGCCGATGCAAGCGTCCCACGCAAAGTGCGTCTGCAAAGTGAAAGCAGAGGAGGGCAGTGGGGCAAGGAGAGCGCACACGTCACCCATCACAGGCAGGTGTCCCAGGCAACGTGCGTCTGCAGAGTGGAAGAGCGAGCAGCGGGGAGATCCTGGCGAGACTTGCAACCAGACAAATGCCCTGCAGCGTGCTGCCTTCATGCAGGCCAGCCCCGCACTAGTCCAGCAAAGCTGCCTCACGTGGCCAAAGAGGTGCAGGTCTGGCTGCAGCTGCGCCACGCGGGCGGCCAGGAAATCTGAGCCGACCGCTTTGGCCAGGTTTGGGTAGTACAGGTAGCGCTTCTCGGGCAGCAGGGACTGCAAGAAAGGATGCATTAAGCGTCAGTTTACTGGAAACAGCTTGACACTTGGCTATGTTTGGGTAGTACGGGTAGCGCTTCTCCGGCAGCAGTGCCTGCAAAGGTGCAGCAGCCAGGGACTTCAGGAGCTCAACAGGGGCAGACAAGCTGCTGCGGCCACATGAGAGCCGCAAATGGCATAGCAATGCCAGCGTCACACATGGCAAACCACTTGCCTGGTCGGGCAGGAAGTGGGAGAAGGAGATGACGTCGCACTGCGCCCTGCTTGCCAGCAGCGTCTGCCACTCGGGCCCATCGTTCATGCTGTCGATGTAGGCAGCCAGCTGCTCGCTGCCGTCTGTGCTGCTGCCTGGTGGTAACGGGGGCGTAGGAGATGTGGCAGAGACCAGCTTGAAGGTCCAAGATGCAGGTGAAGAATTACCGCAGCACGTACCCTCGCTTCCCGGCCAGCCATCAAATAAACACACAGAGCCCTTAGAACCAGCAGAGCACAGTGCATGTGCTGCTTACCAGGTACAGAGGATGGCCAGCGGCAGGCAGAATAGTCCGTAATCGTCCAGGCGCTGGCGGGCGGCACACCGGGCACATCCGGTTCCTTGTCGAAGCTGCGGTGGTGCCAGCTGCAATGGGTAGAGCAAGTGGCCGGTGTTCCGAAGCAGTGATGCTAAGCCAGGCTGTCTCAGCACAGCACACGGCTGCGTACATCAAACCAACGGTCACCTCCAAGCCCAACCTAACAACGTATGGGCCGCATTTGCACGCCAAGCCAAGCACTGCCGGCTTCCCAACGCCCTTAGAATCCCCGAGCTCCTGCACACCTGAGCAGCGGCACGATCCACAGCCCGCCCAGCTGCGTGGGCCGTGTGTGCACCCCCAGCTGGCGGCACCGCTCCAGAATGATGCGCAGCTTGGTGTGGGAGTCAGTGATGCCCATGTCCCTGCATTGAGGGGCGGAATGCTGATGCCATCAGTTTAGCCGCGTACAGGAAGTTCTTACTGCGTGCAGGTTGCCGCATAAGTCGGTAATGCCCACGTCTCTGCAGGTTGAGCAGGATCCAGGCCAACACATGTCCAATCCAACTGCCCCCAGCCAGGCGTGCTCTGGTTCCAACAACCTGGCCGATCTATCAGCAGGGTGAAGGCGCACCTGTCCCGCTCGCGAATCCACAGCTCGTGATTGCCTGCAGGGGCTGGGAGGCAGGAGCATGTGAGCAATCAAAACAGGATGTGCAGTGGTGAGGATGCAACCCACCCATGTAGCCAGGTGCTATGCGCACTGGGATGCCCATTGCAGGCTGGGCACCCCTGCAGCCAGCCTTGGTTGGACCTTCTCGAACCTACAGTGTTCCCAAAGCCGCACTGTCTCTGCCACACACCTGGCACGTAGAACACGTGGCCAAACTTGCTTTTGAGTGTGGCCAGAGCGGTTTCCAGGGCGGCCATTTCGTCCGACACATCGCCGCAGACTATTAGCACATCATCCCTGCAGAAGCAAGCAGCGCAGAAGGCAAATGGAACGGGGCACGTTCCTAGCACGGCAAGTAAAGCAGGCAACCACAGTGGAAAGCAGCTATCACTTGAACGGAAAGCAACAGAAACGCCGCAAGTGCACCCTGCACCCACTTGAAGGCGCGGTTGTCCAGGCGGTAGCACCACTCTCCCCGTCACTGGCCAAATTGCAGGTTGCAAGTAGCGAGCAGGCTCACTTGAAGGCATGATTGTCCAGGCGGTAGCACCACTCCATGTTTTCGTCGTAGTCCACGTGCAGGTCCGTCACAGCCAGCACCCTGAGAGGGCAGTGAAGCAGATGAGGGGCAGGTGGCGTGGCAGCTTGTAGCCTTGCAGCCACACTGGGAAGCCACAATGCCAGCTGCACAAAGTGGCACCTTGACACGAACCGAGCCACGTGGCACACGCCCACGGTGGCTGCAGCACATCTGTAACTGAGCACCACAGCAGTACACACCGATCTGGCTTTATTGTGCCCCTGTCTGCTTGCCTGAGCAGCTGCTGGCCCTTGACCAGCGGAGCCACCGCCTCGGGCTCAACTCGCAGCACGGCAGGCCGATGCGGCAACGTGGGTGCTGCCGTCGGCGGCCCTGTGACGGGCCTGGCTGCGGGAGCCTGGGCCCGCAACACCTTGAGCCGCGGCGGTGGCGGCGGGGCAGAGCCGCCCTCATGGCTGCCAGCAGCGGCGGCTGCAGGGCGGCGACTCCTCAGCGGCGGGCCGGCGAGTGGGCGGCGAAGGGCGGCGCAGGTGTCCTCCAGGCCGCGGCAGCGGAAGTCCCGCAGCGAGGGCAGCCGTGTGATGGTCTGTAGCAGCATTCCTGCCTCTGGCAGGGCTGCCGTGCGAGCCCGGCCGGGTTGTGCGGTGAAGGGGTGGCGGTGTGGCGAGTTAGGTTGTGCAAGAATCAGTGGAAGCACGTGTGTCACAATGCGCACACAGATCGGCAGAGTTTGGCGCTTTGGTTGACGGCGGCGGGGCGGCGGCGGACTTGCCCGGCACCCCGCTTGTGACCGACTGCTAACCGCACCACCGCCGCTCTCTTGGACTGGACCAATGTCTTGCTGGTTGCCATATTTCTGTGATTGTTCCTTTGAATGCGGGTGGCGGGTTTGAGGAGGCGCGGGTAGTTTGCAAGCCAGATGAAAGCCCAGACCGATGGGACGTCAAGTATGCATCCGCCACAGCGAGACCTGATCAGTGGTGAATGCAACAGCGCCTCACCCTTATACCTTGCAAACGAGCTGTTTGGTGCAGCATGCAGCTGACCGTGCCAACACATCCAGAAAGGAGTTTGTGTTTTCTCCCCGCCTGCCCGCTCCGCTTCCGACGGCGCCGAGCGGCGCGACTCGTGCTGCTGCTGCTGCTTGCCGGCGATTCGGGCGATCGTGCTTGGCTGGTCAGTGGACGTTCCTGATTCAACAGACAGGACCTGGGCCTTGAAGCTGCCAAGGGCGCTGCCTTAAGGCTGCGCAGCACGGATGGCAACGTCGCCGTGTCCAGGCGGTGCGCTGTGCGCCGTGCCTTCATGCATGCGCTGGCCTACACGCCCAGGCGCTAGCCTGGCGCTTTCTTCTACCTAGTTTGCAAGCGTTGGCCGCACTTCCAGCTCCAGCGAGCGCGCTGCCCCAACGGCCCTCCAGCCCTCCGGCACTTCTGAACGATGTAGTGAGTGCGCACACGCCGCGTGATATTATAGCATGCTCAGGCAGCCCGCTGCCCCCGGCTTGTGGGCGCAAACCTGTGGGTGCTCGGGACCACCTGGCTCGCCCTGCAAGCTTGCCGGAGCAATGCCGGAACGTGGCATGTACTTGTCAATGAGCCGGCGTCGCCATCGTGCCCAATGACGTCTGCACTTGCCGCCGCCGCCCTGCCGCCTCCCGCTTGCCCTCCCAGGTTCACCGCTCTCCCCATTTTGCTTACCCGCTGCCTTCCACACTCCTCCCCTCGCAGCCCATTTGACAGCGCGCGCGGCCGCCTGGCTCTGGGCCTGGCGGCGGCCAGCGGCGGCGGAATGGTGCTCACGTTTCTGATGCAGCAGGCCACCGATGCCAAGCGGGTGCAGCAGCTGCAGCTCCTGCTCGTGTTCTGGTGCGCGTGACGGGGGGACAGGGGGGCATGACAGCTCACGTGGCTGCAGCTCAGATGAATCAGGACGTGCCTTTTGCTTTGCCTGCCTGCCTCCCTCCCTCGCTTCCCCGCACACTCCACTCCTACACCGCCATTGCCACCAGCACCGCCCAAACATCCTTCGCCACCTTCCTTCCATGCTCAGGCTGCTGTTTGTGGGCAAGACCACGCTGGCCTACATGCGGCAGATCGGCAGCGGCGAGGTGGCAGCGCCTGCGGGCGGCCGCGGCGGCGGCCGCGGCGCCAAGCAAAAGCAGGAGCCGCAGCCAGCCGATAGCGAGGACACGCAAGAGCTGCCGGCGCGGCGGCGGCGCACCCGCCGTGACTGATTGACGACATGCTTGACTGCAGCTGGATGGGCATGCAACTGCATGCTGTCCGTATGTGTATGCTTCTGCCATGTGTAAGGTGCCACGTGATTGTTCAGCCCCTGCCGTGCCAGCCTGTGGTGAATGTGGGTGCTAATGTGGTTTGCATCAACACAACCGCAGGGCAGAGAGAGGCTCACAAGATCACCAGATTATTATGCCCAGCAGGGCGTACGGGGGAGCAGAGGTACGGCTGTCGTGCTGAGCCAGGCATTGGCTGCCCTGGGCATGCAGGGATCGCAGGCAGCCACAGGGATGAATGTGCGTGTGCGGATGAATGGAAGGGAGCGCAGTGGTGTACCGCAAAATGCATGGTGGGCGGGGGCTGTTGAAAAATGTCAGCAGGGGTGTGTATGTCGCAGGGGGTGGGAGGGAGGCGGGGCTTGGTGCGGCCGCCAATTCAGGGGGGCGGCGCCGCACGATGCAAAGCAGCCCGGGGATTGCAGTCAAGAGAGGAGAGATGACGGGCCGTGGGGCCGGCAGGGCGTGACTTTCAAGGAAAAAAACTACAGTTCACATGGCAGGTAAGCGAGAGGAGTTACTGGAGGGGCAGGTGGGTAGAGAGCAGAGACAGGTAACATTGCCGGGGGAATCAAAAGGGCATGTTGAGTTTGGGCTCTCAGGGCTGGTGGCGCACGGGCTCCGCGAACATGGAAAAAAATGAAATGGGGGAGAGGCAGAGTGGGTGGTTTGCCACGGCGGCGGGGAAAAGGACAGACTGGCTTAGCCATGGCAGTGTGGGTGCAAAGTGGGAGAGCGGTGCTAGGAAGGGAGGAGGGTACGTATGGCCGACGCGATACGCAGCGACCTCCCTGTGATAGCACGTGTGTGATAGCACATGGCATGCATATGGGGAGGGGAAAAGGGAGCACAGGAAAAGGTGCAGACACCCAAAAAGGAGTGGCAGGAGAGGCAGTAGTATTAGCTCCAATCGGGAAAAGGCACCGGCCGGCGGCGCGATCAGCACGCGGCAGCGGCCGAGCATGTAGCAGCTGTGCTGGCTGCCGCAGTGCAGCGTGAAAAGTGAACAGGGTGAGAGAAGGGCGTACGTATGGGTGGAGGCGGCTTCACACTTGGGCACGGTTGTTGCAACTTGGCTCGCTCTCCAGACACGTGGGCAGTCTCGACAGGGTGTGTTTGATGGTGTTTAGGCAGCCTGCCGGCCCTCCTCTGCCAGCAGTTGGTGCAGCACTGCAGGGATAAGTTGAGTGGAGGGGTGCGGCAGGTGAGGTGCTTGCCAGCTTGTGACCTTGCCGGCCCTCAAAGGTTAAAGACTGCCCAGCCATGCCATGCGCCCCATCAGCAGGCGGCCAGCATGTGAGGCCCAGCACGTCGAGCCGGCAGCCAGAGGGCCCCGAACAACAGGACCGCCCTCTGAGGGCTCCCCTTCCCTTGCATCTACCCCACAGCCTGACCGTATCTGACTAACACAGCCCTAAGTCTCTCAAGCCCGATTGGCACTGCCCCAAACCTCACCTCCAGAGTCGGCCAGCAGCGAGTCCCACATGTCTGCATTGGTGTCGTCGCCCATCACCTCCTGCTGTGCCTGCTCAGCGTGCTGCGCAGCGGCGGCCGGGGCCACCTGTGTTCCATCGCTCAGGTGGCTGCGCTGGCTGAACTGGCTGGCAGCTGGGCGGCCGGCCTGCTGCTGCTGGCCAGCTGCCGGCAGGCCACAAGGCTGATGCAGCAGCTGCTGCTGCAAGCTGCCGTCGGCGGCCAACAGCAGGTCGACATCAGAGGGTGACAGCTGGCTGGCTGCCGCCTCCTGCTCAGCACGCTGCGCCTCACCAGCGGGCATCAGCTGGTCCAGCCAGCCCTCTGCGTGCTGTGCATGCTGCGCCTGCTGCGGCATGCTGCCTGGCGCCGCCTGCGCCCGCGGCGCTGCATGCCAGCCGGGCGCCAGCGGCGGCACAGGAAGCGCCAGCGGCGGCAGCGGCAGCTGGGCAGGGGGCGCCAGGGGCTGCCAGCCGCCGACCAGGGGCAGGCTGCACTCGACAGCGGGCGAGGCAGTGCCGCTCGCGGCGCGCGGCCGTCCAACACTGGAGGTGCTGGCAGATCGCCTGTGCATGGCTGCACTGGCACGTGGCTTGCTGCTGGCTGCCGCTTTGGGTGCAGGCTTGGAGGACAGCGCACCCTCAGACCTGCGGGGCGCAGAAGGAGGAGAGGCGCACAGGTCAGCAGCCGGTTCCAGCTGAGTTCAGCAGGCAAGCTCAAGGGCATGCGCCAATGCAGTGATGTGGCAACTAGTTGAGGCTGACTAAGCAGTGGCTGGTGGTGCAGCTGTGCCAGCTATCAGCGCAAAGGCAGCAGCCACCACTACAGCAATCAGAAAAGCAGTCTCCCCCTCACACCCACCGCAGCAGGCCCTCAATGTAGCGCCCGTGCTCCTCCAGCTGCTTCTGCAGCTGGCGCTGCGCCTGCATGTGCAATGCGGAATTGGATGGTGGCGCCTCACACCAGCGCGACTTGCTGCAGACCAGCTGCACGAGTGCGGGGCACGCGCCCTGGGGCACAGCAGAGCGGGGCAACCCGACAAAGCACAGGCTCGAGGCAACAGCCACGAACCGAGCAGCAGCGAGGCAGCAGCCTGCCACTCTCACCTCCATGGTGCTGCTGAGCTGGCGCTGCATCTCCAGCTGCATGCGCAGCGCAGCCTCCAGCAGCTTTTTGTTCCCACGGCCGCTGCCGCTACCACTGCCACTGCCGCCGCTGGAGATGTGCTGCTGCACGGACGCGTCTGCTGCGTCAGGCGGGGAGGGCTCTGTGGGACCAGCCAGCGTGGAAGGACTTGCGACTGCCGCCAGGGGGGCCGCGGCCGTCATTGCTAGGCCGCTGCTGCTGGAGTGGTTGCCGCTGCCGCCGCTGGGCGGCGGCGTGCCGCTGCCAGTCGGGCAGGGGCCTTGGGAACCCTCCTGGCCCTCCCTGCTGAGCTGGCGATCCAGCATGGCCAGCCCCTCTGGCAAATCCAGCAGAGCGCCGTCCTCGTCATCGGTGCCGCACTCAGCATCTGCCGCCTCCGGCCCAAGGGCTGCCAGCTGAGCATCGACAGGGGCCAGAGCTGCCTCAAGCTCCGCTTCAACCGCCGCAAAGTCAGAGGCGGTGCCCCACCCCATGCCCAGGCTGGGCAGCGGCTGCCCCAGGCTGCCCTGGTCTGCGCCAAGGCTGCCCGCAGCTGCGCTCTGCTGCGCCACAGCTCCGCTTGCCGCCACACCCAGCTGTTGCTCTGGGGCTGCCTCCTCCTCCGGCTGAGAGGGGCGGTAGTGCTTGCTGTTGCGGCGCGACAGCTGCTCAGGGAAGCCTCCTAGGCCCAGGCCAGCTGTAGGGCTGCCTGCACCACTGCCCGCTCCGCTGCCAACTTCCTCCTCCCATTCCCCATCGCTGCCGCTGCCGTCGCTGTTGCTGTCCGACGACCGCATGTTGGCTGCGCTGCGCTTGCTCATCACGGATCGCCGCCGGCAGCCCACAGCCGCCGGCCGGCTGCGGGGCCCCGCGGGCCGCCCATCCGCCAGAGCATTGCGGTACTTCTGCGGGCAAAGGGGCAGCAGAAGGGAAGCATGACGCATCGTTGGTGAGCAGCAGGCGCATGCTAAAGCACGAAACGACAACCCAGGGCAGCGCACCGCATCCCAGCAGGACATGCAGCGGAAACGGTGCAGAGCACAGCAGCGAGAACAGTAGCCGTTGTTTCCCACCTGCAGGTGGCTCTTCACATGCAGCAGGCTGAGGCCCGGGACTGCCATGAGCAGCTGAATGCGCTTGGGAGTGGCCTGCAGCGCGCCGCCTGCAGTGAGTTGGAAGAAAGGCGCAGCATGCTCAAACAGATGATGCTGGGCCATAGTGATGGACGGCTGCAAGGTGTAATGCCACAGCAACTGCTACAGACACACGTCTCTGCAGGTATGAAGCCGGTGCTACATCCCAAACGGGGGGACTCATTCGCAATCGGGCTAGCGTCTGCTGCTTGGCGCACCTAGCTGCTTGACGGCATCTACAAAGCGAGCATGGAGCGCCGCCGACCACCGCAGCCGCTTCTTGCCGCCTGCAGTGGGTGGATTGCACATGCAGGGGTTGACAGCAGCAGCAGCAGCACCAGCAGGAAGTGCAGCCGGCTGGCAAGCGGTCCTCGGGGCATACTAGGCCGGGGCTGTACTGCAACAGGACCAGGCCAGGACTGCGTGTGTGGCAGCACTCACCCAGCGCGTCTGCTGCCTGCTGCGGCTCCTGTACAACGGGCTGCGGGCCGCCAGCCACCATGGGCAGGTAGCCATGGTATGCCGGCCCCTGCTGCCAGCCTGGGGCGGCCGGGTAGCTTGCCCCAAGGCCCGGCTCGCAGGCTGCGGCATGCTCGGCGCCTGTGGGCACAAACGCCAGCTGCGGCTGCTGCGCCGCCTGCTGCCACATGGCTGCTGCCGCATCAGGGTAGCACTCGGCCAGCTGGAAGGGCGGGTCGGCTGGGATGCATACTGCGGAGGCATGCAAGTGAGCCTGCGCAAGGGGACGGGCGGCGGCAACCTGTGGTCAGCGCGCCCCCGCCCCTCTGGGCCATGCATGGCGGCGCCGCAGCCCAGATCTGAGCTTGCATCGCGCGGCCGGCCCTCCATCAGCGGCCATGCGGGGAGGGGAGGCCCGAGCTGACTCCACTCGCCTGCATCGCCTCGGCCCCGCCTGCTTTTAGCCGCTTGCAGGGCTCCGCGTGTAATCAGACCGCCGCAGATGAGCCTAATGGCCGTCCCGCGAGGCCCGACAGTGTGGGCCGGCGGGCTGGTGCGCGGTTGTGGGTGCTGGGGCTTGGAGCACCTTGCAAGTGCGCCCGCGGACGTCCTCGCACGTTCAGGAGTTCCGGTCGGCGTCAGGCTCTTGGCGTGCAGGATGCTTGCGGCGGGAGAAAGATGCCCCTCGACCTATTTTGCAAACAGCCTTTGCAATGCGGTCCTAAGGCCGTGAGCAATGCCAGAACGTTGCAAGGGCACTGCCAGCGTGACTGGCCCCGAAAAATGGGACCAGCGCAACGTGCTGCATCTCCCCCCGACCGCCGCCTGACGGCCCCCTGCTCGAGCCCCGCTATCCGGTGCCTTGCGCAGCTCACCCCTGCCCCCTGACAACCCCCCAGGCCTGAAGCCCTGCCTGTTACAAGTCTGGCATGCCAGGACAGGGCTACATACCGGCACAACCATGCCGGCTGTGGCGCGCTGAATTGCCGTCACGCCGCCGTCAGAAGCGATGCTCCGCCGTTGCCACACACTGCCTGCGCACTTGTTATCACGAAGCCCCGCCCATCCAGGAGGGCAAGGCGGGCAGCCATCTGGCCTCACCACGCTGCAGGTGGTCTCGCAGCAGGCAGCATTCCCCTGGCGATGCCCATAGCAGCGCGGCCACCGCCGGCAGCAGCACCTCACACTCCTGCGTCCGCCCGCTGCGGCAGGGAAGCGCGGTAGGGGGCGGTAGGGGGAGGGAGAGCTATGTTGGGCAGTGGTTGGCGCTGGGACTGACTACAAGGCCAAGCAGCCATGCCTTCATAGACAGAGGGCTGCCCGCGCGTTGCCTGCACCTGCACGTTGCCTGCACCTTCAAAAAAAGCGCAGCGGCAGCGGCAGGCGCCGCCAGTGGCCAGCCGCCGCCGGCGGCGCAGCAGCACGTGCGCTTCTGTTGTGCTGCTCAGCTGAAAGCGGTCGTCATCTTTTGACGCCGCATGCAACGTACTTGTCACCGTCCTATGCACTTGGCAAGGTTGAACTGTGGGAGGTCCGTGGGAGGGCATGGGGTGGCGACGTGGCGGCAGGTGGCGGCAGGTGGCGCACAAGTCGGGGTGGTACACGCGCCCTGCTCCTTGCGCGCTGGTCATCGCCGGTTCTCTTGATTGTCGTCCCTCTGTACCACTCGTTGCGCGCCAGAGCGGGCTGCTACCGGGCACAGTGCGACCGGCCAGCTGGGCGAGCCCCCACTCACCACGGCCGCAGCCCAGCACGTACGAGAGAGAGACCGGCAGGCTCCTCGACACCCTCACAGCGCCGCCTGGAGTGTAGACGCCTTCCTGCGCGTGTACTGGGCCGCCGCAGGCAGGTCAGCACCTCCGCCGCCCAAGGCCGGATCGCTCTTGCCTCCCGCAGTCTGCCCCTGCCCAGTTAGGATCAGTGCTGTGAGCTGCAGCTGGGGTCCTGAAAGTTTGCCCTCAGTCAGCCCCTAGCGTCTGTTGGGGGTCCCCTGTTGCTGCTGCTGCCGCCGCTGCCGACCGCCACCGCCGACTGCTGGCCGGCACCTCTGAGCGGCCCGTGGCTTGACCTGCCTCGCACCAGCATGCCTGATAGCCTTCAGCTGAACCAGCTGGTTTGCAGCAACCCACAGCACTGCACCGCTGCACCCACCTGCACACAGAAGTGCACATCGCACGGGACCGTGCCCCGGCAGGCATGGCAGGTGGCGACAAGAGGGTGAGCGCCCTTGGCCGCTGTGCCAGGCTCTAGTGCAGTGCTGCACCCAGCAATGTTGAGCAAGCCAGTGCTGCTGCCTGCAGGTCGTGCTATCAGCCTTGGTCAGTCACGGGTTCTGGGAGTGCGCACTCTCCCTTCCCGAAGCCCAGCCCCCTCTGGCCATCCACCCATGCAGCGTGGCCCGTGCAGCCTGTGTGGCGCCAAGACCTCCTGCAGCTGGCGCCGGCTGCCCATTGCTGCAGGGGACAAGGCGGGACAGACGGCCTGTGAGTGCGGGCCAGCAATTTGCAGCCGCATTGTGTGAGGCCTGTGCGGCGTGCCTGCTTTGCTGTTGACGGGCCCAGCCTGAAGCTGCACCGCTGCCATGCAGGGCAGGCCTGTGCATGCCGGTACATGCAGTCAGCAGTAACAGGGAAGGCCCACTGCTGACCGCTGCACCCTGTACTCATTGCGCAGGCAACGCCTGCTTCGTCAGCGTGACGAGGCAGGCCGATGTCGACCCCGGCAACATGGACGAAATGCTCGCCCTCCGCACCTCGTTGCGGGAGGTGCATGGCACCAAGCGCCGCCGCGTGGCCAGGCAGGCGCGTGTCCAGGCTGGGGCAGGGAGTTGTGGAACCACTCTTCAGCATGTTGTGGGGGCAGCGCATGCGGGGCAGGCACGCCTCACACCAGCATCTGGGCAGCTGTTGGCGTCCGTGCCCTATCTAACAGCAGTCCCTGGGTTGCTCCACTCCTGTCCCTGCAGTTGATCCGCAGCCGCTCTGCTCCCAGCGGCCGGCAGCTGGCAACGGGGAGCAGCCCCCTGCAGCAGTGCCGGCAGGAGAGTGGTGACCATTCCAGCCAGGGCACGCAGGGCGGCAGTGTCTCCCCGCAGCAGGAGGAGCAGCAGGAGCAGCAGCAGCAAGAGGACCGACAGCATCTGCCGCGGCCGCCACTGCCGTTGCAGCAGCAGGAGCGGCCGCTGCAGGAGGAGCAGCAGGACCAGCAGCCGCTGCCACAACAGCAGCCACAACAGGAGCGTGAGCCACAGCAGGAGCAGCAGCACACTCCGCAGACGCCGATGGCGCAGCTGCAGCAGGCGCTGTCGGCGCAGCTGCAGCAGACGCCATCGCAGCTGCCGCCAGCGCCGGTGGTGCATAACCCGCCGGTCAACATGGCGGCACCACCGCTGCCCTTGTGGGCCACCCACCCCGGCTTCAATGGTGGGCTTCAGGCGCTGCCTCCTGCCGCGCCAGCAGTGGCCAGCAATCTGGCTATCCAGCAGCCTTCGCTGCTGCAGCAGGCGCATCTGGGCATGGGCGGCAGTGCCACGCAGGCTGCACACCAGGCGTGGGTGAGTTACTGGTCTGGCTCTGTTCGGCAGCGGAGCTGCCCGGTTGCATGGTCCAACACAGCTCGTATGAGCAATCCGACACATGCGCTGGCAGACGCCGACATTTTTTGTGCCCGTCGTGTGCATCCCCTTGCCGCAGCTCAACTCGCGCAGGCTGCCCGGGCGGCACCCTGAGCTGGTGGGGCAGCTGCCCTCGCTCTGGCTGCTGCCGGCAGGTCCTGGCGCTTCCGTGCAGCTGGCCGGCGCGCTGCTGACCACCATGCAGCTGCCTCCGTCCAGCCGGGGCTTGGAGATGCAGCACACACTGCTGTCGGCAGGCCAGCTGCTGCAGCCGGTGCTGCGCCTGGTTGTGTACTGCTTCGCGACCGGCCGGCTGCTGCAGTGCCGGGACTGGCTGCGGCAGGAGGAGTGTGCCCTGCAGTTGCACCCGAGGCACCGCGTCCTGGCCTGGGACAGCAGGTGGGCTCATGGCAGGCATTCCCATGCGTGCTGGTGTGTTGGCCGGCCTGGCAGCTTCAGCCGTGCTGGTCAGCCGTGCCTGTGCATACCACTATGCATGCAGACATGCGGCATTGCTGCTGCAGGGGCCAACCATCAACTTGCGTCTGCTGCTCTGTGCCCCATTGGTGCAGGGACGGCTGGCAGCTGCTGTTCCCCGAGGCGGCTGCACACACACTGCAGACTCTGCAATTTGAGGGTGCGCCCAGTGGATGCGCTTGTGTAAGGCGCTGCACGATTGAGGCGTGGCAACAACAGGCATGCATGGGCCAAGCCACAGGCTGCAGTACATTCAGCAACTGGGGGGCTGTTCCGTCCCAGTGATTGATTTGGTTCGACTGCCTGCGCTGCTCCCCATGCAGACACTGTGCGCCGCTTTGGCCTTGCAGCAGTGCGCACGCCGGGCAGTCTTCCCTGCTTGGCCGCGCCGCAGCCCCTGCCGCAGCCGCAGGCGCTGCTGCCGCAGCCGCTGACGGCCCTGCCGGCCCCGGCCCTGCCTCCGCCGGCCCAGCCGCTGCTTCCTGCCTGCCGGCCGTGGCAGCTGCCATCTGCTTGCGGCGCATCCACCTCGGCCATCCTGGCTAGCGGGCTGCTGGTCAGCTGGGACGATGACTTGCCTCTGGAGGATGCCGCCAGGGCTGTGGGCGTCCCTCTCACAGACGACGATGTGCGCTTCCTGCGCCAGTGCCGGGGAGATTGCGACAAGACCGATGGCGGCGTGGGCAGCACGGCAGTTCCTTCGTCGTGACCAATCATCTGCCCGCCCCCTCGAGCCTTGTTCCACTAAGCTGTACTACTACGCACTGCCTTTTGTTTAGTTCGCTTCCCATGCCTTTCAATGCCTTTGAATCCCCCTGCTTTGGGCAGCGTCTAGTCCCTGAGAGGCTCTGCTAGGCGATCAGCCTGCCATACTATGTGAAGCCACCCCGAGCGTACACCACGAGGCAAGCACGCAGATTGGGGCATTACATGAGCTTGCCCACAACTCTCCTATCGCATGGCCACTGGCCGAGTGTCTGCCACAGCCAACGTGCCAACGCTGCTAGCCAGGACGAGCAAGGGGGCAGCAGCAGCACTCTTGCAGGCAAGAACCGCTCATGCTGCGGTCTGCAAGCAGGTGGTGCACTTGCCGCAGCGCGGCAAGCTGGCTGGCAGCAGCGTGAACAGGTGGCTGCGCTGCTTGCGCTTGGCTGCCCGCGCGTCGCACGCTGCACACTGGCACAGCACGGCAGCCGCCTCCGCCTGGCAGTCGGTGGAGGCATCATAATGCCAGGTCAGCTGCTCGCCCGCCCGCACCCGCTTGCTGGCCCGCAGCCGCGCAACCTCCAGGCCGCGCTGCGGGTCGAAAATGCCGGCCTCCATGGCCACGTTGCCGCCCGTGCAGCTGTGGTTGGCCAGGCGGGCCACAGCGCCCAGGCCCGCTGGCTGCACGTACACCGCGCCGTCCGCCTGCGGGTGGTGGCTGATGACCAAGGCCAGCGCCAGGCTGGGGTCTGCGACGGGCAAGGGGTGGGGTGGTGGTGGGGGTTGTGGCTGAGGGACAAGGACATGCGGGGGGCAGCACTGGCGCTACATGTGGTCACAGCACGGCTGAGCAATTCCCCCCGCTGTATGGCAGGCTGCCACCGCCTGCATGCATGGTCGTAGCAATGCCAGCAGTGCAGTGCGGCAGCGTGGCGCACCCTCGTCGGCCTGCGCCTCCTGAGCCGTCTTCAGCAGGCCTGAGTACGGCGCCACCCACGCCCCCCCTGGGCAGCGAGGTCGCCGCAAACAGGCCGCGCCCCAGGCCCCCAGCCGGCCCTGAGATGACAAAGCACCGGACCAGCTCCCCCTGCAGGGGTGTAATGCAGGTGCCATGCCCAAGCCAGGTGTGAGGGGGAAAGCGGGCCAGCCAGCACACACCGCGCTGAGTTGGTCGCCAAGCATCTGCCACCGGCTGCACGCGCACTTCCGGCTGCATTGCTCGCCACAGGCTGCATAGCGTACCTGCGGTTGCACCACGTAGCGAGGGCTGCTGGGACCATTGCTGCTGACACCGCCGCTGCCGCCGCCGCTGCTGCTGCTAGCATTGCCGCCGCCGCTGCTGCTGCCATTGCCGCCGCCGCTGCTGCTGCCGCCCTCGCCCACCGGCCGCATCAGGATCAGCACAGGCACGTCTTGCTGCAGCAGCCGCGCGGCGCTGTCCTCGCCGGCCGCCCCCAGGTCAACGCCACGCTCCACTAGGTCTGTGCACTCCACCCCAAAGTTGGTGCAGTAGTAGGAGGGGCAGCTGCAGGGAGGACGGCGACGCTGGGCGCCTCAGCAAAGGGCAGGGAACTCGCAGTGCAGCGGCGACAGGTGCACGATGCAACATAAACACAGCCCAGAGCAGCTGGTTGGGCTGGGCGCCAGGGGGCATCGCAAAACAAACTGGCAGGCAAGGCACACCTGTGCGCCGCTGCATTCACGCTGACTGACGTGCTGCACAGCCGGCAGACCTCCTTCAAGTCGCCCGGCTTGGGTGCCGCCCGCTCAGCCTTGGCCAGAGCCTGCTTAGCCGCCCGCACATTTGCGGCGTGCTGCTCAGCAGACAGTCCCACCTCCGCTTCTGCCCGCTCCAGCGCCCGCCGCCGCGTGTCCAGCCGCTGCTGCCGAGCGGTGACCAGCATCCGCTGGCGCACCATCACAGACCGTCTGAACACCTGCGCAGGCAGTGCGACCCGTTGTTAGCAATGGCATGCAAGCGGGGCGTGGCCGGACCAGGCGGCAGGGGCGGCATCTGCCTCACAGGAAGGCAGTATGATAGAAGTGGCGCAGACAGTAGTATGAGGGCAGTATGATAGAAGTGGCGCAGACAAGGCCAGCCCATGATGTGATTGCCGGGTGTCTGAGCTGGGCTGGCTTTGCGTGCGTGCAATCCTGGCAAAGCGCCCAAGCAAGCCTGGCAAAGCGCCCACGCAATCCTGGCATGCACGCACCAGCGGCTTGCAGCGATGCACCGCTAGGTGGACGTTGGGCAGCAGCTTGGAGCAGCACAGGCACTGGAGGCCCAGAAAAGTGCCGTCCTGCAGGGGTATCGGCACACAACTGGTGAGCTGTGATGCTGGAGTTCCTCAGCATTTGCAACGCATTGGCAGCGGCCGCTTTCCATGCCGACTAAAGAGCACATCTCGGGTTGCTGCAGCACGCGCAAGGCTTCCCCGGCAGCCGCTTGCTTGCCTTGCCGTACACAGGCACCACGCGCCGCTGCGCCTTCAGCGCCTCGCCGTACGCCGGGCAGGAGGCGGCTTCACGCAGGCCCAGAGAACCGCGCCGGTGGTGGTTCAGGGCCGTGCATGCCAGCCTGTTGGCAGCACGCTTTTGCCCTGATAGCAGGTCGCGCCTCCTGCAACAGGCGTGGGGTGGGGGACGAGCGGCGGCGGCGGCGGGCGGCCTCAACACCGCAAGCTCGTTTGTCCAAAAACAATCGGACCTCCGCCTGAGTCGCCGCATGGGTATGGCGATGCGCGAAGGGCCCGGAAACGCGTACTTGTCGCTGCCCCCTTTCTGGCTGGCTCACCTTGTTGTGTTACGGCGCCGGTGTTTGTTCGGCGGGCGGGCCATTCGCGCGATGCGCCCCTGTCAGATCGACTGCGTGCGGTGTGGGCCGAGAGCGCTTCCGCCGCTGCTCACTCAAGGCTTGCAGCGACGGAAGCGCGTGCTCTATAGGCGCGGAAATGCCTGCTGAAGTAGGGACAAGCACCGCCGCTCGCCCAGATAAGCATCCACTGCCGCCGCCCACTCCCGCTGCCGCTATGGCGACACCTTGCATGCACAATGCGCCTGCGCATGCCCCAGCTCTGCAAGTCTGGGCCGCACACTTACTCTTTCTTGGTACAGACAGCGCCTGTGCTAACCCCATTGGGCGATACAAGATGCACAGCGTACCACAGCACAGAAAACATGCTTGGCCCAGGTGCTGATGTCGCTGCCACCGTTGTGGCACCAGCTCCACTGCTGCTGTCATGCGGCGGTTGTACACCCGTTCTCTTGCCCTATATTTTGTGTATCTCCTGAACCTGCCAGTGTCCACCAAAGGATTAAACGGGTTTTCAGCAAATGGTGTGATGCCAAGGTACACAAACAGGAGAAGGCAACACCCGGCTTGTTGTGGATCATGCAAGGGCGGTGGGATGGAATGAAAGCAGTAGCCAAGGGGGCCGCAGGGGAGGCTCGAGCCTCGTGCAGACAGTGAAGCAGAAGCAAACGATGGGTGCCTGATCAGGAGGCAGTGGAAGAGCTGCCGGGCGTTAAGCTCATGTAGTGTGCAGATTGAGATGCAGAGGAAAGGCTACTCAAGGGGTGGAATGGGGTGTGGTGTGGTGTGGTGTGGTGGGTGGTGGGGTTTGGGGCGGATGAAATCACACAGGTGCAGTGGCCTTGGCAGTGCAGGTGGTGGCTTCGAGTTCAACCTCGCCCAGCTTGTTGCCATCTGCGTCCAGCACCTCCACCACGTAGCCCTGCTCCGCCAGCCAGGCGGGCACAAAGCTGAGCGTGACGTTGCTGTTGGCCGAGTCGGCCAGGGTGGTGTCCAGCACAGCTGTTGAGACCAGGTTGCTGGGTGCATCCGGGACGCCTGCACGCAAGAGCGGGCGGCAGGCAAGGAGGTGTGCTCAGTGGGGCCGGCACAACCTGGGGGCGCTGCGGCAGCTGCACATCTTGGCGCAACTGCGGCACAGGCGCCATGCTGCCGGCGTTCCGGGCACGTGCTACAACCAGCAGGCCGAGTAGACCTGCACTGCTGTTCTGCAAACCAGGCCGCCTGCCGCGAGGCACACTCACCCACTGTGACTGCACCCGACTCAGTGCTCCAGTCGCCGCGCACGCCATTGGCGTCCACAGCCCGCACTTGGAACTTGTACCGGCCATCCAGGTTGGCCAGTGCGGACAGCGGCACATCAAACTGCCGCTGGGCGCCGCTGACTGTGACTGATGCGGGCGCATAGGGCGCGAGCGAGCTGGCGGCGGTGACCGCCCAGGTGTCCCCGGTGGCAACCAGGATGGCTACCTCGTAAGACACCGCGCCAGCAGGAGGCGTGAAGGCCAGGACCGCCTTGTTGCCACTGCCAGTTGCCGTCAGGCCGGTGGGTTTGTCAGGCATGTAGGCCGCCACAGCCTGCGCCTGTGTTGTCATTTCGGATGCGGTGGTGCCCTTGCCCAGCGAGTTGATGGCAGCCACCTGCAGTCAATCGCAGGGGGCGGTTATGGAGGGAGGGTGGCGTGAGAGCACATTCAGGCTGGGGTCCGAGTACAGTAGGGAGCCAAACACAGTTTGCACACAGCACGCTCCGCAAGCTCAGAGGCTGTGGGGCTGCGGTGCCAACCGAGCAGGCCGCCTCTGGGCCACACCTTGTGCCACGGCCCACTGCCCACCTTGAAGCGGAAGGTGCCGCCCAGCTTGGTGCTGTCGGTGCCAAACACCACGGTCTGCCGGCCGTTGCCGTCACGGCCGCCGACTGACTGGAGTGGCGCGTTGTACGCAGGCGTCACGGCAGCGCCGCTGGCGTCGAACACCTCCAGCTCAAACGAGGTGGCGGTGGCATCTGCTGCCTGCTCCACCACCAGAGTGATGGTGTCCTTGGAGCCGGTGGCGCTGATGAGGGTGGGCTTGCCGGGCAGGCCGACCGTGGTGGCGGGCCAGGCGCTGCTGGCAGCGCTCCAAGCGCCAGTGCCAGCGTTGCCTGGCAGAAGGGGAGGTGAGAGGGACAGGAAGCGCTGAGATGGAGGGCTGAGTGCAGCTGGCTGCTGCGTGAGAAGGCAGCAGGCGCTGCGCTGGCGCAATGCAGGCTATTCATGCACGCTGGGCTGCGTGCCTGCGGCATGTGCGCCATGTGCGGTACTGCATACCGGCGATGTGCTCACATGTCCACTCCCATTCCGGCTGCAAGGCACTCACCCGCCTCCAGTCGGAACCTCCAGTTGCCAGTTGGCAAGGCGGCGGTGGTGATCTCGTTGTTTGCAGGGATGGTCACAGCACCCAGCGGTGTCCAAGTGTTGGACCCGACCGCGGTATACGAGACACGCACTCGGTCTGCCACATTGTCCGCAGCGATGGCAAAGCTGATGGTGGCAGTGCCGGCATCTGTGCCAGTCACGCCAGTGATGACTGGCACGCCAGGGGTGCCTGCCGCAACCTCGCCAGTCGGGTCGGACTCAGCCTGTGGGGCGCAGGTTGATGCAGGGCGATACCGTGTATTGCTTGATGCTAGGCAACAGCCACACAGCTGGTCGTTTGCAGCAGCTGGGCCATGCCCATGCGCGGGCTGCACTGTGGTTGCAAGCACTCAACATTTCAGCTGCGCACCTGACTGACGGCGTTGTAGGCCACCACGGTGAAGGTCCAGCGGCCGGGCGGCAGCTGGCCGGCCCCGCCTCCCACAGTCAGGGTGTGGCCCAGCTTGGTGCCGTCGCTGATGGCAAACGTCATCACTGCGCCCGTTGCAGACGTGGCCTTGATGTCGTACCTGCAGCGTGGGGGTGCAGCATGCATGGCCAGTGTCAGGCAGGTGCCTGGGCTGCAACGTTGCACACGCCGCACTTTTGGCTGTCGTTCTTCCCACCAACTCTCCACTGCACAAACCACTGCCTGCGATCTCACGCACCGGGTGACAGTGGTGTCGCCGCGCTGCCAGGACAGCGCCACAGTGGCGGTGCTGCCGCTGAGCGCAGGCGTGGCCGTGACGGCAGTGGGAGCAATGGCACTGCCCACTGTGACGCTTGCGGATGCGCTGCCATCCTGGCTGCGCTTGTTGTTGGCGTTGACAGCCACCATCTTGAGGGTCACGATGTACGGGATGTTGTTGCCCTCAAAGTCGGCAAATGGCACAAAGAAGGTGCGCTGCCCGCCTGCAGGGGACGGCAGGGGGCGGCAGGAGGCAAGCAACTGTTCCTGTCAAGGGGCTGCACCACTTTCCCACCTAAAAGCCACGTAGCGTGCCTGCGAAAGTTGCTGGCTGCCCTACAGCGGCGCGTGAGATGCACCCCGCCTTGGACATCAGACATTTGCACAGGCACTCCACCCACCTTGAGCAGTCGTCACAGTGGTCACTTCTCGCTCCACCAGGCGCGTCTCCCCGCTGCCGCCAGCAGAGGCATCCACCGCCCAGACACGGAAGGTGTCGCCGGTCAGCAGGGTGGCGGGTGTCAAGGTCACCTCCACTCCGCTGGCGCTGCCTGTGGCAGTCACGGTTGGTGCACCGGGGCGGCCCACAGAGATGGTGTTGCTGGGCGAGGACTCGGCGCCGGCGCCGTTATCGTTTTCAGTGCGTGCGCTGCAGGGTGGGCGGGAAGACATGTGAATGGATGGGTACATGGCTGGGTATTTGGGCGTGCCTATCAGCCCTTGGGGTGAGGCTGTCTAGGGCTGGTGTGGCAGGCGCAGCTGCAACCTTGCTTGCGGGGCCACCCTGCGCATTGCAAACTCCAGCATACTCACACAAACGAGACGCGGCGGGGCGTTGGCAGGCTGGCCGCGCTCAGCGTGACCCTGACCACCAGCGGGCTGGCTGTGGTGCCCGCTCCGCTCTCCACGCAGGCGGCGGTCGAGGCAGTGCAGGATGCAGCCACGTTGTCCCAGCTGGTGCCAGCAGCCGCTGTGGGCTCCACTGTGTCCATGCGCAGCTGCAGCTGCGGCTCAGACTCGCCTGCGCGACAGGCAAATGTGGCGGCCGTATTGTTGTTGGTGGCCGCAGGTCAAGCAGGCAGCTTGCAAACATTGGCTGCCCAGCGTATAGTGCAGCTTTATCCAGCCCGGAACCCCTGGCTGCTGCGCACCCGAGTTGAGGTTGTTGGAGGGCAGGGTCACGAGCAGCTTGATGGTGGTGGCTCCGTCGTCGGCAGTGACAATGGTCGAGTCTCCGCTGCCGATCGCCGCAATGCTGGGCTGGCTGGTGAGGCCTGTGTGCCAAACAGGGGCAGGGTATGCATGTGCATTGAGCCCTGGTGTCCAGCAGCTTAAGGCAGGCGCACTGCCAGACAGTGACAGATTTGTGCTGCTGCAGCTGAAGCTGACTTTGTATCCCCTTTAGATATGCACACTCCTTTGTAGCCCAAGCCCAAGCTCACCCATGACCTCCGGCTGGGAAGCGCTGGACTCATCCGATGTGGCGGTGGCCGACAGGGCCGTGCCCGCCCGGACCTTGGCGGTGTAGCGGCCGGGGGATGGGAACAGGCGGAGCTTGAATGGATCTGCACTGGAGCCGGCGCCGGTGGTCTGTGACATGTCGATGGCCTGCCAGCCGCTAATAGCCGCGCCAGAAGTGGCGTTGGTCAGCTGGTACTCGTAGACGGTTGGCTCCGCGCCAGCAGGGGGAGTCACTGCCTGGAAGCGAAGCTCCATGTAGGCGGTGGTCGAGGCGGTGGCAGCAACCCACTCCAGCACAGGGGTAGCGGGCTTGGCCAGCTTGCCAAAAATGACCGGGGTGCTTGTGGCCGAGGACAGCGCACCAGTGCCAGCGGTGTTGGGGTTCAAGGACTCCACCTGTGGCAGCAGGGCGGTTTGTGGATCGGTTTGCGGTGAAAACGAGGCTGGCAATGCATGCTGCCCTGCAGGGCACGCTGCCCAGGCCAGTGCTGCCTTGGGCAGCCAGCACAGTGCCCAGCTGGCATGTCTTCATGCCACCCCACCAGGATGTGCGGCTGCCGCACCTTGAACCTGAATGTGGCTGCCCCGCTGGGGCTGCCCAACTCAACGAGATTGAGGGAGTAGCTGTGGGAGCCGCTGCCGCTGATACCGTTGAGCGTACTGATCACATCTGTGCCGCCGCTCTGCACTGCCGCACTGTTGCTGTCCAGCACGTGCACCTTGTAGCCGGTGGCAAACTCTGCAGGTGTGGGGTGTGTGTGTGGCAGGCATCTGGTCAAGTGCTGCAGGCAGCCACACGCCGCGCAGCTCTGCTTAAGCTATGTGAGCTCCGCCACCGTCTCTCGGCTGCAGGTGAAGGGGGCGCAGCTCTGCTGCAGGCGAAGGGGGCGCAGCTCTGCAGCACCTGTTCACCACACACCTGCTCCGTTGAAGCTGATCTGGATGGAGGTGGCGCCCGAGGTGGCAGTCACAGCCGTCGCTGCTGCAGGCGTGCCCTTGTAGGCGGACGCAGTCGAAGACTTGGCTGCAGAGTGGCAGGTGGGTGGCACGTTGTGCCAGATGGGTGCCACATTCAGCGGCAAATGGCAGTGTGCAGCTTGAACAGCTCGCGCAGCAGGCATGCAGAGCACAGCGCCAGGATGCTGACTGGGTGGCTTACCAATCGATGAGTCGCCATTGGCAGATGCCCGCATTTCCAGGCGGTAGCGGTCGGTGGGCACTGGGAAGCTGGTGCCGCCCACAACCACGGGGTCAGGGATGGTGAAGGTCTTGGCATCGATCTCAGCGGGGGTCAGGTCCTTCCAGCCGGAGGCCCCAAAGAGAGGAGTGGTGCCGGTGCCATCCTCGCCCAAGCTGACCAGGCGGTAGGACAGCGTGGTATAGACGGCGTTGGCAGGCAGGGTGAAGCCGCCCGTCAGGGACGTGGCTGAACCGGAGACAGTGACGGTGGCCGGCGTCGTGGGGGTGCCTGCAAGCCGGAGGGTAAGAAATTGGGCAGGTTTGTGCTGGCCGGTTTGGGTGCATGTACGGTCGGCGTACATCAGAGTCTGTCTTGGAAGGGAAGTGCCCAGTGCCTTGCTAATTTGGTGTCTGGAGCCAAGGCATGGCCTGTGGCACCTCAGCACAGCTCGGTTTGCCCACCTGCTGCAAAGATGGCTGACGCCGTGGACCATGCTGAGCTGCCCTGGGCGTTTGCCATGCGCAGCTCGACGGTGAAGCGGCCCGCCAGCGGCTGATCCTTGTTTGCTCCACCCGTGTTCAGAGGGATGTCGATGCTGAGGAGCGAGGAGACAGCGGCAGTGATGGTGCCAGACCTATCCACGCTGCCGCTGGCCACCACAGTGGTGCCGTCCTTGATTTGCCAGTCCACCTTGGTGTAGGTGCTGAACTGGTCGGCGTAGTCCCACTGCAGGTGGCAAATGGGAGCGGGGCACTTTGAAGCTTGGGTGTGTGGCGGGACTGTATGCACCGAATGCCTGCACTGAATGCATGCTATGGCATCCCACTCTGCCTCATTGCGGACCTCGACTGTGGCTTTGGGGCTGCCGCCTGATGTGACGGCCGTGACCCTGGGAGTGCCTGCCAGCGCGCTGGGAGCTCCCAGCGCGGCAGGGCCCGCCTGATCAGAGGCAGTGCCTGCTTCATAACCGCTGGTCAGCGGCCGGGCGGGCATCACCTCCACATAGTACCTGCGAAGGGGACCGTGAAGACAGAGGTATAGTATTGTCAGTGGGGAGGGCGCATTGCACACAAAGTAGTCTGCAATGCAAGCGAATACCCGCGGTCTACAGCAGGCGCTCTGCTGTGACACTGAAGCAAAACTATCCATCAGCCGCACGCGCCCTCGCGGCGCTGCCCATCCTCACCCTCCAGCCGGTGCCAAGAGCTGGCTAGCCGCGGCTGTGTCCAGCGCAATGTCGAAGTATTTCGAGCCGCTGACAGCCAGGTTGCCCGTGATGCTTGCCCTGTTGCAGTTAAGATCCAGCAAAGTGCAGAGGCATGTGAGGGTCTGGCTGGTGGTACATGCAGCATGTTGGGAGCGTTGGCAGTGGCAGCAGTTGTTGTTGGCCAAAATACCCACTGCGCGCTGCCGTCTGTGAACTGTCTAGCACCATCCGCTCACCTCGGCACCAGGAACTGGCCCGCAGCCTGAGGAGTGGCTCCCAGGCGGTACAGATTGTAGGCGAATGTGTCGGTGCTGGTTTGCAGGCCGTCAGCAGTGAAGGTGATACGCAGAGAGGTGGCGCCCGCAGTCAGCTGCACGTTGGTCGGCTTGGCGGGCAGGCCTGGACGGCAAAGGGTACGGACAATGCGGGGTTGGGCCATCTCGAAGAATTTTGCTGCACCTGTACAGCATTCGCTCAGTACCCTGTCCCCAGCAGCGGACGCCAGCATTGTCCTCTGCAGGCGACACCCACCTGCCACCACGGGTGTGCTCCAGATGGAGATGACATTGCCGGTGCCAACAGCTGTCACACGCAGCTGGTACTGCGTGTATGGCGCTGCTGCCGGCAGCTCCTGCGTCTCGAAAGACACCCTGCCGGCAACGGAAGTGTCCACCGCTGTCCGCGCAAGCCGTTCGGGGCTGCTGAACCGCACCACCCCCTGCACAAAGTGGGCGTGAAGGATGCAGCAAATTAGACAGGCTGAGTGGAGGCTGCCATGCTGGAGCTCTACGTCCTGGATATACATTCGAGCAGCAGACCCCCACCTGGGTGTTGTTCACGGTGTACTCGTAGAAAGCCGCTGTGTCTGGGCTGGGAGTGTCAAACGACACCTTGAGCCTGCGCCAGCCAACTGCCGCAACGGTGAGGCTCCTTGGGATGCCTGCATAATGTGGCGGTGGAATCCCAATGGATTGAGCTGTGAGTCTGAACGTGCACTCGAGTGTTGTTGGTTGTGTCAGCAGGCCACCCAAACATGCACCACCAAGAAACCCAGACATATTAACATATCCCTGGTTTGGCTGCCTGCACTGCCTCCTGCAGTCACCCGAGCACTGAGTAGCCCACCTGGCCTGCCCAGCGCCACAAGGTCAGACTTGTCGGACTCCGCGCTGTAGCGCAGGTCAGGGGGGCCTGACGATGCATCCACGTTGTAGGCAACCACCGTGATCTGCATTGATCATAGAAGCAGGGGAGTATGCACGCATCGCGCTTGGGCAGAGAGGCGCGGCTGGTTATGCTCAACTCCAGACTGATGCGCAAGCAGGCCCTCACGGGCCTTCCTTTATGTTTCAGCTCCAAATGCACAACCCCAGCCTGCCAGCCTGAACCCCACCTGGTAGAAACCATCGGTCAGCTGAGTAGCGGTGGCTGCCTTCAGATCGCCGGTGCTGAATGTCAGGATGTCGTTGCTGGTATAGCTCGAGTAGGCGGTGCCTCCCGAGGGGGTTGTTGGGGCGGTGGAGCCGGTGGCCGTGCCGCTGTCCGCCTTCAGCGCGTTCAGATTGCCCACACGGGTTCCGTCGGCTCTGTAAACGTTGTAGTAGTAGGCGGTGGTGGTGGAAGGCGTGCCTGCAATCAGGTGGAGGGGAGTCGGGCGTGGTGGGTAGGTACAGGGGTGGCAGGCCCATTCATTCATGCTCATTGTGTTGCCTGCGGTTTGTGAACGGCTTGAAGGTGCAGTGGATCTTGGCTCGCAGCGATCCTACAAACAATGACAGCAGTTCCGCTCCCAAACGGTCAGGGCAGCATGCCGCTGCTCACCGGGGCTGAAGGACACCGTGAAGCCGGTCAGGCCGCTCAGCACTGCGGGCTTGCTGAGCTTGCCAGGCTGGCCCACTTCAATCGAGTCGGACGCATCGGAGTCCACACCGTTTGGAGCCACTCCATTGATGCTCCTGCAGTCCAAGCGAGTGTTGTGGACAGGATTTTGGCAGAAGGATCAGTAGGATGCGCCCGCCATGCAAATCATGCATGCGCTGCGCACACCAGCCTGCCTCCTCCACACTTCCAGCCCGCAGCAATGTCCTCGATGCACATTTCAAGCCACCCTCCCACCTGACAACGCCGGTGAGGCTGCCGGAAAGGGGTGCGTTCGCCCAGGTGTACTCCAGGGTGCCACCTGCGCCGGCCTTAAGGTCTGCCGAGTCAAACTGCGCTGTGGCAGACTCCTGGGTTGTGGCACCCTTCTTCAGCACAAACTTGTAGCTGGTTGCCGCGTCTGGGTCTGCCGGGGTGAAGCTGAACTTGACGCCATTGACAGCGGGCGCGAGAGACATGGTTGGCTTTGTGGGGATCTTGGCAGGGGCGCCTGCAGATGAGGGGCGGGCATGTGTTTGTAAGACCAGCAGACCATCTCAGACTCAAAGCTGGCGGCTCGCACAGCTGCGCCACTCAGCTGCACTGCAGTTGGGCCGCCTGGCAGAGCGCAGTTCACCTGAAGCGGCATACTTTGGCGCCGACAGGGTGCCCCAGATGTCTGCGCGCTCGCACTGCACCATCCAGCGCCTCGCATCGCTGAGTGCTGGGGCGTCCGTGGAAGTGATGGTGAAGCTGGTTGTGCCCGCATTGTCAGCCTGCAAAGGAAGGGCGGGCCAAGTTGGGGAATCCGGACCTGAGCTCGCTGAACACACAGCAGTTGTTCAGCTAAACTGGTCCGCCTCCCTCTTACCGTGAGAGGGAGCTGCATGTCATGTGCCCGGAGTTGTACAGTTACCATTGGCAGTGCACATGCCTGCAGCAGCTTCTGCCAGCACCCACCTGGCTCTTCACAACCGACCAGCTGGTGGTTCCCGAGGTGCCCAGGCAGCGGTACGGGCCGGTCGCCTGCAGGTCAGCGTGTGCAGAGCAGAGCGCATGTGACTCGCGCGACTCAAGTGAGGCTCGGAGCCTTACATCAAGGCACCGCGCACACTCCTGCATGTGCATCCCACATACGCATGCAAGAAACACAGTTGGACAGCTGATCAAGTGCGGGCTGCTAGAGGAGCCCGCATGCGGCCTCTGTTTTGCTGTCGCTCACCGAAGGGGTGGGGAAGCTGATGCCAATCTGGGCAGTGCCGTCCGTGGCAGTGACGTCCAGCGGCTGACTGGTGGGGGTGCCCACGGTCACGACATTGGAGGCAGCCGAGCGTGTGAAGCCAAACTGGTTGTAGGCAACGACAAACACCTGGTAGCGGCCGTCTGCAGCAAGTGGGGAGGCAGTTGCAGCGCAGCGCAAGTGCTCAGCACAGCACCAGACCAGCCTCAACACCAGGCAGGGAACAGGCGGGATGCGCAGGGCAACTTCCTTGAAGCAGCGCGGCTCTGCCCCCATATGTGCCCGGCACCTACCAGGCAGGCTGTTGATGTCTGCCAGAATGCCGTTGCACCCACGGCTGGTTCCCGTGCCACTGCACTTGCTGTCGTCGCAGGCGTGGATGGGTGATGCGGAGAAGGCAACTGGCTGCAAGCCGGGCGAGGTGACCACCTCCCACTCATAGAACGTCTCGCAGTTGCCAGCGCTGCCAGCCCAGGAGTTGAGTCCGTCTGCACAGCGAGAAGGGTAGAGGGCATGGTGGCTTGGCATGGAGAAAAGATAACGCTGAGCAGACTAGCATGCGGCTTCATGTGCATTGACTTCTCTGCGAATGCCGGGCAAGCAGCATGTTGCAAACACAGTTGGGATGCACAGGCCAGCTAGCATGGCACACGGTTGACCAATCCAGGATCGGCAAAGGCATTTGTTTTTGGCCAGTTCTCACCCTTAAAGTTGATGCTGAGCTCCTTCTTGGTGCGGTCTGGGGTGGGTTTCCTGCTGACCGACACGTCACGCAGTCCATCACCGCCGGCCAGCGGGAGGCCTGCAGAACATCCGGAGCAAGCAGGATGGCGGTTAAGCTGGGAGGCTTTGCAGTCTGCTTGCACTCAAGGGGCTCGGCAAGCTGGACAGGGTTGAAAGCAAGGAAAACCAGCAGCTGCTCAAATGGGGCATTTGGCTGCCATTCCATAATGCACCAGGTAAAAGTGAAGCTCACCCACTACCAGGCCGGTGTCGGGCTTCTCATCGCTGGTTGTGGAAGTCCAGCTGTTGGTGGCAGTCACAGTCACCTTGTAGAGACCTGGATGGGAAGGCGGGTGCGCAGAGCAGTGGAAAGGCGCAGTGAGTGCAAGCATTGCACACTCATGCGGCAGGCAGTGGCAACGTTTCCTAGTCAGTTCCCAGAGGTGGAGGCCCCCTCCCCAGCTGTGTCAGTGAAGGAAGCAAACGAGCAGAGTGGCAAGCTTAGCTGCCGCCAAACAGGTGCACTTCTCATCCAGCTGCAGTGCTGTGGTTTCACAACTCCGAGCACACCCTGCAGCAGGGTCGTGCCAAGGAGGTGCTGTCCCTGCAGGTGCCGCCCTTACCCATTCCATTCACGGTCTGCTCAAAGGTCGTCATTTGGGAGCTCTCCATGCTGTTGTCAGTGTACTCCGCCTCCGAAGAGTCCAGTGTGTTCCAGATTCGATAGCTGTAGGATGTCGCTGTGTAGGTGTTTGGCATCTGCCAGGTCGCCTTCAACGTGTCCATGGTGCCGGCCACCACCACCAGCGAGTCGACCACTGGGTCGGACGGTGGGCCTGCAGAGTTAGTGCAGCAAAGTGATGTGGGCGGCAGGACAACGACACACATGGGTGCGGGTCCCTGGTCTTCTGATCATGATGAGAGTCGCACCCGGGTGATGAGAATCTTTGACGTGCTGCCTGATGGTCGCTGTGCACCCAGCAGCCAAGCACAAAGGGACGGGCTGCAGCCTCGGAGTGAGCCAGCAACTGCCGCGCATTCACTCAATCTCACCCATGATGCTGCTGCCTGCTGGGTCCACGGTGGTCAGCGCAGAGGTGCTGCTCCCAGCGCCGTTCACTGCAGACAGGGATACAAGGTGGAATTTGACTAGCAGCAACCGGCGGTGGTGACCAGCACTCTCAGCGGCCGAGCGCTGCAAGCTTGGTGCCATAAGTTGTGAAACGTACTGTCAACTCAAGTCCAGAGAGGGGATCTGCCTGGCTAAGAACCACCCACCCTCGGCGGCCACACCCACCGGCGATGACCGCCACGCGGTAGGTACCCGCCTCGCATGCTGAGGCGCGGCCTGCTCCGCAGCGCATGGCATTCAGGTTCACCTGTGGGCAATATACACCAGTTGGGCTATTGGAGCTGAATGCTCCCATGCTGGCGCAACACACTGCCACATTAGCCAGTGGTTGGCGACATAGGCAACCTTGGGCAGTGTGCATGTGCCTTAGCTCTGAAGCGCACCTTGGACTGCACTGGGAAGTTGCCAGCTGGGTTGCAAGCAAGTGGGTCAATGCCGCCCATAGACGGCTCGGCAGTGAAGGGGATGTGTGCGGAAGTAAGCGTGCTGAGGTCTGATGGCGGCGACTCGGTGGCAGCGTCCTTCAGGAAGACCCAGCGGTACTGGAGCGCTGCGAGCAGGCAAGGAAACTGTGCTGTGTGGGTGTGCTGCAATGTGCGCAGCACTTGGCTGAACTGTGCTCAAATGGATCCAACATGTACATGACATCAGCCCAGGAAGAGCGCCTATGCTGCATGGCGACGCAGTCGCATCGTCCCTGCCAGCAAGTGAAGAGCGCGACTGCAGCCATGCTCATTCCGCACCGTTGATGTTGCCGGTGATGCTGTTGATCTTGATGGTCATGCCGTCAACGGCGCCAGTCAGGGCAACTTGCGGCACACCTGCGGTTGGGAGGGCAGCGGCACAGACTGACAGCTTTACACAAAGCAAGGGTGCCCTGATTGTTGCAGACGTTGTTACTGCCGCACGATCGGCAGCAACTCGCTAATCACATCTCACGGTGTTGCACATCACATGCCTCTGCTGGATTGGGAGCGTAGCATCCACCTAGCACTCACCTGGAGTGCCCACTGCAATGATGCCTTCGCGCATGAAGGTGGAGTGGTCGCCAGTGGTGGTGGAGCTGACGGCTGACCCGATTGCCTCGTCATTGCCGGTTGCAGGGCTGGGCTTGGGGTACAGCATGCGGCCCGCCACCTCCACCTTGTAGAGGCCATCAGCCAGGCTGGCGATGTCGAATGAGCAGACAAGTGATGGAGCCGTGCCGGTGCAGGTGGGCTTGCTGGTAAGATCCACCCAGACCGGGTTGGGGCCAGCGTTGCTCCAGCTGCAGTCTGCGGCCCGGCTCTGGATTTTGTATCTGCAGTGCGGGCAGGGCAGGCGAACACAGTTTGCGGCTGGAGGAGCGCAGGGAGGTGTCCAGCAGCAGGTCATCCACTTCCAAACTTGTCGCACACAGCAGCAGCAAGCATTCCAGTGCCATGGGCAGGGTTAACCCTAACCCTAAACAGGTTAATCTGCTGCTAGGCTGCAGCCCAGCCTACCGATAGTTGCCGGCAGAGGCCAGCTGTGCGATGTCAACCGTGGGCGGCGTGTACTTGACGGTGATCGTGCCTGCCGCACCCGCCTTGTTCTCCAGCAGCACGTTGCTCACCGCAGCCGGGGTGCCTGCAAGTGACAACAGTGAAAGTCGAGGGTAGCTGACTTCGCGGGTGGCCAGCAGGACTGCCCTAGAGGGTTGTGCATGCAAGCTATCACCATGACCGAACAAGCTGAAACTTCACAGCACATTGTGTTGTGCTCGCTTCTGGCTTGCCACCCACCGGCATAGAACTCAGGGGATGCAGCGTTGGGGCTTGACTCCCCTGTGGCAAATCCGCTTTGGACGTACACAATGACCTGGCATGATGGAAGGCAGGCAGGTTGTTGTTTGGCCGTTCAAAGGGCCCGCAGGACAGCTGCGCTGTCAATCACCAAGTGGTAGAAGGTCAATAACAGCCAGACACCACAGTGGCAAACAATGCAGATGCTGTTCACCTTGTAGCGTCCAGGAGGCCAGCCGGCGGTACTGATGCCAGGCACAGTGATGGTGTCGCCCTCCAGCTGGGTGGGGCTGATCTGTTCAGCTCCAGTCATGGCCACCTGGGCGTTGTTGTTGCGGGTCACATCCACAACCTGCAGTGTGCGCAAGGAGCAGGCCGCATAATCGCTTGGCACTGGATTGGCAAGCTAGAGCGAGCTGGGCACGCGCCCATTGTGATCATCGACCACAGCATGCCGGCGGCAGCTGGCGCAGTCTTAGGAGTGCAATGCATGCTCGAGGCCTGGACAAAAGTACAAAGACGTGCCTTGTAGGTGTAGGAGCGGGCGGTTGCAGGCGCCTTGAAGGCGACTGCCAGATTGTTGGTAGCATGGTTGTACGTTGCCGTAACGTCGCTAGGTGCATCCGGGTCGTCTGCGGCAGGGCATGAAGGCGCCTCCAAATCAGCAGCAGGGAGGTGAGGATGCAGCAGTGCAGGCATGCGCAACAGCGGCAACAGACGCTTGGCAGGGCTGCAAGATTCAAACTCCCTGCTCTCCCAGTGCATCATTGCCCCAACTGTCCCACGTCCCTTCTCACCAATGGCAGAGGTAGTGCCTTCACTGAGGTCGCTCCAACGCACCGTGCTGTCCAGCGCAGTGGCGGCGCCGCTGCACACTGTGATGCCGGTTAGGCCGCCCTCCTTCTGCGATGCGGCCACCGTGGCGTCGGTCGAGTCCTTGCTCACAACCAACCCGTTCTTGACTCCCACCCGGATCCTGTAGTCGTACAGGGCTGCGTGGAGGAGAGGGGACAGAGGAGAGGTAGTTGAGACAGGGCGGCATCAGGCTCGTCATGGACTACAGCTGCGCAGAAGGACTGCATTTGCTGCTGTGGGCCAAGAATGGAAGCGGGTGGTCGGGCGCGCACCGGTGATGCCTGTCAGGCGGAACTTTCTGGTCGTTCCAGTCGGGTCGGCTGTCAAGGAGCCGTCCGGCAGCACAACAGTGAAGCCTTCGGAGTTGGTGGCAGTGTCCACCTTCACACCCACGGTGGTGTAGCACTGCGATTCATGAGGAAGGGACAGAAGAGGAACGTGCTCAGGTGCCCATGCCTCATCTCCTCCTTTCAGATTGCGTATTTCCCACATCCATCACTCCAGCTCAGGCCTGCTGTGCCACCAAACCCTGGTTGTTGGGCATGCACCTGCCGCTTTACTGCTCCCCACTCACCGCACCCCCTGTGCCGGTGTCCTCTCGGTACAGGGCGTAGTAGTACTCCAGGCCGCTGTCGACCGTGGGCTCGGCAAACCTGCAGCACCGGGGTGCATCTCCGGATCAGGACAATGTACATCCAGCATGGTAGTGCCAAAGCATTTTCAGGCGGGCCTCCCTAACACTCACGTGATCTCAAGGGCCCGCTTGATAGGGTTGTTCGAACTGTCCTTAGGCACTGCCAAGGTTGGCTTGCTGGGCTGGCTCGGCATGCCCACTGCGGCCATGTTGCTGAAGAACGAGACACCTTGTGTTTGGTCATTACCACTGCCATCAGTGTTGACTGCCGCGACCGCCACCTGCAAACAAAGAACGGAGAGAGGCGCTCCAGCTGAGCCAGAAGAGTACGGGGGCGAGGAACCGCAGCAAACCACTGCGCCGGCAGCCAAATCCAGTGTGTGCCGACCCAAAACACGTTGTGTACCTTGTACCGGCCTGCCACCAGGTTTGCATCCGGGCCAATCACAAACTGGCCCTCAGTGCTGCCGGTCCAGGTGATGTCGCTGGTCGCCAGCGGTTCGTCGGTGTGATCTGTGAGGGCGCTCGTGCTGATCCCCTCGCTGTACACTGTGTATGTGTACCTGTTCAAGGGGTGGATTATATAATGTGAGTGGCTGGCAGCAGCCTAGCTAGCCAGATGGCCGGATTGTCAAGGCAACAACTCACAGCAGCATGCGTGAATGTGCTGAGCATCACCGAAGGCCGCGAGGCCGCTGAGCTGTCTTTGCAAACTCTGCATGCCACAACCCTGCAGTGCACTACTCACTTGATGGCGTTGGCCACCTGGCTGAACTTCACAGTCAGGCGGTCCAGGCCGTCTTGCACACTGATGATGCTTGGCTTTGCCGGCGTGGCACCTGTGCCAAAGAAGGGATGGCATTCAGCAGCAGAGGGGCATGAATCTAAGTGCCTACCGAAACTGAGCTCCTGCCAAGCCAAGGGGGCCATGGTAGGTGTCCCTTGGCAGGCGTGCCCGGCTGCAAGAGTTAGCCCCGCGCTGCACTTTTGGGGCTCACCCGTGCCGATGACGGCCGACCAGCCGGTGGCCACCCCTGTCTCGTCGTTGCCATTCCACGACCAGATGCGCACAATGTAGAGCGCGCTGGCGTCAGTGAGCGTGTGCTCAAAGGTGTTGGTGGTGGCACCGAGGCCGGTTGTCACATCAGACTTGGTCGCAACAAACGTGAAGCCATCGGTGGCCAAGGTGCCGCCGCTGTTGGTCCCAACTGGTACGCTCACTGACGGGTTGGCCAGCTTGACCAGGTCGTACTTGTAGCCGGCTGCGGCACGGGCCAGGTTTGTGACAAGACATCTGGAAGTCTGGCAAGTGTCATGGTGTGTGGAGCCAAAGACACTTGCTGGATGATGAGAGTGGTGGCTGGTGCGGGGGGAGCAGTCCCTCGAATCAACAGGAAACGGTTGCATCCACACAGCGGTTGCTGGCAAACAATGCAGCACTGCCATCCCGCCAACCAGCTGCGCCTGCACCCTCACTCACCCGCATTGTCGGTGCCAGGTGTGCCAAAGGTAATCCTCAGCTTACTGTTGGCAGCATCGTTGACCAGAGTTGGGGCGTTGGCTGGTGTCACGGGGTTGCCTGCAATCCACCAGACGCGCACCTATGTTTACCTCCCGGAATGCCATTCCATGCATGCATGTGGCGGCTGCCATGTGCGCTGAAGCACAGCAGAGCACGCATGCATCCCACATCATGGCGTGCCAGTGAGCATCCTGCATCATCCTGAGTATTGCTGCAGGCACCAGCAGTGCGCGCACCGATGTAGAAGAAGGACGACGTAACAGTCGGGGCCGTGTTGCTGTCCCCACTGACTGTCCAGTCAATCTTGTACCTGCGTGGGCAAGACGGGTCGAGCGGTGAGAACGCAGGCTTGGACTCTGTGCTGGGCTTGCTGTCTTTCACCTCACTGATTTGACGGCAGCTGCCCTGCGACTTGCTGAGTGTCTCAACCGGACTGTGCCAACCGCCTGACATCCCCACACCCTCACCTGCCCGCGCCCAGAGAGGGCGCAGCGCCAGCGCACAGCGACAAGCTTGCAATGCGAAGGGGAGTGGAGCTGTCGCCAGCTGTTTTGTAGTTCACAGCACTCGTTGTGAGGTCGGCTGTCCCATCCGTAGTGCACATGTTGTTACCATCGCTGGTGGCGCTGATGGAGCGGCGATACAGCTTGTAGCTGGCGGCTGTGGCCGCATCGGCATCTGTTTGCCGCCACTCCACCGCCAGGGAGGTTGCAGAGTTGGCGGGGTTGTTGTCCACCGACACCGAGCTGGCTGTGATGTCGCCAACTTGGCCTGCAGTGCAGGGGCGGCACAGTGTGTGCGTGACTCAGAGGAGGGTGTGGAATGTGTGAGCACAATCCTGTAGGGGGCATCGTGCCCTGTGACCCTGGCAGCATGGTTGGTGCAGATAGAGTCGTTGTGGCAGAGGAGTAGTTGGTGTAGATTGAGCCGGTTTGGCATGGCGCGGTTACTGTGCCTGGTCGAAGAACAGGGGACGCTCAACCACTGCAAACCTGCAGCTGGGCTGTGCTCCCAACATTTGTACTGGGCAGGACAGGACCACAGCATGCAAACCGTCCCTCAAGCCTGCACCGGCAGCCCGACTGCTGTCCCCTGTACCCAGGGCGCACGCAGCGCACCGATGTAGAACAAGGGAGAGGGCAGGGTGTCGCTCGTTGCTGTGTCGAAGTTGTCTGTGCCCGCAACAGTGCCGGTGGTGAACCAGCTGACCGCCTTGAACTCGGTGGTGACCCTGTACTTGCCCAGCAGAGCGGAGCAGCCGGTGGTGCCGGCAGTGGGCTGCAGGCTCACAGTGATGGTCCGCTTGCCATTGCCGTCCACACCGGGGGCCTGCAGGAGGTGGCACACAGCGGCGGTTGCAGCCAGCTGGCCCCTCCCCTGGTGAGCTTGCCGCCTGGCAAGCATTCCACTGGGTGGCAGCCCCAACCCAGTTGCCTTCCAATCACGCTCCAGCCACTCACTGTGCCGCTTGTCGTGGTGGGCATGTCGAAGGTGCCGCGGCACGTGGGAGCCACCGTCTCAACGCCGGGGAAGTACTTGGTCACAACAAAGGTGTACCGCTGCACAGTAACCAGGCAGAGAAGCAGCAGGGCAGCGCATGCATCAGGGTCTGGCTATGCGGGACGCGCCTCCTGCTGCTGATCAGTCGCCCAACTGCTGCCGTTGGTGTGCGTAGGCGCCCTCGATCCCGGAGTCAATTGTGCACAGCTGCTGGCTGGATGAATGCAAACCCTGGCTGCCCTGCCATGCAGCGGGAGAGCCGCGCGTTGTGTTGCAGTGCAGACCAAGTCCCACCCCTGCCGGCGCACCCGGGCATTGTCGATCTCGGGGCGATCAAACTCGATGGTGAGTTGTGTGCCGGTAGTTGCAGCGTTCACACCCCGGATGTTGGCAGGCGCCACAGGGTTGCCTGCGTGCGCACACATCACACAGTGTCAGGCCGGGTCATGCATTACCTTCCCAATCCCAGCCTTGACGGTTGTGCCAACACATGTTGGGCTGCCTGCTGCATCTGGTGTGCACAGCCCCATGCTACAGCAGCTGCGATTGCAGGCCCCGTATATGCACCAGCTGCAAAATGCACACATTTGCTCACCCACAAACGTGAACTGGGTGCGATCCGTAGAGGTCTTGGTGCCGGCTGTGTCAGACGTGAAGCTGCCGCCGGTGACCCAGCGGTGTGCAGTCACACGCTTCACCAGGTACTTGCCATCGCCGCACTGGCTGTTTTGTGTGGCCCCGCACTTGGAGCTCGTGGACAGGTCGATGGGCAGCACCAGCTTGCGGGTGGCACCCGACCCCGTAACCTGTGCCACGCGGTTGGTGCCGCCCCAGCGCATGACGGTGAAGGTGGTGGCGGTGGGCAGAGCGCCCACAGCCTCAAAGGCCATGTTAAGGTTGGTTGTTGCATCCAGGGCTCCGGGGTAGCCCTCAGGTGTGACGCCGCCTGTTGTGCCGGCTGCACAGAGAGGGGGCATCACAACAAGCAGGCTGCTGTGGGCGCACTGTGGCACACAGAAACAGCGCAAATGTGAGGTGGCAGGTTGCTGCTGGCGGTTGGCACAGCTGCAGGTCAACAGGCAGTGACAAGCCCCTGTGTGCACTCACTGGTGATCCATTGGGTGTTGGCGTCGGCAGTGCCCGCGCTGAGCGTGAGCTTGAATGGCTGGGTGGCAGTCAGGCCGGCATGGACGGCGGCGCGGCAGACGGAGGAGGGTCGGAGATAGAGCTTGGTGCTGGGGCTGTACACAGCAGTCGTGTCCGAAGTGCCGCAGTCGGCGGGGCAGCGCACCACCAGCGATTCACCGGCCGCAGCAGGCAGCCGCTGGGCAGTGCCGACGGTATCGCAGGCAAGCAGCAAGGTGTCGTCTGCCTGCGCCCCGCCCGTTGTTAGCACTGTCTCGTCGGGCCGCTGGCCGCTGTAGTACTCCACATCCACAGTGTAGTACAGCGCGACATCGGGCTGGGACTGCACAGAAGCAGGGCAGCGGGACTGATTGTCAACTTGCAGGCAGTGGTGTGTCTGCTCGCAAGCAGCAGGCAGCGGGTGAGCTGCTGGCCGCTGCCCAGGGTGTGCACCGCCCCAGCCTGCCCCCAGCAGCCATGCAGACCAGGCAGGCGGGGCCTCCTCCGCCCCTTGGCTCGCCTCGGGCGCATCAAGGGTCACGTCAACTGTGGTGCCTGTGCGTGTGTCCGACACGCCGCTGACCACCAGGCTGGTCAGCTCGCTGGGGCTGCCTGCGGGGCGAAGGGTGGACAGGCACTTTTGACTAAGAAATCACGGTGGCAGTTGAGCTTTGTGCCTGACGCTGCCAGCCTCCAGGGCATGCATGCATTCATGCACTGTGCAGTGGCTGCCCCGTCAGCCGCAGCCGCCCAGCACAGCCCTACGCCTCACCCGTGCCGATGGCGGCCGACCACTCGGAGCGTGCAGGGTCGGCGCTGTTGGGGTTGAGTGAGTTGACGCGCACGCGGTACAGGGCGTTGTCCAGGCCGGTGAGGGAGAGGGTGATGGTGCGGGCGGTGTCGTCAAAGGTGTTGGTGTCCACCATGACGTCCGCCCCTTTGCGGCCAGCCTGGAACCAGTAGCCCGCGGCGGCGTCGTCGGTTGTGGCCGTCTTGGGCACAGACACAGAGGGGTCCCTCACCTTCACCACATCATACGTGTACTTCTCTGCAGCACCGGGGCGGCTCGCCGTTTAGGCTAAACTCGCCAGCAGCAGCGCAGTGTGCTGAATTGAAATGGCGGCAGAGGCAGGGTCTGTTGTCCTCTTTCTCCCACACTTGTGCGTCTGACTGCCGCCCGCAAGCAGTCAGCTGCAGCACCCCACTGCGGCCCTGGGCACCTGCCCCCTCCCCACCCTCCGTCCCTGATCCAGTTTTTTGGTTTGCCTGTGGCTGGCATGCGGTGGCTGCTCACCGGCGTTGTCGTCCGCATTGCCAGGGATGGTGAACACGGCCATCAGCCGTTTCGTGGGGCTGATCACGTTGGTGAGGGTGGGCGTGCCGGGAGCGGTGGGAGCGCCTGCAGTGAGGGGAGCGGGTGCAGGGGTTGTGGTGAGGTTCAGGTGGGTCTGCACAGGCTGAGGAGCGGAGGGCAGAGGGTAGGCTGGCGGAGGGGGAAGGGCGGGTGTCGAAGGCGACTAGTCGAGGAAACAAAGCAGAGTGTATGACGGGGCTTGCAAGCTCGGCGCCGCGCTGTGCGACTGGCATAGGTGGGAGGACATATTGCAGCACCACAGGCTGCAGATTAGCCCATGACAGCATCCAGACAGTGCGGCAGCCCATGCATCTGCTGCAGCTGTCATGCAACATCATGTGGATTGCTGCAGGCACCAGCAGTGCGCGCACCGATGTAGAAGAAGGACGACGTAACAGTCGGGGCCGTGTTGCTGTCCCCACTGACTGTCCAGTCAATCTTGTACCTGCGTGGGCAAGACGGGTCGAGCGGTGAGAACGCAGGCTTGGACTCTGTGCTGGGCTTGCTGTCTTTCACCTCACTGATTTGACGGCAGCTGCCCTGCGACTTGCTGAGTGTCTCAACCGGACTGTGCCAACCGCCTGACATCCCCACACCCTCACCTGCCCGCGCCCAGAGAGGGCGCAGCGCCAGCGCACAGCGACAAGCTTGCAATGCGAAGGGGAGTGGAGCTGTCGCCAGCTGTTTTGTAGTTCACAGCACTCGTTGTGAGGTCGGCTGTCCCATCCGTAGTGCACATGTTGTTACCATCGCTGGTGGCGCTGATGGAGCGGCGATACAGCTTGTAGCTGGCGGCTGTGGCCGCATCGGCATCTGTTTGCCGCCACTCCACCGCCAGGGAGGTTGCAGAGTTGGCGGGGTTGTTGTCCACCGACACCGAGCTGGCTGTGATGTCGCCAACTTGGCCTGCAGTGCAGGGGCGGCACAGTGTGTGCGTGACTCAGAGGAGGGTGTGGAATGTGTGAGCACAATCCTGTAGGGGGCATCGTGCCCTGTGACCCTGGCAGCATGGTTGGTGCAGATAGAGTCGTTGTGGCAGAGGAGTAGTTGGTGTAGATTGAGCCGGTTTGGCATGGCGCGGTTACTGTGCCTGGTCGAAGAACAGGGGACGCTCAACCACTGCAAACCTGCAGCTGGGCTGTGCTCCCAACATTTGTACTGGGCAGGACAGGACCACAGCATGCAAACCGTCCCTCAAGCCTGCACCGGCAGCCCGACTGCTGTCCCCTGTACCCAGGGCGCACGCAGCGCACCGATGTAGAACAAGGGAGAGGGCAGGGTGTCGCTCGTTGCTGTGTCGAAGTTGTCTGTGCCCGCAACAGTGCCGGTGGTGAACCAGCTGACCGCCTTGAACTCGGTGGTGACCCTGTACTTGCCCAGCAGAGCGGAGCAGCCGGTGGTGCCGGCAGTGGGCTGCAGGCTCACAGTGATGGTCCGCTTGCCATTGCCGTCCACACCGGGGGCCTGCAGGAGGTGGCACACAGCGGCGGTTGCAGCCAGCTGGCCCCTCCCCTGGTGAGCTTGCCGCCTGGCAAGCATTCCACTGGGTGGCAGCCCCAACCCAGTTGCCTTCCAATCACGCTCCAGCCACTCACTGTGCCGCTTGTCGTGGTGGGCATGTCGAAGGTGCCGCGGCACGTGGGAGCCACCGTCTCAACGCCGGGGAAGTACTTGGTCACAACAAAGGTGTACCGCTGCACAGTAACCAGGCAGAGAAGCAGCAGGGCAGCGCATGCATCAGGGTCTGGCTATGCGGGACGCGCCTCCTGCTGCTGATCAGTCGCCCAACTGCTGCCGTTGGTGTGCGTAGGCGCCCTCGATCCCGGAGTCAATTGTGCACAGCTGCTGGCTGGATGAATGCAAACCCTGGCTGCCCTGCCATGCAGCGGGAGAGCCGCGCGTTGTGTTGCAGTGCAGACCAAGTCCCACCCCTGCCGGCGCACCCGGGCATTGTCGATCTCGGGGCGATCAAACTCGATGGTGAGTTGTGTGCCGGTAGTTGCAGCGTTCACACCCCGGATGTTGGCAGGCGCCACAGGGTTGCCTGCGTGCGCACACATCACACAGTGTCAGGCCGGGTCATGCATTACCTTCCCAATCCCAGCCTTGACGGTTGTGCCAACACATGTTGGGCTGCCTGCTGCATCTGGTGTGCACAGCCCCATGCTACAG
>VFQQ010000702.1_pt1 | contig 59359 bp, 49 predicted proteins | sample 3512341 | NCBI WGS metagenome assembly VFQQ01 (sample SAMN10412373, study PRJNA504923) | tailings metagenome | isolation source: Relicate 2 Philex TSF1 revegetated site | place: Philippines: Tuba, Benguet | collected 2017-08-29 | reverse complement strand
CGCGGCTGGCCGACCTGGATGCCGCGCGTGCGGTCGGTGATGTAGGTCTTGTCGCCGAGGTTCTTCACCGTGGCGAAGAGCGTGAGCCGGCCGTTGGCGCGGAAGTTGACGGTGGCGTTCCAGACCGTGTGGGCGGCGATGAGGCCGCGCTGGCCGTCGGCGCTGGGGGCGACGGTGTTGGCGAAATCGGAGAACTGCTCGCCGACGTGCTGCGCCTCGATCTCGCCGTCGAAGCGGTCGTGCGCGAAGCCGAGCGCGGCAGTGACAGTCTGGCGCGGCGCGTAGGGCTGGCGGTTGCCGGCGACGCTGCCGGCGATGGCCGTGCGGGTGGCCACGTTGACGAAGGGCGTGGTCTGCTCGGCGGTGAACACGTTGGTGTAGGCGAGGCGGCCGCGGAAGCCCGCGGGGAGGCGCGCCTGCACGCCGAGTTCGAGGCCCTCGAAAACCGCCTCGCCCTGCGAGAGCGGCGTGCTGCCGCCGGCGATGGAGCCGACGGCGACGAGGTTGTCGAAGTCGTGGCGGAAGAGCGCGGCTTGGACGTTGAAGCCTTCGAACGGCTCGGCGCGGACGCCGAGCTCGGTGTTGAGGGATTTCTCCGCGTCGACGTCGGTCACGGTGCCGGCGCCGCCGATGAGGTCCTCGACGCGCGGCGGCGCGAAGCCGCGGTGGATGCTGGCGAAGACGGTCGTCAAGGGCGCGGCCTGCCACGTGGCGCCGAGGCCGGGGAGGAAGCGGTCGAGCGAGGTGGAGCCGGCGACGTTCGTGAGGCGGTTGAGGCGCTCGAAGTCCATCGACTCGTAGCGCGCGACCGGCGTGAGCGTGAAAGCGCCGAGGTCGAAGCGGTGCGCGGCGAAGGCCGACCACGCGAGCGTCTCGCGGTAATTGTTCTCCGCGACAGTGCCGGTGCGCGCGGTGGGAGAGTTGCCGTTGATCTGGAGGCGGTCCTGCGTCTCGCGGTGGAGCTTCAGGCCGGCCTGCAGTTCGCCCGCGCCGGTGCGGACGGTGACGCGCGGCTCGATGCCGGTGGTCTCGTAGGCGCGGAGGCGGCCCTGGATGTTGGCGAACTGCGTGTCGGGATCGACGCGGCGGCCGGCGAGGCGGTGCTGGAGAAAGGTGACGCTGACGCCGTCGATGACGTGGATGACGCTGCCCGCGCCGTGCTGGCCGTCCTGGCTGTTGCTCGCCTGGCGCCACCAGTCGCGATCGAAGGCGGAGTAGTAGAGGTTGGTGGTGAACTCGACGTCGGCGTTCGCCTTGAAGCGGTGGGTGAGCGACGCGCCCGTGCGGCGGATGACGAAGCCGTCGTTCTTGAACGGATTGTAGCGCGGGCCGAGGTTCGCGAACTCCGCCTGCGTCAAGCCGGAGTAGGTGACGGTGGAGTCCTCGGTGTAGTGGTTGGCGCGGAGCGTGAGCGTGTGGCGGCCGGCGAAGGAGACGGTGAACTTGAAGTTCAGGTCGTCGATGCGGTGCGAGAGGTTGTCGCGCGCGCCGTCGCCCTGCTTGTGCATGTAGTCGAGGAGCGCGCCTCCGCCGCCGAGGCGGACGTGGGTGTTGAGATAACCGCGGTTGCCCGCCGCGGCCTGGATGAAGCCGCCGAACTCGCGCGGGGCGTCCGGCGTCAGGTAATTGATCACGCCGCCGATGGTCTGCGGCCCGAAGTGCAGCGCGTGCGCGCCCTTCAGCACCTCGATGCCGGTGAAGCGGTCGATCGGCGGGTGGTAATAGGAGGCGTTGTCGCCGTAGGGCGCGTAGGCCAGCGGCATGCCGTCCTCGAGCAGCGTGACCTTGGTCGTGCGCGTCGGGTTGAGGCCGCGCAGGCCGATGTTCGGACGGAGGCCGAAGCCTTCCTCGTCGCGCACCGTGATGCCCGGCACGCGGCGCAGGGCTTCGTTGGCGGTGAAGACGCGGCTCTGCTCGAGCGCGACTTCGCCGAAGGCATCGGCCGAGCCGCCGATGACCGGCAGACGCTCGCGGCGGCCGACGACCTCGAAGCGCGGCTGTTGCACGATGCCCGGCTCGACCGCGGAGGCGGCTGAGGGCGCGGCAGGCGCGGGCGCGTTGGTGTCGTTCGCCGGCGTCTGGCCGCGGAGCGGGACCAGCGCCACGGCGGCGAGGGCGAAGAGGGAAAGGAACTGGCGGGACGAGTTCATGGGCGAGGTGAGGAAAGGGCGGACGTCAGCCGGGAAAGAACGAACCGAACCGGGAGTTGTGGGCTGACGTCCGGGAAAAGGACGGGCGGAAAGGGGGCGGGTGAGAGGGAAAGTCGGAGCGTTCATTGAGAACGGGTCGCAGTGAGGATGAGACTAAATCTCACGTCAACGAGGAAAATGAGAACTTGTCTCAGGTGCTAGGACGGAGAAGCGGTTTGACCTGCGCAACCGCTTGTCATTTAACGATTCCGTGAGTGAGACCCTCGAACTTAAAGTAGCCGGCGGCGCGGTGCCCATTAGATTTCACACGGCGAATGCGGCGGAGGCCCTCCAGGCGGAATTCGCGGCTTTGGCGGCGTCCGGGCGCCGGAGTTTTCTCCTGACGGATGAGGCGGTGGCGGCGGCCTTGGGTGGCTTCGTGGCGCAGGCCTTCGGGGGCGTGCCGACCTTGCGCGTGCCGGCGGGCGAGGAAACGAAGTCGCTCGCGATGCTCGGCCGCGGCTGGGATTTCCTCGCGGCGGAGCGCGCCGATCGCGGGAGCGTGCTCTGGGTCTTCGGCGGCGGCGTGGTGGGCGACCTCGGCGGGTTTGTCGCCGCGACCTACATGCGCGGCATCGATTACGTCCAGGTGCCGACGACGCTGCTCGCGATGGTCGACAGCGCGGTCGGCGGCAAGACCGGCATCAACCTCGCCGCGGGCAAGAACCTCGCCGGCGTCGTCCGGCATCCGCGCGCGGTGCACCAATGTCTCGAGCTCCTGCGCACGTTGCCGCGGCGCGAATTCGCGGCGGGCGCGGCGGAGGTCGTGAAATACGGCCTGCTCGGCGATGCGGCGCTCTTCGACCGGCTCGAACGCGCCCCGCTCACGCCGGACCACCCCGAGCTCGGCGCGATCGTCCGTCGCTCCTGCGAACTGAAGGCCGCCATCGTCGCCGCCGATGAACACGAGACCGCCGCCGTCGGCGGACGCGCCTTGCTCAACCTCGGCCACACCTTCGGCCACGCGATCGAGCACGTCGCCGGCTACGGCACCTACCTGCACGGCGAAGCGGTCGGCATCGGCCTCGCCGGCGCGGCGCGCCTCTCGCACGCGCTGGGCTCTCTCACGCCGGCCGACGTCGCGCGCGTCGAAGCCGTCGTCGCGGCCCACGGCCTGCCCGTGCGCCTGCGCGCGCCGCTGGCGCTCGACGCGCTCCGCGAGGCGATGCGCCGCGACAAGAAGAACCGCGCCGGCCGCCTGCATTTCATCGTCCTCGAAGCCCTCGGCCGCGCCACGACGCGCGCCGACATCCCGCCCGACCTGGTCGACGCCGTCTGGCGCGAGCTGGGAGCGGCGTGACCATTGCGGAGGGCGGATTGCGGAATGCGGATTGCCGCCGCCGCCGGTCGCAGTCATAGGTAACGGCTCTCGCGATTGTTCATTCCGCAATCCGCATTCCGAAATCCGCACTCCCCATGTCCGCCATCGACGAAGGCATAGTCCGCGAATACTTCGAGCAGGCCGGCTTTTTCGTCCGGCAGGTGCGCAAATACGCCCTCACCGCCCGCAAGGGCGCGGCCGAGGAGGTGATCGATCTCGTGGTGTTCAACCCCGGCTGGCAACGCGGCTCGCGCCGGCCGGATTTCTTCCTCTTCGCCAACGAGCTGCCCTTCGTCCACCGCGCCGTTGTCAGCATCAAGGGCTGGCACGCCGCCGGCCGCTTCACGCCGAGCACGCTGCGCAACCAGCCCGAGATCTTCCGCTTCCTCGAGCAGAACGTCCTCAAGGAGGCCTCGCGCCTCTTCCCCGACGACGCGGAGGCCGACGCCGCCGGCCTGCTCAAGATCCTCGTCCTCCCCGGCCTGCCCACCGCCGAGCCCTTCCGTTCGCAGACCGTCGACATGCTCAAGGAAAAGGGCGTCGACGCCGTGATCTCGTTCCGCGCCATGCTGCTCGACCTGATCGACAAGGTGGAACTCAACCGCAACTACGGCAAAAGCGACACGCTCCAACTCATCCGCGTGCTCAAGAACTACGACCTCCTCCAAGACCCGCAGCTCGACCTCCTCACCGACCGCGTCGCCAGCCGCCGCACCAAGGAGTGAGCCACCGCGCTCATCGCTGCGGCTGACCGCGCGAATCGAAAATCCAAAATCGAAAATTCCTGTGATTCACCCGACCGCGATCATCGAGCCCGGCGCGCAACTCGGCGTCAATTGCACCGTCCACGCCCACGCGATCGTGACGAAGCATTGTGTCCTCGGCGACGGCGTCGTGGTGCATCCCTTCGCCGTCGTCGGCGGCGATCCGCAGTTCCTCAAGTTCGATCCCGCCACGCCCAGTCTCGTCCGCATCGGCGCGGGCACGGTCATCCGCGAGCACGCCACGCTCCATCGCTCGATCTACGCGGGCAAGGAGACCGTCGTCGGCGCGCGCTGTTTCCTCATGGTCGGCGCGCACGTCGGGCATGATTGCGAGCTCGGCGACGACGTCGTCCTCGCCAACGGCGTCATGCTCGGCGGCCACGTCAGCGTCGGGCGCAACACCTTCGTCGGCGGCGGCGCGGGCATGCACCAGTTCGGCCGCATCGGCGAAGGCGCCATGATCGCCGGCGGCGCGCGCCTCACGCTCGACATCGCGCCCTACCTCCTCGTCTCCGAACGCAACGAAGTCTCCGGCTTCAACCTCGTCGGCCTCAAGCGCCGCGGCGTCGGCCGCGACGCCATCCGCGAGCTGAAGGACTGCTACGCGCAGGTCTTCGCGCCCGGCGATCCCCGCAAGCACGCCGCCGCGCGCCTTGCCGCCGGCGTCGTCTCGCCCGAGGCGCGTTGCTTCCTCGAATTTTTCGCCGGCGGCAAACGCGGCCTCGCCCGGCCCGACCCGCTCGCCCGCGCGACGGCCGACGACGAATGAGATGAGCGCCGCGGCCTCACGTCCCCTCGCGTTCACCTGCGGCGATCCCGCCGGCGTCGGCCCCGAGATCATCGCGAGCTGGCTCGCCACGCATCCGGACGAGCGCGCGCAGGTGGCCGTCATCGGCCCCGCGCGCTGGCTCGAGACCTTGCCCGACAACGTCGCGGCCAAGATCCCCGTCGGCCTCGAGGATTTCGCCGCCACGCCCGGCCGGCCCGACGGCGACGGCGCGCTCACGGCCTGGGCCGCGATGGAGCGCGCCGCGTCCGGCACGGCGACGGGCGAGTTTTCCGGTGTCGTCACCGGCCCGGTGAGCAAGGAGCGCCTCGCCGCCATCGGCTACGAATTTCCCGGGCAGACGGAATTCTTCGCCGCGCGCTGGGGCGGCGAGCCCGTGATGTGTTTCGCCGGCGGCAAGCTGCGCGTCGCGCTCGCGACCTGGCACGTGCCGCTCTGCGAAGTGCCGCAGCTGCTCGGCCCGCAACTCCTGCACCGCACCATCGCCGCCGCCGACGAACTCGCCCGTGCGTGTTGTAGGGCGGGGTCTCCCGACCCCGCCGCGAACGAGTCTGCCACGTCCGAACCGATCCGGCGGGGTCAGGAGACCCCGCCCTACACGCCCCGCATCGGCGTGTGCGGGTTGAATCCCCACGCCGGCGAGAACGGCCTGCTCGGCAAGGAGGAGCGCGACTTCCTCAACCCCGCGCTCGCGCGGCTGCGCGCGGAGTTTCCCGGCCTGTCGCTCTGCCAGCCGGGCGACACGCTCTTCGCCCGCGCGTTGCGCGGCGAGTTCGACGTCGTCGTGGCGCTTTACCACGACCAGGGCCTCGCGCCGCTCAAAGTGGTTGATTTCGACACGGCCGTGAACCTCACGCTCGGCCTGCCGCACGTGCGCACGAGCCCGGACCACGGCACGGCGTTCGGGATCGCGGGGCAGGGGAGGGCGAGCGCGACGAGTTTCACGCAGGCCGTCGCGTGGGCGCGGCGGCTCGTCGCGGCGCGCGCCTGACGCGTGGATTTCCCGTTGCCCGCGCCGCGGCGGCGCCCAAGCTCCGGGCCACCATGAACGCCCGCCTGTTTACCCTCTGCGCCGCGCTCGTCGCCGCGGCGTTGCCCGCCCGCGCCGAGAAGCCCCGCATCACGTCGCAGGACCAGCTCCCGCGCTTCAGTTACGCCTACACCGGCAAGGTCACCGACGTCGTCACCTCCGACGACGTCTATGCCCCGCTTGCCGCGCAGGTCCGCGCCGATCTGGAAAAACTCCTCGCCGACTACGACATCGCCGACCGCGCCACGCTGCAGGGCATCCTCGGCGTGCTCATGACGATGGACCTCCACGAGGGCCGCCACGACGCCGCGCTGGCGAAGATCGCGCAGATGCGCGCGCTTGAGGAAAAACCCGCGGCGAAACTGACGATGGGCCTTCTCGCCGAGACCTATGTCCAGACGCGCAAGTCCGGCGATTTCTCCTCGGAGGAGGCCTTCCGCGCCGCCTTCGCGAAGAATTATTCCGCCGCCCTCGCCGCGCTGCCGTGGGACGTCGTGGCCGACAACATCAAGTCCGCCAAGGCCGGCGCCGAGATCGCCTCCGCCGCGCTCACGCTCGGCAACCTCGAGAGCTCGCTCCAGCCCGGCGTCGACAAGTCCGGCACGATCAGCGGCGACGTCGCGCAGGGCCTCGTCAGCTCGCGCGTGAACTACACGCACTTCCTCCCGCTCAAGGCCGAGCGCGTCGCCGCGCTCACCGCCTACGTGCAGCAGAACTTCAAGGAGAAGCCCGACCGCTGGACGCCGCGCCAGGTCGCGCTCGACGCCGCCGCGCCGCTCACGCCCGTCACCGTCGCCATCTGGGATAGCGGCGTCGACACCGCCATCTTCGGCGGCCAGCTCTGGACCAACGCCGCCGAGACCGCCGACGGCGTCGACAACGACGGCAACGGCTTCGTCGACGACGTGCACGGCATCGGCTTCGACGTGAAGTCCGCCCGCACGCCCGACCTGCTCGTGCCGCTCGACGACCCGCTCCGCGCCGCCTACCCGCAGATGCGCAACTTCACCAAGGGCCTCCTCGATCTCCAGGCCAGCATCGACAGCGTCGAGGCCTCCGACCTCAAGCGCCACCTCGCCTCGCTCCAGCCCGCCGACGTGAAGGGCTTCATCGAGCAGCTGAATTTCTTCGGCAACTTCACGCACGGCACGCACGTCGCCGGCATCGCCGCCGCGGGCAACCCCGCCGCGCGCCTCATGGCCGTGCGCATCACCTTCGACCACCGCCTCATCCCCGACGTCCCCACGCGCGAGCAGAGCGAGAAGGACGCGCAGGCCGCGCGCGACGTCATCGCCTACCTCCAGGCGCACGGCGTGCGCGTCGTCAACATGAGCTGGGGCGGCTCCCCCCGCTCCATCGAGGCCGCCTTCGAGGCCAACGGCGCCGGCGGCACGCCCGAGGAGCGCAAGAAGACCGCGCGCGAGTATTTCGAGCTGTTCCGCACGGCGATGACCGAGGGCATGAGCGCCGCGCCCGAAATCCTCTTCGTCGCCGCCGCCGGCAACAGCGACAGCGATGCGCAGTTCGACGAGACCATTCCCTCCGGCATCGACCTGCCCAACATCCTCACGGTCGGCGCCGTCGACCAGGCCGGCGAGGAGACCTCGTTCTCCAGCTTCGGCGCCAACGTCGACGTGCACGCCAACGGCTTCGAGGTCGACAGTTACCTCCCCGGTGGCGAGCGCATGAAGTATTCCGGCACCTCGATGGCCGCGCCTAACGTCGCCAACCTCGCCGCCAAGCTCCTCGCCCTCGAGCCGCGCCTGACCGTCGCCGAGACGATCCAGCTCATCAAGGACGGCGCCGAGCGCAGCGCCGACGGCCGCATCAACCTCATCAACCCGCAGAAGAGCCTCGAACTCCTCCGCGCCCGCCAACAGGCCAACTGAGCGAATCCACCCGGCAGGGCGCAGACTCCGTCCGCGCCGTCGCCTCCCCCGTAGCAGCCGTCGTAAGACGGCTGTCTTCGTTTAATGCCCCTGCAGGTTCTGCGCTGGCGCGCAACGCAGCGCCCTCGCGCGCCACCGGCAAAGAGACCACGCCGCCTCCCCCACCACACCCCGGCGCTTGCCAATCGCCCCGACCGGGCCTTCATTGCGCGCGATGTCGGCCCCCGTCAGTCCAGTCACCCTGCCCGAAGGCGTCCGCGAAGGAAACGAGAACCTCGTTCGCCTCACCGCCGACGCGGGCGTGAAGGTCGCCGCCCTGGCCGCCCGCGAGCAGCAGGGCGACCTCCTCCGCATCGCCATCACCGGCGGCGGCTGCAACGGCCTGAGTTACAAGCTCAAGTTCACCGCCGAACCGCGTCGCGGCGACATCCTCGTCCGCTCCGGCGGGGTCACCGTCGTGGTCGACCCCAAGACCGCCCTCTACCTCAAGGGCACGGTCCTCGATTACTCGTCCAAGATGATCGGCGGCGGCTTCAAGTTCGCCAACCCCAACGCCAAGGCCTCCTGCTCCTGCGGCGAGAGCTTCAGCGTCTGATAGCGGCCCGCCGCCCCGCCCCGCGGCCACCTGCCCGCGCCCACGGGGCGCGCGGTGCGCAAAATGGGGTTGTCATCACTCGGGGCCGCGGCAAAAACAGCCCCGACCTCACCGTCACAGCAACCACTCCTTAATGGCACTTCCCTCCTCCTCCGGCGGCCGCCCGCCCTACAATCGCGGTCCGCGCAACAACGATCCTTACGCGCACATCAAGCGCAACGCGCGGATCAAATCCCCGCAGGTCCGCGTCATCAGCCCCGAAGGCCGCCAGCTCGGCATCCTCGACACGCCGAAGGCCCTCGCCCTCGCCCAGCAGTTCAACCTCGACCTCGTCGAGGTCGCAGCCACGGCCACCCCGCCGGTGTGCCGCATCATGGACTTCGGCAAATACATCTACGAGGAGCAGAAGAAGCACGCCCACAGCAAGCCCGCCGGCGCGAAGCTCAAGGAGATCGAGTTCACCGTGCGCATCGAGGCGCACGACTTCCTGACGAAGATCCGCCACGCCGAGGAGTTCCTCGACCACGGCAACAAGGTGAAGCTCCGCCTCAAGTTCCGCGGCCGCGAGATGGCGCACACCGAGATGGGCTTCGAGGTCATGAACCGCGCCCTCAAGGAACTCGAGACGATGGGCCACCCCGATTCCCAGCCGAAGCTCGCCGGCAAGCAGATCAACGTCATGCTCAGCCCGAATCCGGCCAACAAGCGCAAGCCGAAGTATTACGTCCGCGAGGCGCACCCGCCCGCCGACCACGCCCCGGCCGAGCAGCCCAAGGGCTGAGGCGGCGTCCGCCGCCATGCGCGCCCGTCTCCGGCGGTCCGTCCTCTGCGCCGTGCTGGCGGCGCTCGTTCCCGCGGCGGATCTCGCCGCGCAGGTCCGCGCCGCGCCCACGCGCCCGGCCGCCCCGGCCATCGCCTGGACCACGGCGCGCATCCGCCAGCAGGAATTCGTCGACCTCCGCGAAGTCGGCACGCGCCTGCACTGGACCCCGCGCTGGGACGCCGCCGCCCGCCGCCTGACCCTTGCGGCCGACGGCCGCACCTTCGTCTTTGCCGCCGACGCGCGCGACGCCTACCTCGACGGCATCCGCGTCTTCCTCAGCGAGCGCGTCACCGCCCATCGCGACTCGCTCTGGGTTTCGCGCGACGACCTCGTCAAGACCATCGCCCCGCTTCTCCGTCCCGCCGAGCAGGCGCTGCGCCTGCCCGCGCCGCCGCGCCTCATCGTCCTCGACGCCGGCCACGGCGGCAGCGATCCCGGCAAGCAGAACGCGAAACACGGCCTCAACGAAAAGGACATGACTCTCGACGTCGTGCTCCGCCTGCAAAAGCTCCTCGAAGCGCGCGGCTACCGCGTGCTCCTCACACGGAAGGACGACACCCGTTTCGCCAACAATCCGCTCATCGATCTCCAGCGCCGCGCCGACTTTTCCAACCAGGCCGTCGCCGATCTCTTCCTCAGCATCCATTTCAACGCCGTCGACCCGCGCGATGCCCAGCGCGTGCAGGGCACCGAGACCTACGTCCTCACGCCGGCGGGCATGCTGTCCACCTCCGACGAGAAGAAGGACGAACTCACCGACCGCACCTTTCCCGGCAACCGCAACGACCTCGCCAACGTCCTGCTCGGTTACCAGCTGCACCGGCAGCTCATCACCGACCTGAAGACCTCCGACCGCGGCTACAAGCGTGCGCGCTTCGCCGTGCTGCGCTTCGTCGAGGCTCCGGCCGCGCTGATCGAGGCCGCGTATCTGTCGCATGACGCCGAGGCCGCGCGCGTCGGCACGCCCGAATTCCGCCAGCAGATCGCCGAGTCCATCGCCCGCGGCGTCGACGCCTACGCCCGGCAGCTCGCCGCCCACGCCGCCGCCAAGTAAGCGCGCACCCCGGGAAATCCGCGCTCGCGGCGTAGGTTGAGCTCTTGCGCGCAACCTACGCGCGTCCGCCATCGCCCACGATTTCCCTCCCGGAGAAATCGCCAGCCGGGTAGGGCGCGCACGGAGTGCGCGCCGAAACGACTCCACCCGCCGTGCAATCCGTTCTGGATTCTCTGCGCGATTCGCGGTCAGATGGCCGGGTCATGCGTCACTTGTTTCGTCCGCTCGGCCTGTCGCTCCTCGCGCTCGCCGGGTCGCTCCCAGCGCTCCGGGCCTGGGACTACGAGGGGCACCGGGCCGTCAACCAGATCGCGCTCGCCACGCTGCCGGCGGAGTTTCCCGCCTTCGTGCGCGCGCCCGCGGCCGCCGAGCGCATCGCGTGGCTGGCCAGCGAGGCCGACCGCTGGCGCAGCGCACCCGACCTGCCCGCGGTCCACGTCAACGCGCCCGACCACTACCTCGACGTCGAATACCTGGCGCAGGCCGGCCTCGACGCCGCCACGGTGAGCAGCTTCCGCTACGAGTTCGCCGTCGAGTTCGCCCGCGGCCGCGCGGCGCACCCGCAGAATTTCGAGCCGGTCGATCCCGCGCAGAACGCCGACCGCACGCGCGAGTGGCCGGGCTTCCTCCCGTGGACCATCGCGGAATACTTCGGCAAGCTCCGCGGCAACTTCGCCCGGCTCAAGGTGCTCGGGGACATGGGCACGCCCGAGGAAATCGCGCAGACGCAGGCCAGCATCGTCGAGCTGATGGGCATCATGGGCCACTTCGTCGGCGACGCGGCGCAGCCCCTGCACACGACCAAGCACCACAACGGCTGGGTCGGAGACAATCCGCGGGGCTACACGCGCTGGCGCGGCTTTCACTCGTGGATCGATTCCGGCTTCATCAACCGCGCGCGGATCGATTTTTCCGCGCTGCCCGCGCAGGCGCGGCCCGCCGCGCTCCTCCCGCTGGCGGGGCCGGCCGGCGGGCGCGATCCGGTGTTCGGACACGTGATGGACTACCTGCTCCGCCAGCATGCGCTGGTGGAGCCGCTGTATCGGATGGAGCAGGAGCGCCGCTTCCGCGCCGAGAACGACCCGCCGGACGCGGAGGCCGTGGCCTTCATCCAGCGCCAGATCCTCGTCGCCGGGGAAATGCTCGGCGACCTCTGGCTGACGGCGTGGCGCTCCGCCGCGCCCGACAATTTCCTGCGCGGCCAGCTCATCCGCCAGCGCGCCGCCGCCGAGGCCGCGGCGGCCAAGCCCGCGTCGCCATGAGCCTGCCCGCGCTGCTTTGGATCGCCCTCGGCGGCGCGCTCGGCTCGGTGGCGCGCGCCCTCGTCGGCGCGGCGGTGGTGGCCCGCTTCCCCTGGGCCACGCTGCTGGTCAACGTCGCGGGCTCCCTCCTCTTCGGCTGGGTCATGGCCCGCGTCGCCGGCCTCGAGCCGCCGGCGGCCGCGCGGCTGCAGGCGCTGGTTGCGGTCGGATTCTGCGGCGGCTTCACGACCTTCTCGGCCTTCAGCTGGCAGACGCTGGAGCAGATGCTCCGCGGGCAATGGCTCGCCGCCGCGCTCAACGTCCTCCTCTCCGTCGCGCTCTGCCTCGCGGCGGCGTGGCTCGGCTTCCGCCTCGGTCGCGCATGAGCTGGCGTCGCATCCTCCTGGTTTTCCTGGCCGCCGGCGCGCTCGCGCCGCTGCTCCGCGCCACGGACGATGACCTCGCCGCGCGCACCGTCATCCTCGTCAATGCGCGCCAGCCCGAATCCGTGGCGTTGGGCGAATTCTACGCCGACCAGCGCGGCATCCCGCGCGCCAACCTGGTCGCCCTGCCGATGCCCGCCGAGGAGACGATCCGCTGGACGGATTTCGTCGACCAGATCTGGCAGCCGCTGCAGGACGAATTGCTCCGGCGCGGGTGGATCGAGGGTTTCTCGGCCGAGCAGCTCGACCCGCTCGGCCGGCGGCGGGTCGCCATCACCGGCCACCGCCTCGCCTACCTCGTCGTCTGCCGCGGCACGCCGCTGCGCATCCAGCACGATCCGACCATCGTCGACCCGGGCAACGCCGCGCGCCAGCCGGACCAGTTCCGGACGAATGCGGCCGCGGTCGACTCCGAACTGGCGCTCCTCGCCCAGGGGCCGATGGCAACGCTCGGTTTCCTGCGCAACCCGCTCTTCAACGTTCGCCGCACCGCCGACATCAGCGCCGGGCTCGTCGTCAAGGTCGCGCGGCTGGACGGTCCGTCCGACGCCGCCGCGCGCTCGCTCGTCACCTCGGCGCTCGCCGGCGAGCGCCAGGGCCTGGCCGGGCGCTATTACGTCGACCTGCAGGGACCGCATGCGAACGGCGACCGCTGGCTCGAGCTGACGCGCGCGCAGTTGAACGATCTCGGTTTCTTCGGCGACGTGCAGGGCGGGCCGGGGGTGTTCGAGCTGGCGGACCGGTTCGACGCGCCGGTGTTCTATTTCGGCTGGTATGCGGGGCAGGTCACGGGACCGTTTCTGCGCGAGGGCTTCCGTTTCCCGCCCGGGGCCATCGCGCTGCACATCCACAGCTTTTCCGCCGCGACGCTGCGCTCGGCGGAGCAGAACTGGTGCGGTCCGCTCATCGCGCGCGGCGTGGCGGCGACCTTCGGCAACGTCTTCGAGCCCTACCTCGAGTTCACGCTCCGGCCCGATCTCCTGCTCGCGCAGCTGCGCACCGGCGCGACGCTCGGCGACGCGGCGTGGTTCGCCACGCCGGTGCTGAGCTGGAACACGGTGATCATCGGCGACCCGCTCTACCGGCCCTTCCGCGTCTCGCTGGAGGAGCAGATGCAGCACCTCGACCGCCTGCCGCCGGCGCTCGCCGGGCACGTGCTCGCGCGGCAGGCCGCGTTGCTCGACAAGCTCGGCCTGCACGACGATGCCCGGGCGACCTTCGATCGCGCGCGCCGCGACTTCCCCGGGTTGGCGGTCGCGCTGGCCTCGGCGCGCTTCGAGCTCGCGGCCGGCCAGCCGGCGCGGGCGATGGAGCAACTCGGGTTCGTCGCCCACCTGCGCGAGGTGTCCCTCGCCGACTGGCCGCTCGTGCGCGCCGCGGCGGACCTGCTGCTCAAGCACGGTTCGGCACGCGAGGCGTTTCCCGTCTACCGGCTCCTCGCGCGGCAGCCGGCGCCGACGCCGGCGGCGCGGCTTGCCGTCGTGCAGGAGGCGCGTCGCGTCGCCGAGGTCCTCGGCGATCTGCCGGCCGCGCTCGAGCTCGGGCGCCTTGTCACCGAGCTGACGCCCTCCGCCGCCCCCGAGGCGAAGCCGGGAAAGTGAGGCGGGTGGTCGCGGCGGGTGAGAGTGACGTGGTGTTCCATGTAGGTTGCGTGCTGGCGCGCAAGCGCGCCACCTACCACGCTGCAGGCGTTCCATTTCAGCGCGGACAAGAAAAACGGCGGACCTTGCGGGTCCGCCGAAATGATTGGCGCGAGAGAGGAGCCGAGCGTGCGCGCGCGGCTCAGAGCCGGTCGACGATCTTGTCCGCGAGGCCGTAGGCGATGGCCTCCTTCGCGTTCAGGTAGTAGTCGCGGTCGCTGTCCTTGGTGATCTTCTCGATCGGCTGGCCGGAGGCCTCGGCGAGAATCTGGTTCAGCTCGGCGCGCATCTTCTCCATTTCCTGCGCCTGGATGTTGATGTCCGTGGCGGGGCCGATGAAGCGGCCCGAGATGAGCGGCTGGTGGATGAGGACGCGGGCGTGCGGGAACAGGAAGCGGCGGCCCTTCGGGGCGGCGCTGAGCAGGATTGAGCCCATCGACGCCGCCATGCCGGTGACGATGACGTTCACGGGCGAAGTGATGAGCTTCATCGTGTCGAACACCGCCATGCCGGCCGTGATCGAGCCGCCGGGCGTGTTCATGTAGAAATTGATCTCCTTCCCCGGGCCGACGGCCTCGAGGTAGAGCAGCTTCTCGGTGAGGTCCTTGGCGGACTCGTCCGTCACCGCGCCCCAGAGGAAGATCTTCCGCTGCTCGAGGAACTTGCGCTGGATCTGCGCGCCGATCGGGCCGGGCGTCTTGCCGACCATCGGGTCCTCGCGGTCGTCATCCTCGTCGTCGAGGCGCGGAGTGACCGGGTTCAGGTAATCGCGGGAAAAGGTGGGCACGGACATGGCCTGAACCGTGCACGGGCGGCGGCGTTTTGCGAGTGGTTTTTGGAGGCCGCCGCCGGTCCGCCTCAGTCGACGCGCAGCGCCTCGAGCGGGTGCAGGCGGGAGGCGCGCCAGGCGGGGATGAGGATGGCGACGGTCGCGGCCGCGAGGACGACGAGCGTGGCCAGGGCGACCGGCAGGAAGGTGAGGCCGGTCATGCCATAGACCATGCTTTTCAGGACGTTGGTCAGGGCGAAGGTCGCGCCGAGGCCGAGCCCGACTCCGAGGGCGACCCAGCGCAGGCCCTGGCCGAGGACGAGGCCGAGCAGCGTGCCGCCCAGCGCGCCGAGCGCGAGGCGCACGCCGAATTCGCGGGTGCGCTGCGCGATCTGGTAGCTGAGCGTGCCGTAGAGGCCGACGGCGACGAGGCCGAGCGCGGTGGCCATGAAGAAATTCACGAGGCCCGCGACGGCGCGCTCGCTGGCGGTGGCGGCGACGACGATCTGGTCGAGCGTGCGGATGTCCTGCAACGGCAGCTCGCGGTCGAGCTCGGCCACGGCCTGGCGGAGCAACGGCGCGAGCGCGGAGGCGGGCTGCGTGGAGCGGAGATTGACGAAGACCGTGCTGCCCCAGTGGCGCGGCGGCGTGGTGAACATCTCCGGCTGCACCTCCGCCGTGGCGCCCCACTGGCGCGTGTTTTCGACGACGCCGACGACCGTCGCGGTATACCACGGGTTGCTCGGCATGTTGGCGCGGAAGACCTGGCCGATCGGATCCTTGTCGGGCCAGGCCTTGTCGACCATCGCCTGGTTGACGACGACGCCGAGCACGCCGTCGGCGTTCATGTCGTCGGCCGAGGTGAGGTTGCGGCCGCGGAGGAGGCGCAGGCCCATCGCTTGGAAGTAATCCGGCGAGACGGACGACCGCTCGACGTTCATGCGGCGCTGGGCGGGGTCGTAGACCTCGTCGTTGACGAGGGCGGAGGTGTTGCTGCCGCCCTGCAGCGGCATCTTCGAGGTGAGGCCGACGGCGGTGACGCCGGGGATCGCGGCGAGTTTCTCCTCGAGGCGCTGCCAGAAGCGCACGCGCGCCTCGTTCTCGCGGTAGGCGCTGCCGCGGAGGTTGAGGCGGGCGGTGAGGACGCGGTCGGTGGAGAGAAGGGCGTTCTGGTCGAGAATCTTGAAATAGCTGGCGGAGAAAAGCGCCGCGCCGTTGGCGAGGACGAAGGCGACGGCCACCTGCGCGATGAGCAGGCCGCGCAGCATGAGGTGGCGCGAGCGCGAGCCGACGGCGCTGCGCGCGTCGAGGCGGATGATGCCGGCGAGCGAGGTGCGCGCCGCGGCGAGTGCGGGCGGGAGGCCGGCCAGCAGGGCCGTGAGCAGCACGGTGCCGACGGCGAAGAGCACCGCGAACAGGTCGAGCGAGATGGCGGCCTTGCGCGCCTCGCTCGCGGGCGCGATGGCCCGGAGCACCTCGACGCCGCCGGCGGCCAGCGCGAGACCGAACGCGGCCCCGAGCGCGGCGAGGAGGAGGCTCTCGGTCAGCGCGAGGCGGATGAGCCGGCCGCGCGTGGCGCCGAGGGCGATGCGCACGCCGAACTCGCCCTGCCGGCGCGCGCTGCGGGCGAGGAGCATCGCGGCGACGTTGGCGCAGGCGACGAGCAGCACGAGCGCGACGGCGCCGAAGAGCAGCCACAGGCGCTGCGCGAGGTCGCGCGTCATTTCGAAATGCAGCGGGCGGACGAGGAAGCGCTTGCGGGTGTTCGAGTCGGGGTAGAGGGCGCTGAGCTTCTTGCCGATCTCCTTGATCTCGGTGTCGGCGGCCGTGACGTTCACGCCGTCGCGCAGGCGCGCGACGCCGCAGAGATAATGGCTGTCGCGCTGGTTGCGCTCGCGCTCGCCGAAGCTGCGGGGGAGCCAGACCTGGCAGTCCTGATCGCGCATCCACGGCGAGGCGAACTCGAAGCCGGCGGGCATGATGCCGACGACGGTGACGTCGGCGCTGTTGATGCGGATGGTGCGCCCGAGCAGGCCCGCGTCGCCGCCGAAGCTCTGTTGCCAGAGGCGGTGGCTGATCACCGCGACCGGCGCGGCGCCCTCGACGCAATCGGCGTCCTCGATCCAGCGCCCGCGCAGCGGGGCGACGCCGAAGGCCGGCAGCACGCCCGGCGTGGCGCGCACGGCCGGCATGGCCTGCGCGTTCTCGAGGCCGAGGTTGATCGTGTAGGGCTCGTAGACGCCGAAATGCTGGAACGACTGGCTCTGGTCGCGCAGGTCGTGGAAATCCGCCGGCGACAGCGGCCAGCCGTCGCCGGACCAGACATGGACGATGCGGTCGGATTGCGGGTAATCGAACGGCTGCACGACGAGCGCACGGAGGGCGCTGAACATGGCGGTCGAGGCGCCGATGCCCACGGCCAGCGTGAGGATGGCGATGGCGGCGAAGCCGCGGGCTTTGGCGAGTTGGCGCAGGGCGAGACGGAAATCGGTCAGCATGGAGGGCGTGGACGGAGGGAGAACCCGCCCGACCGGCCGCGGTTACAGGATTTTTCCCAAGCCGGGTCCGATGCCGGCATTGCCAGCGCACGGGGCAATTGGCTGACTGCGGGCATGAAGTCGCGCCCCTCGAGTCTCGCCGGCCAGATCGTCGATGTGCATGCCCGCCGCGTGTTTCCCGGCGTCGTGGAATGGCGGCGCGGGCGCATCACCGCGGTCTGCGAGGTGGCGTCGGTGCGCGAGCGGCGGTTGATCCTGCCCGGCTTCGTCGATGCGCACATCCACATCGAGAGTTCGCTCCTGCCGCCGGCGGAGTTCGCGCGGCTCGCCGTCGTCCACGGCACGGTCGCGACCGTGTCGGACCCGCACGAGATCGCCAACGTGCTCGGCGCCCGCGGCGTCGCCTGGATGATCGCCGACGGCAAGCGCACGCCCCTGAAGTTCAACTTCGGCGCCCCGTCCTGCGTGCCGGCGACGACCTTCGAGACGGCCGGGGCCGCGCTCGATGCGAATGCGGTCGCCCGGCTCCTCGCGCGGCGCGACGTGCGCTACCTCGCCGAGGTGATGAATTTCCCCGGCGTCCTCGGCGGCGATCCCGCGCTGCGCACGATGATGGACGTGGCCCGGAAACTTGGGAAACCCATCGATGGTCACGCGCCCGGCCTGCGCGGCGAGCCGGCCCGCGCCTACGCGGCCGCCGGTCCGTCGACCGACCACGAGTGCTTCACGCTGGAGGAAGCGCAGGACAAACTCGCGGCGGGGATGAAGATCCTCATCCGTGAAGGCTCGGCCGCGCGCAACTTCGCTGCGCTCGAACCGCTGCTCCGCACGCATCCCGACCGCGTCATGTTCTGCTGCGACGACCTGCATCCCGACCTGCTCATCGGCGGGCACCTCGACCGGCACGTGCGCCGGGCGCTGGCCGGTGGAGCGGATCGCTTTGCGGTGTTGCGCGCGGCGAGCGTCCATCCGGTGGAGCACTACGGTCTCGACGTCGGCCTGCTGCGCGCGGGTGATCCGGCGGATTTCATCGTCGTCGACAGCTGGAAGAAGTTCCGCGTGCTCCGCACCTACCTGCGCGGCGAACTCGTCGCGGCCAACGGACGCAGCCGGATCAAGCGCCAGCCGGCCACGACGCCGAACAAGTTCCGCGCGCGGCCGTGCCGGACGGAGGACTTCGCCGTCGCGGCGCCGGAGGGCGCGACGCTCAACGTCATCGAGGCCCTCAACGGCCAGCTCATCACCCGCCACGTCCGCGCCCCGGCCCGCGTCGTCGCCGGCCGCGCCATCGCCGACCCCGCGCGCGACCTGCTGAAGATCGCCGTCATCAACCGCTACGGCGGAAAAACCCAAGTCCGTAATACGGACTTTGGTTTGGGTAAGGTGTCGCCGGTGGCGGTGGGGTTTGTGCGCGGGGTGGGATTGCGGGCGGGGGCGATTGCGTCGTCGGTGGCGCACGACTCGCACAACATCGTCGTCGTGGGCGCGGACGAGGCGGCGATGGCGGCGGCGGCCAACCTCGTCATCCGCCACCGCGGCGGTCTCGCGGCCGTCGGGCGCGGGCGCGAGCTTGTGCTGCCGTTGCCGATCGCGGGGTTGATGTCCGATCTCGACGGGCGGACGGTGGCGCGGCGTTACACGGAGCTCGACCGCATGGCCAAGCGGCTCGGCTCGCGGCTCGACGCGCCGTTCATGACGCTGTCGTTCCTCGCCCTGCTCGTCATCCCCGACCTGAAGCTGAGCGACCGCGGCCTGTTCTCGGCGACGCGGTGGGGCTTTGTGCCGGTGGTGGAAAAGACCGGCGCCTGAGTTTTCTTTCCGCCAAACCCGGTTATCTTTTCCTCCTTCCTTCACCGCCATGCTTCGTCATCTGCTCCTCATTCTCACCTGCGGGCTCGTCCTGGTCGCCGGCGCGGCCGCCAACGAACGGCTGATGGTCAGCGACCTGAAGGAAAACGAGACCATGGTCATCGATTACCTTTCGGTCACCGGCGGCCGCTCGCTCGGCCGGCAGTATCTCATCCGCGGCGGCGACACGAAACTGCTCGTCTCGCACCGCAGCGTGATCGAGTGGCGCAACCGCGTGCCGCACATCGTGAGCAAGGCGCTGCTCGGCGACCTCGTGCTGACGCGCGACGACGTGCTCGGGCTGGACGCGCTGCTGGTGTTCTACGCGGCGAACTTTTCCGGCAATTGCGGCACGCGGGACACGGTGGTGGTCGAATACCTCCGCGACGGAAAGCGCGTGGGGCATTTCACGTATCGCGATGACACGTGCTTCCTCAAGTTCAAGGACGAGCCCGAGGTGCGCGCGAAGACGCGGGGCAAGATCTCGGATGCGCTGATGGACGTGCTGCTGACCTTTCCCGCGCTCGATGAGCGGGTGAAGGCGGAGAATCCCTGAAGAAGCGCGCCGGACGCGACCGCGACGGCTTCGGCGTCAGATGAGGCCGAGCTTCATCTTCCCCTCTTCGCTGATCATGCTCTGGTTCCAGGGTGGTTCCCAGGTGATGCGCACGTCGGCGGCGGCGACGCCGGGGACGAGGAGGATTTTGCTCTTGGCGTCCTCGGCGATGACCGGGCCCATGCCGCAACCGGGGGCGGTGAGCGTCATGGCGACGTCGACCTTGTGGCTGCCGTCGTCCTGTTTCGCGACGTCCATCGAATAGATGAGGCCGAGGTCGACGATGTTGACCGGGATCTCGGGGTCGAAGACTTGGCGGAGCTGTGCCCAGATCTGCTCCGGGTCGGGCGCGCCGTCGGCGGTGGGCGCGGCGGCGACGCTGGCGGTCTGCACCTGCTCGCCGAGCGCGTCGGCGTCGGCGCCGTTGATGCGGTAGAGGCCGAAGCCGGTCTGCACGGTGTAGCTGCCGCCGAGGACCTGATGGATCATCACGGTCTCGCCGGCGGTGAGCGTGTGCTTGTCGCCGGAGGGAATCTGGTGCGCGACGACGTCGCGGGAGAGGGTGCGTTCGCGGTTGGTCATGACGGGAGACGCAATCAAACCCGGATTTGGCTCCGGCACAAGCCGGCGAGGCGGGTGGGGTGGAATTTCCGCCCGCAGGTGCGCGGGCGGATTTGGTATCGCCGGGCCGGGGGGGCTGCGCCAGTGCTCTGGGAGATGTTCGCCTCGACCCCATCCCGCGAGCGGCTTTTTTGGACGCTGCAAATCGGTGGCTGGATCGCGCTCATACCCATTTTCACGGCGGCGGGTATGCTGGCCTACGATGTTTATGGGGCGGTCTTCAACGCGGTGTTTCGCCAGGCAGTGGGCTTCGGACTCACGCTCGGCCTCGCCCGCATCTACCGCCGCTGGGCCTGGGCGGATTTTTCCCTGCGCCGGCACGGAACCCAGATCGTGGCGCTCTCGCTCGCCGCCACGGCGGCGGATCTGGTCATCATGGAGACCTTGCGCTGGGGGGTGCAGGCGGTCGCGGGGCTCGTGCCGCCGAGCCGGATCCACATCGCCGCGGGGATCGGGCGGTTCTGCCTCTATGCCGCGTGGAGCGCGCTCTATCTTTCCCTGCGCTTCTTCTTCGAGCTGCGCGACCGCGACCTGCGGCTGGCCCAGGCCCAGCTCGCGGCGCGCGACGCGGAGCTGCAGGTCCTGCGCGCGCAGCTCAACCCGCATTTCCTCTTCAACGCGCTCAACTCCATCCTCGCGGAGGCGGACGACAATCCCGCGCGCGTGAAGGCGATCACGCTCAATCTCTCCGAGCTGCTGCGCTTCTCGCTCCGGCAGCAGGAGCATTTCGGCCCGCTCGGCGCGGAAGCGGACGCAGTCGAGAATTACCTGAAGGTCGAGCGCTCGCGCTTCGAGGAGCGGCTCGACTGGAAGATCGACCTCGGTGCCGGGGCCCGCGACGCCCAGGTGCCGAACTCGCTGCTGCTTCCCCTCGTGGAGAACGCGATCAAATACGGGCTGCAGACCAGCCCGCATCCGCTGCGCGTGCACGTGAGCGCGTCGGTGCAGCAAGGCGTGCTGGCCGTGGCGGTCGAGAATTCCGGCCAGTGGGTCCAACCCGATCCCACCGCCACGCGCTCGACTGGCATCGGCCTGAGCAACCTCCGCCGCCGGCTCGCGTTGCTGTGCGGACCCGAGGCCCGCGTGGAAATCGCCTTCCCCGCCGGCGCCGTGCGCGTGGTCCTCTTTCTCCCCGTGGGGACGAATCCTGCATGAAAACGCCGCTGCGCACGCTCATCGTCGACGACGAGCGCCTCGCGCGGAAGCGCCTGCGGGCCCTGCTCGCCGCGCACCCGGAGGTGTCCGTCGTCGGCGAAGCCGCCGGCGTCCCGCAGGCCGCGGCGCTCGCGGCGAGCGAGCGCCCCGCGCTCATCCTGCTCGACGTGCAGATGCCGCCCGCCTCGGGCTTCGATTTGCTTCCGTTGCTGCCGGCACCGCCGCCGGCGATCGTGTTCACCACGGCGCACGATGCATTCGCCGTCCGCGCCTTCACTGTCAGCGCGGTGGATTATCTGCTGAAGCCCATCTCGCCCGAGCGTCTGGCCGCCGCGCTCGTCCGCGTCTGCCAAGGGCGCGAGCCCGCCGCGCCGGACGGCGCCGGCCCGTTGGCCGCGAACGAAACGCTCATCCTGCGCGACGGAGTTCGTCTGCGTCGCGTGCGTTTGACTGAGATTGCCGCGGTCGCGGCTGAGGGCCATTACACGCGCGTCTATCTCGCGACGGAGCCGGCGATGTTCATCCTCCGCGGCATCAACGCCTGGGCCGCGCTGTTGCCGGAGGAGCTATTTCTGCACGTGGACCGCTCGCTGATCGTCAACCTCGCGCTCGTCCGCGCCTTGGATGTGCGTTCGCGGGACGAGTCGGTCCTCACGCTCGCGGCTCCCGGCGCCTCCTTTACGCTCGGGCGCCTCGCCACGTCGCGCCTCCGGACGGCGTGGACGAAGATTTGATCCGCCCAATCCCGCGGCAGCCGGGCGCGCGTTTGCCCGCTTGGTGAATTTTCGTCCGGGCTCGTGCTATGTGGGTTTCGCGTCCGGTCGCGATTTCCCACTGATAAGGCCACACAAAAATTTTATCTGCTCTAACCTCATCCCACGATGTCCGCCCCCATCTTGCCTTCGCCGCCTGCGGTTGTCTGCTCGTTGCCGGTTGCTCGGCCTTGGCACCGGTCACGGCGCAGGCGCAGGCGCAGGCCACGCCGTTGCTCTACTTCACGAACCGCGACGGTTCCGTCGTGAAGGTCATCGATAAGGCGGGTTCCGCGACCACGTTTCTGTCCAGCGGTTGCACCACCAGCGCGAGCGGCAGGATCGTCAACAATGGCAGCGGTCTGACCTTCGATCCTGTCACCGGCATGGCCTACGTGATCGTCGAGGGGAACAAGATCGTCGAGTTCGCGCCCGATGGTTCGAGCGTCGAGGTCTTCGCCATCGTGAGCGGAATCAGCGGCGAGAGCCTCGGCTTGGTCAGCGTCAACCACGGGGTGGCCATCCCCGAGCCGTCGACTTACGCCGCGGCCGCCGGTCTGCTGGCGCTGGTCGCGGCCTTCGTCCGGCGTCGACGCGCCGTCGTCGCAGTCGCCGAACAATAAGTGCGGGCGGCAGTGAGCTTCTCGAGCGCTCCTCAAGTGTCGAGAGATGCAGCGTATCCCGAGACGCAAGACGTGCGTCCGTGGTCGGTCATGAGGTAGGAACCACTAATTGACACTGACAATCACTCATGAAGCGGAGGGAAAAACCACGAAACACACGAATCACACGAAAGGAGGGCTCTGCTTTTGTGTATTTGGTGTATTTCGTGGTGACACTCACTCCTTGAACTTGCTGCGGATGATTTCGCTGAGGCGGTCGTGGAGTTCCTGGTTTTCGATCTTGCCGAGGACTTCCTCGAAGAAGCCGAAGACGAGCAGCTCGTCGGCCTGCGCCTTGGCGATGCCGCGGGACTGGAGGTAGAATTCCTGCTCGGCGGGGATGCGGGCGGAGGTGGCGCCGTGCGTGCAGCGGACGTCGTTGGCCTGGATCTCGAGGCCGGGGAGCGAGTGCGCCTCGGCGTCGTCGGAGAGCATCAGGTTGCGGTTGCTCTGGTAGGCGTCGGTCTTCTGCGCGTCGGGGTCGACGACGATGAGGCCGGAGAAGATGGTCTTCGCGGTGTCGAGGAGCGCGTTCTTGTAGAGGAGGTTCGACGAGGTGTTCGGCGCCTGGTGGATCTGGAGCGTGCGCTGGTCGAACTCCTGCGTGCCGTGCGCGATGGTGAGCGCGAGCATCTCGGAGTGCGCGCCGGGGGCCTGGAGCTGGGAGAACGATTCGTGGCGGGCCTGGCGGGCGCCGGCGTGGAGGTTGAGCGAGAGAACGCGCGCGTCGCGGCGGGCGACGGTGGCGTTGAACTGGAGCGAGAGGGCGTCGCGGCTCCAGTCCTGCATGGCGATGTAGGTGAGCTGCGCGCCGTGGCCGGCGAAGAGGTCGTTGCCGCCGCAGATGAACTGCCGCTCGCCGGCGTTGGCGGAGCGGAAGAAGTCGGCGACGGTGACCTTGGCGCCCTCGTCGGCGACGATCAGGGTGTGCGGGAAGAGCGCGGTGCCTTGGCCCGCGGCGTAGTGGAAGACGCCGATGGGCAGGGCGACCTCGACGTGCTTCGGCACGTAGAGGAAGGCGCCGTCCTCGAGGAACGCCTCGTGCAGCGCGGCGAATTTCTCCGAGCCGAGCTTGGAGGGCTGGGTGAGGAGGTGTGCGCGGACGAGCTCGCCGTGCTGGAGGAGGGCGTTCTGCAGCGAGTCGAAGATGACGCCCTGCTGCGCGAGCGCGGCGGGGACGGGTTCGTGGAGCGCTGCGCCGTGGTTGGCGAAGACGAGGGTGCCGGCGCCGGTGATGCCGATGGCGGTGTGATGCACGTCGTCCAGTGGCACGGGCCCGGGCAGCGCGAAGCCGTCGAGCGAGAGGGCGGCGAAGTTGGAGAAGCGCCAGCCTTCGTCGGTGCGCTTCGGCATGGGCAGCGCGGCGAAGCGCGCGTAGGCGGCGCGCTTGCGCTCGAGCCACCAGGACGGGAGGTGGGCGACGCGGGCGAGGTGGGCCTCGAAGGCGGCGGGCGTGAAGGAGCCGACGGGGGCGGCAATGGCGGTGGGTTGAGAAATCTGGGATGCCATAGGTGGCGTTGAGAAAAGGGCTGAAGGACTGAAAGACTGAAGGGCTGAAATCGGCTGAGAAGTTGAAAGGTCGAGGGATGTTCAGCCCTTCAGTCTTTCAGCTTTTCAGCCTTTTGCCTCGGACGTCAGCCGACGCTTCCCTCCATTTCCAAGTCGATCAGGCGTTTCAATTCCACGGAGTATTCCATCGGGAACTGGCGGGCGAGGTCGTTGATGAAGCCGTTGACGGCGAGGCTCATCGCCTGCGCCTCGGTGAGGCCGCGCTGCTGCATGTAGAAGATCATGTCCTCGGAAACCTTGGACACGCTCGCCTCGTGCTGCGTGGCGTTCTTGTCGCCGCGGACGGTGATGGCGGGATAGGTGTCGGTGCGGCTGTTCGTGTTGATGAGCAGCGCGTCGCACTCGGTGTTGTTCTTGCAGCCCTTGAGATGGCGCGGGATGTGGACCTGCCCGCGGTAGGTGGCGCGGCCCTGGCCGACGGAGATGGATTTGGAGATGACGTTCGACGTCGTGTTGTTTGCGGCGTGGATCATCTTCGCGCCGGTGTCCTGGTGCTGGCCGTCGTTGGCGAGGGCGATGGAGATGACTTCGCCGCGGGCGCCTTCGCCCTTCAGGACGACGCCGGGATATTTCATCGTGAGGCGGCTGCCGATGTTGCAGTCGATCCACTTGATCTCGGCATTCTCCATCGCGAGGCCGCGCTTGGTGACGAGGTTGTAGACGTTGGGCGCCCAGTTCTGGACGGTGATGTATTGGATCTTGGCGCCCTTGAGCGCGACGAGCTCGACCACGGCGCTGTGCAGCGTGGAGGTGGAGAACTTTGGCGCGGTGCAGCCTTCCATGTAGGTGACCTCGGCGCCCTCGTCGCAGATGATGAGGGTGCGCTCGAACTGGCCGAAGTTCTCCGCGTTGATGCGGAAGTAGGCCTGGAGCGGGTGCGAGACCTTCACGCCCGGCGGGACGTAGATGAAGGAGCCGCCGGAGAACACGGCGCTGTTGAGGGCGGAGAACTTGTTGTCGCCGGTCGGGATGACCTTGCCGAACCACTTGCGGAAGATCTCCGGGTGCTCGCGGAGGCCCTCGGTGGAGTTGACGAAGATGACGCCCTGCTTGGCGACGGCCTCCTTGATGTTGGAGTAGGCGGCCTCGGAGTCGAACTGGGCCTCGACACCGGCGAGGAACTTGCGCTCCTGCTCCGGGATGCCGAGGCGCTCGAAGGTGCGCTTGATGTCCTCGGGCACCTCGTCCCACGTGCGCTTCGGCTTCTGGCCACTGGCGAGGTAGTAGCGGATCTTGTCGAAATTGATGTTCTCGAGGTCCTTCGTCGCCCAGTGCGTGGGCATGGGTTTTTCGAGGAAGGTCTTCAGCGCCCGGAGGCGGAAATCGAGGATCCAGTCGGCCTCCTTCTTGACGGAGGAGATGTAGCGGACGGTCTGCTCGGTGAGGCCGGTGCCGGCGTCGAATTCGTAGGTGACGTCGTATTTGAAGTCGCCGACGGACTGGTCGATGCCTGCGACGGGATTCTCGACGGGCGTGTCGAGGGCGTCGGTTTCACTCGGAGGTTTCATGAGGAAAAAGTTTAAGTGGAAAGTTTAAGTTTAAGTGGAGGGAAGGTGAGTGCTTGGGTCGGTGGTGGTTGGCTTCACCTTCAACTTCTCACTTCAACTGGCCTCAGGCCTTGACGAGTTCCTTCTTCACCCAGTCGTAGCCCTTGGCTTCGAGTTCGAGGGCGAGGGATTTGTCGCCGCTCTTCACGATACGGCCGTCCCACATGACGTGGACGTAGTCGGGCACGATGTAGTTCAGCAGGCGCTGGTAGTGCGTGATGAGCAGGATGCCGAGCGTGGCGCCGCGGAGGGCGTTGACACCCTCGGAGACGATGCGGAGCGCGTCGATGTCGAGGCCGGAGTCGGTCTCGTCCATGACGGAGAACTTCGGCTCGAGCATCGCCATCTGCAGGATCTCGCAGCGCTTCTTCTCGCCGCCGGAGAAGCCCTCGTTGACCGAGCGGGAGGTGAACTTCCGGTCGATCTTGAGCATGTCCATCTTGGAGTAGAGGCGCTTGTAGTAGGCGGTGGCGTCGAGCTCCTCGCCCTCGGCCATGCGGGCCTGGACGGCGGCGCGGAGGAAGTTGGCGATGGAGACGCCGGGGATCTCGCTCGGGTATTGGAAGGCGAGGAAGAGGCCGGCGCGGGCGCGCTCGTCGACTTCCATCGCGAGGATCGACTGGCCGTCCATCAGCACGTCGCCGCTGGTGATGGTGTAGTCCGGGTGGCCGGCGATGGCCTTGGCGAGCGTGCTCTTGCCGGTGCCGTTCGGGCCCATGATGGCGTGCACTTCGCCCTGCTTGATCGTCAGGTTGAGGCCCTTGACGATGGGCTTCTCGCCGATGCTGATGTGGAGGTCTTTGATTTCGAGGGAGCTCATTTTTGAAATCTGGATTCAGGTGGGGTGTGAAAGGGAAGGGAGGTGGGTCAGTTGCGCGAGGTGACGCCGGCGCCGCGGGCCGAGCCGCGGAAGCTCAGCTCGATCGAGGAGGCGTCGTAGCCGGCCGGGAGGACGGCGCGGAGCTGCGTGAGGAGTTCGGACGGGACCTCGATGTCGTGGACCTCGCCGGTCGTCTCGTCGTGAAAATGCGCGTGCTCGTGCAGGTTCGGGCAATAGCGCGTGGGCGCGCGCTCGAAGTTCACCTGCCGCACGAGGCCGTTCTGCACGAGCGTCTCGAGGCAGTTGTAGACGGTGGCGAGCGAGATGGTGGGCATCTGCGACTTCACGCGGGCGAAAATTTCGTCGGCCGTCGGGTGGTCGCGTTTTTCGAGGATGACCTTGAAAACCACCTCGCGTTGCGGGGTGGGACGCAGGCCGCTGTCGGCGAGGCGTTTCGCGAGCGCGGCGGGAAAATCGGTGGAAGAGGACATGGCAGTGGAGCGGCCAAACGAAGCCAGTTGGGACTGAGTTTCAAGTAGGAATTAGAATTATTCTAAATCTAATTGGGGTCGATAAGGTCGATCTTAACGGCGATTCAAATAATTATCCCAAAACAATTTAAGCGACGATCGCTCGGTCCATCCTACTCGTGGGGTTGGAACTCTTTCAGTGGCGCTAGGACTCAAATGCTCCATCGCCCTGCCGCACCGGCGAAGCCACGGCGCGACTCCGCCGAAAAATCGGATGGAGGCTTCCCCTCCGACCCTGTAGCCGCGTTGGTTGGATGAATTTCCCATTTTCCCGCGCCGCGCTCCTCGCGGTCCACCTGTTCTTATTCGCGTCCGCCGTCCGCCTCGCGGCGGTCGAGCGCGTGGCCGTGAATCACGACTACGTGACGCGCCTCGCCGCCGAGATCGCGCAGGAGCCGCACGAGCCCGCGCGCGAGCAAGTGACGGCGTTCTTCCGCAAACTCGGCTACGACGAGTATCGCCGCATCCGGTTTCTGCCGGAGGCCTCGCTGTGGCGCGCGGACGGCCTGCCGTTTCAGGTGCAGTTCTTCCACCCGGGCTACCTGTTCACGCGCACGGTCGAGCTCAACGAGTTCACCGCCACGCACACGCAGCCGATTCCGTTCTCGGGGAAATTCTTCGACTACCAGGACCTGAAGCCCTCGTTCTGGAGCCGCCGCGGCCTCAACTACGCGGGCTTCCGCGTCATTCATCCGCTCAATCAGCCGGACAAGTGGGACGAGGTCATCTCGTTCCTCGGGGCGAGCTACTTCCGCGCGCTCGGCAAGGACCAGCGCTACGGCATCTCCGCGCGCGGCCTCGCCCTCAACGCCGGCGGGCCCGCGCCCGAGGAGTTTCCCGGCTTCATCGAATTCTGGCTCGGCAAACCCGCCGCACCCGACGCCGGCACGCTCACGATCCATGCGCTCCTCGACAGCGCCAGCGTCACCGGCGCCTACACCTTCACGGTCACGCCGGGCGAGACCACGCTCGTCGACGTGCGCGCCACGCTGTTCTTCCGCCGCGACGTCGAGCTGCCCGGCTTCGCGCCGATGAGCAGCATGTTCTGGTTCGGCGAGGCGTCGGCGAACCGCTCCGGCGACTTCCGCCCCGAAGTGCACGACTCCGACGGCCTGCTCGTCGCCGACGCCTCCGGCGCGCGGACCTGGCGCCCGCTCGTCAACCCCGCCGCGCTCCAGCGCTCGGATTTTCCCGTCGCCGCCCTCGCGGGCTTCGGCCTGCTCCAGCGCGACCGCGAGTTCCGCCACTACGAGGACCTCGAGGCGTATTACCACGAACGGCCGAGCCTCTGGGTCGAAACCGTCGGCTCCTGGCCCGCTGGCCGCGTGCGCCTCGTCGAGATCCCGACGCAGGACGAATACCACGACAACATCGCCGCCTTCTTCGTGCCCGACCGCCGGCCGGAGCCCGGCCAGCCGCTCGAACTCGCCTGGCGCCTGCACTGGACGAAGGCCCCCGTCTTCGGCGGCCCGCCGGGCTGGGTGCGTTCCACGCGCCAAGGCCACGAAGCCGGCCGCGCCCGCTTCATCGTCGATTTCGCCGGGCTCGATCCGAACGACGTTCCGCCGGACGCCGCGCTCACGGCCGAGGTCACCCTCGACGGTCCCGCGCAGATCGAGCACCAGCAGGTCATGCCCAATCCGCACGACGGCTCCTGGCGCCTCGTGCTCATCGTTCGCGCCGCGACCGATGCGGCGCCCACCGAGTTGCGCGCGCGCCTGCGGCTCGGCGACCGGACGCTCAGCGAGACTTGGGCGATGACGTGGAAACCATGAACACCGCCGCCGGCGCCGACGACGCCGCGTGGACCGAGGCGCGCGCCCGCGTGCAGGGCTACCTGCGCGCCCACGGCGTCGCGCCCGCCGCCCTCGACGAGCTCACGGCGCAGGTGTTGCACTTCGCCCGCGAGCGCCATGCCGAGCAGCCGGACGTGCCGCCCGTCGAACTCGCCGGCGACGCCGCGATCATGCTCATCGAGGGCTGGATCCAGCACATCGTCGGGCTGGATGAAAACGAGGGCCCGGGCCGCCGTCTCGCGCACGAACGCGCCGCCGTGCACCTTGCCGCCATCCCGCAGCGCTGGCCGGAGCATTTTCTCCGGGCCGAGGAACCGCCGCCGGCGCTCGCGGCCGAGTTGCGCGCCACCTACCTCGAGGCCGGTCCCGACCTCGAGTTCTCCAACATGACCCCGCGCCCGATCGACCTCGGCCCCGTGTCCGAGGTGGCCGACACGACGTGGCGCACCTTCGACAAGTGGCCGTTCCTGCGCGGCGTCGCCACCTGGCTGCTCTACCTCGGCGCGCTCGCGGCGGCCTTCTACGCCGTGCGCTTCTGACCATGGGCTTCCGCTGGAAAGTGCCGTTGCTGGACTTCGAGCTGCGCTCGCCCTCGCGCATCACGCGCCGGCGCACGGGCATCGTGACGTTCGTGGTGCTCGTGACCGCGACGGGTTCGTTCCTCATGGGCGACCTGCTCTGGGGCATGCCGCTCCAGGGCTCGGCCTTCGCAGTGTGGGCGCTTTTCACGCTGCTGTTCGGGTTGCTCGCCTTCGGCGCGTCGCAGGCGGTCTTCGGCTTCCTCGCGCGGCGCGGGCGCGGCGACCGCGCGTCGATCCTGCGCACGCTGCCCGCCGATCCGTCCACCGTCGCGCTCGCGCCCACCGCCATCGTGCTCCCCGTCTACAACGAGGAGGTCGCCCGCGTCTTCGCCGGCCTGCGCGCCATCTACCGCTCGCTCGAGCGCACGGGCCAGCTCGGGCATTTCGACTTCTACGTGTTGAGCGATTCCACCGAGCCCGACCAATGGGTGAAGGAGGAGCTCGCCTGGGTGCAGCTGAGCCGCGAGCTCGGCGCGCGCGGCCGCATCTTCTACCGCCGCCGCCGCCTCAACTCGAACAAGAAGGCCGGCAACCTCGGCGACTTCCTCCGCCGCTGGGGCCGCCGCTACCGCTACATGGTCGTGCTCGACGCGGACAGCGTCATGTCGGGCGACACCATCGTCACCCTCGTGCGCCTGATGGAGTGCAACCCGCGCGCCGGCCTGGTGCAGACCGCGCCCGTGCTGATGCGCGCCGAGACGCTCTTCGCGCGCGTGCTGCAGTTCTCCGCGCGGCTCTACGGCCCGGTCTTCCTCGCCGGGCTCAACTACTGGCAGCAGGGCGAGGGCAACTACTGGGGTCACAACGCCATCATCCGCGTGAAGGCCTTCATCGAGCACTGCGCGCTGCCGCAACTGCCCGGACGCGAGCCCTTCGGCGGGCGCATCCTCTCGCACGACTTTGTCGAGGCCGCGCTGCTCCGCCGCGCCGGCTACGAGGTGTGGCTCACGCCCGGCCTCGAGGGTTCCTACGAGGAATCGCCGCCCACGCTGCTCGACTACGCGAAGCGCGACCGCCGCTGGTGCCAGGGCAACCTCCAGCACACGTGGCTCCTCTTCGCGCGCGGCTTGCGCAGCGTCAGCCGCATCCACCTCGCGATGGGCATCCTCGCCTACAGCTCGTCGCTCTTCTGGCTCGTGTCGCTCATGCTCGGCACGCTCGTCGTCGTCGGCTTCAACCTCACCGGCCTCACCTGGCTGCCCGAGCCCGGCGTCGCCGGCCTGCTCGGGCTCGGCGCCGGCGCGCAGGCCGGCGTGCTCGCGCTCGCGACCTTCGTGCTGCTCTTCCTCTCGAAGATCCTCGCCGTCCTCGACCTCGCGCTGTCGCCCGGCGGGCTCGCGCGCTTCGGCGGCCTCGGCCGCGTGCTCGGCGGCGTGCTCCTCGAGATGGTGTTCTCCGCCCTCCTTGCGCCGATGCTGATGCTCTTCCACGCGAAGTTCGTCGTCGCGACCGTCCTCGGCAGCGGCGTGAAGTGGTCCACGCAGCGCCGCGCCACCGCCGACCGCACCAATTGGGCCGAGGCGGTCGACACGCACCTCGGCCACACGCTCGTCGGCGCCGCCTGGGCCCTCCTGCTCGCGCTCCTCGCGCCCGGCCTGCTGCCGTGGATGTCGCCCGTGCTGCTCGGCCTGATGCTCTCGATCCCGTTCTCGGCCCTCACTGCGCGCCGCCGCCACGGGCTCGCCGCACGCGCGGCCGGGCTCTTCGTCACGCCCGACGAGCTGGCGCCGCCCGCCGAACTGCGCGAACTCGACGCCGCGCTCGCTGCGCGCGAGGCCGACCCGGCCGAGGTGGCGCTCGCGGGGCGCGATGCGGCGTTCACCGCCGCGATCGTCGATCCCTACGTCAACGCCATGCACCGCTGCCAGCTCCGTGACCGCCCCGGCCGCGCCGAGCGCATCACGGAATATTTCCGCCACATGCAGGAACACCTCCTGCGCGAGGGCCCGGCGGCCCTGAAACCGCATGAAAAGGCCGCGCTCCTCGCCGATGCCGACTCGATGGACCGGCTCCACCGCGCCGTCTGGACGCGCCCGCTCGCCGAGATGTCCCCGTGGTGGCGCGAGGCCCTGGCCCGTTACGCCCCGCCGCGCGCCGCGTGAAGATGGGGCGGGGCGTCCCCCGCCGAGCCGCGGCTCACCCGGAGGATTCGCCCCGAAAGTGAGTGGCGCAGGATTTCGGAAACCCCTCTAGTCGCGCGGCCACCAGCACCAGTGCCAGGGCTCGTAGCCGATGCGGTGCGGATTGCGCCGGGGGTAGGAGAGGCGGAAGCCGAACTCGGCCGCGCGGCGCTTGAGCCAGCGATATTCCCGCGTGCGGTCGAAGCTGGCCTCGAAGTGCGCCGCCTCGTCGGGCGAGCCGATGTCGATCGCGCGGCCGGTGTGATGCTCGCTGCACCCGGGCGCCGCCACGTAGCGCAGGAGGTCGTCGAGCGGGCGCCCGTTCTTCAGGTGGCCGCGGATGATCCGGGCCTGACGCGCCACGCTGCGGAATCCCGACAGCGGCAGCAGCGTCAGGCCGTCGGCCGCCGCCGCGGCGCGCATCCGCTGCCAGGCCGCGGCCGCGCGCGGCGCGAGGCGCACGATCTTGCCGTCCGGCGAACGTCCCACGGCCACGAGCCGCCGCGCCTCGCGCTGCAGCGGCAGGCCGCGCGTGCGCGGATAATCGGCCGGGATGCCGAAGCGTGCCCAGAGCTTCGCGTAGTGCGCCGGAATTTTCTCAGCCACCGTGTTCGGCCAGCCAGCGCTCGGCCTCGATCGCGGCCTGGCAACCCATGCCGGCGGCCGTGATGGCCTGGCGGTAGACATGATCCGCGCAGTCGCCGGCGACGTAGACGCCGGGCGTCTTCGTCTTCACCTGCGAGCCCGCGGCGGGGACAAAATAGCCGTTCTCGTCCGTGTCGACGGCGTCCTTGAACGGCGCGGTGTTCGGCACGTGGCCGATGGCGACGAAGATGCCCTTCACCGGGAGCACGCTCTCGGCGTTGGTCTTCACGTTGCGCACCTTCAGGCCGCTGACGGCGCCAGCTTCGACGCCCTCGACGGCCACCGGCACGCTGTCCCACACCGGCTGGATCTTTGGGTGCGAGGTGGCGCGGTCGGCCATGATCTTCGAGGCGCGCAGCGTGTCGCGGCGGTGGACGAGGTAAACCTTGCTGGCGAAACGGGTGAGGAAGAGCGCTTCCTCCGCCGCGCTGTCGCCGCCGCCGATGACGGCGACCTCCATGTTGCGGTAGAACGCGCCGTCGCAGGTCGCGCAGGTCGTCACGCCCTTGCCGCCGTAGAGTTCCTTTTCGCCGGGGATGCCCGTCATGCGCGGCGAGGCGCCGGTGGCGATGATGACGACCTTCGCCTTGATCTCGCGGTCGGTGAGCTTGAGCGTGTGCGGCCAGCTGGAGGTGTCGAGGCCGGTGACCGTGCCGCTCTCGTAGCGCGTGCCGAATTTCTCCGCCTGCTTGCGGAGGTTCTGCATCAGCATGAAACCGTCGACGCCCTCCGGGAAGCCGGGGAAGTTCTCCACCTCGGACGTGGTCGTGAGCTGGCCGCCCGGCAGCGTGCCCTCGAGGACGAGCGGGGAGAGGTTGGCGCGGGCGGTGTAGATGGCGGCGGTGAGACCGGCGCAACCGGTGCCGACGATGACGACGTTTTCGACTTGGGCGGACATGGGAATGAGAGCCGGAAATGAGCCCAACATTCCCGGCACTGCAATCCCGCAGATGCATTTGCGCCGAAAGGACCATCGCCCGCCGCGAGGTAGGGCGCGGACTCCGTCCGCGCCGCCACCCCCACCTTTCGCATTGCCGCGTCCGCCGCCGCGGCCGCAGGCTCGCGCGATGTCCGCGCCCGGTCCGCACGACGGCTTCTTCACCTTCGACACGCACATCGACACGCCCACCGCCGCGCTCATGCGCGAGGGCTGGGATTTCGGTGCGCGGCACGACTGCGCGGCCGACCGCACGCAGTGCGATCTGCCGCGCATGGCCGAGGGCGGCATCGACGCGCTGGGCTTTGCGGTGTTCGTCACCCAGGCGGCGCGCACGGCGGCGGGCCATGCCCACGTCCACGAGAAGGCACGGCAGGTGTTCGAGCGCATCCACGCGGTCGTGGCGCAGCACCGTGACCGTTGCGCCATCGCGCTCCGCGCCGACGACGGCCCGCGCCTCAAGGCCGAGGGCCGGCGCGCGCTCTACCTCGCGATCGAGAACAGCTACTCCCTCGGCCTCGATGCCGGCAACGTCGCGCGCTTCCACGCGCTCGGCGTGCGCCTGCTCGGCCTGAATCACATGCTCCACAACGACGTCGCGGACTCGTCCACCGACCCGCGTCCGCCCGAGTGGGGCGGCTTGAGCCCGTTCGGACGCGAGGTCGTGGCGGAATGCAACCGTCTCGGGATCGCGCTCGATGCCTCGCACGCGTCGGACGATGCGCTGTGGGACTTGCTGGAACACTCGCGCACCCCGCCGCTGCTCACGCATTCCGGCTGCCGCGCGGTCTGCGATCATCCGCGCAACATCGGTGACGACCTCCTGCGCGCGCTCGCGGCGAAGGGCGGTGTCATCCAGATCAACGCCCTCCCGATTGCCGTGAAGGCCGCGCCCGGCAACCGGCAGACGGAGGAGGGCGCGAAGCTGCTGCTCCAGCTGAAGGACTTGGTGCTGACCCCCGAGGTGCGCGCCCGTTTCGCCGGCGAGTGGGCGCGGATCGACCGCGAGCATCCGTCGCCGCGATGCACGCTCGAGGATTACATCGCGCACATCGAGCACGCCGTCGCCGTGGCGGGCATCGACCATGTCGGCATCGGCTGCGATTTCGACGGCGGCGGTGGAGTCGAGGGCTTGGCCGACGTCAGCGACTATCCGAATCTCACGCGCGCCCTCCGCGCGCGCGGCTGGAGCGAGGAGAACCTCGCGAAGCTCTGGGGCGCGAACACGCTGCGCGTGCTGCGCGCGTGTGAAGCCCACGCGGCGCGGTAATCACCACGTCGATTGCGGCGATCCCGACGGCACTGATTCCTGGAGGGCGCGGCTACCGCCGCGCCGGGACGCAACGGAGCTCCCGGGCTGCTCGCGGCGCGGCGGTAGCCGCGCCCTCCAGGTGTCGGCGATCAGCTGGATGGCCGTTGCGAGGGCAGGGCCCGCTTCAGCCGGCCCAGGCGCCGGCGAGAATCTATTGGTCCGGTTGAAACCGGACCTGCCTCCCGGCTACTTTTGCGCCGCGTCGCGGCCGATCTGGTATTCGCGGAAATCGTTCCAGACCCCCTCGTAGGGTTTGTCCTGCTTGAAGATCTGCATGATGCGGGCGTGCTCCTGGTCGCTGGTCGGGAACACGCGCGGCTCCTCCCCCGGCAGGAACATCGCCGTGTAGGATTTTTTGCCATCGTCCATGCGCCGGATCACGAGCATGGCGGCAGCGTAGCCCGGTGCGCGCGTTTCGCCAGCGAGCTTATTTGTTTTCCTCGCCGTCGCGCCCGGCTAGCTTCCGGCCACCCCATGAAAGCCCCTGTCCGTCTCCTGTCCCTCGCCGCGGCCGTCCTCGCCTGGCCGCTCGCCCTCGCGGCCCAGCCGGCCGCGCAACCGGCCGCTTCCGCCGATCTCGCCGCCACCATCGCGCGCATGGCCCGCATCGGCTCCTGCGGCTCGCCCGCGCTCTCGCCCGACGGCCGCACTGTCGCGTTCATCTCCAACCTCAGCGGCAACCCGCAGATCTGGACCGTGCCCGCCGAGGGCGGCTGGCCCGTGCAGGTGACGGCGTTCGACGACCAGGTGAACACCGTCACCTGGTCGCCGCGCGGCGACTGGCTCGCGTTCACGATGGCGCCCGGCGGCGGGCTGAATTCGCAGGTCTATCTTCTCCGCCCCAACGGCACCGACCTCCGGCGCCTCACGCCCGGCGGCAAGGTGAATTGCAATCTCTACGGCTGGAGCGACGACGGCCGCTACCTCGCCTACGGCACGAACGAGCGCAACGGCGCCGCGATCGACGTCTACCTCCATGACGTCGACGCCGGCAGCGCGCGGCTCCTGCGCGAGAGCCGCGGCATCGGCTCGCTCGCGGCGCTTTCGCCCGACAACCGCTTCGCCGTCATCGGTCAGCTCGCCAGCCGGGGACGCAACAATCTCCACCTCGTCGACACGCAGACCGGTGCCGAGACGCTGCTCACCCCGTGGCCCGGCCCGGGCAGCTTCGGCGCGGTCTTCGCTCGCGATGGGCGCACGCTGCTCTTCGCCGGCAATCACGAGCGCGACATGATCTCGCTCTACCGCATCACGCTCGACGCCGCGGGCCAGCCCTCCGCGCCCGAGTTCCTCGCCGGCCGCGAGGACGCCGAGCTCGCCTCCGTCAGCGCCGACTGGTCCGGCCGCACCGCCGTGCTCAACTGGAACGCCGGCGGACGCAACGAGATCGAGTTCCTCGACCTCGCCACCGGCCGCCGCACGCCCGGCCCCACGCTGCCCTCGGAGATCGCGGGCGGCTTCGCGTTCTCGCGCGACAGCGCGCAGCTCGTGTTCTCCGCGTCCGGCTCGAAGCGTCCGTCGGATGTGTGGCTGCTCGACGTGGCCGCGGGCCAGTTCCGCCAGCTCACGCGTTCGCCGCACGCCGGCGTCGACCTCGACGCGCTGGTCGCGCCGGTGCTGCGCAAATACCGCGCGCACGACGGCCTCGAGCTCAGCGGCTGGCTTTACCTGCCGAAGGATTTCACCGCGCCCGGCCGCGTCGTCATGAGCTACCACGGCGGACCCGAGGGGCAGGAGCGTCCGGCCTTCAACAGCACCTACCAGGCGCTGCTCGCGCAGGGCATCGCGGTCTTCGCGCCGAACGTCCGCGGCTCCTCCGGCTTCGGCAAGACCTTCGTCAACCTCGACAACGGCGCGAAGCGCTTCGACGGCGTGCGCGACATTGCGGCGACGATCGACTTCCTCGTCGCCGAGGGCCTCGCCGACCCGAAGCGCGTCGGCATCATGGGCGGCTCCTACGGCGGCTACATGGTGATGGCCGGCGTCACGGAATTTCCCGACCGCATCGCGGCGGGCGTGAACCTGTTCGGCATCGTCAACTTCGAGACCTTCTTCGCGCACTCCGAGCCGTGGATGGCCGCGGTCTCGACGATCGAATACGGCGACCCCGCCACCCAGGCCGACCTGCTGCGCGCGCTCTCGCCCATCCACAAGATGGACCGCATCAAGGCGCCCGTGCTCGTGCAGCACGGCCGCACCGACACCAACGTGCCGTTCATCGAGGCCGAGCAGGTGGTCGACACGCTCCGTGCGCGCGGCGTGCCGACGGAACTGGTGGATTTCCCCGACGAGGGCCATGGCTTCCGCAAGACGCCGAACCGCATCCGCTCCGCCGTCACGCTGGTCGAGTGGTTCGTGAAATACCTCTGATGTCGACCGGCCGCACCGCGTTGCTCGCCGGCGCCTCGGGACTCGTCGGCCGTTACCTGCTCGACCAGCTCACCGGCGCGCCCGAATACGACCGCGTCGTCGCCGTCGTGCGCCGGCCGCTGGAGTTCGAGCACCCGAAGCTGGTCGAGGTCGTCGCGGATTTCGCCGCGCTCGAGCGGTTGCCCGAGCCGCTGCGCGGCGACGATGCGTTCTGCTGCCTCGGCACGACGCGGAAGCGCGCGGGCTCGCGCGCGGCGTTCCGCGCCGTCGACCACGGCGCCGTGCTCGCCTTCGCGTGGGCCGCGCAACGCGGCGGCGCGCGGCGCTTCTTCACCGTTTCAGCGCTCGGCGCCGACCCTGCATCGCGCTTTTTCTACAACCGCGTGAAGGGCGAAACCGAAGAGGCGCTCGGCGTGCTGGGCTTCGCGACGCTCGGGATCTTCCGGCCGGGCCTGCTGCTCGGACCGCGCGAGGAGGTGCGGGTGGGCGAGCGGCTTGCCGCCGCAGCGCTCGCGTTGGCGAGCCCGCTGCTCCTCGGGCGGCTGGCGCGGTATCGTCCGGTGCACGCCGCGGTCGTCGCGCGCGCGATGGTGCGCGCGTCGTTCGGCACCGGCGCGCGCGGCACGATGGTGTTCGAGTCCGACGAGATCCTGGACCTCGGCCGCGCCTTCGGCGGCGGGAGTTGAGCGCGCGAGAAGCGGCGGGTCAGACGGCCAGCACCCCGTTCGTAGCTGCCGACGTAAGTCGGCAGGCGAGCGTCATTCGACGCGCGCGCCGCCAGCCCAGCCATCTTACGATGGCTGCTACACCGGCGTTGCCGGGTAGGTTGCGCGCTTGCGCGCAACTCCGAGCGCGGCATGGGCCGCGGGCGCGCAGCGCATCGGCGCTCAGTTGCGCGCAAGCGCGCAACCTACATGGCCGAACGCGGACGCGTTCAGCATAGTGCCCTCCGCGCTCCGCCCTCCGCCTCTCCCTCAGCGCCAGTGATAATTGAAGCTCACGCTGATGCGCTCCTCGGTCGTGCGATTCGTCGCGACTTCGTGGCGGAGCCAGCTTTCGAAGAGCAGCACCCAGCCGGCCTTGGCGGGGTAGGTGATGTGCGTCTCGTTTTCGCGGCGCGGGGCGGCGACGCGCGGCGGGGCGGCCATGAACTTGCTCAGGCGCGGATCCTCGAACTTCAGGCCCGGGCAGCCGCGCGGCGTGACGACGTAATAGGTGCCGCTGAGAAACGCGTTCGGGTGCAGATGCAGGCCGTGCGCGGCGTGCTCGGGCATGATGTTCACCCAGAAGTCCGTCATGAACACCTCGCGCCCGCGCAGGTCGAAATCGAGCTGGCGCGCGAACTTCCGCACGTGCGCCGTCAGCTTGCGCTCGAGGGTGGCGAAGGTGGACGAGAATTCGTGCAGGCGGTTCAACGAGGCGTAGGAGGTGTAGCCGCCGGGGTAGTTTTTCTCCGACCACTTCCGGCCGGGCTCGTCGTAGTCGCGGATGCGGCGGCACTCGTCGGCCAGTTCGGCATTGAAGCGGTCGAGCCCCGCCGGCTGCAGGGGCTCGTGGTAGAGGTAGGTCGGAAACCAGGCGCGGGTCGGCATGCGGCGTAGTTTTCCCGGGTTGGACGGCGTAGCGCAATCGGGAAGCGGCCCCGGGCGCTTTTGGTGGTGCCTCGCGGGGAAGTCCGTGCATAACCTGATTGCGCGCCTCGGGCGCCCCTGTTTCAACCCGGCATCTTTCCATGAACACACACCGCCTCCTTACCGCCGTGGGCGCCCTCGCGCTCGCACTCTGCACCGCGCATCCCGCGCTCGCCGACCGCATCGAGCTGACCGATGGCTCCATCGTGCACGGCAAGCTCCTCTCCGCCGATGGCGGCAAGTTCCGCGTCGAGACGAAGTTCGCCGGCGTCGTCGAGATCGCGCAGGAGCACATCGTCAGCTTCTCCACCGACGAGGCCGTCAACGTCGGCCTCAAGGCCGGCACGCAGGTGCTCGGCACCGTCACGGCCACGGGCAACGGCATCACTGTCGTCGCCGCCGACGGCCAGATGAGCGCCGTGCCGGCCAACGTCGTCGCCGTCTGGCGCCCCGGCACCGACAGCCCCGAGGTGCGCGAGGCCAAGGCCGTCGCGGAGAAGGCCAAGCGCCGCTGGGCCTACGAGGCCGCCGCCACGATCAACGGCCGCACCGGCGGCTCCGAAAAGTTCGCCGGCTCCGTCGGCGTCAAGGCCACGCTCGAGAGCAGCGAGGACAAGCTCGTCTTCTCCGGCACGATCAACCGCGCCCAGGAGAACGGCAACGAGACCGCCAACGACTGGAAGGCCGGCGTCGACTACTCCTCCTTCTACTCCGGCGCCAATGTCTGGTATGCCCGCACCGATCTCTCGAAGGACCGCATCAAGGCCATCGACCTCCGCTCCAACTCCGCGTTCGGTCTCGGCCGCAAGCTGATCAAGAACGACAACCAGGACCTCGAGGTCCGCTTCGGTCTCGGCTACACCTACGAGACTTACACGACCGGCGCGCCCGACTTCGAGTCCGCCGGCCTCGACCTCGCGCTGATCAACGCCATGACCCTCGGCTGGGCGAAGATGAACAACAAGGTCACGTGGACGCCGTCCTTCGAGGATTTCGCCAATTACCGCCTTGTGCACGAGACGAGCTTCGACCTGCCGATCAAGACCGGCGACTTCTGGAAGCTCCGCATGGGCGTAAACAACGACTACCAGAGCCAGCCCGCCGCCGGCATCGAGAAGCTCGACACCACCTACTTCACCGCGCTCATCCTGAGCTGGAAGTAAGCCCGCACCGCGCCGAGCGCGCCACCATTCCCGGGCGGGGTCTCACGACCCCGCCTTTTGTTTGTCCCGTAACGCCGCGCTTCTCCGTGTAGCAGCCGTCGTAAGACGGCTGATCCGCGATCAAAACGGCGCGACCTTCGCGCCTCACGCCTTCGCCAGCGCGAAACTCCGCACGAGCTCGTAGCGCGGCGCCGCGCCGTCGCGCCGCTCGCTGGCGAGCAGATGGAACTCCCCGACGCGAAACGGCGGCGCCTCGAACGACGACCGCCGCTCCAGCCAGCGCGCCAGCTCCTTCGCGTCGTAGTTCTCCCCCAGTCGCGCGAGCGTGAAGTGCGGCTGGAAGTGGTGCACGTCGAGCGTGAGGTCGACCGTCAGCAGCGCCTCGTCGACCTGCTTGCGCAGCTGGAACAGCCGCGTGTGCCCGCCGCCGACGCCGGCCCAGGCGACCTTGGCGGTGCCGCGCGACGGAAACACGCCGAGCCCCGCCACCGGCAGGACGAACGGTTCCACGCGCACGCGGCCTAGCGCGTCGATCATCCGGTCGCGCCGCTCCGCGTCGCAGTCGCCGATGAAGCGCAGCGTCAGGTGCAGGTTGTCCTCCGGCACCAGCCGCGCCCCGCGCAGCGGCGCGACGGCGGCCGCCAGTTCGCGGCGCACGACCGCGGGTGGCACGAGGGCGGTGAAGAGTCGTTGGACAGGCACGCCGTTCACCCAAACCAAGTCACGCCGTCGCGCCACCGAATAAGTGTTCATTGCAACCGTTGCCGCTGATGCCGTTTGGCGGCGCGCCACCTGCACCGACCCCGTCCCGCCGCCTTGCGCGAGCGGGCGGGCAGCCGTCCTGCGACCTGCGGTGATTCCGGGCGCGCGATCCCCCCGCCCGGGATGACGGCGCACTCAGTCCTTCTTGAGGATGAGGGGAAGCAACTGCGCGTAGGCTTGCGCGGCGATGAGGCTCGCTTGCTCGGTCGCGGGATAGTCGGTCTGCGACAGCACGACGCCGTCAGTCGTGCGGAGCAGCACCACGCGCAAGACATCCTCGCCGGCGGCGTTTTTCTCCTGCGTCGTTTGCAGGACCAGGCGCGAGCCCTGGGCCTTGGCGCGGTCGAGGAGGGTCTCGCCTTCCTGCAGCGGCTGCATGCCCAGTTCCGCCTTCACGCCCTCGGCCAGGATGAATTTGCCGAAGAAGTCGGTCTGGATCTGGTTCGCGCGGGTCGAATTCGAGACGGCGTGGATGAGGAGGTCCGTCTGCTTCGCCTGCTGGTTCTTCACCACGGTGCCGAACTGCTCGAGCACCTGGCCGACGGTGGCGAGGGTGGCGGCGGCCTCGGGGCTGAGGGAGGGCGATGCCGGGTCCTTTTTCTTCGGGGTGGCCTTCTCCAGCACGGCCTGGCGGGCCGCGCGCTGCGCCTCGGACTTGGTCTTCGAGTTGCCGCAGCCGGAGCAGGAATCGAGCGCCCAGAAGATGAGGGCGATCCAGAGGATCACGCGCACCCAGCGCGGAAATTTTCTCCAGAAGAAACCCGGCCACCGCCACCATTCCTTCGGCAGCGTCTCGACGGCCGGCGGGAGATGGTGCGGGGCAACGCGCGGCGGAAGGGGACGCTTCTCGCCCGAGCGCGGCGCTTGGTGCAGACGCTCCGGACCGCCCGCGGCGAGGCGGCGCGCGAGTTCGTGGAAGGCCGGCGTGGCGTCGCCGTCCTTCACCCGCAGCCATTGCACGGTGAGAAATTTCTCCGGCACGCGGGCGCCGCCCTCGTTCGAGTCGTCGATGACGACCGGCAGGAGGAACACGACGTCGTCCGCCATATCGAGCATGCGCTCGAGCGCGAAGCGCCACTCGCGGCGGAAGTAGCCCTCCAGCCGCGCGCTGGCGCGGGCCGAGATCACCGGCATGAAATACGTGCACTCGCGGATCTGGCGGCGGATCTTCGCATCCCACGCGTCGCCGCCGGTGAGTTCGTTTTCGTCATACCACGCGTCGACGCCGGCGGCCTCGAGCGCGTCGCGCAGCTTGCGCACCGCCGCGCGATCCTCGGAGGCATAGCTCAGAAAGACGGACGGACGACCCTCGGGGTGCGGGGCGGCTTCGGCGCTGGACATGACCGACGCGACTGTCACGATGCCGCGCGTTTCCGTCAAGATATGACTCCCGTGGAGCCGTTACCGCTCTTCAAATTCGTCGGCTTCACCGGACATCGCCACCTCGCCGATGTCGCGCTCATACAGCAGCGCCTCGCGGAAACCCTGCAACGGCTCATGCAGCGCCATGCGGCCGTCGAGTGGATCGCGGTGTCGTCCGTCGCCGAGGGCGCGGACATGCTGTTCGTGCAGACGGCGCTCGGCCAGCGCCTGTCCTGGCACGCCATCCTGCCGTTTTCGCCGGTCGATTTCCAACGCGACTTCACGCCGGAGGGCTGGCTCCTGGCCGAGCGTCTGCTCACCCAGGCCGAGGAACAGTTCACCGTCACCGGCACGAGCGACCGCACCGAGGCCTACCTCGACGCCGGCCTCGAGACCGTCGACCGGGCCGACGTGCTCATCGCGGTCTGGGACGGCGCCGCCGCGCGCGGCAAGGGCGGCACGGCGGAGATCATCACCTACGCGCGCGAGTTGCATCGTCCGCTGCTCATCATCGATGCCAACACCGGCGCCGTGACCGAGGAGAACTTCGACCGCCTGCGCATGGACGATCCTTGGATCGACGCCATCAACGCGCTGCCGCCCTCCGGCGACGCGCCGGAGCAGAGGAGTCCCGGCGAGCCGCCGCCCGTGCTGATCGAATTCATGCGCAAGGCCGACTTCGCCGCCACGCAGGGTGCGCCGCAGTTCCGCCGGCTCGTCGGCTCGACCGTGTTGCTCCACGTCTGCGCCACGCTCGTCGCCGTCGCCGCGCTGGTCTACGACTGGCACTGGGGCGGCCTGCCGTGGATCAAGCTGCTCTGCCTCTTGGGCGCGACCGGCGTCGCGATCCTGCTCGGTTGGAAGCACACGCACGGGCACTGGCTGCAGCAGCGGCTCGTCGCCGAGGTCTGCCGCTCCGCCATCAGCGCGTGGGGCCTGCCGCGCGCGCTCGATTTTCTCGCGCGCCTGCCTGTGGGTGAGCTGCGTCCGCTGGTGCGCACGATCGCCGTGCTGCACCAGCGCGCGTTGCGCGGGCCGGGTTTCGACCTGCCGCAGTTCAAGGCGCGCTACCTCGAGAAGCGCATCGTCGGGCAGCTGAATTACTACCAGCGGCAGGAATCCCGCTCGGCGCCGCTGTGGCGGCGGCTGCGCGCGGCGTTCTGGGTCGCGACCGTGCTCGCGATTGGCAGCACCGCGGCCTACGCGCTGTCGCACTCGTTCCACTTCGCCGGCGTGCCGGTCGAGTTCGAGGCGCTGGTGTTCAAGCTCCTGCCCATCTGCCTTCCCGTGCTCGCGGCGGGCAGCATCTCGTTCATCTCGATCAACGACCTCCAGCGCCGCGTCGCGCGCTACCGCGAGATGCAGGCGGTGCTGCACCACTGCCGCACGCAGGTGGCCGTCACGCACAGCTGGAACTCCGTGGCCAAGGCCGTGAGCGAGACCGAGCACGCCCTCCTCAACGAAGTCGTCGAGTGGCACTCCATCGCGCGCTACAGCGAGTCGCACTGACGGTGGCGCGCTCCCGCGCCTGACCGTCGCGTCAGCTCGCCGGCGGCACGACGCGCACGTGGCGCAGGATCCACTTGTTGTCGGCGTTGCGACCCATGTGCGCCGTGATCGCGTCCCCCTTCTTCACCTGCGCGAGCACCTCGGGCTCGACGAGAAACATCATCGTCATCGCGCGCATGAAGCCCGGGATCTCGTCGTGCTTCACCATCAGCGCCGAGCGCTCGCTCATGACGTTCGTCACGACGCCGGTCAGCCGGTGGAAGCCGGCCGCGAGCTCCGGTTCGGTGGCGGCGGCCGACTTGTCGTCGGCGCAGCAGCAGACTTCCTTGCCCGCGCAGCATTTGCAGCCGCAGTTCTTGTCCGTCGCCGCCAGGGCGGAGAGCGGGAGGAGGAGCAGGGAGAGGAGGGCGGTCAGGCGCATTTTCATGACGGGAGGGAAGCTAGTCATTCCGGGTCGACGAGCAAGGTTGCGATCCGCGTGTTCTCGCCGTCGAGCGTGCAGGCGAGCAGCAGGCGGCCGTCGGGCAGGAGCGCGATCCGCGGAAAGCCGCTCGCGCGCGCGGTGGAGGTCGCTTGCAGCAGCCGCGCCGCGCCGACGGTGCCGTCGGGCGCGATCCGGCGGAGGTAGATGCCTCCCGCGCGTGCGTTGGGGCCGCCGGCGGTCTCGAGCCAGGTGACCGCGGCCGTGCCGTCGGGCAGGACGACTGCATCGACGCGCCCCTGCGGTCGCCCGAGGTCGAGGCGCGCGGCCGGGCCGAAGGTCTCGCCGCCATCGCGGGAAATTTTCGCCAGCACGCGCGCGTCGCCCTGCGCGGCGGTGAACCACACCGCCGCAACCCGCGTCCCGCGCGCGGCGAGGCGCGGGCCGTTGACCGGACACGCCGCGATCTGCCAGCCGTCGTCGTGCAACGGGCGCGGCGCCTCCCACTGGCCGTTGCGCCAGCGCGCCAGCCGGATGTCGCGGATTTCGTCCGCCGTGCGTCCGCGGTAGGCGAGCAGCGCACCGTCGTCGGCGCGCACGAGCGCGAGCTGGCAGCAGTCGCAGACCGACGCGTCCACGAGCGCGTCCGGTCCGTCGGCGAGCAGCGTCTGTGCGTAGAGTCTTTGCACGCCGCCGTTCGTGGCGCGGTCGCGGCCGTCGAGCCAGGCGACGAGCGCGCGGGCGTTTTTCCCGAGCGCGAGCACGGCGGTGAATTCCGTCACGGCGCTCTCGCCGGTGATCCGTTGCGGCGTGGACCAGGTGGCGCCGCCGTCGGCGCTGAGGCTGTAGCGCGCGTGGTAGCCCGTGCCATGATGGTCGTGCGCGCCGCCGGCCGGCGCGGGGTTGTTCCCGAACCACACGGCCATCAGGTCCGTTTCCGACAGCGGCGTGACGCTGGGGAAATCCGCCCAGTTCACGAACCAATCGCTCCCCGTCGCGATCGTCCGCGCCGCGGACCAGGTGGCGGCCGTCGCGTCGAAGCGGCTGAAGCGCAGCGCCCAGGTCTCCTCGCCGGCCGGTTCGAGCCAGGAAAGCACAATGCCGCCGTCCGGCGCGAGGGCGAGCGAGGGCCCCATCGCGCCGGGTCCGGCCGGGTTGGGCAGCTCGCGCGGGACGACGGCGCCGAGCGCGAAGGGAAGGGAGAGAACGGCGAGCAGGAGGAGACGGAGCATGATCAAAGTTTGGGACGTCGCAGACCGGCGAAGGCCGCCGCCGGACCCCACCAGCCGCGGCGGCGCAGGCGTTCGGCGATCCAGGCGGGTTGCACGAGCGAGAACAGCGCCAGCACGACGAGGCCGACGGCCACGAAGCGCACCAGCACCCACGCGACCGGCTCCCAGCCCCGGCCGCTCGCCAGCAGCACGAAGGCCACGACGGCGAGCGGCAGCCAGAATTGCCAGCGACCGAACTCGCGCGCGATCCGCCGGCCGCGTGACAACGCCCGCGCCCCGCGGCCGGGGGCGACGGACAGCGCGGCGATCTCGCGATCGATGATCGCCTGCAACGCCCGTGGCGGCGCGCGCCACCGCCACGCCACGACCACGGCCGCCAGCGCGGCCGCAATGTGCACTGCGGCCCACGCGGCGAGCAACGCCGCCATGCCGGGAGCGGCGACGTTGAAATTCTCCTGCACCCACGCGGCGATGCGCTGGTAGGTGTTCACGAGTTCGTCGCCGATCAGCACGTATTGCAGCAACACGCCCTGCAGCGAGGCCCAGGCGCCGACGAGCGCCGCGCCGACGGCGAGTCCGCCGAGGTTCCAGCCCAGCGCCTGCACGCTCGCGCCGAAAAGCAGGCCCTGCAGCGCGATCGCCACCATCGGGCGGACGCGGCTGCCGCCCGGCGAGAGCGCCTTGAGCCCGGCCGCGACGAGCGCGACCCACGCCACGCGCGCGGGCTGGCTCAACCCCGCCGAGGCGAAGGTCAGCATCGCCGCCTGCACGCTGCTCAGGCTCAACCCGCGGAACGGCACGCGCGCGGCGTGCAGCAGCGAGCCGACGCCGACCTCGATGCCGCCCGCCGCTCCGCCCCACAGGCCGAGCCGCGTCCACTCGCCGAAATCCGCGCCCGCCTGCCGCAACCGCGCCGCCGCGTCCGGATCGCTGGCGGCGATGCAGACGTCGAACCGCCGCCCGATGCGGCGCTCGATCTCGCCAACGAACTCCGCGCGCACGCTCAACACCGCCATCGCCGGCGCCGCCGCTGCCAGCGTCGGCCAGAGCGGCATCAGGCCCTCACCGCGCGCCTCTTGGGGGCCGAACTCGTCGATCACGAGCAGGTCCGCCGGCGGTTGCATCCGCAGCCCGTCGGCCCACAGGCGCAGCCGCCGGTGCGCCGCGGCGTTGAAGACGCCGGGCGGTGGCGCGGTGTCCGCCGCCGCGTCGGCCCCGCGTTCCGCCCACGGCAGTTCCCCGGTCTCGCCGAGCAGATGCAGCCGGTAGCGCGTCAGGCCGGCCTCGGGCGCGTCGCGTTCCTCCGCGACGGCCAGCGCGCCCTCGACGCGCCGGCCCGCGGCGCGATACTCCGCGGCGAGCGCGGCCAGCAACGCCGCGCGTCCCTGACCCGGGGCGCCGGTCACGGCAATCAGCAGCGCAGGCGTGGGAGCGGTGGACATCAGGCGGAAAGCAGGCGGAACCCGAGGCCGGCGGCTCCGCAAACCAGCACCACGCGCACCACGTCCCACTTCAGCCGGACCAAGGCGAACAGCGCCAGCGCCGCCAGCACGGCGCTGAACCAGTCGATCGAGCCCGCCGCGGGCCGCAGCACATGCCAGGCAAACCAGACGGCGAGATTGAGCACGATGCCGACGACGGCCGCCGTCACGGCGCTGAGCGCCCGCGTGAGCAGGAGGTTCTCGCGCAGGCGCTCGACATACGGCGCCCCGGCGAAAATGAAGAGGAAGCCCGGCACGAACGTGCACCAAGTCGTGAGGGCCGCCCCCAGCGTCGCCATTGCCAGCGGCGCGAGCGGCGCCGGCTGGGTCCACGCGCCGAGAAAGCCGACGTGTTGCAGCACGAGAATCAGCGGCCCGGGCGTCGTTTCCGCCAGGCCGAGCCCGTCGATCATTTGCGGCGCCGTCAGCCAGTGATGGGTCTCGACCGCCTGTTGCGCGACATACGGCAGCACGGCGTAGGCGCCGCCGAACGTCACGAGCGCCGCCTTGGAAAAGAAGAGTCCCTGTTGAAACAGCACGTGCTCGGAGCCGAAGGCCGCCCACGCCGCCGCCACCGGCGCCAGCCAGACCGCGAGCCACAGCGTCGCGGTGCGCAGCGTCGCCCCGGCGCTCGGTCGCGCCAGCGCATCGCCGGTGTCGTCCGCGATCACGCTCGCGCCCGCGCCGCCGTGTCCCCCGTCGACGTGGAACTGCTGCGGCGCCCAATGCGCCCCCGCGAGGCCCACCGCGATCGCCGCCAGCACGATCAGCGGAAACGGCACCTCCAGAAAGAAGATGCCGCCGAACGCCGCCGCGGCGACGGCCCACAGCACGGGGCGGCGGAGGATCTTCCGGCCGATCCGATAAACCGCGAACGCCACGATCCCCAGCACGGCGGGTTTCAGTCCGGCGAAAATCGCCGCCACCGCCGGCACCGAGCCCTGCGTGACGTAAAGCCACGAAATCAGCCAGAGCAGCAAGGCCCCCGGCAGGACGAACAGCACCCCGGCGGCGAGCCCGCCGCGCACGCCGTGCAGCAGCCAGCCGACATAGATCGAAAGCTGCTGCGCCTCGGGCCCGGGCAGCAGCATGCAGTAGTTCAGTGCGTGGAGGAAACGCGCCTCGCTCACCCAGCGGCGCTTCTCGACGAGCTCGGCATGCATCAGCGCGATTTGCCCGGTCGGTCCGCCGAAGCTCAGGAGCCCGATTTTCATCCACACCCGCAGGGCGGCGGCAAAGGTTGGGCGCACAGGAACGGTGTCGGGCGGGGCGGACATCGGGCTTGAGGAATGACGCGCCGATGCTGTGCTGGCCAGACGAATGACTGGCGCGCCCGTCGCCGCCGAATCCCCATGCTCCTCGCCCTGCACAAGCCCTACGGCGTCCTGTCGCAATTCACGCCCGAGCCCGGTTCGCGCTGGCGGACGCTGGCGGACTTCGGGCTGCCCAAGGACGTCTACGCGCTCGGCCGCCTCGACGCCGACAGCGAGGGCCTGTTGTTGCTCAGCGACGAGCCCGGCCTCAACTCGCGGCTGCTCGATCCCGCGCACGGCCACCGCCGCGAATACTGGGTCCAGGTCGAGCGCCTGCCGACCGACGCCGCGCTCGCCGAACTCGCCCGCGGCGTGACGATCGGCGGCCACCGCACGCAACCCTGCCGCGTGCGCCGGCTCGACCCCGCGCCCGCGCTGCCGCCGCGCGATCCGCCGATCCGCGAGCGGAAGAACGTGCCCGATTGCTGGCTCGCGCTCGAACTGACCGAGGGGAAGAACCGCCAGGTCCGCCGCATGACCGCCGCCGTCGGCCACCCGACGCTCCGCCTCGTGCGCGCGCGCATCGGCGCGCTCACGCTGGCGTCGCTCGGCCTCGCGCCCGGCCAATGGCGCGAGCTGACCCGCGCCGAACGCGACGCGGTGTTTGGCGGATAATGCGTTTCAATTCCCCGGTGCGGCCGCCGGACGGAAGAGCTTCAGGCGCGGGCCGAAGATACAGAGCACGAGGCCGCCGAGGACGAACGCCGCGGCCTGGAGTTTCCACGCCGGCAATCCTTCGCCGAGAAAGAGCGCGGAACTGAGCAGGCCGAACACCGGCACGAGGAGCGTGAACGGCGTCACGGTCGACGCCGGATAATGCGAGAGGAGACTGCTCCAGATCGTGTAGGCCACGAGCGTCGAGAGATAGACCGTGTAGGCGACCCCCAGCCACGCCGCAGCCCCCGCATGGGTCAGCGCGTGCCAGACGACGTCCGGTCCCTCGAACGCCAGCGACGCGGCGCCCATCGGCAGCGGCACGACGAGGCCGCCCCAGACGACGAGGGCGAGCGGGTTGACCTTGCCGAGGCGGCGCGAGGTGACGTTGGCGAAGCCCCATGACACCGCGGCGAGCAGGATGCAGACGAGTCCCGCGACGGTGACCTCGCCGCCCGTATGCCGGCCGACCACCACGAAGCCGATCGCCGCCACGAGGGCGCCGGCGACCTGCACGGGACGCACGCTTTCGCCCAGCAGCACAACGGAGAGGGCGAGCGAGACGAAGACTTGGAACTGCAGCACGAGCGACGCGAGGCCGGCGGGCATGCCGAGCTTCATGCCGAGGAACATCAAGGTGAACTGCCCGGCGAACATCGTCGCGCCATACGTGATCAGCTGACGCCAGGTGATCGCCGGCCGCGGGACGAAGAACACGAGCGGGAGCGACACGAAGACGAAGCGCACGGCGCAGAGCAGCAGCGGCGGGATGTCCTCGAGCGAGAATTGGATCGCCACGAAATTGGAGCCCCAGATCGCGACGACGAGCAGCGCGAGCAGGATTTGGCGGATGGGCAGCGTGGCGGGCACGCGGGGACGATTGGCGCGCGCGGGCGCGCCGCAAACGGATAGAACGTCAAACCGGTTCTGCTTTCGCCTAATGGGGACGGCACAGTTCGCGCGGCGGCCCTACTTCACGCGGTCTTGAAGACGAAGACGTGGCCCTTCGCGGTGCCGACGGCGAGCAGGGCGTCGTCACCGCGCCAGGCGAACTTGGTCGCGGCGGCGGGCATCTTCACCTCGGCGATGAGCGGATTCTTGCGCGTCGGCGACCAGAGCGTGAATTCGCCGTCGCCCGTGCCGGTGGCGAGCAGGCCATGCGCGTGCTGGAAGGCGACGGCGACCACGCGCTGCGTGTGCGGGAGCAGCATCGGCTCGCGGCCCTCGGGGCCGGCGCCGCTGCAATCCCACACGCACGCGTCGCGTCCGCCGCCGGTGGCCAGCCACTTCGAGTCGGACGAGAACGACAACTCCTTGAGGCGCGTCTCGTAGCCGCTCATGTGCAGCTCGAGGTCCTCCGCGGGCGCCCAGAGGTGGACGGCGTTGTCGTGGCAACCGGCCACGAGCCAGCGCCGGTCCGGCGACCAGACGAGGGCGTAGATCGCGTTGCCGTAGGAAAATTCCTTGTGCGCGGTGAAGTCCTGCGCGTTCCAGACCGCGACGTGGCCGAAGCAGGCGACGGCGAGAAAGGAGGGCTGAACGCCGACGGCTGAACGCGGAAGGCCGGAGGCAGCGGAAGCGGCGACTGCCGGCATCGCCGCCATCGCACTGATGGTTTTCGGGGCGTCGGGGAAGGTGTGCGCGACGGAGCCGTCGGGGCGGAGGGCGGCGAGTTTGCGACCGGCGGCGGCGAAGAGGCAGAGCGAGTCTTCCGGACGAGCTCGACTCGACGGCTCACCGGGGACGGTTCGCCCTACCCAGCAGAGGTGCTCGACCCACGCGCTGCCGAGGCTGGTCGCGGCGATTTGGTCGCCGGTCGTGGCGTGCCAAAGCTTCACGGCGCCGTCCTGGCCGCCGCTGGCGAGGAGAGCGCCGTCGGGCGACCACGCAAGGCAGTTGGTGCCGTCCTCGTGCCCGGCGAGCGTGTGCCGCACGTTGCCCGTGGCGGCGTCGTGCAGCGTGATGACGCCGCTCTGCGCGGCGGCGGCGAGCGTCGTGCCGTCGGGCGACCAGGCGAGGTCGATGGCGTAGTCGTCGAGGGTCGCGGCCCAGTGCTTGGCGAAAATCATGCCGCCAACTTCGACGGAATGCCGCGGCGACGCAAAGTGCGAAATTCCGGGGCGGCAGCGCGGCGCAAGACAAGGTGCGGCGGAGAGGATGGGGTCAGCCGGCGGTCCGCCGTGGAGAGCCGGGCGGGGAACAGTTGGCGTGGATCGCGGTGTCCTCTCACTGTGCGCGGCCCCGGGCGGAGCGGCGGAGGGCGGCGAGGCCGAGGGCGGCGAGCCCGGCGAGCACCGCGTAGGTGGACGGCTCGGGTATGGCGCTGGCGGTGGCGGTGAGCTGGAGGGTGTCGCCGACCAGATTGAGGGAGTAGTCGTAGCCGGCAATGGTCGTGCCGAAGACGAAGTCGGAGACGTCGAAGTTGCTGGTGGTGGCGCCGGAGAAATCGAAGAGCGTGTAGGTGGCGGGGGCGAAGCCGCCGGCGTCGGTGAGATTAAGCGTGACGGTGCCGGAGGTCGGGCCCGTGAGCGTGCCGCCGGTGATGCGCAGGACGTCGCTGACCGGGCCGAGTTCGAAATCGAGAATCGAGCCGCTGGCGAGCGTGAGGCCGTTGGCGAGGGTGAGCGTGCCCGGGGAGTTGCCCGGCGCGAGGTGGGCGCCGCTGGCGAGAGAAACGGTGCCGCCGAGCGTGCCGGTGCCGCCGAGGGTGGCTCCCGAGGCGACATTCACCGCCGTGTCGGCGAGGGACCCGTCGATGAGGAGCGTGCCGGCGTTGACGTGGGTGGCGCCGGTGTAGGTGTGGGTGGCGGAGAGCGTGGTGGTGCCGGAGCCGAGTTTGTAGAATTCGCCGGAGCCGGAGATGACGCCGGAAAAAGTGACGGCGTCGGAGCGGGAGAGGGCGAAGGTGGTGCCGGCGGAGGTGGTGACGTTGCCGGCGAGCGAGCCGGTGGTGCCGCCGTCGCCGACTTGGAGGCCGCCCTGGAGGATGGCGGTGCCACCGGTGTGGGTGGCGGCGCCGGTGAGGATGGTGGCGCCGCTGCCGTGGCGCTGAAGCGTGCCGGCGCCGGAGACGTCGCCGGCGTGAGTGGTGACGCCGCCTCGGGCGAAAGTGAAGGCGGCGCCGGAGCCGATGCTGATGTCGCCGCCGAGGCGGCCCGTCAGGTAGATGCTGCCGGCGGACACGGCGGTCGTGCCGGCGAAGGCGGAGGCGTCCGGGGTGACCACGAGGGTGCCGGTGCCGGTTTTGGTCAGGGTGCCGGTGCCGGTGAGGGGATCGGTGCCATACCAGGAGTCGCCGTAAAAGTAGGCCGTGCCGCTGGCGACTTCGATCGCGCCGCCGGCGGCGCCGACGATGAGGCGGGCATCGGATTGGGTGTTATTGCCGAGGGCGAGGGTGCCGCCGGAAAAGGAGAGACGAACCGGTGCATAGCCGGCGTCATTGATGATCGAGCCGTCGGTCACGATGGCGAGGCGGCTGTCGGTGCCGATGCTCACGGTGTTGGTGCTGGAACTGTCGGAGAAGTTTACCGCGAGGTAGCGGGTTGTCAGCTGGCCTCCGGCGGAGAGGGTCAGGATATGGTCGGTGTTGAAGCCGTAGAAGGCGACTTGGGTGGAGGTTACGCTGGAGCCGGTGCCGGTGATCTCGATGGACGAGGTGCGACCATAGTCGCTCACGAGGCCGAGATCGGTGCTGCTGAGAACCACGCCGTTCTCGATCCGCAACGAGGCGTCGCGCACGCTGATGTTGCTGGCGGGCAGGGTGGCGCCGGAGCCGGAGAGGACGAGAGTGCCGTCCGAGACGGTGACTTCGCCGCTGAAGGTGTTGGCGCCAGTGAGGGTGAGCGTGCCGGTGCCGCGTTTTTCGAACCGGTAGGTGCCGGAGTAGACGCCGCTGAAGGTGGTGGAGGAGTTGTCGCTGCCGACGGAGGTGCCGCTATTGCCGGTGGTGAGGTTGCCCGCACCCGCGAGGGAACCGAAGGACTGGTGCTGGAAGTTGTAGCTGAGCGTGGCGCCGGAGGCGATCGTGACGGGGGCGTCGGGGAAGGCGTAGTTGCTGGAGAGGACGAGGGTGCCGGCGCTGACGGCGAGGGCGCCGGAGAGGGAGGTGCCGGAGGCGAGGGTGAGGGTGCCGGCGCCGAGTTTGGCGAGGGAGCCGCCGGTGCTGGTGAGGGCGGTGGCGAAGGTCACGTTCTGGTTGTTGGTGTCGATCGAGTAGGCCTGGCCGGCGGTGGTGGCGAAGCGGGCGGAGTAGTCGGTGGTGTTGCTGGCGGAGTATTGGAGCGTGCCGCCGGCGAAGGAGATCGTGCCGCTGGAACCGATCGCGCCCGAGGAGCCGAGGGCGAGCGTGCCGCCGCTGAGCGTGGTGCCGCCGGAGTAGGTATTGGCGCCGGTGAGGGTGAGGGTGCCGGTGCCGGACTTGGTGAGCGCGCCGCCGCCGGAGAGGTCGCCGGAGAGCGTGGTGGCGTAACCGTTGGTGTTGACGGTGGAGGTGGTGGAGCTGGTGAGCGTGATGGGGACGGAGGAGGTGAGCGCGGCGGTGGCGCGCAGGGTGCCGCCGCCGAAGTTGACGGTGCCGGTGCCGGCACCGATCTGGAGGGCGTCCGTGCCGCCGAGGTTGAGGGTGCCGCCAGTGAGGTTGAGCGTGCCGCTGCCGCCGTTGAGCACGCCGAGGGCGAGGTTCGTGCCGACGTTGAGGGTGCCGCCGGAAATGTTGAGGGTGCCCGAGCCGAGGTAGCCGGCATAGAGGAAATCGGCGGTGGTGAGGCTCGATCCGGTGCCGCTGAGGTTGAGGGTGCCGGAAGAGCCGGTGAGGATGCCGGCGGCGAAGGTGGCCACGGTGGAGACGGCACCGCCGTTGGAGATCGTGAGCGAGCCGGTGCCGGCGTAGCCGGCCTCAATGTAGGAGCCGCTGGCGGTGAGCGTCGAACCGCTGCCGTCGATGGTGGCGGTGCCGGTGGCGCCGCTGGTGTGGCCGACGCGCACAATCCACGTGGAGACCACGTCGCCGCCGCCGGTCACGGAGAGCGCGCCGGTGTCGCCGATCGTGTTGCCGCCGATGAGGAACTGGCCGGTGTTGATCGCGCCGCTGCCGGAGACAGCGAGCGTGGCACCGGAGTGAACCTCGGTGTCGCCCAGGGAGTTGGGACTGGTCGTGTAGCTGGTGTTGCTTGTGACGACCGTTTGCGCCGAGGCGAAAGCGGCGGACAGGAGAAAGGAGGCGGCCGCGCGCAGGCGGGCGCAACGCGGGAGGAAGGCGTGGGGCATATACGGAAGTCGCGGGGCGACGCTCGGCATCATACCGGGCCGGCGGCCAACCCGAAACTAGACTTCGGTCTAGGTCGGGATCGATCCTCGCCGAGGGTGGTCCGTAATCCGCTCTTGCGACCGATGGCGAAACCGGGCGTATCACCTCCATGGCTCGCGGCACGATCACCCACGACGACCTCAACGTCTTCAGCCGGGCCACGCTCAAGCTCTACGCTCCGTCCCTGGACGGAAACAGCTACGCGACGCACGCGATCGCGTTTCTGCGCGAACTGGTGGGGGCCGACATGTATTGCGTGGGCGACATGGACCTGCGGGCCGGCACGCTCGGCGTCGATTTCAGCGACCTCGATCCCGCCCTGCCGCGGCTGCTCGACGGCTTTGCCCGCACGATGACGCGCTATTCGCTGTTCAATTGGGATCCGACGGTGAACGGCGGCCGGCCCTTCTTTCGGCGGGACTTCTACTCGCGGCGGCAATTCCGCAACCTCGACATCTATCGGGAGAGCTTTGCGCTGATGGGGTGGACGAATCATTGCGCCGTGCACGTGCCGACGGGCGATCATCACGTGATGTTCATCGGCCTGGAGCGCAGCGGCACGGTGGATTACTCGGAGCGCGACCGGGCGCTGTTGACGCTCGCGCAAACGCATTTGTCCAACGCCCGGCGACTCGCGCACGCGCGCAGCGCGAGGCGGCAGGAGGCGCCGCTCGACCCGCGAGAGTTTGCGCGGGCGGGCTTCAGTCCGCGGGAGTGCGAAGTGCTGATGTGGCTGACCGAGGGCAAGAGCAACGTGGAGATGGCCCGCTTGCTGGAAGTATCGCTCCAGACGGTGAAGTTTCATCTCACGTCCATCTTCAACAAGATCGGCACGGGCAACCGGCTCGCGGCGACGCTGTATGCCCTGGATCTCGCGCAGCGGCTGCGCCGCTCGGGCGATCGCAAGGTGCTGACGGTGGCAGTGCGCCGCCGGAATTCCGCCGCTGCGGGGCCGAACGGATAGAAACGGAATCCGGGAACGCGGCCCGGGTGCCCGCGCCGTGTAGCCACGCAAGATCGTTGACCGACGCCATTGCGCGGGTCGCCGCAGGGTTTCGGGCAATCCCGGGGCGGCGGCCGCTCAGTCGACCAGACAAGCCTTGAAACCCTCGGTCAGGGCGGCGCGGTCGAGGTTCTTGCCGATGAAGACGAGGGTGTTGGTGCGGTTCTCGTCGGGCTTCCACTCGCGGTCGAACTTCGCGTCGAAGAGCATGTGCACGCCTTGGAAGACGAGGCGCTTGTTCGTCCCTTTCACGCCGAGCACGCCCTTCATGCGGTAGATGTCGCCGCCTTTTTCCTGCAGCAGCTTCGAGATCCAGTCGTTGAGCTTCTTGCCGTCGCAGTGGCCCTCGGTGGCGATGCCGACGGAGGAGACCTGGTCGTCGTGCGAGTGTTCGTGGCGGAACGTGCGGTCCCAGGCGTATTTCGTGAACTGACCGTCCGGGAGGTAGAAATGCGTGGGCACGTCGTGTGCGGTGAAGATCAGGTAGCGGCCGGCGGTCGCGATCGGCACCGGGAACTTGCCGTATTCGTGCGCGAGCTTGAGGCGGTTGAGCTTGGCGCCGACCTCGAGCGCCTCGCCGGGGAGCTTGATCGCTTCCCAGTCGGAGAAGACTTGGACGACTTCGTTGATCTTCTTTGCCAGAAGTGAGTCGTCCCAGGTATTGGCGCGAGCGAGCTCGCTGCCTACGGGGATGACGACGACGTCGAGTTCGTTGTGGTTGTGGCCGCAGTCGGGACCGCACTCGTGATCGTGCCCCTCCTTCGCTGAAGCTTCAGAGGGCGCGTCGCCGTGGTGGTGGTGTAGGGCGGGGTCTCCCGACCCCGCCGCGAGCGTGTTGTCGGCTTCGGACGACGGCGGGGTCGGGAGACCCCGCCCTACATCGTCGTGCGCGCCGTGGTGGTGGGCGTGTCCTTGGCCTTCGTGGCCGTGGCCTTCGTGCGCCTCGGCGGGATCGTGGCCGATCTCGAGCGTGTGCACGCCGGGCTGCAGCTCGTAGCCGCCGGCCCATTCGAAGGGATATTCCATCTCGAGGAACTGCGGGTCGACCTCGACGGCGCGCTCGAGGTTGAAGCCGCCGAGGTTGAGCACGCGCTCGACGGGGACGTCGGCGTTGCGGGTGCGGTGGACCTTCGCGACGGCATTGATTTTTTTCAGGCGCGTCTCGAGGGCGTCGAGCTCGGCGGGCGAGATGAGGTCGGTCTTGTTGAGGAGGATGACGTCGGCGAACGCGACCTGCTTGAGCGCCTCGGGCGAATCGTCGAGGTGGAGGAGGATGTGCTTGGCGTCGACGACGGTGACGATGCCGTCGAGGGTGAACTGCTCGCGCATCTCCGGGTCGGTGAAGAAGGTCTGCGCGACGGGCGCGGGGTTGGCCAGGCCGGTGGTCTCGATGAGGATGGCGTCGAGGCGGTCCTTGCGCTTCATCAGGCGCGCGAGGATGCGGAGGAGGTCGCCGCGCACGGTGCAGCAGATGCAGCCGTTGTTCATCTCGAAGATCTCCTCGTCGCTCTGGATGACGAGCTGGTTGTCGACGCCGACCTCGCCGAACTCATTTTCGATCACGGCGATCTTCTTGCCGTGCTGCTCGGTGAGGATGCGGTTGAGCAGCGTGGTCTTGCCGGCGCCGAGGAAGCCGGTGAGGACGGTGACGGGAATGGGAGCGGGCATGGGCGGAAGGCGGGAATGCGGAATGCGGCGGTGTTGGCGGCGAGCCAACCAGCAAACGCGGCCAGCGGGGGTTTGCAAACCTTCGGACGGCGGGTGTGCTGGGCACATGAGCGAAGATCTGCCGCCCCTGCCGAGCGAACCGAAGCCGGGGCTTTACCGTCACTACAAGGGCAACGCCTATCGCGTGCTCGGGCTGGCGCGTCATTCGGAGACGCTGGAGCCGCTCGTCGTCTATCAGGCGCTCTACGGCGAGCGCGGCACGTGGGCCCGACCCGCGGCGATGTGGGGTGAGACGGTCGAGGTCGCCGGCCGGCGCGTGGTGCGCTTCGAGCGGGTGGGGGAGTGAGGGACGCGACGGCGCGGCAGCGGTTGCAGTTGAATGTTTGCTGTAGGGCGGGGTCTCCCGACCCCGCCGAGGTTCGAGCGCGGAATCTTGATCGCGGCGGGGTCGGGAGACCCCGCCCTACAACAAACCCATGCTATCCGGACTTAAAACCGGAACGTCCACGCGCCCTTGAGCGAGGTTTCGTTGCCGGTGGGGCGGAAGCGGTCGAAGGAGGTGTCGTAACCTTGGTTCATCACGAGAAACACCTCGTTGCCCGGTTGCACCGTCCAGCGCACGCGGAAGTTCACGCCGAGTTTTTCCGAGAAATTGTCGTATTGGCCAAGCAGGCTGAATTGCAGGTCCGGCGTGGCGAAATACACGATGCGCGCGGACGCGACCCGGACGTGGAACGAGCCGCCGGTGAGTTCGATGTCGTTGAGCTGCCAGTCGGCGGTGAGCTCGACGCGGGCCGAGGGACGCCAGCCGAAGCTGGCGAGGTAGTCGGTGCGATCGCCGTCGAGGAAGCCGCCGGTCGCGGCCTCGAGGCGCACGTTGACCGGGCGCGCGCGGGTGGTGCCGAACCGGGCGCGGACCAGTTCCCAGCCATGATCGGTCGCGGGCACGGTGACGCCCGGCCGGATGACGAAGGGCTCGTCGAGCCGCTCGCGCGAACTCTGATACTGGACGTTGAAGGAATCGCCGGCGGGCAGTTCGCCCTCGACACCGAGCCAGACGGTGCGGTCGAGGCGGCGGCCGTCGAGGTCGGTCACGAGGTCGCCCTCGGCGAAAACCGTGAAGCGGCGCAGGGGCTGCGAGTCGTCCCAGTTCCAATGCCAGGCGTTGAAGGCATTCAGGTTCTGGATGCCCGTGCGCGGGACGAAGCCGAGCGCAGGGTCGTAGCGTTCGTCGATGCGGCTGAAGAACCAGAACGTCTCGTAGGGGTTGTTGGGGAATCCCACCGCGAGCGTGCTGGCGGTGCCGGTGCCGCCGGCCCAGTCCGAGTCCGTGTGCTGGACGGCGCCGCGCACGGTGAGGACCTTGCGGCCGAGGAAGCGGTTGTTGACGTAGTTGAAATCCGCGCCGACGAGCGTGTTGTCGCCGTTGTGGCGCGGGTCGCCGTGGGTGGCGATGAGGCCGACGCTCGACTCGGCGAGGACGTTCATTGCGGCGCGGCCGACGAAGAGGTTCTTCGACTCGATGCCGGCGTGTTCGTCGATCTGCACGTCGAGCAGGCCGAGCGTGAGCGGGCCGGCGCGGCCGGTGAGCTTGATGCCGCCGAGGACGTCGACCTTGGTGCCGTCGGCGGCGAGGCCGATGCGGCGCGAGAAGAACGGCAACGGATCCTGCTGGATGCCGGCGAAGGCGAAGAGCGGCGCGTCCTGCGTGAAGAACGCGCGCTTCTCCGGGAAGAAAAGCGGGAAGCGCCCGAGGTTGACGCGCCGCTGGTCGACCTCGGCGTCGGCGAAGTCGGTGTTGACGGTGAACGTCGCCGCGAGCGACGGCGTGACGTGCCAGATGACGTCGAAGCCGGGGTTGAGCTCGGTGCGCTTCTCGTCGGGCCGCGGGTCGGAGCGGACGGTGAGGCTGGCGTAGGGCTTGAAGTCGAGGCCGCGGCCCTGTTCGAGGCCGGTGAGGCCGTTGAGCCGGCCGAGGTCGGGCAGCGACGTGGTGGATTTCAGGCGCGAGTAGCCGGACCAGCGCATGACCTCGTTCTTCTTCCGCAGGGCGCGGCCGACGTTAAAGCCCCAGACGGGGTTGGCGGGGTCGAAGGAGATCGTCTTCGTCGGGATGGCGAACTCCGCGGTCCAGCCCGATGCGTCGACGCTGGCCTTGCCGTGCCAGATGCCGTCCCATTCGAAACGGGCCTCGCCCTTGTTCTGGATGAGGCCGTCGTGTTTGCCGCCGGCGGCCGTGAGCGAGAAGAAGTAGCCGTCGTTGGCGCGGTGGAAGGGGTCGAAGACGATGCGGATGAGATCGTCGGAACCGTCGTCCTGGTCGCGCACGAGCGAGACCTGCGGGATGCTGGCGGCATTGGCATCGTGCGAACGCACGGCGACGTAGACGTGGTGGGCGTCGAAGGTCACCCACATCTCCGTGCGCTCGGAGGGCTCGCCGTTCTCGACCGGAATGACCTGGCGGAACGCGGCCGTGTGCGCGGCGCCGTCCCACTCGCCCGGCGAAAGGACGCCGTCAATCACCGGCGGCGCGGCGGTCGGCCGGACATCGAGCGCGGGTTGCGCCGCGGCGGTGACCGCGGCGAGCAGGAGCGCAGGGAGGGACAGGAGCGGGGCGCGCATGGGCGGCGGCAGCCAAGCGATTCCCGCGGCAGAGTCGGAGCGGAAAACGACCAAATGGTGATTTTGTCCGACAACGGCGGCGGATTCTCCAGCGCGAGCGAGCGAGTGGACGAAAGACCCCGCAATCGGCAGGGCCGGCTTCAGCCGGCCGGATTGAGCCGCAGCAATAATATTCTACGTGCGTGGTGGGAGTGAACGCGCGGGGGGATCGTGCCCGCCACAATGAAGATCGCGGCAACTGGCTCACGGCGCGCACGGAGTGCACGCCCCACCTTTTCCAGCGGATGATCGGCCGCCCGTCCGTGGGTTTGTTGCGTATTAAGCGCAATGCCCACTCCGGCTTGCTCTGCAATTTTGCGTAATACGCAA
>VFQQ010000701.1_pt1 | contig 59438 bp, 104 predicted proteins | sample 3512341 | NCBI WGS metagenome assembly VFQQ01 (sample SAMN10412373, study PRJNA504923) | tailings metagenome | isolation source: Relicate 2 Philex TSF1 revegetated site | place: Philippines: Tuba, Benguet | collected 2017-08-29 | reverse complement strand
GGCTTGGGGCACACGGCCAGCACAAACTTGGCAAAGGGACCGCCCTCGCTGGGCGGGGTGATCTTGACGGTGGCGGAGCTCTGAGTGATGGAGTCCTCGTTGACCGACACAGACCAGCTGCGGGGCGAGGGAGAGGGCATACAAGGGCCTACTCAGCTAGCTGATGGCTTCCAGCAGGTTTTGGCAGCTTGAGGAGCATGCATGTTTACTAGCCTGCGGGCTGCAAGCAGGAGCTGCAGAGGCCGCCGGTGGCCCTTCTCCTGGCCCATCCGACATCATTCCATACCACCCCCTTGCTGCCGCCCCAGCCACTCACGGGATGGCGCCGGGGGTGGTGACCTGGCCGTTCATTGCCTGCTTGGACTGCTCCCCAAACTCAGAGATGGCGGTGGAAACAAAGTTGTAGCTGCAGCAGGGAGGTGAGGCGGCGAGTCAAGGTGGGGCACTGCGAGGATGGCCTGCCACGCAGATGTGATGCTGGGCACACAATTGTGGGTGCCATGCAAGGCAAGACAGCGGCCAGCTCCATCACCGCCACCACCCACGCACGTGGTGAAGGGGGTGCGGCCCTCGAAAATGGAAATGTCCGCAGGTGTGGCCAGCAGGCGGCGGCCGCTGCCGCCGGTGCGCTGCTTGACGCAGGCCGTCTGGGGGCCGGCAACGGGGCACAGCGTCACGTCATACTTGACCCAGGTGCCGCCGTTCAAAGGCGGCAGCGTGGGGGGCACCAGCTTGATGACCACGATGAAGGGGCTCTTGGGGGTGCCGGTGTTCAGGGGCGCGTTGGCTGCCGGCGTCACAAACGACAGCGTGTTGCTCTGTGCGGAGGGCGTGGCACCCCTGTAGCCCACCACAGTCACGTCGTACCTGCAAAACGGATGAGTCGTAGTGTGCAGCAGCAGTTGGGCACAGCCTGGCGCTTACCGGGATGGGCGTTTGCCCCATGCACTGCTCAGGTGCAAAGTAAGCTAGCTGTGCCCCAGCTCTCTCACTGTGTAGCGGGGCGCAGGCCGGTGAAGCGGCCGCTGAGCGGGTTGGTGACAGTGGAAGTGACAGTGGGGGCGCCGCTGGGGGAGGTGGCGGTGAACACGTACTGCAGGAGCCAGGGAGCAAGCAGGTTAGGGTCGTAAGCACTTGTTAAAGGGCTGGCCTGCACAGCCTGGAATACCACCCAGACACAGAGCCATGCAGAGCAGCCCAGCATTGGTGCAGTAGGCTGGGGAGCATTCCACATGCCAACAGGCCGACTCTACCCTTCTCAACTCACCTTGCTGAAGGTGACGCCGCTGGGGGCCACTGCCGTGGCAGCGCCGGTCAGTGCAGTGGTGGCCACAGCTGTCAGCAGGATGGGCGCGCCGCGCTGGGGCATGGCCAGCGGCAGGGTGTTGGAGGCGGGCACTGTGGTGCTGCCGATCTTGGCGGTCGCGCTGACGATGTAGTTGGCGCCGGCAGTCAGGCCAGTGAAAGACAGCTGGATTGAGGGGCTGTTCTGGCGCACACAGCTGGTGGGCTGCATCTTCAGGCACAGCGAGACAATGTAGAGCGACACAGTCTGGCCGTTGGTGGGCGGCGTCAGGCGCACAATGGCCTGGGTGGCGCTGGTGGCAGTGGCGGCAGCCACAGTGGGGGCGCCCTCTTGCGGCGTGCGCATGGCCAGGGTGTTGGCGCCCGGCACGCGCTTGCCAGAGCGAGTGATGCCCACCACGCTGACGGTGTCTGCGCAGACAGGGCGGTTTCGGTGGGGCGGGATAGGTGAGGCCTTGCAGGTGGTTGGGGCTGTGAGGGTTGAGACCAGGGTGAGGCCCGCCTGCAGACTGAAGTGACAGCTGCAGCTGTACCAAACAGCCCTCCCAGCCCATTCTAGCCTACAAAGGCTGCACTCACAGGGCGTGTTGGCCTTCAGGTTGTACCACCAGACGAGGGGAGTATCCGCCACCTGAGTGGAGACGATGCCACTGGCGGGGGTGGCCGTGAACTCCCAGCTGATCCAGCTGACATTGGCGGCACCGCTTGCGGTGGCGGTGGCAGAGGTGGGGCCGTAGGGCTGGGCCAGCGTCACCGTGGGCGGCGGCGGAACTGCACACAGTGTGTGTAGCATTGTGGGCTCCACGTCACGAGGTGTGCAGCAACACATGCCTGGCTGCACATCAAACGTTGCTATGCTCTGCATCGTGCCTTTGTCAGCCCACCGCATCCCTCGCGACCGCTCTCCATCCCACACAGCAGCCCCAACGCACTCTCGCAGGTGCAGGGGTAGGTGGGCTCGTTGACCAGGCGCAGGCCATAGCCGGGTTCCAGATCCATGCGGCCAAAGTTGCGGGGCGGGAACACAGCGGCGGTGTTGGAGCGCAGCAGCTGCATGAAGTTGGTCAGGATGGCCTTGCCGGCGGCAGTGTTGAACACTGTGCCGTGCACGTTGGTGTTGAACACCAGGCGGCCGTGCTTGACGTCGGCGGGCTGGCCGGGGGGCCACACGTCACCACCCTGGGACGTCTTGCCGGCGCTCTTGGCAACTGTGGCTGCAAGTAGCAGGGCAGGGCAGTGCAAGGGACAAAATGAGTGCAGTGCATGCAGTACCGCCTGCTGCAGTTAGAGCCTGTCCATCTGGCAAGGCACAGCTGCAAGCAGCCGCTGTGCTGGGCAGGGCATGCAAGGCAGCCACCCTGACCCCGCACACCCACGCACGTGAGACGGGGGCGGCGCAGGCGCGCCAGTGGTTGCCATAACGGTAGGACACGCCCTCAGTGATCATTGTGGTGAAGTACACACCGGCGCCTGCAGGGAAAGAGCGCGAGGCAGGCAGGTGGGTGTGCCAATTCACCAAGCTCACAAGAAAAAGTGGCCTTGCACTGCTGCCGCCTGTATGCAGGGCACTCCATGCCATGCTCTGTTCCAGCCGCAGCCCACCTGCGGGCAGCTGCTTGAGAATGGCGGCCTTGAAGGCGGCGGCCTGCAGCTCGCCGATCTTGGAGGGCGGGATGTCCTCCCAAGTGATGGAGAACTGGGCGGCCAGGTTGGTGCCGGCGGGGGCGGTGGGCGCAACCAGCTTTGCGCCAGTGCCGTCCGCCTGGCGGGTGGGGGCAGGTGAGGTAAGGAGGACGAAATGAGTAGGCGCTCTGTGCAACCGTGCTGGGTGGGAAGCACTGCTGAACATGCATGACATGCACGGCAAGCACAGCAGTAGGTCGTGCCCTGGCGGTTGGCGGTTGCGTCAGTAGGTGTGCACCCGAGTGCCGCCCACTGCCACGCAGCTGCCGCAGGCCAGCACACATTGCCCTTCGCCACTTGGCTCACGAGGTAGGGGTGCGACACGGTGATCATGTAGACGTCGCCAAACAGGGACTTGGCGCGGGGCGCCGGCACGTAGAACAGCAGGCGCACGTCGCCCAGCAGCTTGACGTGCAGGGTGCGCGCCGCCGCCTTGCCGGCCTCGCAGCTGCCGCTGAACAGGATGGTGGTGTGCACCGATACGCCGCCCTTGACGGTGTTGCGCTCAACCAGGGTGGGGATCACATCGGAGATGGTGCCTGCATGGCAGCGAGGGGGCGGCGGCCTGCTCAGCTGCTCCGGCAAGTGGTGGGCATGGCGGTTGGTCGAGATGCAGTTGCCTGCGTGCGCGCGCTTCTTAGCACACTGCGCTACTCTGGGGCCCTGCAGTGCCATGAGCCCACTACATGGTTGAGCAGCTGCGCCTGTGCTTGGACACAACAGCTCGGGGCAACCAAGGCCTGGGCTTGTTGCTCCAATAGAGTCTGGCAGCCTGGCGCATAGTACGGTACTCGGGCCAGCGTGGTACTCGCGACAGCTTAGCCCAAACGCACCGGCGGGGGCCAGGCGCTTCACGGTGTCGATGTAGGTGGCACGCACAAGCTGGAAGGTGGCCGCATCACGCACGTTGGGTAGGGCGGGGATGATGTAGAGGGCCGCACGGGGGCACTCAGTGGTGTCGGGGATGGCGGCAAGCCTGCGGGCAAGGGGCCAGCGGCAGGGCGGCGGCACCGGGTTTCCCATGGGAAAACCACCTGCAATACTGATACGCTTGGCATGCCTCGGCTTCTGCTCGCCCTCCGGAGCTCCAAAACCCGAGCGGCAGCGGAAAACAAGCTCCGGCCGTGACGCCGGCTGGGCCCGCTTGTTGTTGTTGACAGCAGCTTGACACAGCTGCCACGGGCGGAACAGGTCATCGGGAGCCCCGCAAGCCCATCAGCTGCGAACAAGGCAGCCTGGACCCCCACAAGCTGGGTAGGAAAACTTAGGAGCCTCTCGCCTGCGCAGAGATCTTTCGGGCTTCAAAGCGCTTGGCTCAGCGCTGAGGCACGCCGCCAGGGCCTGCAGGAGAGGGCACGTGGGGAGCGGGGGTGAGCGGGCTCGCGAGCGGCCTGCTGACAGCCGCGGAGCCTGCTTGGCGCCCTGCCCAACACGCAACAACGCCTCACAAGCACGATGAGCAGGCCCGCAGGCCCGCCGGCGCCTCTGCGCCCCATAGTGAATAAGTGTCCGCTGCAACAGCTCGCTCTGCACGCCGCTGCAAGACTCCTGCTGCGCTGTAGCAGTGCACCACGAGGAGCTCGTGTTGCAGAGCTCGAGGAAGACACGAGGATGGGCTGCAGCCCCCACATGGTGCCGCGCCAGCGTGGCGGCGCAGCGCGCGCGTCAGGTGGAGCAGGCACATGTTGATCTTAAGCCCTCAATCCAGGGGAAGCCCTTGCTGCCAGGCCCCCAAGCGCCCCACAGTGGTGCGACCCAAATTATCAATCCCGAGCGACTGTTGCTGCACAGCGCCTGCGGGCGGCCGCCCCTTCCAAACCTCGCACACGCATCCGACTGTTGAGCCCACGAGCGGCGTGATTTGCCCCTGCGTCGCTGCGTCCAGTCCAGCATTGCCACCCTTGAGGGCTTTGCTCCACCGCTCGCGGCGTGAGCCCAGGAGAGCACATCACGCCCTTCTGGACGGACGCTCATGAGCTCATGAGCTGACCAGCTGTCGCCACAGGCCCTCACCCTGCGATGCAGGCAGCCAGCTGAAGCCGGAGGCGATTGTGCGCCCCCGTTGCCTGCCTCTGCCAGTGGCAACGCCTGCACTTGGTGGCCCATTAGGTTACAAACTGGCCATGACACTTTCTGGGGCTGATCGGCAGAGGGAGCTGGCCAGGACGGCTGAGCGGGGCACACAAAGGAGAGGAGCAGAGCAGCGAGCCGAGGGCGGAGACGACAAGGGGGCGGAGAGCAGAGCCAGGAACAAAGCCGGCATGTTGTACAGGTCTTAGAGGAACAGTGCTATTCAGACAGGAGTTGGGTTTATTGTCACCAGGCAGCAGCAGCTGCCACTGCCAGGCACCAGGCAGGAGCGGGCAGCACGCAAGCCTGAAGGCCGCCTCGCACCATCATGGTCAGCCGCCGGCGGCATGCCGGCCGGTGGCCTCCCGCGGCCGCAGCACAAACACTCGGTCTGTGGCCTCCAGCGGTTCGTGCCATTGTGGGTTGCACACCACGTAGCTCAGCCGCGTGCCTGCAAGGAGGGAGGGTGCACCGTGACGTGTGGGCAGGGAAGCAGGGCATGCCATTGTCGCACCGCCCTTAGGCCACAAGCCACCGTAAAGAACATTCAGTGTGACCGCACCGGTGCCAATTCGCCACACGCTTTGCGCCACGCTGTACTGGCACATCAACCGGCCCCCTGCATGCCCACCTGGGTTCTCGCTTTTGCGCCTGTACAGCCCCAGCGCCAGCAGCCGCTGCGACAGCATCAGGTGAGCCACAAACTCGCCGTACGGCCGCCCCGCCAACCCGGCGGGCACCGGTACCTGGGCAGCGAGCATGGGTTGCGTGGCAAGTGGGCTCAAGGCGCAGGGAGGCCGTGCACAACATGCCCTGCATCCATGCAGCCTCACATAGAGTACCACCATGCTGCACCGAGCTGCGCCCGTCGTCTGCGCTGTACAAGCGGCTCAGCTGCCCCTCCATCTGCAGCTACACGTCAGCCCCGGGCAGCAAAGGAGTGCACACCTGCTGCAGCGCGGCGCCCGTGCCGCACGAGTGCTCCACGTCGCCGCTCAGCTCCGCCAGCATGTCAATGAGCACGCCCTGCGGGAAACCAGGTGGATCACAACACGTGTTCGCCTCATAATTGCCGCAACTCACTCCAAGGACAGAAGGCTGGGCACAATGACAGCCTGGCAGGCCACGTCTGAAGACTGACCACCAACTGGTCGCTGTAGCAGGCGGAGAGCAGCACATTCCTTCCTGAACAAAACAGCATGTTCCTCAACAAGTATCCAGCTCACACCTCGTTGAAGAAGGACTGGCAGGTGAAAGTGTCCTGCAGGGCCGGCACCGTCACGCGGCCTGCCGCAAAGTAGGGGTTGGCCTGGGGGGAGGGGGGCAGAGGGAAGGAACCAAGGGGGCTGAGATGGCAGGTGCACAGGACTCAGGTTGACGGACACCCAACCCAGCACCTGCATTTGCAGTTGCTGCGCTCCCGGCCATCAGGCAACGCTAGCTGCCGCAGCCAGCATGCAGGTCGACAGGCAGGGCACCTCTGCTGTTTGGCCAAGCCATGAATCGTGTTTGCTATAGCGTGCACAGCGTGTGCCGTGCCAGCCGGCAGCACAGAGCCTCGCTACCAACCTTCCCACTTGGCTATCCCAAGCCGATCTGGCCACTACAAGCACATCTCAGCTGCTCACCCTGGCAAACCAAAACAACAGGCCCTGCAGCCGGCCGCACCTGCCACTCGGCCAGGCCGTCCGCCACCGCCTCGCGCTGCTGCCACGAGCGCATGATCCACGACTTGCGCGGCTGGCCGGCGGGAATGTTGGAGTCGTCGTACAGCAGGTTGACTCCCTTGAGCAGCAGGCCGGGCTGCAGGAACCTGTGTTGAAGATCACAGGGCAGATGCGTCGATGGTTAGCGGGCCACATTCATACCCTTGAGCAGCAGGCCGGGCTGCAGGAACCTGCGGTGTTGTGGAGCGTTGTGGGCAGTCTGCTGGTCTGCTGGGCGGCATGGTCGGGCAGGTGCGGCGCCAGCTGTAACAATCATGCATTTGATTAGGGGAGGCATGGCTGCAGGAACGTGCAGGAGCGATGCACAGCACCCGCGCCTTGCAGCTCACCACCACCAGCTCGCTCACTCGATGCTGGTGGTGAACAGAAGCTCGACCACAGCGTGTGTCAGCTCGGCGCCACTCTCTTCGCCCACGCCATACACCTGAGGAGGCGGTGGGCCGGAGCAGGGCAGCATGGAGGCAGATTGTTGGGCTTCCAGCTCCGTAGCACCTTGCTGCTGCGTGGCTGGTCTGTGAGCAGCGATTAGCAAGCCACCAACCGCCTCTGCCATGCACTTGCAGCTTACTTATCAGCTTGCAGGCCAGCATCTGGGCAGCGGCCCCCACCCACATCACCACCTATACCCACAGCCCCTCGCCAACCACATGCACCACCCCTCACCGCCAGCAGCGCCTGTGCATCAGCCAGCACGGCTTCCCGCGTGCTGCGCTCCTTCTCAACCGCGCCGCCGGTGGCCTGTGCTGAGCGCACAGGGCGGGCTGCAGGCAGGGGGCAGTGCGGCAGCAGGCAGCCGGGTGGAGTCAAGTAAAGGGCAGGGCAGCAGGCGGGAGGCAGCGGCGGGTCGCGCTTGAGCTGATGCATACATGCAAGGCCTGGCTGCGGCTGGGGCGGGGGCGCTGGTGCACTCAAGCCGTCGCATCCAGACTCCTGTTTTGCTGGGGACCCCCAGGTGAACAATTCATTCCACACTCCCGCACCCGCTGCCCACCTGCTCGCGCCAGGTAGATGAGCGCGCGCGCCGTGGAGGCGCCCGCCTGCCGCAGGCTGGCTGCCTCGGAAGCCGACCCCTCCACAAAGTAAACGGGCCCCTTGCCCTCCGCATCCGGGAGCTCCCACACATCGGCTGTGCGCGCAGGGCTGTCGTCGTCGTCGCAGAGGCCCTGGGGAGTGGGCGAAGGGAGGACAGAGGGAGCGCAAGCTGTGGGACAGATGCCTGAGGTGTGTCCTAAAGACAGCGCAGCGCAGCAGGCAGCAGGTGCCGCGTGGCACACCAGAGGCACACGTGGCACCAGTGGCACACCAGCGGCACACGCATTGCGGCTGGGGCAACGCAGCATGCAGGCACCCTGACCCACTGCGTGTGCAAGGCCTTTTCAAAGCGAAAGCGCAAGCGCAAGCAGCAAGTCACCTCTGGGCGGGTGGGGTGCAGGATGACGATGGGTGTCTCCCGGGGGCCGCACTTGCGCAGCTGCTCCACAAACGGGGCAAACGACTCCTGCACAGCATCAACGTGAAAGCTTGAGGTGGCAGCTTGAAAGGGCAAGGTGCATGCAGGGATGCAAGGAGGTCACCAGGTGCAGCATGGGCAGTGGGCGGGGCTCCGTCAGCACCGTGAATGGGCACAGTGGGTGGTAAATGTTTGGGTCCATCATCCATCATCACATCGTGCAAGCCTACCACCTGACAGGCATGGCTGCGTTAGCCTCCAGCCCAATCTCTGCCCCCCAACAGCTCACCTCAGCGCCGCAGACAATGAAGTGGCCCGCCAGCGGCAGTGGGGAAGCCGCCCCCCGCCCCTCTGCTGCAATGTCCACGCTGCCTGTCGCCGCTGTGAAGTTGGGCCGCTGGCCGCTGCTCTCCATGTCTGCCTCCCAGTCTATTGCGCAGCCACCATAGTCTATGCTGCCGCCCCGCCGCCACGAGGTCCCGGTTGAGGAGCTGCCCGCCGCCACCCGGGCGGCCACTGCAGCTGTCGCTTCGGCAGCCATCGCCTCGGCGGTGGCGCGGGTGATGCTGCCTCGCTCCTCCTGCTCCTGCTGCGCCTGCGGCAGGCAGAGGGGGGAAAGCAAACTTGGCAAGCTGTGTGGTGTCTGTCAAGCTCACTGACTGCCGGCCAGCGGCATGCTGGCCCAGGATTGTGCAGACGGGCTGGCACGCCCGCCTCTGCCCCTGGCTCTGGGTCGTCACACCGCAACGCTGCACTTTGGCCCTGCAGCAGCAGCTAGTTCGACAAGAAAGACAAGCAACCATATCGCACCCGCTTGTTCTTCTGGTATTGTGCCACAAAGGCCTTGACGGCGGCGGGGGTGGTCAGCCGGCTGGCCAGCTCAGCGGGCACGCACGGCACGCTGTCCGCATCTAGACTGTCAGAATCTGCGGGGCAGATGGTGAGAGCAGAAGGTGTGCCAGTGGGAAGGAAGGGCGCAGACCAGTCTTGACATGCTGTCCGCATCCAGGCTGTCCGAGTCTGCAAAAGAAGCAGAGCAGGAGGGTAAACACTGTTGGAAGGAAGGGTTCAGACCTGCCTGGCACGCTGTCCGCATCCAGGCTGTCGGAATCTGCGTGGAGAAAACGAGCAGTACGTCAAGCAGATTGGAAGGAGGGTGCAGACCAGTCTGGCGTGCTGCCGGCGTCCAGGCTGTCCGAGTCTGCAGCAAAGCAGAGCAGGAGGCGAACACTGTTGGAAGGAAGGGTGCTGACCTGCCTGGCACGCTGTCCGCATCCAGGCTGTCGGAATCTGCGTGGAGAAAACGAGCAGTACGTCAAGCAGATTGGAAGGAGGGTGCAGACCAGTCTGGCGTGCTGCCGGCGTCCAGGCTGTCCGAGTCTGCAGCAAAGCAGAGCAGGAGGCGAACACTGTTGGAAGGAAGGGTGCTGACCAGTCTGGCACGCTGTCGGCGTCCAGGCTGTCCGAGTCTGCGTGGCAGGTAGACAGCAGGAGGGCATGCAGCTTGGAAAAGGAGGGCTGCAGAGGCGGCACGCTGTGGGCATCCCAGCTGTGGATAGAGGCTGCGGCCCGCACCACATCGCAAGCCGTGCTTGCATGGCCAAATAGTGCAACTGACCTGGGTTGCCCACTAGCAGCGGCACGCACACCTCCGGCTCCTGATAGCCTGCACCTGTGCCGCTGCTGCTGCCGCTGCCATTGCCATTGCCATTGCGGCTGCCGCTGCTGCCGCCGTTGGCACCGCTGCTGCTGCCATGGGCGCCGCTGCTGCCACTGCTGCCACTGCTGCTGCGGCCTGGTGCTACAATGCCGTCGCCGCCCGCTTCCGCAGCTGCCTGCTGTGAGGAGCCGGCCACCAGCGCTGACACAGTGTCTCCCAGCGCCGCAGCATCAGTCGAGTCCATTGTGTCGAGCAGCCAGTTTTGGGCGCCGGGGCTGCCGCCGCCTGCCTTGAGGGCCGCCTCCCGCGCCAGCTCCTGTGGGGAAGGCAGGTGGGCGTATCAAGTTGCTACTCGAGCAAACATCAAGCGGAGGCAGTTCAGCTGTGCCCACCCACCGCCCCGCCCCTCACACAGCAGCCCATGTGCACCCATCCAGCATTGTTTTGCCTCTGCACCGCCGCCTCGCCTGCGGCAGGTACGTCAGGCGCTCCACCTCCATGGCCGGCAGCCGGTTGAACGGCTTTTTCAGCGCCCGGTGCAGCAGCTTCTTGCTGGTGGCCACCACAATGAGGGTGGAGCCCCAGGGCAGCGGCATGTCGGCGGGGTTCACCAGCAGCTGCTCACGGTCGTCAATCAGGCCTGCGGAGGAAGGAGTGAGTGGAAGCAGAGCTAGCAATGAGAGTCACGTCGGCCGGTTGAGCGGGCAGCTTTGCATGATTGTCCGGCAGCCCCAAGGGGCCGTTAGCCAGATCGTGCGGCACCAGTCACAGCACTGCCCGCTGCGCAATTCTGAGACCATGCCAGCAGCCAATCACCTATCAGCACTTTGCCGGCGTTCACAAACAGCCAGACCGCGACGTCGGTGAAGCGGCGGCCTACCAGGTGATGCGGCACCGCCACGTGCAAAAACTGCAGCAGGGGTTGCACGCAGCATGGAGCAGAAGGAGTTGTGCTTACGAGTCCAGCAGGCAGGGCAAGCAACCCTTGGAGTGGCGTGTGCAACCTTTGCAACTGCCAGCTCCCTGAGCCAGCAGCCCATGCAGGCACTGCCCAATGGCATCCATCTTTAGTCCGCTCCTCGCTGCCATGCCTCCACGTCTGCTGTACAGAGCCACAACCCAGTACGACAGGGGTGATACCTGCAGTGCCATGCACATGAACCACAGCCCCCTTGGCCCCACCTGGTACGCACAGCCGTTGACGTAAGCGCGCAGCCACTGGCGCCCCGCCAGCGTGCGCTGCATGCTCTCCAGCGGCCGCACCGCCGACGACTTGAGCAGGTTGCCGATGAGCGTGGAGGCGCCGGGGCACACGGCTGACAGCGCCAGCAGGCTGCGGAGCAGGGTTTAAGTGCAAGGTAGGGCTGTGGGGCAATATCGATGCGGCCCAGGGAGCACGCGCGGAGGGACAGGGGCTGGGGGAGGCGCTGGTGGCTGACAAGCTGGGCAGCATGCCACGACTGCTGCCCGCCATCACCGCCCTTGGTTCTGCTGCACTCACCGCATGCGGGTCTGTTCCATGGAGAACACCACGTCCTGGCCCTGCACAGCGAGCGGGAGGGCAAGGTGGCCAGATGAGGCAGGAACAGGGCGCACTACAGCAGGCATGGACCTGCTCCATGGAGAAGTGGAGAACACCACGTCCTGGCCCTGCACAGCGGGCGGGGGGGGAGGTGGCTGGGCGAGTGGAGAACGTGGCACACAAGCGGAGGTGTCAAGAACGGCCCTTCCTTGCTTCTCCCAGAAAGAACCATGGGCCCCAGCCGCCCAAAACCAGTCTCACCGGGTCGAGGAAGGGCGCAATCTGCTGCACCGTGGCCTGCCGCACCGTCTGCACGTACAGCGGCACCGTCTTGGTGTAGCTCTTCATGGCCCACACCTGCAGGTGGCATTTCAGAATTTGCGCTCGGTTGGGGAAGGAAAATCAGCAGCCATGCCAGGTGGCACCGTCTTGGTGTAGCTCTTCATGGCCCACACCTGGGTGTGAATGGTGGTGCATAGAAGAGGGAAGATCCGTTTGCAGCGCAGAAGCTCAGTGGTGCCGTCTCTGTGTCCTCGGCATTGCAGACAGCCAGGCAGGCACCAGCCGGATCATGACTGGACAGGGCACCGCAAGGGCTGGGTAACAACCACGGCTGCCACCAATGCAGTCTGATATATAAATATAAACCGACCCTACCTGGAACAGAATGGACAGGTCCTCCTGCTCCGGGTCGGTCGTGAAGCGATCGGCCAGCAGCAGGCAGGCGCGGGCGCGCTCCGCCCGTGCCACCACTAGGTCCTGAAGTGAGGCACAAAGATTGGAGCCAACACGAGATTGGAGGCACAACGATTGGGTCAGTCAGGCATCCAGGCCACACACGTCACTCGACCGCTTTCCTGCTGGCCGCACGTGCTTCTGTCCACATGGGCAAGGGCGCACACAGCAAACCCACCTGCCCAGACACGGCCGACCCCTCCATGAAGGTGATGCGCCGCTCGTGCAGCTCCTGGAACGCGCCAAACTCGTACGAGGGGCGGTTGCTGCAGGTGGGGTGGGCAGGGCTGGTGCTTGAAGATGGGTTGCCAGAGCGCCGCGACGAGTGGCGTGCCGTCCAACCACCGACCCAACCGACGGCCCAAGGGTTCTCCACTGCAGATAACTGCACTATAGCACCAGCGGAGCCAACACTGCACATCAGCATCGTCCATTTGCACAGCAGCAGCAATCAGCAGCAGTGGCAGCAGCGAGCAGTCACGCACCACAGCACCAGCATCTTGGTGTTGGAGGGGAACTGCGGCGAGTTCTTCAGGCCCTGCTGGAACTCGTAGTAAAAGTCTGGAGGGGGGCCAGAAGAACACCGAGGGTTGGGCAATAGTACCAAACGGAAGGCAGGATTTGCTGGCGAGAAACAGCTGGTGGCTGCACAGCCAGCCCAGGCGGCTGGCAACAGAGAGAGACATGGCAGTGTTTGCTGGACAATGGTTCCACGCAGCACACCGTTGGGCCGCGCCGCTCATTTCGCAAGGGCAGCGCTGACGCCCAGGCTGTGCTGCCTACCTGAGAAGGCTCGGACCTCTGTGAGTCGGGTGGACAGCAGGACCATGGGGGACCGCCAGTCGCCGCTGGGCACCGAACCTGCGGGGGTGTGCCGGGAGGCAGAGGACGCACAGGGCATGAGCAACGGGTGTACGAGCATGTCGGATATCCAAACAGAGGTGGCAGGGAATCGCAAATTGAGGCAGCGAGTCCTTACCGCGCACCACCCGCCGAGCGGTGAATTCGGAATACAGCTGTGCCGCCTGCAGGGATGGGGTGAGGGGGGACAGCACAACTTAAGAGACATGCCATTGCCGGGAAACGATAGGAAGGGATGAGAGGCATGCTCAGCATGGCGGCTGCACGGGAGCACACTGCACATGTGCTAAGGTTGCTTGGTGCATTCCGAAAGGGGAGCCACACTTGCGCCCCACCTGAACTGGGATGGCCACCACGCCGAAGCAAATGGTGAGGATGATGACGGCTCGGCCCAGCATTGTCTGGGCCACCACATCGCCGAAGCCGACAGTGGTCAGCGTGGTGACGACCTGGTAGGGATGATCAGCAGAAGGGTTGCAGTCTGGATTGCAGCAGCAGCTTAGGTGGCAGCAGCCTTGGCGGGCGCAGAGCGTGCAGGTGACGTGCGGGCAGCAGGCCTATGGAGCCTGTTTGTCAAACTTTCAAGCAGCGGTAAGCTGGGAGCGATGCAAGCTGGAAAGAGTCATTAAGCCAGCCTGGCGAAGCACACTCACCAGGTAAATGGCCTGGTGGAAGGGCATGCGCTCCACGATCTGCATCGATTGAGCAAACCACAGTGGGAGCCAGGCTGAACTTCAGGCATCAGGCTAAACAGCAAATGCACAATATCGTGCACGTGCTTAACCTAAGCAGAATGAGCGCTGGAATGCGCCGCGACGGAATGCGCGCAGCCATGCAACCAACGCATCTGCACCCCACCTGCATGACGGAGGCGGTGCTGAAGAGCAGGCTGCACACTCATGCACACATCAAAACAGCACACTTGCAGGATCTAAGCAGCCTTGAATCACACCAGCCTCTGCCCCACCTGGATGACGGAGGCGGTGCTGAAGAGCAGGATGAACACGGAGCAGATGAGCTGGAAGAGGCGGAAGTTGGTGCCGCTGGTGAGGAAGCCGCCCTTGCGTGTGCTGCATGGGGGGAGCGAAGGAGGCACAAGGGCAGGCACGTATACGCAAGCCGTGCGGCAAGCTTGCCTCCATATAGACAGCGCTCGAGGCCTTGGGAGGCATGTACACTGCTGTCCTTGTGCATGCTACACCATGCTACGCCAAGCTGCCCACCTCACCTGAGGTGCAGCGAGCGGAGTTCCCCTGACAGCAGGCCCACACGCAGCACGCGCATGGAACGCAGAATCTTGACCCAGCGCAGGTCGATGCCGGCCAGGCTGTAGGAGGCGGGGCAGAAGTGGTGCAAGGTCAGGTGGCAGCGAACAGCGCAGATCGATGCCAGCCAGGCTGCGGGAGGCTGGGAGGAGATGGGAAGAGACCAGATCAAGCAAGGTAGAGCAGCAGCAACCGATGGCGACATGCCAGCAAGGCTGCGTCGGACGGAGAGGAACATACACCCACAGGTAGCACAGGCGCGGCACCTGATCGAGGTGCCTGTGAGGCGCAGCACCGTCTCCAGCAGCAACCAGCAACGCCCCTCTATCCAAATTTGCAACCTCACAAACGCCCAAGGCACAACATTGGCACCTGATGGAGGTGCCTGTGAGGCGCAGCACCGTCTCCAGCAGCGGCGGCGCAAAGGAGAGCAGGTCGCACACGTTCCACACCGACAGCAGCATGCGCAGCTTGGACTCGGCTGTCTGTGCACGGGCAGGGGCGAGCAAACTGGACGTCAGCCTGGAGGACATGTTGCCATGCCGAGGTTGGACTGTGGGCCGTGTGAGCAAGAGCGTAGGCTGGGAGGCAGGAGAGCGGCGCTCTACAATTTGACGGCACGGCTCTGCACATTTGCGCTGTGCGTTTCAGGAGCCTGCAACCCACAGTACACCACACAGCGCAGCACGGCGCAAAACAGCACAGCACAGCACAGTACAGCAGTCAGATCGCATCGTACCACCAGCATGCGGTGCACATGTTCCGCCGCAAACAGCACGACAGCACAGCATGAGACAGCACATCAGGGCACATTTACCCACCAGCATGCGGTGCACGTACTCCGCTGCAAACAGCGCGCACAGCAGGATGTCTGCCTTGTATCGCAGCGAGCCGGGGGCGGGCGGCGAGTAGGTGGCCAGCACGTACAGCGCCACAAACGCGATGGCCAGCACAAACTGTTGGGGGGTGGAAGGTGGGGGCAGGTGAACTGTTGAGATGGAGAGGGGATGGAAAGGAAGATGGAAAGGGGTGGCATGAGCCAAGGTCTGAGAGGGAAGCACAAACTGCAGAGCAGGTTAGAGCAAGTTGGAAAAGGGGAGCAAAGTCGGCTGGATGCAAGAAGGTGGGCAGCAGGCCGGCGCGTGCAGCGCCGCAAACGCGGTGGCCAGCACAAACTAATGCAGAGTGCGATGTTTCTGTGAAAAAATACCACTCAACGGCTCCACCTGCCCAGCTTGCCAACTGCCCTCTGTCACTGCCCATCCCTCGCACCTGCAGCAGCTGGCTGACCATGCGCACGGTGGGGTTGTCGCTCCACGAGCGAACCGTGGCCACTACACGGCGGGCCGTGCGGTACGCCTGCGGCCAACGCAGCAGTGGGGCACATGGCAGCCTGTCAGTAAGGTCCCTGGTGTATGTGAGGCCGGTGCGGCACTGGGCTTGCTTCTGCAGCCGGGTAGTTAGCGACAGCAGCAAACATTGCAAGGGAGTCGCTGCGGCCTTGCCAGCTTGGGCCCCCTCCCAAACTGCCGCAATGGGCCCACCTTGCGCGCCATGGGCGGCAGCGAGGCCAGGTCAGACGTGCGTCCCTCCCTGCCCGGCAGGGGCGCGCTCCAGGCTGCTTGGCACACAGTGGGCTGCTGCTGCTGCCGCTGCCGCTGTGGCTGCTGCGGTCGGGGCAGTGGAGTGCCTCGTCGGGTGCCCGACAGCACGCCTGACGCGCCCAACCTGCTGCCAGACATAGCATCCCTGGATCCCAACCGCTGCTGTGGCAGCAGGCCGGGCAGGCGGGCATAGGAGGGGCGCGCAGGGCGTGCGCCGCTGCGTGGGGTGGCAGCGGCGGCAGGCGGCGGCAGCGCCGCCCGGGCCGAGACACCCAGCATGCCGAGCAACTATTGACGTTTTGCTGGAGCTGCCATGATGCTGCCGGCGGGGCAGCGGGCCCGCGCGTGAGCGGCAAGGGCTTTTCAGGAGTGGTAGCCCACGAATGGAGTGCTGCAGGGGCTGGGCGGCGGTGCAGCGACAATGATGGGCAAGTGCGACGACAGTGAGCCTAGCAATCGCCGGATTGGGGGCTCACCCGGTCGAGCGCGATGAAACCTCAGCAGGGGCTTAGCAGGAGGCGTTTAAAGGGCCCCGAGCAGCCTTGCGACACAGAAGTGGCATCTCAATTACGATCCAATAGCTTCCGGTAGCCGAGATGGCGCAACCGGAGCAGGGGAAGAGCAAACTCGCTGCGCAAGACAAGGTTCGGCGGTCCTGCAGCACAGCAGAGTGACAATCGAGTGGACGGATCTGTCGGCAGTGCCCCAGCGAGCCGGCGCGTGCACTGCAAAATGCTGCCGCCGCCGCCGCTGCCACCGCCGCCCGCTGATCGCCGACCGAAGCTTGCTGTCCCTGCCGGTCGTCCTCCCCGCAGCTGGATGCCTTCACCTGGGGCCAGGTGGTTGTGGGCCCGCCCGGCTCCGGCAAGTCCACCTACTGCACCGGCATGCAGCAGTTCCTGAGCCTGGCGGGGCGCAAGGTGGCGGTGGTCAACCTCGACCCAGGTCGGGCTCGCTGCTGATTCTGCTTGCTTTGCCTGTTCAGCGTGGTCTTGTGCGCTGTTATGTTGGTAATGTGCATTGTTGAATCGGCAGGCTGCATGCTGCAATGGCCTGCTTTCATGTCCAGCTGGGACCAAAACCACCGCTGCCCGCCGCTGCTGTGGCAGCCGCCATTCAGAAGGGTGCTGCGTGAGGCGACCACGCTGCCGTCGGCTGCCACAGCTGGCCATAGCCCGGCCGCCAGCTGACTGCACCCGCTGGCTTGCCCCTCCTCACAGCCAATGACGCCACCGCATACACAGCGGCAGTCGACATTGGCGACCTGGTATCACTGGAGGCGGTGCAGGTGATTATTGCATGCACAATCAAGTGATGGCGGCGCTGCCACGGAACTGTCAGCCCACCACAGCTGACCGCGGGTGCCGCTTACGACATGTCCTGCCCTTTGCAGGCGGAGCTGGGGCTGGGCCCCACAACAGCCTGGTCTACTGCCTGTCCTTGTGCGGGTTGAACCGGGTGTTCCCTGCCTTTCGCAGGCGGAGCTGGGGCTGGGCCCCAACGGCGGCCTGGTCTACTGCCTGGACTACCTGGAGCAGAACATGGACTGGCTGCGCCAGCAGCTGGAGCCCCTGGAGAAAGGTGCGCACAGGGCAGCGCCTAATGTTAACATGTTAACATGCTTGTTTAACCAGGCCGTGACGCAAGGGTGCTGTGGCTGCTGGCAAATGAGGGTCAGCAAGGTGTCGCTTCTGAGTGCATGAAGAGCATGCATGTTGAGCACCTGCTGTGCACCCCACCTCCCTGCCTGCAGAGGGCTGCTACTTGCTCTTCGACCTGCCCGGCCAGGTGTGCCTCTGCTTGTGTGGCGGCTGCTGGAGCGTGACCGCTGCTACGGCGTTTCGATGCAGACCTCGCCGAACAACAGTTGGCGGCAGGCCTGCATTGGGGCAGAGCTACTCTCCCCTTGCTTATTGCTGTGCATTGCCTGCCGACTCGGTCTCCCTACACTGTGCTTCATTGTCCACCCCTCCTTCAACAGGGGCTGTACATCCTGCAAGGCAGCCGCCACTAACCCCTTGCCAACTCTGTCCCTCCCCAACTGTGTTAGTGTGGAACCTCGCTCACTTACCACTCTCCACTCCCGACTCGCCCCTTACACGCTCCACCCCCCCGCTCCGCAGGTGGAGCTGTTTACCCTGCACGGTAGTCGCCCGCTTCCTTTGCAAAATCTGTGGCTCTCCAGTCAGTCCCTTTTTGCTTACTGCCACTCCCCACTTAACAGGTGGAGTTGTTCACCCTGCACGGCAGCCTGCGGCGCATCGTGGACGCGCTGAGCCGCAAGTGCGGCTACCGCCTGGCCTGCGTACAGCTGGTGGACGCGCACCTGTGCAGGTGGGTGGTCCGGTCTGCAGATCTGGCTTGTGGCCTCTTGCACTGCTGTGCAGCAGACCAAGTACCCACCTGCCCCTTGCCGCACAGAGTACAAGCTGCCGCCGCATTAACATGGGAGTCACACACCAATCCCCTCTGTGTCCCCGCAGCGACCCAGCCAAGTACCTGTCCGCGCTGCTGCTGTCGCTCAACACCATGCTGCACCTGGAGCTGCCGCAGGTGCGCTGAGAGGCAGCTTGGGCGGCATGTCAGTGGGGGGGGACGGGCAGGGAGACCAAGCCATGAACTCAACATCCTGAGACTGCTGTCTAGTTGCGGCCTGCCTCGCCACCCTGGCGTTGAGCTGCGGAGGAGCGCTCTTAGTCACTACTCCCGCTTGCAGGTCAACGTGCTGTCCAAGATGGACTTGGTGGAGCACCCTTGCATTGTAGATTTGTACTCAGTCGCGAAAAGCTTTGTTACAATGCCGCACAGGTCAACGTGCTGTCCAAGATGGACCTGGTGGAGCAGTACGGCGAGCTGGCCTTCAGCCTTGACTTCTACCTGCAGGTGGGCAGCTTGCCCTTCCGGCCACCCATTGCCGCGCCTGCGGCGGCGCTGTTGCGATGTATCTGGGACTTGCTTCGTGCCTGTTACGCTCTCCTGCCTCTTTTGCTGCTGCCTCTACTGCAGGCTCAGGGGCTGGGCCACTTAGCTGAGGCCATGGAGGGATCCTTCCCGCCCAAGTTCCAGAAAATGACCGAGGAGCTGTGCGAGGTGAAATGAGCCTGCCAGTCGCTTGCTGCCTGCAAACCATCCCTGCAAACCCAAACCATGGGATTTGTTGAAAAACTGAACTGATGGACTGATGGAAGTGGGTTTCCAAGTGCCAGAGCAGGTGCGGTGGGGCCTGCAGGCGGGCTTGCTAGACATTAAGTTTTCTGTTCAGTGAACTGTGGGGCTGGGTTCTGCTGTGCCCAGTTGAATGTCTTGTGGAGGTCAGCGGCAGCGCAAGGCGGGCACCGCGTGGCAGCGCGGGCGTGTTTGTGCTTGCTTCATGTTGCCCTGCTGTGCCTGGCCTTCCGCCCACGGTGTGAAGCGCACCAGTGTTCTTTCTGCCTGCCGTGCAACGCCCCTTCCTTGCTTTGTTTGGTGCACGTGTCCATTCCAGGTGATCGAAGACTTTGGGCTGCTGGCCTTCCACCCGCTGGCCATTGAGGACCGGCAGAGCGTGGCCGCGCTGGCTGCGCTCATCGACAAGAGCAACGGCTACGTGTTTGCGGGGCTGGCACGCCCAGGTGGGTAGGCTTCATCTGTAGATGAGGTAGCTGTGCACTAATTGACAGGAGCAAAGAGCAGCGCGCTGCGTGTCTGCGGGGCTGGCGCGCCCAGGTGGGTTGGCTTGGCAATGTTTGGACATGCAGCTGTGGGCTGCACAAGGCACGCCTATGCACAGCCGCAAAGGGGCCAGCTGGGGCAGTCCATCAGTCTTTGGCAGAGGCAGCTGAACTGCACCGGGAGGCCCGTGCTGCTACCACCGGTTTTAATCCTCTTGTACTGTGTGCCTTGCAGGCCAGCTGCCGCCAGAGCTGCAGTACACCGCTGGGGTGGGCCAGGATGCAAGCGACCTGTGGGAGCAGATGGAGGCAAGCCGAGCTGTTGCTAGCACAGCTGCCGCAGCCACTGGCGCTCGTGCCGCTGCAAGCAGCCGGACGTGTTGGTTGCAAATTTCTGAAATGAGCGGCGCGTCTCACAGACAATCCACGTCACGTTTTCTCACCTGTTGCAGGAGCGGTACATGAAGAGCCGGGACCTGCCGCCCATTGTCGAGCGGGAGCAGCAGCCAGCTGATGCACCAACACAACCCCAGCCGCCTTCACAGCAGCAGCAGCAGCAGCAGCAGCAGCAGCAGGCAGAGCAGCAGCAGCGACTAGAGCAGGCAGCCGCGCAGCATGCTAAGCCGCTAGGGCGACAGCGGCAGCAGGCGGCAACCGCGGCGGTGCAGCAGCAGCAGCAGCCTCCTGGCGATCAAATACGAGACGCCTAGGCGCCTGCCCTGCGCACCCCATGCCTTGAATGTTACAGTCAGGAAAACGTCAGCATGGGAAGGTCACACTTCGGCCATGCATGCTGCTGAATGGGAGCAACAATGGGTCGACGGCCCCGGTTATGGCGCCGCACAGTCAGTAAATGAAAGCAGGCATTGCACAGCTTTATTGGGGTTGCAGAAATTCGGCTTGGTCACATCTGAGGCATCGCAGCTGAAATGGGCTGCGCGCTTGCCTTGCTACGCTGCCTTGGCGGGCGCTGGTGCTGCAGCCGGCAGGTCGTCTGGCACCGCCTTGCGAATGCCGCTGATGGTTGCCAGGAGCGAGGCTGCAGCGCAACAAGCAGGGCAGGGGTGTGGAACGACTCGGCAGGGGCATCAAGCTAACCACACAGACGTCACTGCATGCATGTGACCCACCAGCCCCGGTCACACACTAGCAGCCGCCCCTCCTGCTCACAGTCAATTTTTAGGTAGGCTGTCTGCTCCGAGTTGACATCCCCTTGCAGCAAGCAGTCGCCTGCCGCCGCAGTGGTCGGCTCGCTGCAGCTGTAGCCGGCGACGGCGCAACTGCGGGGAGGTGGCGGGGCAGGCAGGGTTTGGGAGCGTGCGGGTGCAGGTTTGGGCGGTTGCAGTGGCCAGGTCTCCAGGCTAAGAGGTGTTGGGCCGGCTTGTCAAATGGCAGGGATGCGAATGCAGGGCACTGTAATTCAGAGCAGACATGAGCAGCAGCAGCAGCAGCAGCAGCAACAGCAGCAGCAGCACCGAAGCGCACCCCTCCGCCTTGTCGGCCGGGCAGTACACAAACGCGTCGCATGTCGAGTTGGCATAGCACGCGCTCGCACACTCCGACACATTGGCTGCTTTGCTGGTGGTGGCGGCACCGATGCCGGCAGGCAGCGCATAGAACGTGTGCTGCGGGCAGGATGAGGGGTTGCTGGAGGGTTGGAGCAGAGTGCACTCAACAAGCTCACCACAGTCACCCATCTGCCCGACAGATCTGCGCGACTGTGCACCCAACCCCTCCTTTCCTGGTCATCTATCTACCCACGCTTCTCCCACTGACCCGGTCGATGTTGAACGTGGCGTCCACAGCCAGCGGCACCTCCAGGAACGGCAGGCCCGGATCAGTGTCTACGTAGTAGTAGCCCGACACAAATCCGACCTTGGGACCTGCAACACAGTGGAATTACAGGCTGGGGCGGCATGCTGGCCAGGAGCAGATAGTGTGATGTATGTGCCCAGAGCCAAGTGTTCCTGTTGTTGCATGCCAGCATACCAACAGCAGCTGCAGCGGCAGCTAGAGGGAGGCAGCCCGCACCCGTTGCTCCCAGCATGGCGGTGCCGTTGACGTTGTCCGAAATCTTGCCATCATTCGACTTGACAGCGGTGTACATGGACAGCACGCACGTGCCTGTGTGGGAGGAGGGGCGATCCACGTTTGCATGCACAGAGAACAGATAAGGGTAGCAGTTGCATGCAAGCATCGTGAAGCCGTTTAGACGCCAAACCGGCCCTATGGAACAATGCTGCCCATTGTAGCAGCATTTGCAAGGGCATCAAAAACAAGGCTCACCGCTCTCAACTGTCGCGCCTGCGCCGCACATCATTCCCGACACCGAGCAGCTGCATATATGGATTCCAGCCAGGTGGCTGGTGAGGCGTTGGAGTTGCGCAGCAGGCATTGCATCGCTGCACCAACCTGCTAGCCGGCACCGCTGCATAACCTCAGGTGCAGCTGCCATATGCTGCAATCATCACTGCGGCACAGCATCCCGCAGCCTGGCCCGTGCTCACCCTGCTGCGTCCGCACAGAAGGCAAACATTTCGCAGTAGTCGTTCAGGTTGCACTTGAGCGCACAGCTCTCCAGGTCCTTGACTTTGTCGTTGAACACGATGGTGTCTCCCACCGCAAAGGTTTTGTCGTCCCGGTTGAAGAGGTTGGACAGCTCTGGAGCAGCAAGGATAAGGACGGAAGGGGTGGATGCACAAGGGGGGCAAGGAAGCATTGAAGGGGAGCCTTGCCACCCAATTCCACACACTGCGCCGCGCACGCTTGGTTGCTTGAGCAAGTCAAAATAGAGCAGGCGCACCAGAATCCACCCAGGGGTCCGTCATGATGGTTGCCGATGAGCTGCCGCCGCCGGTGACGTTGCCCTGGCTGCCCTTGATTGGCTCTGCACCTGGGGTGACCTGAGCACCAATCACGCCACCCCTGCGGGAGGACAAGGGCATGCGCAAATGAGCCTCAAATGTTTGTGCCGCGGAGAGGGTGAGGAGGGTGGAGCGGCGGCACCAGCGGCGGCGCAGGCGGCGCCTGGCCGGCCAGCTCAGGGGCTGCATTCCGCGCCGCCATCGTCACATCAAAAGCATTGACAAGCAAATGTGCTGCTCGGAGCAAGCTTCAGGCGCCGCTGGACAGCACGGCCGGCGCGCTTGCCGGCCCTGCACCGCAAGCGGCTTCCATCGCATGCCCACATACCCCGATGGCGCTCCCATTGCGCCAATTGCGCAGTAGCCGCAAGCCAGCAGCAGCACCAGGGCGGTCCCGCGCGCGAGCACCCTCATAGCGCTGCTCCTGCTCAATTGGAGTGGCAGACTGCCTCAAGAGGGTGCTGCAAACACGCAGGGACGTGCGATGGAGTCGCCTCATGGGTCTCATCTGGGCAGTGGCACCAGCCAGCAGCGCAGCGGCGCCTTCAACCCCGGCTTGCGGCTGACGTTGTCAATTGCATGCGCTGCCTCATTGTCACCTGCTCAAAGAAGGACAACAATACACACCAACTGCAGCTGAATTGATGAGTGGCGCATGCATCGAGCCAGTCGCCTGTTGCACAGGGCCACACTGGGCGCTGGCGCCGGGTTACTCGCCGCTGCTGCTGCTGCTTGCTTTAACCACTGGGGGCTGCATGCTTCAACAATCCTGCCCATCTGCCGCATCTATTCCATGGATGCTGGTGGCTTCTATGGCCGGAACCGCGTTCAAGGCAGCTGCTTCTTCACATGGTGCGATGAGCTGTGCTCCTGCACTGCAGGCAGCGAGGACAAGGAGGGGCGCACAGCTTGCTTCGGGCTTGCCATGCTGCAGGCCCACCGCAGCGCTGTCCCACTCGAGCAGACCCCTGGCCGGCCGAAAAGCACGCCCCACTCGAAACAACGAGCGCTCAAACCCGCATCAGGCCTTACCGGTGTAGGAGCCGCTGCCGGGAAGCTCCCCTGCCAGCGCTCGGCCCGCCGCCCGCTCCCGCTCAGCCAGGGAGGGGTCTGGGTTGTATGAGTGGTCGACTGCATAGCCGCCCGGCTCAGTCGTCACCTGTGAGATGGCAATGAATGACAGGGAGGACCAGGCAACACCTCAAAGGGAGATGGCGTGCTGGCGCTGCAGCACTGAGCCGCCACCGAGCCAGCAGGTGCCGACAGGCCAGCGAACGCTCATCCGTTGTTTGCATGGCCAAGGCAGCTGCAACTGCGCACTCTCATCCTAGCCTGCTGTTCACACCTTGGTAATCTCCCCAGGGCGACCCGGAAGGTCGGTAGTCACCGGCCGCACACCTGCAGCTTGGGGTGCAGGGTGAAGCTAGTGAAGGGAGCAGCGGCAAATGGCCAGCTCGGATGCTAGAGGGCACTGGCAATAAGCTGAGCGCATGTTGTGTCACAGGCCACTGCTCAAAGTAGCAGTACCACGAACCTGGCTCCTCAAGCTTCTGCTGCAACTCCGACTTGCCTGCGGGCGGGCGGTGGAAGGCGCGTGAGCGGCGGCGGCGGCGGCAGCTGTAGCGGCAGCAGGCAGCACAGTCGGCTGCCTCAGCCGCAGTGCAGGGAGCCTGTGCTGGGACTGCTAGCAGGACGCGCAGCAGGGCCGTCCAAGGCAGGTGCTAACGTGCCTTCAGCAGACATCGTGACGGGGGCTGCTTTGCACCACAGGCTGCAAGTAGTGCGCAGACCAGGAGAAAGCAACAGGTGCACCAGCCGTCCAGGCAGGTCTGCATGGGACCCGCCAGCTCTGGCCCGCTGCGTTCAACAAACTTGGTTAAATTTCTCGCTCAGCCTCACAGATGAGGCCACTGTGCACCTGTGAACCAATTTTACACCGCTTTTTTCGCATCATGAGCGGGCTGCCACATATCTATCAACCGCACTTCACACTCCCGACCCGCTGCCGCCCGCCTCGGCTGCCGCCTCTTCCTTGCACCGCGGGCAGCCGCACGTAAAGCCATACCCAAACTGCAGCGCACTCCTTCGCTGCTGCAGGCCCATGCCGGTGTCCACATATGAGATGGTCAGCTGCTCGTGGGCGGAAATGTCCCGCGCGGCAACAAATGAGACGACCGCATTGTTCTCTGGAAACGTGACGTCCAGGTTTGGCTCACAGCTGCATGTGGTGGGTAAACGAGGGGCAAACGACTGGTCCTTGTTGAGGAGTTGCGACGCGGTTGCGACCCACCAGTTGCAAGCAACGCGGGTAGCACTGCCATGGGCACGGGGCCCAAGATTCTTTTTGTCAAGACCAATTTAATTGTTTCAAGGAAATCAAACCTATGCTGTTGATTATTCAATGCCTAACGTCTCATCCCCACCTGTGGTTCAGCATGGAGGCCAGCAGGTAGGCGGCGCTGCCGGTGTGGTGCGCCGCTGCGCCCGCATCTGCACCCGACAGTGAGGCGGCAGCGGCACGCAGCAGGGCGGAAGGGTCGCTGGCGTCCAGCGGAGGTACGGTGTCCACCCTGCAGCGGTGCGACAGTAGACCAGAAGCGCAGGCGAGTGTGCAGGGAAGGCACACCTGGGAGGGAGTGCAGCAGGCACGTGTGCAGACACAATGCAATCCTATGCCGCAGGTACAACCCAGTGCCCGCAAAAAGACCCACCACCAGCCGCGCCCTGGCAACACCGCTCGCCTAAAGGAGTTGAGGTGCAGGCGGGACAGGGCGTCGCTGAACCACTGCAGCGAAAACGTGCGCTCGAGCCAATCTGGGTCAATGCTGCCGCCGCTGCTGCCGCGGCCGCTTTCCAAGCCTGCACCACTGCTGCTGCCGCACAGCGGCCGCAGGCCCTGAAGCAGCAGCCTGTGTAGCTCCACCCAAGGAGGGGGGACCTCGGGCAGGTTGGCATAGCACAGGTGCTGCAGCTGGGTCAACGGGTCCCCTTGCATGGGGGCATCAGCTGCCGCGCTTGCCGCTGCTTCATGTGAAGCGGCTGGTGCTGCTGCTCCGCTGCTGCTGGCATCCATGATGCTGCTGCTGCTCCTGCCGGCTTGCTGCTGCTGCTGCTGCTGGATGCGCAGGCATGCCAGCCGCGCCAGCATCAAGGGAAACTTCTCGGCACCGCGGCGGCATGCCTCCTGAAGCGGCGCCAGATCGGCAGCAGCCGCTGATCGCGCCCACGACCGCTCTGCTGCCTCTGAGCAGCTGCTCGAGCAGATGGGAATGCTGGTTCTGCTGCTGCTGCTGCCGGTGTTGCTGCTGCTGCTGCCAGGACCGGCACTGTTGGTGGCCTGGCGACTAGCTGCCGCACCTGGGGGCAGCGGCTGGAGGCACTGGTGGCATGTGGACTGGAGCGCTTGGGGAGAGGGAGCCGCCAGCATCGGCGCCTCAGCCAGCATCACCTCCCCTTGCTCAATGTCCCTGGTGGCAAATAGGCCACGCCCCTGCCCCGGCACCTGTGGGCAGGAAGGCGGGGGGTGGGCATGGACAGCTGGCTTAGTTTAGGGCAGAGCTCTGTACCTCAGGAGCACATGCGAGGACCCCAAGTGTAAACAGTGCTGATGCACCGTCTACTCATCATGCAGGCCGCACTGGGTGCTGCATTGAGTGCTGCCAGGCTAGCTGCTGCTCCACAGCAGCGCTCGACGCCTGCAGCATGGCGTCCCCTATAAACATTCCGGCTGCCTTTTGTGGCTCACCACCAGCAGCTGGAGCAAGGGTGCCCGCTGCAGCTGCTCCTCCAGGCCGCCAGCCGCAACTGCCCATGTGGCCAATAGCCTGCGCACACAACAGGAAAGGACGGAGCTGCAATCGGCAGAGGCAAGCAGGCGGCGGCGGGCGGCGGCGGCGGCGCCAGTGGGGTGTCTCGCTGCTTGCTTGCGGCCAACTTACAAGCAGAGGACGATCATATGTATCACCTGGGGTTACCCGGCAAGCGGAAAAGCGGCTCTGCAAGCCGCTTGAGCGGCAACATCCTCAGTTCTGCGCCCGCTTCTGCCTGCCAGGATTCCGATGAAATGCGCTTGCAATTTGCACAACAATGCGCTGCACAGACCTCAATGAGAGCCTTGCATTCGTCCTGCTGCGACCACGCCATCGGCAGCAGCGCAAAATGTGCCTCTACCGGCTGACGAGCTACTGCAGTGCGATCTGCGCAGATCCAGCCGAACGCCAACCCGGCTGGGCCGCCCTGCGCACGACTTGGTCGCGGTTCGCAGCCTCTGCAGCTTCGTGACGCTCACTCGGCTGCCCACACGATGCGTCGACAGGCGCTGCAGCAGCTGCTGCGCACGGCAGCGGCGTTGGAGGCGTCAGCGGGCGCCGCCCGCTCCCTGTCGGTGGTGAGCGCAGGGTTTGTGGCCCGCCTGCACGCGCTGCGCCTCCCACCTTGCTGTGCAGCACTAAAGGGTTGTCCTTGTCGCCCTGCAGCTCGCCCAGCGCGCTGGCCCGGCCCTGCAGCCGGCGGCGGCGCCAGCGGCGGCAGCGGCGGCGGGCCTGCCGCGCCAGTCCGCGGCCCTGTCCGCCCACCACAGTGAGTGCAGAGGAGAAGAAACTATGCTGATGCTGCTGGTTAGGTTGCTTGGATAGTGTTGAAGTTGAGTTGTTCTCTGTATTGGCCAGCAGTGGGCTGGGCGCTGCCGCCTACAGCTAATTGCGCCGCTATCAACATCCGTCCTTGCCCTGCAGCCCAGCGGCGCGGCATGTTCATCCAGACGCAGCAGACGCCCAACCCCTCCAGCCTCATGTTCATCCCTGGCGAAAAGGTGGGTGCAGTACAAGCCTCCCGGCCCACTGCTGCACTATTTGCTGTCGATCAAAGGTGGCAACCGTGCTCGTGTGCCCATGCCACAGCTTGCGCACCTGTCATTCAGCTGCCCAACCTGCAATGCTTCCTGCCTGCAACCTCCCTGCCTGCCCCCCGCCAGGTGATGGAGCTGGGCAGCAAGAGCTTCACCAGCGCGCGGGAGGCGATGGCCAGCCCGCTGGCCAAGAAGCTGTTCCACATCGACGGCGTGACGCAGGTGGGCAGGCATGACTTGTGAGGGCATCACTGCTATAGCCAGCTGTTGCTGTCTTGGCAGCTGCTGCCACGCTGCTGGCCAAGAAGTTGTTTTGACGCGGGTGGGCCATAGCCGTGCGCAGTGAAGATGCTGCTGGATCCACAACGCCGCGGCTGTCATGGCGGCGTGCCGCCGTCTCTGCCGCCCGCTTTGTCACTCACACGGGCTGCATCTGCTCTACTCTTCCCATCATCCGCAGGTCTTCTTTGGCTCCGGCTTTGTGACGGTTCCTGCTGCAGCTTGCCACTCAATTCCCCACCAACCCTCGCTTCCTTCCAACAATGAACAGGTGTTCTTTGGCTCCGACTTTGTGACGGTGACCAAGAGCGAGGACTATGCGTGGTCGGTGCTCAAGCCAGACGTGTTTGCCGCCATCATGGACTTTTACGCCAGCGGTACGCGCCTTTTTCGATTTTGATAGGTTTTTGTTTGCATGCAGATTGTTGGCAGCGTGCCAACGCGTGTGCTGCTCCAAACAGCGGAGCTGAGAGTCGGCTGTGCTGCTACGGAAGCACAGCGTGCCTCTGCTGCACCTGCATTTCCCACCTCCCCTCCCCTGCTCAGTCCACCTGTTGCAATGCGCTGTCGCAATGCCCGCAGGCGAGCCGCTGTTCTACGAGAGCGAGGCGGTGCTGCACCTTGCATCAGCTTACCTTGCTTCACCCCTGCTTCACCTGCTTTGCCCGCCTCTTCCTACACCCGTCCGCAGGCGAGCCGCTGTTCTACGAGAGCGAGGCGGGCGGGCCGCACGCTGAGCACGTCATCACCGAGGATGACGATGAGGTGGGATTTCTCACTTTCTTTCATGGCAGCCATAAGCAACCCCGAGTGCTGCTGGGTATCAGCAGCTGTCACCGAAACCGACGGCGAGCTGGGTCTCCTGCCTTCGCATGTTTCACCACAAATCGTGCCACTAGTGCTGGCAAGAAGGCAGCAGCCCAGCGGGCCAAAAGTGTGATGTCTTTAGTGGCTTGCGCTACCCTCACACGCAGCCGCTGTGCCCCTCGTTTCCCGCAGGTGGTGGCCATGATCAAGGAGCTGCTGGAGACGCGCATCCGGCCAGCGGTGCAGGTGCGCCAGTAGTACCGTACTGGCACTTGTTGCTGACTCACTCTTGTGGCTTGGAAAGCAGCCAGCTGCCTAGTGCAAACAGTGAAGCTCGTGCAAGCTGTGCAGGTCGCAAGAGCAGGCGGAGCAGCTATGGCACGTGTGGTGCTCGTGTTGCACTGTTGCTGCGCACTGCCCTGCGGCTCTGCCTGCTCTTGAATGTATGCCTCCTAGAGTCACAGTCCACTTGCATGACCTGCGCAGGAGGACGGCGGCGACATTGTGTTCCGCACCTGGGACCCCGACACAGGGGTGGTCACGCTCAAAATGATGGGCGCATGCAGGTGTGTGGGTGCAGGCCGGCGCGGGTTGGCAACATGGCTGCTGCTGCACCTGGCGGATCGCCCTTTGCCCTTGCCCGCCCTGCTTGCCGCTTGTTTCGCCCCCGCCCTGCCCCACCTTTCTGTACCTTGCCCTCCCCTGAGCAGCGGCTGCCCCTCGTCCGCGGTCACGCTGAAGAGCGGCATTGAGAACATGCTGATGCACTACATCCCAGAGGTGGGCTTTCGAGCAAGTCAGTTTGGCAGGAGTGTGTGTTCATGTCACCAGTTGGGATCACATTGCTGGTGCAGCATGAGGCCACAGATGGCCTGCGGAAGCCTAGACTGCCATCGCGCACCTTGCCAGGTGGCCATCTGCAACCTTGACATGCTGGGTCACCCATTTCTGTGGGATACAAACCGCCGCCATGCCGCATGCGGCACTGCATCCACCCGCAGGTGCGGGCGGTGGAGGAGGCTCCTCCCGATGAGCACGAGAACGAGGGGCTCAAGGCCTTCCACAAGCTGGAGCAGCACCTGTCACCCTGATAGTGCGGCAACAGGATAGTGCGGCAACTAACATCAGAGGGGCCCTGCCCGGCAGGAGCCGCACACGCCCGTCAAACAAGCCAGCCGTTTTGCAGCTTGGATGGCTTGCCACTGTTGGGCAGCGTCCAGGCTTGGCAGCACGTGCCGTCTGCGCTTGCCCTGCACCTGGCGGCTAACATGGGTTGATGCCCTGTGGCCACCGCTTGTGAACCTGCACCACCAGCTTTCATTGCTCTGCTCTGCTCCCGGTCTGTACTTCCTTTTGCTCCACCTTGGTTCTTACATCGCATGCGCATGTGCTGCTGGTTGATGCCAATGCATGCATGATATCATACAAAGTGCCGCTGCCCAGCTGCAACAAAATGAAATCCTGGCAAAACAACACCGAATGTTGGATACAATAACAAGGGCAGAAATGTGTGGCGCAATGAAATGGATGTGGGGCAGGGCTGAACGATCGAACAGCTGTCAAGCGTGCGTTAATACTGTAACTTGGTCCATCCGAAAGCAAGTCGAGGGTCATCCATCAGTATGCCTGCTGCTCCGATGGTGCCAACCCCTTGGCCCATGCTTCACTGCGGCTTGACCAGGCGCCACTGCTGGTCTGCGGGCTTCAGCTTGTGAGTCTTGGGGATGTAGGCACCGCAGGGGCAGCCCTTCTTGCTCATCGCGCACACGGCATCAGTGTAGCAGGGCACGATCCACAGGTGCAGTGGTGGGGCGGAGCCCTCCTTAGCATGCTTGTCGAAGCGTGCCTTGGCGAACAACTTGCTGCAGCGCAGGTTGAGGATGCAGGGGGGGACCGGAGATCACCGCTTAGCTAGGTGCCCACAGGCATGCTTGAAATGCCCCAGCTAGCAGTGTGTTTCTAGCTAACGGTCGCACGGGTGAGTGATGCTCACACTGCGGTGCCCAGTGAGATGTGCCAGGGTGTGTGCCGTGTGCCGGTGTAGTGCGGCCCTTTGACGGAGCTGAATCCACGCTTGCACAGCTCCTGGGACCAGGAAAACGTGGTGGGCAGCGAGCAAGCGGGATAGGGCGGCCAACTCCCAAGAACGGCAGTCATCAGTTCATGCAAGTGCCGCGATGCGGTGTCCGCTGCCCAACACACACACCACAACGCCAACAATCTATGCCATTGGCAACCGCTCACGTCGGCCAGGGTGTCCAGTGTCTTGCTTGGGGGCAGCTCCGCAACGTATGCCTTGCCCTGTGAGACAGAGGCCCTAGGGAGAGCAGGAGGTTGGCAAACCAGCAACGGTGCAGTATTGTAGCTGGGAGACGGGTGCCCAGCAACAGGAGTGCGGAGCCCATGCCCAGGGCAGCCGCATAAGAGCAGTATGCAGCCCGATCCGAAATAGCAGGGGCGCTCACCTTGCCTTTGCCCCACGGCTTGCTGGACAGCCAGGTGCCATGCAGATTATACGTCTCCTTGCCCTGCGGGCAGTTCAAGAGGTTTTCTTCGGTAAAAGTGTCAGCTGGCAACGCCTCCTCCCCACCTGATTCTAGCAATTCTAGCAAAGCAGCGAGGAGGCAGCGCTGCCATGCAGCCACAGCCCAGCCCCTCACCCACCCCGTTGGCAATCTTCCAAGCCTGGCCCGCCAGCTTGACCATTTGGGTCACAGAAGGGCAGCTGTGCGGCTTGCCAGGCTTGTCGCACGAGGAGTAGCCTCCCTGGCATGGCAGATATCCTGCAAGGTTGTAAAGGTTAGAGGTTCAATGCGGAACCGTTGTGAAGGATTCAACCAAGTTGGTGGCACTCGGGAACTCTTACCTGTGATGGTGATGTGGTAGGATCCCCAAGCCACGGTCTGGCCCGCCGCATTTGGCTTGTCGGGCCCCTCAGACAGCAGCACCGCATACCCCAGCTGCTTGGCGGCACAGGCGCAAGGGGCGTCCAGGGCCAGCAGCAGCGCCAGCAGCACCGCCAGCGTGCGGTGCATTGAGATTGGGCAGCTTGGTAGCAACTAGAGGTGTGATGGCTTTGAAGGAGGCTGGCCTGCAAGTTACATGGCCTGTCAGCCTGCAATGGGGCGAGTTGGGCGGCTGCTGACGGTCGGCGGCAACCGATGCAAGCGGCGGCAGCGGCGGCCCCTGGCTGCAAGCAGTCAGCGTGTCGCCGGCTGCGAAAAGGGTGATTTCCAGCTATGCACAGCCTGCACACAGGTGCGAAGCGTGAAGCACCCCTTCCCCGCTGCGCCGTGAGGCCACCTGCTTGCACGCTCTCGCTGTGGTCAAGAATAGAACGTCTGCTTGTCTGTAGAACTTGAATGATGTGCATGAATGCCGAAGCGGCCCTCACGACACCACAAGAGCCAACCCTCTCCTGCCGCCCTCTTGCGTGCCGCTGCTGCGCTGCCGCTTGCATCCGCGGCCGTCCCTGTGCCGGTGTGCCTGAGCAAAATGTTTGGCTATCGCAGTGCTTGCAGCACTACATAAAAAGCATGCAAGGCCGACAATACAGTCATAATCAACTCGTCCGTTGGTCGCAGTGCAGAGGTGCGGCTGTTGGCCCTGCAGCAAGCATGCAACAGAGCAAGCTTGGTCATTCATCAGCTGGCCGCCAGACATGCAGCCCCCGTTCACTTTCCTTCTCAGCTGTCAGGCATGAGGGTGGCCAGGCTCTCATCGGCAGGGCTGCCGCTGACCAGGCGCACCACCGCCTGGCTGCTGGCGATCCGGCCGTCTGGCCCCACATCGATCACCGCCACCGCCCGCAGCTGGGCCGGCTGCCGCTCGCCCCGCCGCCCGCACAGCACATCATAGACGACGCCAACCGACGAGCGGGAAACCACCAGCTCCCGCACTTCAACCAGCAGCGTGCTCAGCGCGTCCTGTGGGAATGGGGCATCATTGGGGAGGAGGGTGGGCGCGGGCCGTGCGCATGGCTGCTTGGCCAGTACAGTACAGTCACTGCTGTGCAGTACCACAGCCCAGGAGCATCTGCCGAGAGCCCTCAAGTTCAAGTTGGAGCCCACACTCGCCTGCAGGGCCTCCCAGTGCGCCTTAAAGCCGTGGAAATCAAACTCCACGCCATTGATGCGGCCCCGGAAGCTGTGCGACCAGCGCTGCTCCACCGTATGCTGCACGCAGGCCAGGCGCTGCGGGCAGGGGCCGGGTGGCACAGAGACTGGCGGTGTTCAACGTCTGACCAGCCTCAGCAATGGCTGGATTGCGCTGCTTGCCTGTCCACCAACGCGGCCCACATGGGCAGCTCTTTGGCGCCCCAGGCATGGCGGCAAGCACGGGGCATTGCTCCTGCCGGCTGTCACGCAAGTGCAGCCGCCCTTTGCACTCGCCTGCAGCGCAGACAGCGCGGTACGCACGAGCTCTGCGGTGCGCCCCTCCTCAGCAGTGATCTCAATGTCATCCCCCGCTGGGCCACGCATCAGTTGCCAGCACTGCTCCGCCGCTACCACCTGTGCAGGAGGAAGGCAGGGCAGAGGAAGCATGGGAAGGGCAGGCACAAGAGAGGGACGCAGCCTGGCTGGATGAGAGTCATTCTGCCTCAGCCCATGCTGGGCAGCGCACAGCTTTTGGTGTTGCTGATCTGCCCTGAGTAAGCGAACAGCCTTCCGCTGGCCCAACAGCAGGCTGGCACAACGGTGCATGCCCAGCAGTCCTCGCAGGCAGCACCTGCTACCTTCACTCCTGCCTACCTTCCCGTCCTGCAGCCGCCATATATCGATTGCAACCATCTTGGGCTGCTGCGAGCCGTCCCTGCCGGTCACGTGGGCGCATCGTACCGCCGCCACCTGCGGCACACAGGCGGCTATGTGAAACGGTGTACGGCCCAAGCGGCAGCGGCAGCGTGGGTCAAGTGTGAAACAGTGTGAAAGCGGACACGTTGGCAGCAGCGGCCCTTCATGCCACTCAGCCTCAGGCCAAGCTTCGGCGCAGCCAGCGCGGTGCTGATACAGTCAGCTCTCACCGAGTCTCCCCGCCCGAAGAGGTCCAGCACCTCGAATTCCACCGACTGCAGCAGCTTCTGCATTTGCAGGCAGAGGAGACGCACACATGGAGCGCAGCATGAGCGCAGCATGCTGGTGCACAGTGCACATGGTCGGCATGGCTTGCTGCGTTTCACTGTAGAGAAGCTGTTTGGCAGGCGGCCCAGCTGCAGCAGGCATTCTGCACGCACGAAGCACAACGGCTGGGCAAGCAGCACCTTGCGGGCGTTCCACATGCGCCGGAACCCGTCCAAGTCATGGTCGATGCCGTTGCACCGCATGTGGAAATCGTCGCTGAGGTCGGGCGGCTGCATTTGGGAGAGGGTTCGGCATTGAGGGGCCATAGCACTCGCATGCCAGTGTCTGCAAGGCATTTCGCAATGCGCCCTGCAAGGCGCAACATGTGCTGCTCTTCGCTGCAAGCAGCAGGCAGGCAGCGCTTTGCCATCCCTTGTGCAACACCGCACTCTCAACACCGCACACTAGATGAGCCAAGCATCAGGCAGCAAGTAGACCTTTGTGAGCTTGCCTTGGCTTCCACTGATTTGGTGTCCATCAGCAGCCGCCGCACAACTTGCTCGTTGCTGCCGCTGCCGCTGTCTGTTCCGTCCATTGCAGCGAGTGTCAGATTTTCGATTGTTGCTACTTCGAAACGCGATTTCCTGCAGAATACAGCCTTGTATGCACACCAGGCAGAGGTCTGTAGAAACAAGCGGGGGTGGGTCTCCAGGCAGGGGCATGAGCGGCGGCGGCAGCGGCGGCGGCCAAGGCGCAGGGAGTGTCGGCTGGGGTCCTCCGCGCACATGTGTGCTCTACAGTGGGCCGCGATGCAGGTTTTGCAACGGTACGCGCGTCCCGGCTCACTTCTGGCAGAGACGACGCGCCCGCCCTCTGCAAACCCGGGTATGGCAAGCTTGTGTCCCCGCAAACGTTTGATCAGACCAAAAAGCACGCGTTTGCGGCGCCTGGCCGTCAGCTCTGCATAATGCACGGCATGCGCAGGCGGCACCCAGTACCGTCGGCAGACAGACTTGCGCAGCCAACTGAGCTACTTCCGACTGCAGCATACCGCATCACAAACGCAAAAGTAAGAGTTGGAGAGGGCCAGAATGACTCGGTGGAATTACCAATCGGCCACGCCGCCGCCGCTGCTCCTTGTTTGCCGATCGCTGAGCACCAAGCACGGCGGCCAACTAGCAGCCATCAACTTGCTCGAGGCTTCAGCTACCATTTCTGCCAATGTATACAGATGGGTCAAAATCCTGCATTGGAAGCTGTAACAGTTTCGTTTTGCAGGGCAAAAGGCAAGAGGCGCTCGCAAGTGTTAATCTACCAGCGGCAGCACGTGTGCCGCAGCCATCACCGCCCGGTTTTGCGAGGCGTCACCGCCGACTGCCGCGGCAGCCCAGCTCCGCTTTCCTCGTGTATTCATCCAGGGTGGGGTTCTCGCACTGCACACGGGAGGGTCAGTGGATTGCAAGCGCAGGGGGGTGACGCACTCAGCAGGACAAGAGGGCACATGCCAGCAGTTTGCCAAGTGCAGCTTTTCAAGGCCTCGGCATGCACACAGCCAGAGGCCAGCAGCTCACCAGGCGGCCCACATCGCTGCTGCTGAGCAGTGCGCCCTCAAAGTGCGCTGCGGCAGAGGCGAGCAGGGTGGCAGCACGAGGTTAGGAGCAATTGGTGGCGGCATCGATGCGCCCCCTGACGTGGGGCGCAGCAGCATGCGAAGTGCGCTCCTTCCATCCAGCCCACTCTGCTGCCCAATTCACCCATGCCACTCAGCTCACCGCCCTTGAGGTTCGCCCACTTCCCCTCGTACTGCCCGAAAGTGGCGTTGCTGAGGATGCTGTTCTCAAACTGGGCTCCCTGCGTTGCACGCAAGAGGGTGAGGGCAAGTGCGGAACAGGTTGGGGGAGGGCATGCATCCTCCGGTCAGGCAACAGAAAAAGTGGTCAAATGTGCGTGGTGCCAGCAGCTATGAAGTGCTGATGCACTGCTAGCTCCGCTCTGCCAAGAAAGGCCGGCACGGGCATGTTCGTGCACGCTGCATGCACATCACGGGGCTGGCTGCATCACCAGCTGCTGCACCGCCAGCTGCTGCACCGCCAGTCCCGTGCTGCATCACCAATAGCCGCATCGCCACCTGCACCAGTAGCTGCCCCTCACCTCCAGGTCGGCCCCATCAAAGGCGGTCGCAAAAGCGTTCACGTCCGTGAGGTCAGTGCCCCGCATCTCTGCGCCTTGAGCGCTGGCGCGAGCAAACTGGCTGCCCACCAGCTTGCTGCCCGAGAAGTTGCTGCCCTGCTCGAGGCAAGGAACGAGGACGGAGCGAGCACTGTAAGACTGCAGCGTGACAGCAGCAGGGCGGCAGCAGCAGGACCAGGCAACAGCTCCCGGCACTGGCAAAGGGGCGGTGCAAGCATTCGTAGTGTCATCAGGCAGCAGGCAGCGAAGCGGCACGGCCCACCACGCGCCTGCATGGACACGCCGCTCAGTACTTTACCGCTCAAGTCCTTGTTGCTGCAGCGGGGAGAAACAACACCGGTGAGGTGCACAGGCTTCAAGTGCCGACTGAATGGAATGCGAAGGGCAGCTGCAAAAAGCCAGCTGAGCACCAAGGCGGCAAGCTTGCATGGACCCCGCCCGCGTACCTGTAGTCGCAGCCACGGATGTCCACAATCGCCTCCACCATGTTGCCGCCGCTGGCCTCCAGGCTGAACGTGGCACGGGTGTCTGCAAACTTGTCCAGTGCCGAAATGTCACACCGCCCGGGCGTGTCCTCAACGGGCGGCAGCCGGGCCGCCTCCGCCGGGCTGCCGCTGCCCGCCAGCAGCAGACACGCCGCACCCAGGCCGGCAGCCCAGCCGCCAGCAGCACGCGCCCAGGAGCGCGGCTGGCAGTCCAACTCCGCCTGTGCTGGCTGCTGCGGCATGGCGGCGGCGGTGGCCAGGCGGCGCCGCCTCACCGACCGCTGCGGCTGGGGCGGCGCGCGCCCCGAGGCTGCCTTGAAGCATGTGGTGGTAGCCAGCTGAGCCATGGCGGCGATGGGTGGGGGCAGCACTGGGGCGAGAGGGTTTCGGTGGCGAGCGCTCGCGTGGGGGCTTGCTGCAGCCCTGATCGCAAACAGTACGCCTCCAACAACAGCTACCCAGCGTTTGATCGCCCGATGGCTGGTGCCCATCCATGCAGCCGTGCCGACATCATGCCGCTGTCCCAAACAGGCTTGATCACGAATAAACAATGCTGGGCTCGCTTGCAAGACACGACAGCCTTGCGGCGATCGTCAAACAGGTGGATATGGCACTTGCAACCGGGCCCACCGCCCCGCCTTCCCCATCCCCCTTGCACAACCTGATGTTGCAATTGTCTGTATCGCAAGCTCCGTTGCGGATATGCAGACTGTAAACCCGAAATGGAATGTGACTGCCCAGCCATTATAAGGGCAGCATTCCTGAGCATACACTTACAGCTCAAGCAGCTCAAACTAAGCAACTTCACAAATCCAGCTGCGCCCAGGCAGACAGCGGGTACGCCGCCAGGCCCAGCACCTGCTGCAGTGCCGCACGCGGCAGGGTGCCCAGCCGCCGCAGCGCTGCCGCTTCGCCTGCGCTTTGGTCACCTGCATCCAAAGCCATGCGGGAGCCACGCTTCGCCGCCAGCAGCAGCGTGTGTGCCGCAGCTTTGAAGGACGGCAGGTAGCGGCGGTGTGTTGCGCGGGACCAAACAGGTTCTCGTGCCGCCAGCCACAGCCACCTGCAATGACAGACAGGCAGGGCAGAAGTGTCGTGAGTTTCTGCGTTGCCCATGGCTGGAAAGCTACCAACCACCAGGCACACAGCAGGCGTGCACATTCGATTCCAGCCCAGCCAGCCGCGGCCACCAAGCAAGCGCAGCGCTCACCAGACCTGCCCCTCAGCATCAATGTCCAGGGGAGGTGTGGGCACAGGGCCATGCTCGTCCCACACTTCCTCAATGTCGGACTCCGAGTCGTCGCCGGCATAGGCGGCCACAAGAGCTGCCGCTCCCTCCAGTGGTGCGGGGCGGTACCCCGCCGCGCGCAGCGCCTCCACCATTGGCAGCAGGCGCGCGTCCCAGGGGTGCACCGCCTGGCAGGCGGGCAGGGGGTGGGCAGGTAGGTGCGAAGGCGCAGCAGGGAGTGGCGTTCCGAGAGGTCCACGCATACAGCCTGGCCATGGCCAGCCGCCCATGCTGTCACAGTGCAGCATGACCCCCATGCCGGCCACGCAGCGTCCCCATGTCAGCGCTCAGTGCTCAGAGCCGCCTCACCGGCGCAGTATCCAGCTCTTCGCCATCATCCTCAGCCGGCCGGCTGGTCCAGCAGCTGCGGGCCGGGTTCCACCAGTGCACTTGGTCCGCACCCTCCAACTCCGCCTGCCGCTCCTCCTTCTGCTCCTGCACACGCAGGTGGAGATGGAAGGCGTATGGCAGTGTCACAGTCACAGGCTGCACTTACCAAACAGGGATGCCGTAGCATGACGCGAGCATGCAGCAGAACTGCACTAAACAGCGGATGTGGCCAGAGCTAGCAACCTCCACACCCAGCGCCTGCTCGCCTGCTGGGCAAGGGTGACCAGTGCGGTGAGGAAGGGGCAGGGCTCCAGTGCGCCCAGCTGGCTTGGTGCGGGGCGGCCCGCCGCCAGCAGAGAATCAAGCACTGCCATGCTGCCGCTGCGCACTGCCGAGCACAGGCTGCCCGCCGTCACAGCTGCTCCCTCTCGCAGCAGAAAGGCCACCGTGGCAGCATGCCCGTGCCGTGCTGACACTTCCAGGAACGGCGGGAGCACGCCGGGCCCCCAGTAAGAGCCCAGCAGGCGTGCTGCGGCGCTGCGGTCGTGCCACTCGGTTGCTTCGCCCTGAATCCACATCTCCAGAATGCTGGTGGCGCCCGCCGCAGCTGCATCCATCAGCAAGTCAACCTGCAGGGGGTCCAAGGGTGGCTGTCAACAGGTCCTGCAGCAGGGCGGCTGTGAAGGGAGCCAGCGCAGCTGTGGAGCGCAGAGGCCCAGGACAGGCAGCTGATGCTCCAGGCTGGGGGCTGTCTGCTAGGCATGCTTGCGCAGCGGGCGCCTGCACAGCAACTGCCGACGTGCACAGCGCACACAGCACGTGCAGCACACGCAGCGCGCACAGCGCACGCACCTCATCCGTGTTGAGCCACATGCCCATCCCCTCCAGCTCCTCTGCAAAATATTCCAGGCTGGCGGCGTCATCCGCCAGCACAGCGCCCCGCAGCATGCAGCACAGGTCGGAGGGCGAGCCGCCCAGCTGGCCGCACGCGTCCAGGCCGCTCAGCTGCTGCAGTAGCAGGCAGCCTGCGGCGGGGCACCCCTGACGCAGGGGAGGGGAGCAAAAGAAGGTTGGGCCGGGGTGGGTGCCAGTGATCAACCTCACACGAGCAAATGACCCTGCCAAAGGGTTATATGTCCCCGGTGAGTGCAGCCATCGGCCTGACACAAGCAAGCGAAGCGGCCAGGGTTGAGCCTAGACCGGAGGGGACACTGACCTCTGCGCACATGCATGCTGCACAGCCCTGCGCGTCAGCCCCACCTTGCAGCACTTTTCCAGGCACTCGTCCAGGCGCAGGCGTGACACATCAGCGCCCGCCTCTACTAGCGCCCGCACAGCCGCCTCACTGCGCTCGGCAGGGAAGTCGCTGACATTGGGGGCCAGCAGCTCCAGAGGCGTGTAGTGCCTGCAGGGGTGGCCACGTCAGGGTGTGGCGGAGTTGTGAGGCAGCGGAGGGTCTGTGTGCAGGCGAGAGGTGTGGGCACCTGCCAAGATTGCAGCGCTGCTAGGAAGCAACTATGGCTGAACAGCCTGCGTGCCAAGACACACCTGGTGCCCACATCCACAGCCAACAGTGCACGGATGGTCTCAGGGTCGCCTCGTGCCGCCGCAATAGCCAGCGCCGAGGCGCCGTGGTGCGTGACAAAGCGTTGATGGCGGTCGGCGGGTGGCCCCAGCAGGCTCAGCGCATGGGCTGGTGCATTGCGTTCCAGAAATGCCTCGGCGCTGCGGATGGGCGCACCCGCCGCCACCAGCTGCGGCACCGCTTCTGCCCAGCCCGACAGCGCGGCGGCATGGAACACACCCAGTGGTTTCACAACCGCCAGCTGCTCTGCGCTGGCAAAGCCGCTGGATAGGATAGCCGACAAGTGAGGTGCATCCTTGTGCAGTAGCACGTGCAGCAGCCGGGCGTGAACAGCCTCGGCCTGCAGCGCAGCACACTGGTCGGGCGCAACCCACCTGCATGCTGCTTCGAATGCCGCTGGCAGCTCGGGCATGGGTCATGCTGCCAAGGACGCAATCAGCTCCGGGCCATCGCCTGTGCAGCCCCACTGGATGGGCAACTGCAGGGGAGCGAGGGCAGCAGCTTGAGCCAGCGGTGGCGGCGGCGGCTGTGGCGGCAAGCAGTGGCGGGCACGATCGGCAGCGCTGCCGAACGATCAGGCGATATTCTGCAAGTGATTAAGCACCGCACCTGAACCATCGCGGCCCCGCCGGCCCTGCCTCCACGACCGCTTGCGGCTCTGGACCCGGTCCTCATACCGCAAATGAGATTAACAATGGCAGGCTAGGGCAGGCTAGCAAGAATACAGCGGCCCAGCATTGCAGCCTGATTCCCAGACCGCCGCCAGGCACGACGGCAGCAGCGCCGACAACCGACACATTGTGCAACCGGGCAGTGGGCATCAGAATGCTGCACATTTCGATGTCTGAGATCAAGGCGCCTGTATTGTAGCAGCCAGCCGCCGAGGCGTGATTGTCCTGGCGCCCCGCAATCCACACCCTGTGGCGGTGGAACTGCCCCGCCGTTCAAATCTTGGACAAGTGCCACCAGCATACTGTTTCACCGGGAAGGCAGGCCTCAACTGTTGCCCATAGTTGCCATGCAATCGGTTCACGCCGCCTCCCACGTGGGCTGATACAGCACAACAGTTCGGGCACCAGTACACAGCAGCGGTGCGCCGCACTCGGTGCCGCAGGCCGTTGCTCCCACCGCCGCATCAATGCTGCCCCTGCTGATTGCCGCCCCTGTTTGCACGCAGTACAGGCTGATCCGCGGGGATCGCTCACAGGAGGCAGCCACGGCACCCCCACCCGCCACAAATGCGGGCTGGTAGATCGAATTGATCCTGCAAGGGTTGGCAACATGATGTGCAATACTGGGTGGAGCAGCAGCAAGAGGTGGAGGGCAGCCTGAAGTCAGGAGCAGTTCAGCACTGCAGCGCTTGGTGCTGCACGGGGGTGTGTCCTGCCACCTAAGCAGCCTGCGCATCAAGCAAACCACTTTTCCTTACCCACGCAGGGCACACACCACCAACCACATCTCTACTTCCCTGCACCCACCCCCGCACACACCTGGCTGCGGGGGAGTGGCCCACCAAGCGGTGCAGCGGCTGGCCTGGCTGGCGGATGTCGTGCAGCAGGATGGCTGGGTCGTGAGAAGCAGAAAGCAGCACGTGGGCGCTGCTGGGGCTCCAGCGCAGGCAGTTGATGGCAGTGGCATGGGCGCCCTCAATGGACAGGCTGGGTCCTGAGGGGAGGCAGATGGGGTGGAGAACAGGCGGCACATGTTGAGCAGTGCACAACCGGGCCGCCACGTTGTAGCACACGAGAGCGCCTCTACATGCATTTCCAGCAGGCCATCGAGCACCCAGGCCAAGCACACAGCAGCTCCAACTCCCCTCACTCCCAGTGCCACAACCCACAAGCAGGCGCACCTTCGCTGGGCGGCTGCCGAGCGTCCACCACACACAGCCGCCGATCGTTGCCGCACGACGCAAAGGTGTCGGCATCGCGCCAGCGGGCGCACTTGACCACACCCTCGTGCAGCTCGTCGTACCGCTGCACCGCCGCCAGGCTGGTGGTACCGCTGCTGCCTTCCAGGCTGCTGATGGCCACGGTGGCGTCCTTGGAAGCAGTCAGCACGCGCCCGCTGTGCTCTGCGAGCGAGAAAATGCCGCCTGGGAAGGGAGCAAGAAGGGGGGGGGGAGGGCTGAGCTTGCCTTCACTCTGAAGTGAGGGCAGGCACATCTGTACTAGGCCGCTGTGGGCTGGCGCGGTACGTTGCCAAGCAGCTGGCAATCTGTGTGCCCACCTGCATGCAAGTCCGCGCTTCTGGCCAGGCACTGAGGCACGACGCTGCCGCTTCGTCCGCTGCCTCCAGTTTCCGCCGCCCTGCCGAGGTCCCATAGGCACAGTGCCCCATCATTGCCGGCGCTGAGCAGCAGCAAGCTGCTTGCAGTCGTGCCGCTGCTGCCGCTGCTTGGATCCAAGCCGCCGCTGCCGCGCACAAACTGCACGTCGGCAACCCTGCACAGTGCCATGCACAGGCGAGCACATGTCACCATTCTTGCTGGGGTTCCCAAGCTGCTGAAATGACATCTGAAAGCCCAACCTCTTGGCCGCCACATTTTGCACATGCAGCAAACCATGGAGACTGTTGCGATCAAAGAAAATCTTACTCCCAAAAAGCTCAACAACTGCAGTAGACCCACCAGCCCTTGTGCAGCTTGTGGCTGAGCAGGGGTGGCACGCTGTCATCCGCTGACAGGTGACCCGCCTCGAGCTGCCGGCTGCCCCAGACCGCCACCACGCCATCCTTGCCGCCGGCCTGTAGTGCAGATTTTGAGCAGGCTAGTGAGCAAAAATCGGCAATGCTGGGCATATCGGCATCAAGCGCTAGGCAAAAATATATAAACCGAATAAAGTGGAAGCACAGCACAGCACAGCACAGCACAGCACAGCATGGCACAGCACGGCACTGCCAGCTCACCACCACCAGCCCTGGTCGGCTGTCCACGCTGTATGCCCGTGCCAGCGCTGGGTCGTGCAGGCAGCCCGGCAGGCGGCGGAACCCCGCCACCCGAGCGCGAGCTGGTATGGCGCCAGTGCTGCCGCCAGCGCCGCTGCTGCTGTTGCCGGTTGCTTGTCCTGCTTCACCTGCTGCCAGGACTTCGCAGACGTAGCGCCGCACTGAGCTGTCATCGTACTGCAGCTCAGGCTCGGGATCTGGGTCAGGGGCCGCCGCCGCTGCCGCTCCTGCTGCAGTGGCGCCCCCCTGGCGGCAGGAGATGGCAGGGTTGTTCATGCTGCAGCACATGTCATGCTGCAGCCCGTTGCATGGTGCAGCCAGAAAGCTGCCAGCCTGCACTGTTGTTTGGCCTACTGTAACCCCTCCCTGTGGCGCCTGTCAACTCACCTCGCCGGCCCCAGCAGCCGCAGCACCCCGAGTGCGGGTAGAGCGCCGCACCGGCGCTCCACTGGCACCCTCTGCTGCCACAGCTGCAGGGCGCTTACGCGGTGGGCGTCCGGGAGGTGCAGCGGGCGCTTGCTTGGGCTCTACAGACGGCCCGGCGAGTCCCAGGCTGAGCATTACCTGCAGCACAGCACAGCACAGCACAGCGGCAGCGTGAAGACAGAGACCAGGAGCAGGCAACAACCTGCAGCTGCATGCTAGGCAGGCGCTGAGCAAGGGAGCGCGCACACCTCGTGGTGGACCCACTGCCCCACCAGCCAGGCATCCATCCAACACATTTGCATGCACAAGACGAAATGCAGCCGGCCCAACGTGCCTCCTGGTTGCGGCGAATGCGAGCCAACCGCTCCAGCTCATACTCGGTCAGGCCGCTGCTGCTACTGAAATTGCTGCTGCCTTTCCGCACGTCAGCTGCTGCAGCAGGCGGCCCGTCCAGCTCTGCTATTGCTGCTACCTCTGGTGCTGCTGCGTCTGCCGCTTGCTTTGCCCCATCCGCACCAATGCATGCGTCTGCTGATGTTGTTGCTCTGCCAGACTCGTCAGTGCCAGTGCAGGCTGCTCCAATTTTGCTGTCGGCAGCTGGCACCGCCTGCCGCCTGGCGCCGCCGCCTGCCAGTTGGCGGGAGGCGGCTTGCTGCGGGCTTGCTGGCGAGTCTTCTGGCTTGCCCGACTCGGCAGAACGCTGCAGGGGCGCCACAAAGAAGGCTCGGATGTCCTTCTGCACGCCGGGCTTGCCCTGCCCCATGGCTGGGCTTTGGACACGCTGTGAAAGATCTATCGATGCTCCAGCAGCTGCTCCGAGGACTGGAGGGTGCAGCCATCAAGCCATGTAGTGACATGCAGCGCGCCCATGCCGGCTTTCGCCAAGCGTGTCTGAAACCGCTTGCACAGCACTCCATTTGCGCCTGCAGTGTTTCGTCAAGTGATCAGTGAGCCTGGCTGGCACAACGCATCCCTCTCGGGCAAACACCGGATGGAAGAGCACCGCCCAAGCAGCGGCAATGCCACCGATGAGAGTTTCGAGCACGTAGAACTGCACAGTCCAAGCAAGCAGGCGGCGGCGAGCAGCCCGGCTGCCGCCACTGAGCAGCCTCCTCCACCCCCCTCACAGGCCCCAGCAGCACCTGCTGGTGAGGGGAGATCGGCTGAGGCAGCAGAGGCGGCGCCACCAGCGCCAGCGGCAGCTGCAGCAGCGGCAGAGGAGGTGCCCAGCTCGCCGCCGGCGACCAAGGCGTTGCAGTCAATGCTGGGCTTCTTCAGCAGCATCGCCGGCTCACCGCCGCCGCCAGCCAAGGAGCAAACAGAGCCACCTGCAGCAGCTGGCGGCGCGCCGCAGCAGCCGGCCGAGGCTGCGAAGAGCGAGCGGGCAGCAGACGCAGCGGCGGCGGGGTCGGCAGAGGACCAACCCTACGACCCGGTTGCTGCATTTGAGAGCGAGGCGCTTGAAGCGGCAGAGCGGCTACAGCACGGCGTGGAAGAGGTGCGCTTCAATGGTGTTCACTATGGAAGGGGGGCGTGTAGCTTGCCGTGTCTGCAGTCAGGTTGATCACTCCACAGGCCCCTCCCAACCGACCACAACCGACTCCGCTCTGCCTTATCATTAACGCGTGTCCCCAAGTGCTTGGTTCTCTCGACCAACTGCAGGTGGGCCAGAAGCTGCTGCACGGCGCGGCGGAGGCCAAGGAGTCGATCACCAGCTTTGCCCAGGGCCTGACCAGCTGGTGCGCTGCCATGCATGCAGCTGCAGGGCCGCACCATCGCGCGTAGAGCAATGCCGTGTGCCCAAGCAGCATGCCCGCCAGACTGGAATGGCGGCTGGCCCCATGATTGCTCCCCGCTCCTGCCGCAGGTGGTCCCAGTTGGACGCTGCGGCACAGGGCAGCGCCCCTCAGTCGCGCAGCGCCAGCAGCAGGTGTGGCTGTGACTGTGTGCTGGGCCGCCCACTCTGCTGCCTGGCACCAGCATGTGCATTTCTGAAAAAGGCTTCTGACAGTGCGTTGGACCCCCACCAATCCCGAAGTCCACTCACCATGCCACTCCTCGACCACTTGTGCCATGCAGGCAGCTGGCAGCCGATGTGGCAGCAGCAGCGGAGCAGCTGGGGCTTGAGGGAGGCGAGACTGTGCTGGAGTCGTTTGCCTGCCATTTGCTGCAGAGCTATACAAGCACGAGCAATTTCTTCACTCCCGTTCGTCAGGCAAGCAGTACTGGCTGTGTGTGTGATGCTGCCTGCCTGGGCTGCAGTGCGCATCGGTAATCTGTTGCAGTTACTACTGGCTGTGCCCTTGTACTGCTAGATTGAAAGTACGAAACAGCTCTGGCCTCCCAGTCCATGCTTGCATGCACGACTGGTTCTGCCTGCCGCTAACACGCGACCACGCCAAACACTGTGGCAGTTTTACAGAGTCCAGCTTCAAGTCCAAGTCCATCCCTACCGCCCGCCCCAGCAAAGATTTCAGCTCTCAACCTGCCCACCCCTACCGCCCCCGCCACCCCAGATACCTTTCCCCGGCAGCCTGCACATCACCAGCGCCCGCCTGTGCTTTGTGTTTGAGGACAAGAGTATCGCGCCCATCAAGCTGCCAGCCAAGGCCATCAAGCCGGGCGGTGTGACCAAGCAGCCAGCCGACACGGAGAAAGGTGGGCCCCCGCAGCAAAACCAAGGCGGGAGAGCTCGGGAGGCAAGGGCACCACCAGCACCAGCACCTGAAAGTGCTCGCCTTGAGGGCCTTCGGGTGTTGCCCGACGATATTCATGCGCATGCCTCGCAAGCAGCATGCAGCCCTGACATGCACATGGTGTAGCTGTCCACCTCCCCACTTGCAGGCCTGCCGGCGCGGCTGGGGGTGGCGCTGGAGGCTGGGAGTTGGTCTGTTAAGAAGCCGACAGGTTTCAAACCGTGCTTCTGATTTCACGCCTGTGTGCAGGCCTGCCAGCACGGCTTGAGGTGGCGCTGGAGGCCCAAGGCCAGAAGCTGGTGCTGGCTGACTTTGCTCTTGCTGAGCTGGAGCTGGACAGCGCGCTGGCGCTGCTGGAGCACCTGGCGGAGCTGTCGGACGGCTAACAGAGGTCGCATGATTGGACCAGCAGGCCCCACCTGCTCCAGTACGGGCTGGAGCACCTGGCTGAGCTGTCCGAAGGCTGAGCAGCGATGTGCACAACGACGCTCCGAGGGCCCCACTCCAGTGCAGGCTCGCTAGCGCAGGTCTGGCTTGGATGAGCGCGCCCGCTGCGTGATGCGCCCTTTGCCCTAGCTGTCCTGCCAGAGCGTTCTGCCGTGTATATTATGCTATTCTTGCTTTAGATTGAGAGCCTGTAGACCCGACAGAACGGCAGCACTGTTCGAAGCCTGCGCAGCGGCGGCACAGCGCACTGAGGACCGCAGCTGCTGCAGGCCCCTGACCGCCTCTGACTGGGGTTGATCTTCTTGCCTGCGATATTTTGGATTCGTGGAGCTTTGCGGCCGCACTCCTGGCCCTCAGCGCTGCAAACCCTTGCCGCTCTGGGGCCGGCGCACGTCTCAGCGAGCTCCATACACCTTTGCGGAGCCAGAGTGGTTGCCTCAAATCAGGCGCCGAGACAGCAGCGCGCCCCACTGCTATCGCCTGTTCTGCTGCCGCTGCCTGCTCGCCAGCGGTGCGCCCTCCCCACAGCTGCTGCTCGACGACGACAGCCAGGCCGCTCGGCCCGACAGAGCAGCGCAATGCAGGACCTCAAGGACAAGGCAGCTGAGCTTCAGGACAAGCTGTCTGACTTGCACGCTGAGTTCTCCCAGTCGGCGGCCAAGCAGGTGGGGTGCTTGTACGCCCAGCGCCCAGGGAGCGCACTTGAGGATGGCATCACTTTCCCGCGCCGCAACCTATCTCGCCTCAATTTTCTACTTCTGCACGCGATCGTTATAGCTATAATTCCGCCACTGCTCTGTCTGCAGGCCGACCCGCCCGCGGCGGCTCAGTGGCAGCAGCAGTGGGAGGAGCAGGTGAACCAATGCCAATCCAACTGGATTACTTGTCGAACCCTAGCATGTTCATGCTGGCAAATTACATTCATGCAGCACCTTTAAGTGAGCTGCCCGTGGCCCTCTGCCTACGCCTCTAGGCAGGTGCGCCACGTCAACGAGGCCCAGCACGAGCTGCGCAGCGCGGGCGTGGGGCTGAGGACCCATGACACACTCGCCTCGGCTGAGGCGGCTGCCGGCAAGCTCGAGCAAGACTTGCAGCTGATGAAGCAGGGTAGCAAGTGAACGGCGACGGCTGGTAGCGATGCAGCAGCGTGCAGTTGCTCCAGCGGAACGGCCGGGGATCTCTTCGCGCCGCCTGCGATCTTGCCACAACTGATGCGCCAGCCTGTGATGGACTGCTGCGTGCCACCTGTACAGCATTTGTAGCCTTTGACCATTTCGTTTTTGACCCTCCACAGCCGTCTCTCAGCCACTCTGGCGCATTTCTATGCACAGCGACGCCGCCTGCTTTACAACTGTTGGTTTGTGCAAGCAAGCCATCAAAAGCCAGGTGTGTAGGAACAGGCTGAGCCAGCTGCCAAACCGCCAACTGGGCTCCACTGCTGCTGCTCCACTGCAAGTGGCCAAGTCTACTTGAGCAGGTCGGCAAAAGGGTCTGGGCCGGACGAGGCGGCAGCACCCTGCCCCGCCGCCGCCGCCGCCGCCCCGCCCATCCCCCCAAAGCCGCCGAAATCATCAGGCAGCATGGGCTGCCCCGCCGGTGGCGCTGCCGCAAACCCGGTGCCGCCAGCAAAGTCGCCAAAGCTGCCCGAGTACTGTGCGCCCGCCAGAGCGGCGCCCCAGCCGCCTCCATTGCCAGCCACAGGCGCCCCAGCTGCCCCGCCATGCACAAGGCCCATGGGCTGCTGCGCCCGCCCTCCGATGCCAGTGAGGTCTGAGAACATGTCTTCAGGCAGCGCGCTGGGCACGCCTGCTGCCATGGCAGCCGCCGCTGGCTTGGGCGCGGCAGCCGTGGGCGCCGCGGGTGCCGCCGGCACTGACAGGGCTGCAAAGGGGTCGACCGGCGCTGCAGCCGGCCGCGGCGGCTGCGCTGCGGCGGGTGCAGGGGTGGGGCTGCTCAGCCCGCCCAGCAGATCCAGCGGCGCTGCGGCAGGGGCTGCGGGGGCTGGCGCGCCAAATGCATCCCAGGACGGCTGCTGCTGCTGCTGGGCGGGGGCCGTGGGGGCTGCGAACGGGTCGAAGCTGGGGGCAGCGGCTGGCGCTGGCGCAGGCGCGGGCGGAGCGGCCGGCTCGTCCAGCCCTCCCAGCAAGTCAATGTCTGCTGCCGCGGCGGGGGCTGCAGCCGCAGCGGGCTGGGCTGCGGCTGGCCGCGGGGCCGCTGGCGCCGGCATCTTGAGACCCAGAGAGGCAGCGATCTTAGGGTTCACTCGAACGTCCGTCAGCTTCTTCTTGCCGTGGTCAGCCGCAGCTGCTGGATCGGGGGCAGGCGGAGACCAAAGGACGCTTGATGAGCGAGCAGCAGCTGAGGGGCAATGGATGGCAAGTGCGGCTGCACCGAGGTTTCCCACAACCGGCCAGACCACCCAATCACCAAGTGCAGCATACAGTTGCTTCTTGTATGGGCGCTGCACTTCAATTGAACACAAGCCATCCTGCCCGCCCAGGCTGGTGTGCTGGTGTGCAACACAACTCACCCTCCTTGTCCTCGCTGGCCACGGTGCCAGACAGCTTCAACTTCTCAATGCGCGCCCGCGTGGCGGCCACAGGGTCTAAGGCGCATCAATGGGGAGAGCAGGTACACACAACGGTGAGCGTTTCGCGGCGAGTGCGGCCGGTGCAGCAGGATGCAGGGTGCTGGCAGGCAAGCCCAGAGCGCCGCGCTGCGGACCACAGCCCCACGCCAACCACCAACAGCAACGCCAAACACCAACAGCGGTCCCCCCCTTCCTGCCTGCCCATCCGGCTCACCATCCCCACTGCCGCCCGCGCCGCCGCCGCCGCTGCCGCTAGCCGGCGCCTCTGCCACGGTGGAGCTGCTGCCTGTGCGCTTGGAGATGTAGTGCGAGTCGTGCTCCGTCTCGTCGTACGAGTCGGTCCTGTTGAGACATCAGGGCAGCGCATGAAACGTGGTGATGAAAAGATGATGCTCTGCTGCACCATGGAAACTCAACCTCGCTTGCACATCATAAGGCATGCCCCTAACACCACAGCAGCATCCATGGTGCCCAGCATAAGCCCAGTGGTGATTTGCAAAACCAGCCCTTGCCCCTGCCGCTCCCACCCCTGCTCCCCCCTCTGCCCCCACCCGCCCTCACCTGCGGCTCAGGCCGCCGCCGCCACCGCTGAAGCTGCTGCCCCCCAGCTGCAGGCTGCCTGCTGTGTGAGACACGCGCCCAAACGAGCCGCTGCCGGCGCCCGCAAACGAGCTGGCGCGCATTTGGTCCGCCGACACGCCGCGGTACTTGGCGCGGTTGGCTTTGGCCTGTGAGATGGGCGGGCAGGCGCTGGGGGTGTTGTCGGGTGTTCCCAACACAACAGCAAGGGTGTTGCTGCGGCATGTGCCCCAGCGCCGCCTGCACAGCTGGCTGGCAAAGCGCTGCACAGCTGGGAGTGCACTTAAGCCAGTGCTGCAGGCAGGCTTTGGCCACTGCAACTAGCTGTGGATGGCTAGTGAACACAACTCCCTTTGGCCACTGCAACTAACTGTGACAAATTTCAGAGCAGTAGCAATGCTGCACCTTGTCCCGCTCCTCCCGCAGGCGCTGCGGGTCGTTGACCAGCTGCAGGATCTCCTTGGCGCGGTGCCGCACGTTCACGCCTGGCCGTGTGACAGGGAGGGGAGGCGGACAAGGGGGCAGGGTGAACGATTTGGACACTGTCAGGTGCAGACTGAGGCGTTTGCGCCTCGAGACACAGGGGCACACCAGGCCAGCATCCAACTTGTCATCGCAACCGCCCCAGGCACATGCAACCTCAGCGTCGCAACTGCCCCAGCCGCATGCAACCCCAGCATCACAACTGCCCCAGCCACATGCAACCTCAGCATCACAACTGCCCTAGTAATGTGCACATGCGATCACTGCACAAACGCAGTCGCCCCCATCAGCTGACCGTGGTCCTTCAGGTTTGGGTCCTTGTACTCAAAGTACTGCAGGCGCTCCAGCACAGAGGCGCTGGACTGCAGGGCGGGGAGGAGTGTGCGCAGGGTGCAGGTCAGCTCACACGCAGCTCACAGGTCAGCAGCAGCACAGGCACAGGTCAGCTGGGCTGCGTGGCAGAGCCTGCTGGTGAGTGCCGAGTGCGTATGCACATTTGACTCCCATGCAAGCACAGGCGGCCTTTCATGCAGGCTCCACCAGCCCACCCACACACCAGGCAGGCCAATACAAGCCAGCCCAGCCTACTGGCCCCCCACCTGCACGTCCCCCACAATCTTGCCGGGCCCGTGCTTAAGCAGGTGCTCCAACAGCAGCAGCGCCTTGTAGCACATGCGCCAGTTCTCGTCCTGTGCACCCAGAGGCAAGAAGCGGCGCAACCAGCTGGGCATGGCGGTCATGAAGAGCATCAGGACTGCCGGCCAGATGCCACCCCTGCCCAGACTTGATGCTGCATGGTGGCCAGTGTAAACCTGCTGCCTTGCACATGCCCACATTGCGCGCAACGGCCCAAGTCAAGCCATGCCACATGCCCAGCAAGACTCACCCGCTCCTGCAGGCGGCGCGCCAGCACCCCCATGATCTGGCGGTAGTTTTCGGGGTCATAGGCCGCGTCCGCAATCTCTGCAGCCAGCACAGCAAGCAAGCAAGCAAGCCAGGAGCGGTGAAAGTGAGCGCCGGCATGAAGCAGAGCAGCCTGCAGATGAGTGCACGCCACGCAAGCGGGATACCAGCAGCCTCTAACAGACACTCGCGCCGGTCAACCCAGCAGCCTGCAGCTTGGCGGCGCACATGTTCGCCCCCTGCATGCTGCCTGCATCCCCACATCATGGCCCGCTGACCCTCACACCCTTTCATGACCCACCACCGCTCACCGTTCATGGCTCCGCCGTGGGGACCCCATGTCTCCGCTGACGTGGCATCCTCCACCTTCAGCTCCAAGTCGGTCAGGTTGAGCGTGTACTTCTTGACCTGTTGGGGTGCAGCGTGGCGGCAGCAGGCAGACGTTTGAGCACCATGCAGCTGCCTCAACTCGGCGGTAAGTTGAGCCAGCAGCAGCATGCAGAGACGAGCAGGTGTGCAACGTGCCGCAGCTCCCACAAGCATGTCATGCAGCAACACTTCGACAGCCTGGCAACCAGGCAGGCGCCCCAGGCAAGCAGCAGTCACACATGGACTGCAGCTGCTGGATAGCATGCCGCACAACCAGCCCAGGCTCTGCCCACCTTTTGGGTGGCGGTCTTCACCATGCCACGCCAGTCCACCTCGCGCAGCTTGTCCATCCTGCCGCCTCAACTAGTTCTGCCCAAGAAGAAGAGCCGCTCCAACTGCGAGGGCTGCTCCGGCTGCAAGCCCGACTGCACCTCTCAACCGGCCGGCAGAAGCGCAAGGCTGTTGGTCCAATGCGTCGCTGGCGCAGTCCTCAGCACCCGCGCCTCTCTGCGACCAGCCAGGTACAGCACGGTCAGAGGATGCAGCTGGGCAGCAGCAAAAGAGCACCAGCCGGCGTGTGCGGCGCAGCAGGCGGGGAAGGTGCTGGCGGCCAGTGGCGGGCGCTGGTCACAGCGCATGGCTGATCCACCAGCGCAGTGCAATGCCACATAAACGCTCCACGGGGTCAGGTGGATGGCTGCTGGGCCTCGCCTGGCTGGTCGGGGGGCGGCAGTAACGGTGCCCTTCGGCGATCCTGCAGCTGCTTCCTGGCTCACCACGCAGTGCACTGCACGCGCGATCTGGGGTGGGGCGCTGCAGCCCACAGCCCATGCGGGCATTGGCGAGTCGCGTTGGCAGGTCAAGAACGGATCGCTGTGGTGTCGCGCTGCATTGCTGCGCGATCAGGCCAGCCTCTGATCGCGATCCCGTGCCCTAGGTGGCCCGTCGCGTCAGCAGCAGCAAGTGAAGCCCTATGCGCCTCCTGCAGCGCTCGCTGGCGGCTCGGGCGCTGGGGTTGGGATCCCGAGGGCTGACGAGCGATGCGGGGGTGAGTTGCGCCATCTCTCTGCAGCGCTGCCGCTGCCGCCGCCAGCAGCGCCGCTAGTGCCCTCGAGCTAACCGCCTGCTGGTCGCCTCACCGCTGCTCTGCCTGCAGGCGTCGGTCAAGCTGCTGATCGACGGCCAGTTTGTAGAGTCCAAAACCAAGGACTGGATCGATGTCCGCAACCCCGCCACCCAGGCACGGCGTGCGCCTGCCTATGCCACCCGCTTGCGGTAGTGCCCCGCTGCTGTGCCCGTCGGCAGTGCCCGCCTGTCCAATTACTGCACCTGCCAAGGCTGTTCACAGCCTGTCAACCTATGCATGATACTTCCGCCTGCAGGAGGTGGTGTCGCGCCTGCCGCTCTGCACTGCCGAGGAGTTCAACGCGGCGGTGGCCTCTGCCAAGGACGCCTTCCCCAAGTGGCGCTCGGTGCCGGTGCCGCAGCGCGCCCGCGTCATGTTCAAGCTGCAGGCCAGTCGGGTTGGCTTTGGGGAAATTTCCTGGATTTGGAAGAGGGAGAGGGGCAGTTGCGTGAACCGGTTTGTTTGCGTTTGTGCTGCCGGGCTGGCTGCAAGCCTGCACACCGCATGGTTGCCTGGCCTGCTGAGCGGCCACGGCAACTCTCATCACCAGCGGTTGCCTCTCGTACCACGCCGCAGGAGCTGATCCAGCGGCACACGGACGAGCTGGCGCGCAGCATCACTCAGGAGCAGGGCAAGACGCTGGCGGACGCGCGGGGGGACGTCTTCCGCGGCCTGGGTGCGCGTGCTTGGGTTATTAACTAGTCGCATGCTGCGCTGCTGGCCGGTTCAATACGCACATGCTTGAGCTGAGGCAGGTCAGGGGTGTTCTGATTGTCAAGGCACCGGCATCAGGTTGTAATGCATTGGTTCCAGGCGCTAGGCTGCTGCACAGGTGCCATGCGCAGCATGCACGCAACTCCCTCCACCCCATCCTGCCTACTCGAGCCGCCCTGCTTTTTTTCACACATCCCCTCAACATGCAGAGGTGGTTGAGTACGCCGCCGGCATGCAGGCAACTCGACCCATCCCTTCCCTGCTTGCTTCTTCAAGTCGCCCTGCTTCCACACGTCTCCTCCACGTCTCCTCAACACACGCAGAGGTGGTTGAGTACGCCAGCGGCATCGGCCGCGACCTGATGGGCGAGTATGTGGAGCACGTGTCCACCGGCATTGACACGTACTCGATTCGGCAGCCGCTGGGCGTCACCGCCGGCATTTGCCCCTTCAACTTCCCCGGTGAGGGGGCGAGTGGATGTGGCTTGCAAAGCAGCAGGGCAGAGCAGTGAACCACAGGGCGGCTGCATGGAATGAAGCTTTGATCATGGCAGCTGTGGGGCAGGCCTCTACTTGCCTGCTGGCTTGCATGGTTGCCCTTGGTCGCCCCCAACCTCAAGTCACGCGCACACACCCCCTGCACCCCTCCAACCAGCGCCAGCATCGCCTCGCAGTTCATCAGTCCACTCCCCCCTCTTTGCAGCCATGATCCCGCTCTGGCTGTTCCCACTGGCCACCGCCGCCGGCAACAGCATGGTGCTGAAGCCCTCGGAGCGGGACCCGGGGGCAGCCATGATCCTGGCTGAGCTGGCGCTGGAGGCAGGCAAGGCTTCTGTGTGCGTGCTGTTCTGGTTTATTAACAGGCAGTCCTTGTTGAGCAGCCATGATCCCGGTCAAGCTGGCACTGGAGGCAGGCAAGGCTTGCTTCGTCTGTTTTTTTGTTGCAGCGCAGTCCTGGTTGCTGCGCTTGTACTCTGGCCAAACACGGGCGTTGAGCGGGCATGATCCTGGCTGAGCTGGCGCTGGAGGCAGGCCAGCCTGCTGTGTGCTTGCTGCTCTGGTTTCTGAAGGGCAGTCCTTGTTGAGCAGCCATGATCCCGGCCAAGCTGGCACTGGAGGCAGGCAGGCACCAACAGCATGCGGAACATGTGCCACGGCTTACACTTGCGCTCCTCTTCATGTTTTGCTCCCAGGCCTGCCCAAGGGCGTGCTGAACATTGTGCACGGCACGCACGACACCGTGAACCGCGTCTTGGATCACCCAGACATCGCATCCATTTCGTTCGTGGGCTCAGGTGCGGGGACCGAGACGGGTGTGGAACTGTTCCCTTAGCATGCACGTGGGCCAGCAGGCGTCATCCATGCTGCTGCAGATGTGCAGGAGCCGTCATCCGCTTGTCTGCAGCTCTGATGCCTCCAAACCATCCAAAGCAAAACGACATGCTGTGGTGTGGTTTGCTTCCCTCTCTTGGCAGATGCGGCGGGGCGGTATATTTACGAGCGGGGCTGCGCCAACGGCAAGCGTGTGCAGGTATGCAGCACAGATGCAGCAATCAGTATTGTTCAGTATTGTCCAGCGCCACAGCGCAACAGCTCCCCTGCTTGCGTCAGGAGTGCTTTGGTACGCGCACTGTGTTTCACCCGCCCTCAACGGTACTGAGCTGCCCCTGCTGCCACGCTTGCGCCCCATGCAGGCCAACATGGGAGCCAAGAACCATGCGGTGGTGATGCCGGATGCAAATGTCGAGGCGACCACGTCGGCGCTGGTGGGCAGGAATAGCAGGCCGGACCGTGAAGCGTGCCCTTCGCACCGCACAGTCGTTGCCAGCAAGGTGTCCCTGCTGGCATGCCCTGCGACGCACTAGCTTTGCTCATCCATGCCACTAATATGCTTCTCCCACTCGCTGCAGGTTGGCGCGGCGTTTGGTGCGGCGGGGCAGCGGTGCATGGCCATCTCGGCTGCGGTGTTTGTGGGCGGCATGGGGCCATACCGGGACGCGCTGATTGAGAAGGCTAAGAGCCTCAAGGTGAGGGGGTGCAAATATGCATGAGAGGCAAGGCAAGGTGGGCCAGCAAGTTTGCATCCGTCCGCTCAAGTCGCAGCGCTCTGGGACATGTTGCTGTCCGTGCCGCACTAGTACATCAGCAGGGAGCACTCACTAGCCCGCTCACTGGCTCGCTCACTCATCACTGGCCCAGGTGTCGGCTGGCTGGGAGGCGGGCGCGGATGTGGGCCCCGTCATCTCGCCGCAGGCCAAGCAGCGCATCGAGCGGCTCATCGAGAGCGGCGTCAAGCAGGTGGGGGCGGAGGTGCTGCTGTTGGGCCCGCTGGGCTTGATTGGCCAGCACGAGGGCTGTTGGCATGTGCCTGCTTTGTTACAAAACATGCATGGCTCAGGACTGGCAATAAGGTCCCTCCCTCAGGGCGCGCGCTGCGAGCTGGACGGGCGCGGCATCCAGGTGGCGGGCTACCCGCATGGCAACTGGGTGGGGCCCACGCTGCTGAGCGGCGTGCAGCCGCACATGGAGTGCTACCAGGAGGAGATCTTCGGCCCCGTGCTGGTCTGCCTGGAGGTAATAATGTGTGGCCTGCAGGGTGTGGTTTGATGTGTTCAGCCTCTGCTTGCTTGGCCCGCCGCTTCCTTGCCAAGGTCTGTTGCAAAGCATTGGTGCTCCCCTGCCGTGCCGCCAGGTTTCCCCAATCAGTTACCGCCCTTGCTGCGTTTCAAGGCCTGGCTGCCCGCCACCCGTGCCCCTCGTTCCCCCTGCCAGGTGGACACGCTTGACGAAGCCATCGCGCTCATCAATGCCAACGAGCACGGCAACGGCACAGCCATCTTCACAGGCAGCGGGGCGGCGGCGCGCCGCTTCCAGAGCGAAGTGGATGTGGGCATGGTGAGGCGGTGGGTGCCTGGATGGCTGCCGCTGGAACTTATTAGGCGCGACATTTGGCAGCAGCACGTGTGAACCTGCGCGGCATGCATGGCGGGCGGTGTGCATGTCAGCACTCTTGTTCGTTGGCTGTTAGCCCACCAGTACTGCAACGCCAACCCACCCCGCAGGTGGGCATCAACATTCCCATCCCCGTGCCGCTGCCATTCTTCAGCTTCACAGGTGAGCAGCGCTTGGGGGACCTTTGCCAGGACCACATGTGCATGTGTGGCGCATGTTGCTGCGCCAAATGCCATGCGTAAACTTGCTGCTGCATGGCCACCTCCATGCCGCTCAGCTTGTCATGCTGAAGAGGCACGCCTGCCTGCTGCTGTGCCCTGCCTGCAGGCTGGCGCGGCTCCTTCTATGGCGACCTCCAGATGTACGGCAAGATGGGAGTGCAGGTCAGACTCAACCGTACAGGGCGCATGCTCTCCTTTGTCATGTCAGGCCGCTTGTGCTCTCCTTTCCTTATCACGCCTCCTCTACGTCACATGCCACTCCAGCGCCAGCACCCATGCAAGCAGCCGCTTCATTGAGGCCTGCATGCAGCATTTTTTCACTGCAACCTGCAACCCACCCACCCTCCTGCTGGAATGCAGTTTTTCACGCGCACCAAGACGGTCACGCAGTCGTGGAAGGACGCCGACAGCAAGGCCATCCCAGGCCTGGCCGGTGTGGGCGCAAGCACGCCTGGCGGCAAGCACTGAGCGGCCTGGCTTACGGCAGCCGGCCAGCCCGGCGGGAGCTCTTGTCGACAGCCAGAGTTTTGTATATCTACTGATTGTTGTATCACAGGTCCAGCCCAGCAGTTCAAATGGGGCAGTGTTGTAATGCATGCGTACATGTACACAGTGTGCAGTGTGGCACAAAGCAGGAGGGAAAGGTGGTGGAAGGAATCGACTTGAATAAATCCTTGGGAATGCTGCAAAATTGCGGTAATAAATAGGGGGATGTCACACTCTCCGCTCGGCTAGCATTGTCGTGTCATCGCCGGTTGCTAGGCTGCAGGGCGCCCCGCACTGAGCCCCCAGTGGATCGGCCGCCGCTGGCGCACGTCTGCGCCGATGCATGGCTGCCGGCCGGGCGCTGCTGCTGCTGCTGCTGCGCTGCCGCCGCCTGCTGTGCAGCTGCTGCCGCCGCCGCCTCGGGGCTGTGGCCGTGTGTGCCCAGCGGCACAGCTGACGTGCGGGCACACTCGCTGACGAAGTGACACAGCGGTGCGAATGAGGGGTGGCTGGTCAGCTCCCGCAGCGCGCTCCGAATCTCCTCGGGGTCCCGCAGGACCACGCGCCAGCTGCAGCGCTGCAGCAGCTGCACAGGTATGAGGAACGGCGCGACCGATGGAAGGGACGTGGGTGAGTGGTGAGCACCCGTGGATGCGGCAAGTTGGGCGGCTGGCTGCAGCATCATCCTTCCACATTAGGCAGCACCCACCTGCAGCTGCAGCTGCACCATGGAGGCCCGCATCTCCTCCGACTGCAGCAGCGCATGGCGGTCGGGGTGCATGTGCCTGCAAAGGGACATAAAACGATAGGGGTGGTGTGAGAGGGCCCAGGCAGCAGCGATTGGAAGAGTGGAAGCAGTTGCCAGCATGCTGGACAGGCACACCAGTTGCGCACCAGCCCAGCGCTAATCAGCGACAGCAGGCTCACAGGAACAGGGTGAGGTTGTAGTTGAGCCCGGCCACATACTGACTGCCCGTGCTTTGCAGCAGCCTGCACGTGCGTTGGATTAAAGCAGAGGGCGTGGTTGCGCTTCAACTTTCGAGGAGACTGGGTGGCATTGAAAAGTACTGGGGCACCCCTCGCATCCCTGCTCACATGTCAGCAGCTGTCGATCACACTACCCACCTACAAGAAGCGCTGCTAGGCTCCCCCAAACCGTGTGCACCACCACAAGCCGCACCAGAGCAGCGTGAGCACGAGGCAGTCGCAGGTGCACTCGTCAGCCGTCAGGCTGGCGCGGCGGCACAGCACCAGCATGCCTGCAAGGCCGGGTGGTCAGGAAGGATAATTGATTTAGGAGGTCTGGCACTGATGAGACTGCGTTGGAGCTGCAACCGGTGTGCACGCAAGGCTGCAATTTGCAATTGTAACGTGCTCACCTGCGCAGGTGGCCTCGAGGCTCGAGAACTCGTCGGCGCCGACAGGGTGCATGTCCTGCACAGCAAGACGGAATGCATGAAGGGGATATGTAGCCTGCTTCAATCGAGACGCCAACCTGCTCACCCAACCTCCCGCGTGCCGCCACAGAAAAATCTCACCAGCTTCTCCAGGCTTGTCAGCGCGCACAGGGCCGGCGTGCTGTGCAGCGCCGCCATGAAGCCGTCCAGCAGGCTGCCGCTGGCACCAGGGGGCGTGCAGCTGAAGTCTGCAGGAGTGGGAGGGTGAAGTGGTGGAGGGGCGGTGGTGTTGGCCAAGAGAAGTTCAAGGGGCACTCAATCAAGGTATGGCCCAAAGCCAACAGAGCTGCAGTCCTTCCAGCCGCCAGCACCCAGCTGCCTGGCACTGCCAAGCCGGGATGCTCGTACACCTGCTGATCAACCAGCACCCGTCCGGGGCAGCACCCACCTTCAAACTCCTGGCTGCTGCACTCGGGCTCAGCACCCACAGCCAGGCCGCTCTCCTTGGTGTCGGTGCTCCACATTGAGCCCCACTCAGGGGACAGCATGCCGCAGCCCTCGTACTCGTCCTCACTGTCCTCAAGCTCCTCGAACAGCGGGTTGTCGTAGCTGAAGGGCAGCGTGCCAGACGGCGGCGGAGCGGCGGCGGTCTGCGAGGACGGAGGGGCGAAGGCGAGTGGCTTTGAATCGGAGCGGCACAGATCTGCATTCAGCGGCGCCAGCGTGTGATACAGCGGCTGCCACGCCTGTCATTTTCAGCCGCTGAGCCAGGATGGCAAACCTGGCACTCGGACGGTGGCGGCGGCACGGCGGCGGCCGCCGCTGCATTGGACATGTCTGCTCGCCGCCGCTTGTAGCTGCTGCTGCCAAGCCCGGCCTGCTGGCCCTCCAGCCCACGGCCGCCCAGCTCAGCCTCGGGCCGCAGGAGAGGGGCGGGGGCGGCCTCTGCTGGCCGCTCGCGCTTCTGACGGCCGAAGAGCCCCAGCATGGCGAGCTGCAGCGGTTGGGAATGGCTTGGAGGCGAGCCAAGAGCCGGTGGGAAGAAGGAGGGAGTGCGCCGCGAACAAGAAGAGGAGCTGCTGTGCTGCGCATTTCGTAATCAAATGTTCGGAGCACCCACTTGCCCGTCTCTCATCCAACTGCATTTACAAGAGCATACGTATTGCACAAAGTGAGGATCTATGTATCTTAGCTATGCATACAGCATGGACCGACAAGTTGAGCCCCAATCAGGCGCTCGCCGCTGCGCCGCCGCCGTTGCTTGCCGCTGCGCCGCTGCTCCAGCGCACGCGCACGCCCACGCCGCACTTGAGCTGGTGGTTCAGGCTGGACAGATCGATGTGCAGGCCCTCGGGGCGAGCAGCGGCTGCACTGGCCAGCAGGGCCAGGCGCTCGGAAGTTGCCAGGCTGCATGCGTTGGAGCGCTGCACCAGCTCCACAGCTGCGTCGCCAACCAGCAGGTGCCAGCCCAGCACCGTCACCCCACCAAGTGCAGGCCACTCCAGCTTGCTTTCTGCAGCCTCCTGGGCGTCGGACACTGGTCCACATGCGTTTGTGCCGTCAGATGAGCCACCGCGCAGCTGCGCCGGGCTGCCAAACTGCAGCAGCACCTCCGCAGTGTGGCTGCCCTCGGCCGAATGCTCGATCGTTGCCGTGATGGTGAGGAAGTTGCAGAGCGAGGTGCCCGCCTGCAGTGGGGCAGCACCCAGCAAGCATGTTGGTTTGATCAGATGACAGCATGAATCATCGCTCAGCACCCACAACAGCCAGGCTCGCCAAAGCAAGCTAATGTGAAAATGCCGTCTGTCTTGCGCAGGCAACCCCTCACCACCACTGCA
>VFQQ010000698.1_pt1 | contig 59554 bp, 90 predicted proteins | sample 3512341 | NCBI WGS metagenome assembly VFQQ01 (sample SAMN10412373, study PRJNA504923) | tailings metagenome | isolation source: Relicate 2 Philex TSF1 revegetated site | place: Philippines: Tuba, Benguet | collected 2017-08-29 | reverse complement strand
CGCCATTGCAGCCGCTGCATCACCCGAGCTGCTTCCAGGCTGGCTGCCTGCTTCGCGTGCCCTGAGCCTTGCGCATGCCCTGTGCATGCCCTGTGCATGCCCTGCGCTGACCCGCCTTGCCCCCTGGCCTGCCCCACTGCGTAGGTGCTGACCGCGCTGGGATACTACTTTGGCGTGGTGGGGATTGAGGACAAATATGTCATCAGCAACATCACAGGGGTGCCCACCTATCAGCTGCACGACTTTGTGGAGGTGAGGCGCTGTGTGCTGCAGAGCTTTGTTACCTCCGTTGCCGGCGCTACATCGGCATATCACCAGCACTACAGTTTTGATGGAGAGAGCTGCGTGGTTTTGGCCCGAGCTGGCACCAGCCGGGTGTGCTGTGGGCCTCTAAGGAGGAGCCAACTTGGTTGTGTTCCTCTGCCCTGAGCGCAGGGCCCCGCCCTCAATTACACCAACATACTGCTCGACGACCTCAATAGCCTGTCTGGGCAGCTGGTGAGGCGGCTGACAGGGATGTGCAGGGCTGCTGTGTCGAGGCCTGGGCTGGGGTTGAGGCCTAAGAGTTATATGGAAGTGAGTGCTCGCACAGCCTAAGGCTTGTTGCCCCGCCACTTTGCAAGCTTGGCTGACTTTGATAGAACCGCTTGCCACCTGGCGCGTCATGCAGGGGACCTTGGCTGCGACCGTGAATGCCACGGTCGTGGCACAAAACATCACTGACGGCCTGGCGGCTGCACGGAACATCACAGCAGGGCTGCCCGAAGTGTCCCAGACACGTGCGCTTTTGTCTGTTGGTTGTGGGGTGGTTCAACCGAGGGTGCTGCCTGCCAGCCTGTGTGCTCCACATGTTCCTGCAGCTTGGCATCTGCCCCTACACGCCTCTCCCGCCCATGAGCCAGCCTCCCATGTCATCATCGCCTCTGCCCTTACAGTGCTGCGGCTGGAGTGGCAGGCGCTGCAGGAGAGCGTTGACCCGCTGTACCACCGAGTCAAGGAGTACATGTGCGTTGGTTGATGCGCCGGCGGCAGCTCTTGTATACTGCGCCCGCCTCTGCTAGCTTTGTGGCCCCTACAGCACCGTGGCTTGCATGCTTGCATGCATCCCTGCACCATCCTTACTTGCCTTGCTTATCCCCCATCAGCGGCCCATCCGCTTCCTAGCCCACCCCACATGACCCTGCCCTCTGCTCACCCCTCGCAGCTGCTGCGACCTGAGCCGCCGCGCGCACGATTTGTGGGTGGCCTGGACGGTGACCGGAGTGCTGGGCTTTGTGCTGGCGGTCATGTGCAGCGGCGTGCTGGTACACGACCTGCTGGCCATGCGGCGGCAGCGGGTGAGGCACAAAGCGTACACTGGGCAGTGCTAGTGGCAGGGGTGGCACGCAAACTGGCGGCGCAGGGTGGTGCATGCAATGTGCTATGGTATCCAACAGCTCATTGCATGTGGCAGACACGCTATGCAATGCCTAATGCCATGCAATTGTCCATTCCACTGCAAATCCGCTGACTCATGCGCTATGCTCTGAGCAAGCCTCCCCTCTGCCCCCTGTGGCCACCCACCCACCCGCAGAGACGCATGGCGGCCGCGGTTGCAGCCACAAAGAGCAGGTCCGGCGGTGAGGCTGGCATGGGCCTGCCACCCGCAAAACTGGCCAGCTAGCCCCCTGCACATTCCTCGTTGCTGCAACACCAGTTGTAAACCTGTTACAGAGCCCACGCGGAGGGGTCAGGTGTGGCGGCGGCCAGTGCTTGTAAGCAAAATGGGGATGGGAGCGGCGGCGTGTGCTTCGGCCCGCGGCGGCGGGCGGGGCGCCGAGGCCTGGGCAGCCCGGCCGCCGCCGCGCTCACGGGGGACCAGGAAAAAGCACAGGAAGCGAGGAAGCGATGCAGCAACGGACTGGGTGCAATTGAGAGGGGGGTGCCTTGCGGGCCTGGCCGTCTGGCCCGCGCCGTGCCTAGCACAGAAGCAGCGGGAGGGGTGCAGCAACCTGGCGGGCGGGGTGCATGGCCGGGGTGGGGGAGCAGGATTGCTGGCTGGGAGCGGGGAGCAACAGCCTTCAATACGGAAAGAATACGGCACGGCCGGGGCAGAGGCGGGGTGGGCAGGTGTGGCAAGGCGACCCGGGCAAACAGCAAGGTAGGTACAGTCGTCAGACCCCAGGCTGTGGGGGGACAAGAGGGGCATGGAGCGTGGCGCCGCCGCGGCTGCTGCAAGGGGCGCCGCTGCACGTAAAGCTGGGCGCGGCGCGTGCACGGCACGCCGCCTGGGCGGCGGCGCCCGCCACGGGAGCGCCCAGCTGCATCATTCGTTGGGGCTGCGGTGCAGGCAGCAGGCGCACCGCAGGGGCTACGACCCTCGCTCCTGCTGCTGCGTGCCGGGCGGCCGCCCCGCTGCTGCTGCTGCCGCCACGGCGCTCGCGTGCTTGCGTACCGCCTGCTGGTCAAAGTCCAGCCCTGCCGGCAGCGCGCCGCTGCTGAAGGGGCTGACCAGCGGGGCGGCGGCGGCGCCGCTGCTGGAGGGCGCCGCGCAGGCGGCTTCTGCCGCCTTCTCCGCCATCCCTGACAGCGAGGGGTCGGCGAACGGCGACACGGCGGCGCCGGCCTGCCCTGCAAACGGCGAGATCTGCACGGGCGGCGCTACGGGCGTGCTGCCTGCCGGCAGCTTGTTGCTGCTGGAGCGCAGCGCGGTGCCAGAGGCCTGCACGGGCGCGGGCTGCTGCTGCTGGGCCTGGGCGGGCGCGGAATCCGGCACAGTCTCCGTGCGCTGCGCAGCGGGAGGCAGGGAGGGAGAGAGGCGCGCTCAGCCGAGGCTGTAGCGAGGGTGGCACCAAGCATGCTTACATGCAGGATGAACAGCCGCCCAACGTGCGGCCAAGCCGACATGCTGGTCTGTTGAGACGCCAGCGCAGCAGCACAACCAAGCGTGTTGCTGCCTCGCTTGCTGCCACAGCCCTCCCCTCACCTCTGTGAGCCGCGCCTCCGCCTCCATCTCCTCGGGGGTCATGGGGGAGAGGTCCACAATCACCACCTGCGGGCCCGTCAGAGCAAAGTGTGGCCGAGTGAGTGGCGATGCAATCCATGGCAGCCCTAGCTGCTTGCGGCATCCTGCATGAACGCTCGGCAGAGAGTAGGCACCATGCTCCTTGACAGCCAGCACCCATTTCCACCAGGCCAAGACGTTGCATGGCTGTGCACAGCCGCTGCAGCCCAGTGCGCACCGTCACATTGTCACGGCTGCCGCGGTCCACAGCTGCACGCGTCAGCACGGTGGCCGCCACACGCGCCGCGCTCTGCAGGAGCGCAAACGGAACCACAAGATGCAGGATGAGCATGTGTTTCAAACCGCCTTTTGTCCAAGCACCTTGTAACCCAGTGCTGCTCTGGCCAGCTGCCAAGCACACGCGCCCCCATGTGCTGCTTGGAGCTTGAGATGCCGCCTGCAGTGCAGTGCAGTGCAGAGCAGCACCAGTGCTGCATCTGGGCGGAGACTGACCTGGCGGGTGGAGCCGCGAGAGCGTGCCCGCCCCAGGCACTTCTTGGCCAGCGTGACCGCTTCCTGCAGGCAGACAGGCGTGGCAGCGTTCGAGCAGCGTGTAAAACAGCATGCTGAAAACATGTGGGCGTGGCAGCGTGGGGCGCAGCAAGCTGAGGGCTCCAGAGGTGCATGCGGTTGTACCAACCAATGCTACTTGCAAACGGTATCTGCTGCCCAGCTTGACAGCACACTGCCTACTACTGATGCTGAATCACGCAAACAGCAGCTGCACCTTGATCCACAGTACCCGTGCTGCACCGGGGGCGCACCTGGTTGCTCATCACATCCCACAGGCCATCGCTGGCCATCACCAGCACCTCGTCCGAGGGGTGCCGCGCAACGATGGTCACCTGCGCCACACAAACACCCAGGCAGCAGCAGCAGGTTTGGTACCACAGCAGCAGGGACTGCTGACGCCGGCCTGCCCCCAGACCTGCAGCAAGCGGGCCTGCTGATACCCGGCTGTGCTGCTCGCCGGGGTGCCCGCCTGGCTGAGCAGCACTGATCCAAACCGTTGATCCAGCGATTGCCGACCCCTCAGCAGCAAGGGCGTTCGCACCTCTGGCTCCGCAATGACGTAGGGCCGCAGGGAGTGATCCCCAATGGCGCGCGACACAGCCAGCAGGCCCATCACCCGCACGCCATTCCAAAACAGGATCTGGCCGCCAGCCGCCTCCACGCGCGCCTGCAGGGCAGAGGGGCATGTAGCCGGTTGAACGAAGGGGCATCAAGACATAAGCTAGCCCATCTGAAGGTGAACTCACTCTGCTTGGTACTCAAAATAATGTGCCTCAAGCCAACGCTTCAGCAACCACAGCCACCCAGCCAGGGGCTCACCGTCTCATCCTCTCGCGCCGCTTTGTGGTCGTCGGTCAGCGCCAGCGCGCCGCCGTCGCGGCAGAGCACGGCGCGCGAGTCGCCACAGTTGGCCACGTAAATCATGCGGGAGCCTGCGCAGGGCCAGGAGCAGGAATGTGATGATTGTGATGAGCAACCCGTCCAGCCAGCTGTGCATGCTGAGCCACATTTGCAATTAGTGCCTGCTGCCAAATTGTTGCAGGGCCTGCAACAGAAACAGGCCTCAGAACAAGCAAAACAGAGCCAGCACAGCGGGCATGGCGGTGTCATACTGCTCAGGGCACAAACTGCTTCAAGTTCTGACCTGCCACCTAAAGGCAGGTCACTCTGAAAAACTGAGAGAGCATTGAAAGCCTCACCTATGAGCGCCACCACCGCCGTTGTGCCCACCAACGCCAGGTGCTCATAGCCGCCCATGTTGCCAAATTCCTCATCTGTGGCAGGAGTCAGGATCGAAGGAACAGCAGAGTGAGTGCCAGGGTGGCCAGGCCCACTGATGAGAGTCCAGTGATTCCGCAGGGCATTTCCGCCATGCTCCCTGCCCCTGCCTTTGGGCCGCAATAAAGCATGTGAAACATGCATGGCAGCTTGCAAACAATACAGAGACACATCCCGCGCAGTGTGGCACGCTTGTCAGACAGCGAGGCGCACCAGTGATGTGGAAGGCTTTGGTTAGCGCGGCCTCTATTGTTTCTGTTGTGCACGGCACGCCTTGTACGCTATTGGACGCCTCCGCGGCCGCCGCCTCGTCAAAATCGGCGTCCAGGTAGCTGCCGGCGCTGCTGCTGGAGTCGGCGGCTGCATGACAAAGGGGCAGGTTGAGGGAGCCTTGAGGCGCCATAGCAGGCAGAGCAGGGCGGGAGGTGTGCGGCAGGCTGTGCCCGCCCTCACTCAGCTCACCATGCGTGCAGGAGCAGAGCTGCCCTTGAGCCTCCCTGCAGCCCCCACCCTCCCTGCCAAATTTAACTTCCCACCACCCAGCCCCCCTGCAGGTGAGGCATCACGGTAGTCTTCGCTGCTGGATGCGCCCTGCTGCCGCGGCGGCGGGTCGCCGGTGCCGCCGCTGCTGGATGCCTGTGGCGCCGCTGCGTCCTTGGACGCACGCACCGCCAGCAGGTCAGCCGCCGGGTTTGAGCAGGCCGACAGCACGTCACGCACGCGCTCATGCAGCGAGCGGGCGCAGTGCAGCGCGGCGTCCGCGCCGCCGTGCCCATCAAACACGCCGAAAAAGTGCAGCGTCTCGGTGGCCGGCCCGGACAGCGCGCCGCTGCTGGTGTCAGCTGGGTCCACCGCCATGGCAAACACGCCGCCGCCGCTGGCTTGCTGCCGCTGCTGCTGCTGCTGCGCGCCGCCGGCCGAGGCGCTGCCAGCAGAGACCTCGGCGCGGGCGGCGGCGGCCGCCGCCGCCGTCTGCGCGCTGACGCCGGAGCCGGCGCTGATGCTGCGCAGCTGCGGCGCTATCCGGGGCGGCAGCAGCTCATCCATGCCTGCGCGGCTGACCGGCACCTCAACCAGGTAAGGAACCGCCACGCATGCATCCTCCATCTTGGCGCGCCGCCCAATCACCGACTTGCTGCCAAAGGGTGGGCAGGCGTTGGCCACCGCGGGGTGGCGCGGCGAGGCTGGCGCTGCCGGCTGCCCGCCAGACGACCGCGGCATCGACTGCGCCGACTGCTGTTGCTGCTGCTGGTGCCGCAGCGGCAGCTGCTGACTGGCATGTGACGACGACGCCGAGGGGGAGGCGGGGCCTGCGCCCTCCTCCATCGGCTGTGCGCCAGACTTTGGCGCCCCACCTGCCGGGTCATCTGCAAAGGAGTGGCAGCGGGGCAAGCGAGCCAATTGGGAGCAGCAGGGGACGGGCAGGCAGGGCGGAGGACGGGCCAGAAGGCGACGCTGGGCAAGCTGAGGCAGGAGCGAGGTGAGCTGCGGCGGGCCGGCGGCCGCGAGTGCGAGCCGCATCGATCCATCAAGCACCCCCAGGTGCTCTGCCAGCTGCGCAGCAGCACGCAAACGATGGCTGGGCGGGCGCACAAGCCCCCCGGTGGCGGCCGCAGCCGCTCCGCACCTAAGCCCATGCTGTTCTGCCGCTTGACGGGCTGCTCCTCCCCCGGGCCGCCCTCCGCCCGGGGCGAATCGGAGCGGGAGCGCCGCCCCGTGGCCTGCGGCTTCAGGGTGGCGGCTGGGGCTGCAGGCGGGGGGCCGGCCGGGCTGCCGGGCGCCTCCTTGCTGAGTGCGGCCGACGCCGTGCTACTGGAGCTGGCCGCCGCGGGGCGGTCGCCTTGGGGGGCGCGGGGGCCTCGTCTGCGCGCGGCAGGGCGGGGGCGGGCACAAGGGTGACGCAGGGGCGCGCGTGGGGCCGGGCGCGGGGCGTTCACGCACGGCTGAGGCCAGGGGCGCCGGCCGGGGCCCCCGGGCGGCCTGCAGGCGCACAGACCTGGAGAATAGGCGCTTCAGGCACCCGCAGCTCGAGGAGGACGCGTCGTCCTCTCTGCCCTCCATGGGGGTCGCCAACAGCCGGGAGCGGGGCCCTGCGGGGGCCTTGGCCTGCTCATGCTCTCGTGCTGTGAAATGAAGCGAGCCGTTTCTGCGCCTCCCTTGCCCTGGATGGGCCTGATCCGCAGCCATAAATTATCGTGGCAGTGCAGCCGGGGCGCCGCAGGCCCCTTGGGCGTGGCAACAGCCCGCCCCCTTCGGGTTTGGGCCTGCCCGCGCGCTGCAGCAGCCTTCTGCATCCGTGCAAAGCCATGATTTGACCATCTCGAGCGTTCAGAGGCAGCACAGCGGCGGCTGCGGCCGCGGGTCCCCGCCGCCGCCCGCCGCTTGGCCCGGTACAGCCCGAGCCGATGCGGTGCCTCCTGCTTTGGTGCAATGGCAGCCGCAGCAAGGCAATCGCACCAGCGCCCACTCCAGAGCATCGTGGCTGGGGGCAGCATGCGGGCGGCAGGCTGGCTGCACTGCTGCTGGCCGTTCAAGCCGTCGCATGCCGTCGCATCCAGCAGGGCGCTGCCATGTGTTGTGCAGGCATGTGCTGCAGGCACACGCCTCTTCTGGCTTCTGCTTGTGCCGCCATGCGATGAAGCCTACACACAACCGCCCCTGCAAGGCAGCTGTGCATATGACATGGCACGCAGGGCACAGGCAGCCCCTGTGTCCCAGCACAGCGTCGTGGTGGCGAGCGCCTACCGGCGCCGGCTAGGGTGGCACACTGACTGCTGGATTGATGTCACACCCACCTGCCTGGGAGGTTTGAAACGGCACAGCAAGCAGTTTGCAGCCGCTGACTAAGGGCGCACAGGCCAAGAATCGTCAAGGCCATGATCGTCCACACGATGCGCCCGAGCGGCGGCAGCCAGGTGACGACAGCTCCGCTCGCTGCCTGCCCAGCCCGCATATCCTGTTTGGTCGCAACCGTTGGCGAGCCTCACGCCTGCCCGCTGCCCCCCAGGCGCAGCTCGCCAGCCGGGGAGGCGAGGCGCGCAGCTGGGCGCGCCGCTCGCCCCTGAAAGCAGCCGAGATCGCTTCAGGCCAGCCAGCTAGGGCCGCAGCCGTGCCGGAGTCGAGGCAGCGAGCGAGCGTTCCTTCCAGCGAGCTCCTTCCCGTCCCTCGGCGCGTAGGCCGCTGGAAATGGAGCCTGCCCGCTCCGCCAGGCAGCGCCGTGGCGGTCTGCCGCTGGCAGGTGGGTGCTGCCCGCCGCCGCCGTCGTCGGGAGGCCTGCGGCCGGTGCCCGCAGGCAGAGCTGCGCTCTCACGCAGCCCTGCCTCCACCTGCCCATGACCTTGCCGTCACCCATGGTCTTGCTACCGGTTCTTCATGCAATGCTGCCATACTGGGGTGCACACCCACCCATGCCCTGCATGTGCAGGCGGCTCGAGCAGCCTGCCGGAGGCGGCGCCGCTCGTGGTGAACTCCGAGGCGGAGCTGCGGGCTGAGCTGGAGCGGCTGGCAGCGCTGCTGGCACCCACTGTGGAGTGGACGCAGCGCGTGGATGCGCTGCTGCGGCTGGAGGGGCTGGCCAAGGGTGGCGCAGCCGCCTGGCCCGCGTTCCCCGAGCTGCTGGGGGGCCTGCGGGACGCGCTTGCCGGCCAGGTGGGCGGCTGGTAACTCCTGCACTGCTGGTGGGGCTGTGGCACTGTCCTTGGCTGTCCTTCACCCGAACGCTTTCACGTCGGTCATCTGCTCATCCCTGCACCCTCACCCTGCTGCAGATGCTGGAGCGGCGTTCGGCGGTGTCCCGGCAGGCGTGCCATGCTGTCGGCGAGCTGGCCGCAGCGTGCGGTGCTGGGTTTGAGCCGCTGGCGGTCCACCTGCTGCCGGTGGTGTTCAAGACGCTGGCCATGGGCATCCATGTGGGTGGTTGTGCAACTATCAGCAGGCGCAGCATAGCTGGCATTGATGTATTGAAGGCTGTGGGCTGAGCCCTGACTCACGCATGGCCATGTGTGGCGGCATGCCTTCCACCCGCCTAGCCTGCCGTGCTCCTTGCCCGCAGGTGGTGTCAGAGGCAGCCGATGCCTGTGCACATGCCATGCTGGCGGCCTGCCCCAGCCACCGCCTGCTGCCCAAGCTGTGCTCGGTGGTGTGCACCGACCGCAACGGCCGCCTGCGCCAGTCAGCAGCTGAGTTCCTGCTGCGCGCGGTGGAGGGTTGGGATCCAGCAGAGTGCGAGCGGCAGCTGGATGCGATAGAGCGGGCGGTGCTGGCTGCGGCTGCAGATGCACAGGGCGAAACGCGGGCGGTGGGGCGCAGCCTGTTTGGCGCCTACGCCCACGAGTGGCCGGCGGCAGCACAGGCGGCGCTGATGCGGCTCGACCGCAACAAGCAGCTGCAGGACAAGCTAGCGGCGGCGGCAGCAGAGTACACACCAGGTGGGTGCGCAGGGCCGGATGCCTGCAGCAGGAGGAGCAGGCAGATGTGCCGTCACTTGGTTGGCCACTGCCCAGCTGGGCCTCGCACTCGACACTGGGCACATGTCCTGCTGCATTCCTGTGCACTGAACCGCTCTCCCATGGCGCCCGTTTTGCAGGGCTGCCGATGGAAGGGTCCTTTGCCTCGCAGCCGCCCAGCCGGCGGTCGTCGCTGGGCAACAGCGGGGCCTCCACTCCCCGCGGCCTGCCCCGCACCTCCTCGCTGCCTGTGGCCGTGGGCGCCCAGCAGCTGGTGGCAGCTGGCGGCCCGGTGCGGCTGGCGCCTGCAGCCCCCAAGCTGGCGCTGCCTGCGGCAGGGGCAGCAGCGGACGGATGCCGAGAGAACCAGGCAGACAACCGGCACGTGCAGGCGGTGCCCCCCATGGTGGCATGTACCCCTCGCTCCATGTTCCCAAAGACGCTGGCCCGCCGCGAGGCAGCAGCTGTAGCAGACCCCGGCGAGGCAGAGGGCCCTGAGCCCAGCCGGGCAGCTGTGCCTGCGTGGGAGCGGCTGGCGCCGCGGCGCTCCATCGGCGGCGCAGCCCTGCGCATGAGCGTGGCAACCTTCAGGGTGAGCCGGAAGGGTCGTATGTGCCTGCTGCTACCAACAAACCAGGCCCGTGCTGCGTGTTCTGTGATTATGCTGTCAAATGACTGCTGATTGTTTCAATCTGTCTGTTCTGGCCTTGCAGCGGCAGGAGGCCGGTGCGGTCATAGAGGAGGACGAGGAGGAGGGCAGCCAGCCAGCTGGTGAAGCAGCAGCGGCCAGCCAGCGCACAGCAGGGCCGGTACGGGCCCTGGTGCTGCCACTCCAGCTGCCCCAAGCTCCAGAGGCACTGCAGCAGCAAGAGCAGGCAGCGCCTGTCCGCCCGTTGGCAACGCGGCGGCTGGGCGGCCAGGAGCGTCAAGCAGACGAGTCAGGTGAGCTCAGGGAGGAGCAGGGTGCCAACTGTGACATGCAGCGCACATGTGGGTATGTGTGAATAGAGTCGTGCAATTCATGGCAACAAAGTATCCTCGTCCTGGTCTCCTGATGTGCAGAGACCAGCAGCCTGTGCAGCAGCCAGTGGGAGGAGTGCGGGGCTGCAGCGCCACCTGCCAGCCTGGCGCCGCTGCTAGCAGCGCTTGGCAAAGCGGGCACAGCGTGGGCCGACCGTGTGGCCCTCTTCCAGTCGGTGCAAGCCGCATTGCAGCAGTCTGGCGCCAGCCAGGCAGCGGCAGCAGATGTGGCCTGCAATGCAGACCGCCTGATGGCTGCACTGCTGGAGGGCTGCAGCGATGCTCATTTCCGAGTGGCGGGCGCAGCTCTGGCGGCATTGGGCGAGGGCCTGGCCGGGTCCAGCAGCCGCATCTTTGAGCCGCAGCTGGACCGCATCATGACCGCCCTGTTTGCTCGGTGGGTTTGGGCGGGGGGATGGACGGTGCACTCGTTGTGCTTGAGTTGGTTGGCACCATCCCAGGTGCCAGTATTGAGGCACATGCTGCGTGCTCTTTGATGCTGGCTCCTTACCTTCCCATCCTCCCCGGCCCTCTGCTGCAGGGTGGTGGACCCTAAGGAGCACATTCGGCAGCTGGTCGGGGCAGCGCTGTCTGCCGCGCTGCAGCAGCACAGCGCAGATGCGGTGGTGGCGGCGCTGGCACGCGCGCTGCAGGCCAACCGTGCCCCCAAGGTCAAGTGCGCGGTGATGGACCGCTTTGCAGCAGCAGCCCGCGGCAGCGAGGAGCAGCCGCAGCTGCTGCGCCAGCTGACGGGCACAGGGGCTGGCCTGGCGGGCCTGCTGCGCTCCATGCTGCAGCTGGCAGCAGACAAGAACCCCGACATTCGCCGCTCAGCAGCCGAGGCGGTGGCTGCTGCCTACCACGGCGGCGAGGCGCAGGCAGTGACGGCCGTTGTGCATGCCCTGCAGCCTGCTGATGCGCTGGCGGTGCAGCGGGCAGTTGGCCCCGCCATTCGACGCGGCGCGGCAGCTGCTGGCGGCGAGGCGCCGGCGCCGGCGGCACGGCCTCACAGCAGGGCGGCAGACAGCTCAGCCCAGCCCAGCCGGCGGCAGAGCAGCGAGGGCCCGAAGCAGCTGGGCAGTCAGGGGCAGCAGCATCGGCGCACGGAGAGCAGCGGCAGCCTGACTGCCCGGAGCAGGCACAGCAGCCAGGCAGCATCGCCGCCCAAAGTGGCGGCAGCTGGTCCGGCTGCGCCAGTGGCGCCCGCCCATGTGCCGGCAGCTCCACCCCAGCTGACGCCCGAGCCTCCATCTCCGTTCATGTGGCGCAGCCAGTCTCAGTCGCCACTGCCTGCTGAGCTGCAACCCGCTGCGGCGGCGCAGGCAGCAGCAGGTGAGGCTGAGCACAGTTCCGCAGAGCAGCAGGTAGTGAGCAGCTGCCCTCCAGCAGCAGCGCCAGCGGCAGTCCCAGCCTCAACAGCAGTAGCACCACCACCAGTAGCAGCACTGGGCGCCCATCAGCCGGCACTGGCGGCCTCCCAGCTGGCCCCCTTTGATGACGTCATGGCAGCGCAGCTGGCCAGGGTGCTAGCCCAGCTGGAGGCGGGCCCCTCCTCAGAGGCTCTGCAGACGCTGTCCAGGCTGGCGCACGTGCTGCCCGCTGCTGCCTGGCCGCCCTGTTTTGATCAGGTGGGTTGGCGCCCTTGCAGGCCTGGGACGAACCAGCTGAAACGCTCTGCGACTGCCTGCCTGCCTTGCTCTTAGACTTAACATGCTGAAACACCTGGACTTACATGTGCACAAATCAATTCTCCACTGGTGCAGGTCATGGAGGCCGTGTGCACTGCGCTGGCGGGCGGCAGCCCTGTGGTGGTGCGGGATGCAGGCCTGATGGCTGCCCGCGACCTGGCGGCCGCGGCACAGCCCTCCCTGTTCTTGCCGTCCCTGCCGGTGCTGCTGCCACACCTGCTGGCGTGCGCTGCGGAGCAGGAGGCTCGTGAGCTGGCGGCTGCCGCTGATGAGGCACTGGAAGTGCTGCTGGCCCGAGCACCGCCACAGAGCTGCCTGGGGCTGCTGGTGCAGCACCTGCCGTCAGCCGGCGCCCCGCCGGCGATGGAGCGGCGGCGCAGCGCACACCTGCACGCTGTGCTGCGCTGCCTGCGCCGCGTGGTGGCGCGCATGCAGCCTGCCGGCCTGGCTGCGCACCTGCAGCCGCAGCTGCTGCCGGGGCTGTGTGCCACGTTTGGATCGCCGCTGGCGGATGTGCGCAAAGCCACGGTGGACTGCCTGGTGGCCGTCTGGCAGGTGTGCTTTTTTTTCGGCAGGGATTTGGCAGGCAGTATTGCTTTTGGGCAGGGCTGGCAAGCAGCACATGCAGAGAGGAGTGTATTGACGAGCACTACTGTGCACCATGTCTGTTGCAAGTGCATGGTGCATAGCTCGCCTCGCTGGGATGGCACACAGCCCGACCCACCCACTTACCCACTCGCCCATGCGCAGGTGGTGGGCGACGCGCTGCAGCCCCACTTGGAGCCCCTCTCTGCCTCCCAGCTGAAGCTGCTTCACATTTACATCGACAAGAGCCGTCCCCAGGGCGCCCGCACTGCGGCCTAGGCCAGCAGCGCAGCGCTTTTCGCACTTCCGTGATGCATCGTGCCGTGCTTGCTGCTGCTGTGTGCTCCGGCCTGTAGCTTCATTGTGCATCCAAACTGCAACATTAGCTTTCGACTTGTGACAACCTCTGGTGCCGGAGCCAGATGAGAGAACACAGCGAAATGTCGGGCTTGTGCCTGCAGTGTCGATGCGGGGCTTTACAGTGGCGCACAGTTGAATGGTTCACACCGAAAGAGTGGGAACTGTGCTCTCGTATTCCCGCTATTGAGTCACTTGGGTGGTAAGCAAGCGGGAGCATAGAAAGGTTGCCGTGGCTGCCTGGCATGCCAGGCCTCAGCCTCCACTGCACACTGTGCATCTGCTGCGGGTCTTGACACCACTCCAGCCTATCCCTCTGGGCGTGGGTGGGCAGACCAGACTGCTCCCCAACCAGCCAATGGGGTCATGCTGAGCTGATGGCGTGCCGCATCCACTCGCCGGTCTGTGAGTCCAGGCGAAGCTCCCAGGTGGGCCAGTAGCGGTGGTCTGTCTTCAGGGTCAGAACCTGAGCGGGCATTGCAAGCAGGTTGGATGACGCTGTTGCAGCGGCCGGATTGCACCGAGAGATACGCTAGGCTGCCAAGACTTGCCTTTTGTGGAGTGCATGCGTCAGGAGCGCTTTTGCACAACATACAGAAACCACTGGTCCGGACCGGCCCACCTTGCTCTTGCTGCTTTCGTAGTGGATGAGCCGCACGCGTGCGTCTGCGCCATCCGGCAGCCGGCGCACCACTTCGATGAAGGAATCCAGGTCGGGGGTCGGCTGCCCGTTCACCTCTGCACAGTGCGTCGGCAAGAGGGCATGAGGCAGTGCGTACGACGAGGCTAGGCAGGTGTTGACAGGAAGGGGTGGGCAAGCAGGTTGACAAGGTGGTGCAGCACACGGCCGTCCAGCCACGCAGATATGAATGAAAAGACACATAGGGCAGCATCCGAAAATGTACCTCTTCGCAAGCCATTGTGTAGCATGTGCGTACACTGTAGTAGACGTCGTAACGGTTGCACAGTCTATGAGCCCTGCAACCATCCCACCACAACCCACCAGCACGCTGCCCATGCATAGAAGCATACAAGCCTCACCCGACACCCAGTGCAGGGCGTACAGGCCGTAGCGGTGCGCGGGGCTGCCGTGGTGCCAGCGGCTGATGTACACACCGTGGCGCTCAGGCAGGAATCCCAGCTCGCGCACGCCGCGGTGCGGGTACTGCGTGGCAGGGTTGGTACAACGAATGAATGGTTGGTACAACGACAGGTTGGTACAACGACAGGTTGGTACAACAGCAGGTAGCTGAGACGGGTGCATGCTGGGTGTGTGTGTTTGATTGTTTCCTGGAAGCGAACTGCAGTCCGGCAGACCAGCACCCCCCGGCAGTGTGATGCACGCAGCAAACATTTGCCAGCAGCCAGCTGCTTGTCACCAAATGCTCCGCAGTCAGCAGCCGGCAAGCTTGCAGCCAGGACACGTAAACGCACCTGCAGCTGCGCGCCACACCAGTGCACAAGGCGGTCAGTGCCCAGCCCATCCTCCCGCCCCAGCCTGCAGCCAGGGGTTGGAATGTTGGCTTGATAACCAAGAACTGGTCCCACAATGTCTTGCCAAGAAATCCACCCACCCAGCACAAGGACCAAGCCAGCCAGCCCACCAACACTGCGCCAGCCAGCCACCCACCTGACCGCCACCTGCTGCACCGCTCCATCCCGGAAAATGGTGAGCTGCACCTCCGGCAGGCCCGCCCCTGCTGCTGCCTCCTCGCCCTCGCTGCCGCTGCCAGGCTCGCTGGTGCCGCCGCCATTGGCTGCCGCAGGCACATCGCCGTCCCCTTCCCCGCTGCTGCTGCCGCCATCCTCAGTTCGAGGCCGCTTGGCGGGAGGGCTGCCCACAACCGCCGCCTGGCCGCCGTCCTCTTGGCCAGCCGCTGCGCCTGCTGGGCCTGCTGCGCCTGCTGCGCCTGCCGCGTGCGCTGCCGCCACCTCAGCAATGATGCGCTCCACATCGTTGTACGAGCTGACCGGGGCGCCGTTGATGGCCAGCACCATGTCGGCATCCTTCAGCACCTGCAGAAAGTGAACCAAACGGAGCTTGTTTTCAAGCAGGCAACCGGCCGGTGCATAGCACAGACAGCTGAGGCTGCCACAGCAGGCGCATGTGCCACCACAGGCAGCTAAGAGGCGGCTAAGAACCGACGCAACAGGGAACTTGATGCGGCATGAACTTTTGTGCCTCAACCATGAACAATGAAGATTACGCGCCTGCTGCGCATGGCTGCCCGCCACGCACGAGTGCACCCGCAGCACTTGGCGGCGCTCTGGATCCAGTCGCACCAGGCGGCTGACCCACTCCGTGGGCAGCCCAAACTGCGGCAAGTAGTGTTCAGCGGAGTTGAGCGGGCTGTTGAAAAGGTCAGAAGGGTAGGCAGGTCCTACATGGTTGGTAGCCCAAACACGGTCCAATTTGCCCCCTTGACTGCTACAAGCCCGAGCTGGCGCACCTGGGCAGCCTTGGAGAGCAGCAGCGGCTCGAGTTCAGCATCCAGCGTCACCACCTGCACGCTTAGCATAGTGCGCAAGCCAATAAAGGTCAGGACCACAGGATGGGCCAGCATTCAAGCCAGCGACAACAGCATGCAGAAGCACAAAGCACGCTGAGGCAACTGCTAGCCGCCCACGGAAGCAGCCCAGCCCACCTGAGGCGGCGGCAGCGGCACCGGCTCAAATTCTTGATCAGCCGCACCACTGCCCCGTCCGCTGCCGCTGCCGCTGCCGCCGCTGCCCTCGCTGCCGGCGTCGCTGCTGCCGCTGCTGAACGCTCCCGCACCGCCTGCCTGGCCGGCTGCTGCAGCCTCTGCTCCTGCCGCCGGCTCCTGTGCCAGTGCATATGCGCTCAACAGGCTCTGCTGCCGCGCGTGCTCCGCTACAAGCCGCTCCACCCAGGGCGCAAATGCGGCGGCCGGCAGCCCTGGTGTGCAGGGCAGGGGATGGTAGTGGGGGTGGGGAGATGCCGAGAGCTCCAGCTTCTTGTGGGTCCAAGGGCATGTGGCATAGCGCAGCATGTGGGGTGCGCAACAGGACAGCGCAACAGGCGAGGTGGGAATGCTGGGTTAGGGCTGGCGGATATATGCAACACACTGCACTGCAGCAGGGCTAGCACGAGATCGCAGCAGCCAGGAGCAGCCGTGCGCTCACCCGCCGTCCACTCCTGCTCCTCCTTGCTGATCTGCTCGCTGTAGGAGCCCCACAGGGCGCGCACCCCGCCCGACCGGTCGCACAGCACGCCTGCAAGGGTTGGCAGTTGAGGGAAGACAGCGCCGATTGCCAAAAGAGAGTGTGCAGCTAGCTGCGGGGTGTGTTCAACAGCTGCTGACCGAAGTGAGAGCGCAAGCAAGTCGAGACGCACATGCAACACCCTGGGTTTCGGGCAGTGTCAAGCCTGCGCCTGCCCATGCTGCCCGCCTACCACTCCAAACCGCCTATACTCACCCGAGTAGGCCAGCCGAAAGTCTTGGTCCAGCTTGATCACCTCCTCATGCACCGCCCTGCAGGGAGGTAGAGGCAGCAGCTGAGAAATGCACTGGGCCTTGCGACCAGAGCAAAGCTGGCAAAATGCACAGATATCATACCCAGCACAAGCCCTGACATACCGCCTGCATGTTTCATTACACTAAAGTGCAAGCACACGAACGCGAGCGTTATACCGCGGCCACAGGCTGCGCACCTGAAGCGCGGCACCTCAGCCTTGTGAATGAAGGCGTTCATGGCCGGGTTGGTCACGCAGCTGGTGCGGTGCAGGATGCGCAGGCTCCTGGGGCAGGGCCGTGGTGGCAGGCGGTGCGCCGTTATTTGCACGTGATACGGCGGGGTAATCAACTGGTGAATCTGCTGCCCAAGCCAGCACGCACCGCAGGAAAACAGCACAAAACACAGCAGCGTGCCAGGCAAACCCGAGCACAAAAGCAGGGCTCACTTGGACAGGCACACGAGCTCCACGCTGTCGCCGCGGCGCAGCGGCGGCTGCGGCGACAGGCGCAGGGGGCGGATGAGGCGGCGCGCCTGTGCAGGAGGGGGATGGTGGCAGCTGGGAACTTGTTACAGCGCCTTGCACAGTGGCATAGCGGTCCAAGTTGTGTTCCGCATGTCCATGCAAGCTGAGCATGCAAGCTGCCTGCACAGCCCGCTTGCACCAACCCTGCAAAGACACCTGCCCTTTGACCGACACACATAGGAAGCTGACTCGCCTCCTCTGACAGCTGGCGCGGTTCGTAGCTGACGATGGTGAAGTTGTGGAGCGGGTGCAGGAAGCGCACGCGGGCGGGCACCTCCGCCGGGAAGGCGCCAAAGCTCAGCATGACTGCGAGGAGCGGGTGAAATGCCGGGGTGGGGGCTTGTGTGGTGGGTTCAAGTGAGCAGGGCAGGGTGCTGGCGTGAAAGCTGAGCAGAACTGGAAGGGCCACTGCACACAGAAGACTGCAATGACCTCAGCCAAGCAAGCAAGAGCATTCGCAGGCCTAAGACACGCAGCCACGAGCTCCCTGCTGTGCCCAACCCACCGTCTCCGGGCCCCACAGTGACTGTGTTGCGATCCACCAGCACTAGCCCCAGCATGTCGCTCTGGTGCACAATCACGCCGCAGCCTGCAGGCGGAATAGCGGGGAGGGGCGTTGGGCAGAGTGCTGAGGCATGCAGGCATGCTTGTACAGGCTGGCATGCAACAAACTACCGGCCCAGTGCAGCACGCACCCACAAGAACCTGAAAGCAGGCGGCTGGGTCCGGCAACTTAGCAGCCTGCTTGCCGCTCAATATCTGAGCGACAGCTCAGCGCAGCATTTCCATGCCGCCCTCACCGGAGAAGGAGCGGGAGTGCACGCCGTCTGCCAGCGCCACCAGCGGGATCTCCACATCCACCAGCGCAAGGCCGCACCTGCAGCAGGGAGACAAAACGTGTGCTGAGTGCATGAATGATGGCGTGCATGAATGCCGTGGTGCTTCACACTGAATGCAGCTTGTTTAAAGTCACGACTCAGACAGAGTTGGCCTCGTGCATTTGAGGAGCTGTACAACTGCTGATGCAGGCGCCTCGTCCGGCAGCTCCTCCTCCACCTCACAGAACCAAGCTCAGCCTCCTGCTCCGCCACCCACCTGAGCTCCTCCTCCAGCAGCGAGCGCCACAGGTTGGCTGCATCCCCCTCCGCAGCCACAGCCGCCACAGCCGCCGCCGCCACGCCGCCCGCCGCTGCCGCGCTGGCGTCAAAGACGGGGCTGCTGAGCAGGCGTGCGTCATCTGGCTGGGCTGTCACCCCGGGCTGCTGCTTCTCAACATCCTCATGCTGCGGAATGGCCTGCACCGAGCGCTGCCGCGGGATGCCCCCAGTGCCGCCTGAAATCGCACCCGCCGCGCCGCCCACGCCTGCCGCTGCCCTGGCGCCGCCGCCGGGCGTGCTATTGGGGTGCAGCGGCGGGCGCTTGGACGCAGAGCCTCCCCCCGCTTTGCCGCCGCTGGCGGGTGCCGGCAGGCCCGCCACTGGGCCTGCCACTGCGGCAGCTGCCACGGGTGAACCGACCAGGCAGTGCGGCAACTCCACTCGGCAGTCCCAGATGCCAGCCGCATTGTTGCGCGTCCACACCAGCGGAGGGCCGTACCTGGGGTCAGTAAGTTTGGGCAGGGTTTGGCATTTGGCATGCATGAGTGCATTGCCCGCACTGGTGGCCGGCACAGAGCGGCGGGCAGGAAATCAAAGGCACAGACTGAGATGGACAGGCAGCTCACAGGGCAGGGCCGTCAACAATGCACACCAGGTGCACGTGCAACACGAGCACAGCAGGCGCACAGCAGGCTGGCATACCAGTGTCTGCCGCCTCACCAGCGCCAGTTGGCTGTGAGCAGGCTGGACTTGCGGCGGTGGCGCTCGCCAAAAGTGAAGAACTCAATAGGCACTCGCTGGCCGTGGCGCAGGCCCTGATGAAAGCATGAGAGAGGGAGGGTCGAGGGTAACATTGAGGGGGGCACATCAGACATGCCGGCTTGAGGCAGGAATCCTCTCCAAGCGACATGTCCAGCCAGGCTATCGTAAGCTGCAGCCAGAGAAAGTACAGACGAGTCACACTCCTCCAGGCAGCCGCTCCGCCTCCCTTGCCGCTACCTTGAGAGCGTCGATGAAGGCAGCCAGGTTGGGGGTGGGCGTGCCCCCCAGCGCTGTGATGATGGCATGCTTGGGCACCCCCGCCTTGCCCAGCAGGTAGCCTGCCAGGGGAGCGAAGCAAGGCATTTGGTGTGAGACCAAAACAGCATGGAGGGGATGGGTGCATGCTGTGTGCATGGGGCCAAACGCCAGCTGCACATCCGAGGTAAGCTGCATGGTCTAGAACGCATGCCGGCAGCTGCTGCTCTGCGCAAGCCACGAGTTGGCCAGGCAACAGGAAGCAAGGCACTCACCGGGCTCTGCCACATAAGTCTGCCCCACCGCCGCTCGGTTGTTGCGCGCCTGCAAGTCCCAACAGCGGGCGCGGCAACCATTGAGGCACATTCCACAACATGCCGCCAAAGCAGGTGGCAAAGTCCCCCAGCAGCTCTGCCGTGCCGCCCCTTTTGCCAGGTGGCAGCTCAGGAGCATTGCAAGGACCGTGCATGGACCCCTTGCTGGCGCCACTGACAAGCCGAACAAAGCACTGGCCGCTCGCCTGCTGGTAGCTCAGCTCATTCACGGCGCCCCCTCCCAGGTCCAGGAGGCGCTTGGGCGTGACTGCAGTCCAGGAAATGACAACGAGGCATGATGGACGGGAGAGGCATGTTTGATCAAATCGCCCTGCACAAGCTGCTTTACCTTATGGACCAGCTACGCGGCCCGCACCCAGCAGACCGCATCGCTGCCATGCGCAGGCATGCACGAGCAGGCATGTAGGGGCGCACCGGCGTGCAGGTCCTGCACTCGGATGTCTGCCGCCAGCGGCTGGCCGCCACGCTCCACCTCCACATGCACCGTGCCGCCCACTGCAACGGGCAGCCAGCCGGAGTGGAGGGTTCAGGGAATGGTCTGTGCAGCTGGCTGGCATGGAAGCGTACAGCAGACCGCGCGCTGCCATGCAAGTGCAGCGCTAGTTTGGGGCACAATGGTGGGCAAATGCAGCTGGCGCTATAACACTTGATTGAGCAGCCCCAAACAAGGAGGCAAGCCCCACCCGCGCTGTCCAGCATGTCCTCCATGGTCTGGAACTCGGTCACAAACTGGCCGTTGAGCTTGACCAGCACATCGCCCGGCTCCAGCTGCGGAGGAATGGCGAAGAGGATATGTGTAGGTAAATTGTAGGTACTTTCAACATGTGGCAGTCTGGCCGTGCGCAAGCTCAAGTCAACCACCACCAAGAGTGATGTATCACGCAAGCTAGTCATGCCAATCACCCCGCCCTGCCAGGCCATCAGCAGCGCACCTGGCCATCGGCGGGTCCGCCCGGCACCACAGATTCAACCACCAGCATGCCCGTGCTGCCTGGCACCTCCCTCAGCGGGCCTGCAGGATAGTGAGGGTGGCTGGAGGTCAAGGGCTGAGCAGGACAAAGGAACAGTCATTACGTATGAGCAGTAGTGAAAAGCTGCAGCAGAAGTGCAAGCCTCATCTGCTGGCACGGGGCACCCAAGCACGGTTTATGGCATGACCCGAAATCCCAACGTGCTTGCTGCGTGAACTGCCACGGCCACCCACCGTCGCCATCCTGCTGCTGCTTGGCGGCCCGCACTTCCGCCTCGGTCTCGGTGCGCAGGCCCAGGCGGCGCACCTGCATGGGCAATACAAATCAGTATGATTGTCAAATCAACGCACGACCAGTGCATTAGACATGGCCATCAGCGGAATTTCCCGTTAGTCAATGCAGTCAGGCAGCCAGGCCAGACAGAGAGCACAGCAGGCCGCCCACAAGCGAACAGCGCTGCAGCAGCCGACATGCAAGCACGGTTGCACCTCATCGTATCCCTTGAAACCAAAGGTGGCTTGGAAGTCGCCGCGGGGGATGAGCGGCTGCGACCAGGTGCCATCGGGCCGGTGGCAAGCCTGCAGCAAGGCCAGTTAGAGTGGCAGTGTTCCAGCAGCACAGTCATCAATGGCCTGCACCTCACTGCTGGAACCCAATGCTCCACTGGACATTCAACATGGCCCTCTAGGGGACACGCAACACCCCCCTGCACCACCATGCCACGCAACACCACCTGTCGCCCACCCCCCACGCCACAGGCGCTTGCCTGCAGCAGGCGCATGGCGCGCACGACTCGGTGCAGTGGCAGGTAGTAGGCGCTGGCCGCCTTGTTCTTGCCGCCTGCATTCAGCCCCACTGCCTGCCCCCTGATGTTCACCACCGGAGAGCCGCTGCTGCCGCCCTTGGTGCCTGCAGCAGCAGCAGCCAGGTGAGGTGGGTGGGGTGAGAGGAAACGGGGCAGGAACTGGCGGGCGGATGTTGCAGGGGCGGCATACGGCGCCGCCAGCTCTTGTTCCCGGGCACCTTGTGCAGGGCAGGCCACCGCACACGGCATGCAGCCCAGCATGGCATCCCCAATGCCCCACCGCACAGAATGCATCACAGCCAGGCAAATTCTCAAACCCCTACCCGAGGCGGCCTGCAGGTAGAAGGTGTTGAAGTCGTTGAAGCCGCGGCGGCTGTAGTGCGGCGCATCGCGGTCCAGGCGGGCCAGCGTGCCGCTTAGGATACTGATCTGTTTTGGACAATGGGAGCTTTGAGATACAGTCAGCCGGCAGCATGCGACTTGAAGCATCGGGTAAGCGCAGCTCCGCCCAGTGTGAGCCGCCGCCAACTGCTGATACAACATGAAAAGATGCGTCGCAAAGATGCCCCCTGCGGCACTCTTATCACCCCCTCCCACTCACCTTTTCTCCCGAGTCGTTGCCCACCACCCGGATGTCCAGCCCCACGGAAGCGGCGTGCGGTGCCAGCGGTATTTCTGCTGCTTGCATGAACTGCAGGCGGCTGGGCTCGAACCGCATGAAGCCAAAGTCGTGCACTGCGCAGGTGGAACGGTTGCAGAGCAGAGGTGAGGGAGTGTGGGCTACATGGGGAATGCATGCCAGGGGTTTGTCATGGTGGCATGGGAGCCTGCACACCGGCAGGCCGCATAAGCAGCAGCCGTGTGCCGGAGGGTTTGCCCCTACCAGCAGCCATCGTTTCACCTGCCCTGGCTCCCTCCAACCCCACCGCAACCACGTGTTTGACAGAGCGCCGCCGGCTGGACCGCCCATGTTCACCTGGGTCATAGTACAGCGGCTGCACCGGCACCTCCTCTCGGTTCAGGAAGATGGCCTCGGCCACCACGGGGCCTGCACAAGGAGCATGTGGGTGGAGGGCGCGACAGTTGGGCGCAGCACATGCGGGCTTGGTGGTGGGCAGTGCACACGCGGGCTTGGTGCACACTTGCTGCAGCCAAAGATGAGCCTCATGCCCCCCTGGTTGGTCCATGCATGGGCTGCCGCCGCCACATGCCCCACATGCCATGTGGTGCAGTCACCAGGTGGCATGTTCACGCCTCCTCTGCCCTCTGTACCAGCCAGCAGGCAAAGGGTGAAGCAAGGATAGGCATGGTGAGGCAAGGGCTTGCCTGGTGTGACCACGTGGCGGTTAGTCAGGATGAGGCCACGGGCCTTGTCCACAACAAATCTGTAGGGTGAGGCAGCAACAAGAGCTGGTTTGGCAGGTGGCGAGGCTCTGCACATGGCCCATAGTCACACGTGCATGCGACGACACACAGGCCCGGGCCGCATGCAACAGACATGCCTGAGCAACAGCAACAACAAGGGATGATAGAAATCCATGCCGCCCAATCCTGTCGCGCGGCATGAAATGCCAGTCAGTGGCCCAACCAGCCGCCCACCCACCCTGTGGCGTAGCTGCTGCCGGCTGCCTCGGTGTCAAATGCCCTGCGGGATGGGCATGGCATGAGCAGAAAATCGGGCAGGTTGGCAAACACCTCATGAAGTTGCTTGCACAAAGCGCAGCTACACCCTGCCGCACATGTGCACGGATGAATCATGCTGCGGAAACCTGTCGGCACTCGCATGCATTGCACAGCTGCACATGGCGTCCCCCAGCAGAGCCGCACCGCGTCTGGGTGACCTTCAGCACCACCACGGCAGGCGCCACCGCATCCAATGTCTTCTTCCAAGCATCACTGGCAACCTGCAGTGGAGGCACGTGGGGTAGGGCATGCGGCGCAGCTTGAAATCAAAGTGCAGGGCGGCCGCACAAAGCGAGCGGTGCAGGCGGCGCGGGGTGGCCGGGCGGGTGCCCCGCTCGCCCTCGTCAGCCTTTGCGCCGGCTGCGCAATCGGGGGACGTCCCACCTCCACTGCAGCTGCCCCTTCGAGCTCAGCCTCAGCCAGGCTCTCCGGCAGCGATGCGAGCCTGTCCATAGACGCTACGCGACTCCCCGCTGCGGCTGCCATCGCGCTTAGGATCACATGCGAGAGGCAATTGGCGAGTTCTGAGGCCGAGCGACAGCGGGAGCCCTCATGATGGCAAGTGGAAGTGCCTGCGGGGAGTGCCTGCTCGAGGCCAATGCATTCTGGTTGTCGTTGAGTCGCTCTGATCGGCTACAGATCACCCGCTTTGGCTGCAGTCGCCCCCACAGGGTTGCCGGCCACCGAGGAGGCTCCTGGCCAAAGCTGCAGGCTCCCAAGGGCCCGCAGTCGCACGATCGTCGGCTGGATGCTGCGCCTGCTGCAGCAGCAGGGCCTACGGCACGCACGCGGCATGGCGGCGGCGGCGGCGGGCCGGGTGCGCTGCCGCCGCACCCAAAGCCTTGCCGCTCGTTGGTCTGCTCTCAGCGCCCTTGCGTTCTGCTGTGCAACTAGTGATGCAGCATGGGATGACATGCTTGCGCTGGACTGCATGGTGTAAGCTGCTTCCTGCCGACATTCCGTGGATCGCTGTGCACCGCTTGCAGGAAGGGCCCATTGCAACATCCATGCGGCTCAAGCTGCAGGCAAGCCCCACAGCCCAGCAGCCTGCCCATGCAAGCTGGGCAGGAGGAGAGCACTCGCGGCTGCCTTTTTGCCAACCATGCCTTGCTGCAAGCTGCCGCAAGGCCGCATTGCGCCCTCGCCCAGCCCATGCCCCTCCTTATTCTTTATTCTCGCAATCCACATTGTGGCCTGCAGGAGACGCTGCAGCCCACCAGCCTTGAGATCAGGAATGACTCGAGCAAGCACGCGGGGCACAGCGGCAACCCCACGGGCGCGCCTGATGCGGAAACGCATTTCCAGTGCGTTGGGCAGGCGGGGGTCTGTGCGCCCGTTGTTGCAAATATACGGACGGCTAGCACTGTAGCAAAGCTCGTGTTGTGCGGCTTGCGGCTTGCATAGCGGCAAGGCAGTGGTTTGGCGTGATCATTGTCTGCCATGAGGGCCTGGGCAGCATTCTTTTCGAGCAGATGCCTCTTTTCATCTGCTGTTGCTTGCGAATCAGCAGTGACCACGCTGTGTGCGTCTGCCTCCTCGGCCGTGCAGGGTGTCCATCGTCAGCTCAGCTTTTGAGGGAAAGAACCCGGTGCAGCGCCACAGGTGAGCGCAGCCTGCTGGGCACTGCTAGAGTGGGCACCCAGTAGACACTGGGAGTTGAGAGCACTCTCCTGAACCGTGTGCCAAAAAGTCAGACTGCTCTTGCGCAAGGTGCGCCACCTTTTGTTGCCGTAGCGGCGTTGCAGCCATGTGCTCGGTTGTCAGTCTGCTTCCCTGTCTCCACAGCGCCGATGTTGCCACCCATGCCTGTGCAGGCTGGTGTACCAGCTGCTGCAAGCCGAGATTGATGCAGGGGTGCATGCGCTGGCCCTCAAAACAAAGACACCCGCCGAGGCAGCCCAGTAGCGGCGTGCTTGCTGCCCGCTGCAGCGCCTTGTAGCTGCCCCCGAAGTGTAATTGCTCCGAATTGAACAGCGCGCTGGATGGCAAAGCTCAGGCTCACTAGAGGCGGCGGCGGCGGCCGGTGACGGCACAGCAGCCAGACCAGTACGGTCCGGTGGGCAGTCACCTCATTTTCCTGTTGACCGCTGCTCCTGCGATGCAAGCATCCCCAGAACCCTGCAGACGGCCTACAAGTCAAACGTGAGGCTCGACGCCTTCTGCGCTGCCTGGCCTTGCAGGGCTGCCGCAACTGCGGCCTGCCAGCCGCGCGGCGGCTGCAATGTCGCACGCGGCCATGGGGGGCCAGGGCAGGCGCAAGACGCGAAGCGTGTCCAGGCTCCTAGTGGCTGTGCTCGCTGCCGTGGCCTGTGCCACTGCTCTTCGCATTGCCGGCGGCTCGAGCCGAGGAGGCGCAGCCAGCCAGTTGCACAGCAGCAGTGTTGACGCCGGCGCCGCCGGCGCCGCACCGGCTGCGGCGGCAACTACGCAAGCAGTGGCAGCTGCCGGCGAGGCCAGTGTTGATCAGCTGTTTCCGTCAACTGATAGCACAGCGCAGCCGGAGCTGCTCGATGCGGCGGGATCGCCAGCATCAGCGGACGGCGATGGCCAGCAAGGCGCACATTCGTTCTCGGCGGCAGCAGCGGCAGGAGGCTCGCAGCCAGCAGCAGCCGGCATCGAGCCGCCTGCAACGAGTGCTGATGCGCAGCAGCAGCATGGAGCGCAGGATGGCGCTGAGCAGCAGCAGGCAGCCGAGCAGCTTGCAGCGCCACCACCCCTGCCCACGCAGCCAGTGACGCAGGCGGCGGCGGCGCCGTCGTCACAGCAGCAGCAGCAGCAGCAGCAGCAGCAGCAGCAGCAGCAGCAGCAGCAGCAGCAGGCACAACAGCAGCAGCAGCAGCAGCAGCAGCAGCAGCAGCAGCAAGCAGGGGCCCAGCCAGCAGCAGGCACCGCCGTGCCCGATGCTGTCGCAGGGCTGGGTGTGGCCAAGGTGGCTCTGATGTTCCTCACCAGGGGGCCCATGCCCTTGGAGCCGGTGTGGCAGGAGTGGCTGCGAGGAGCGGAGGGCCTGTTGCCCTCTTTCCAGGTGCGCTGCGCTGTGGTCATGCTGGGCGTGCTATGACCACAACGTGCTGTAGTTGTGTGTGATGGCTGGCTGCTTGCTTCACAGAGCAGTGCGGGCTGCTACAGGGTGATAGCCGTGCAGCCCGCCCTAGTGCCTGCTGCTGCACGCAGCAGCTTGCATGCAGGTTTGCTGCGTTCCAACCTATCTCTCCTTTCCGTGGCTGCAGCTGGCGGCTTCGAGAGGGTGCAGCCAACAGCAGGTTGACGCCGTGCGGGCGCTGGCAGCAGGCAGCAGCAGCAGCGGCGGCACCACAAGTGCGAGTGGTGCAGCTCTGTATCAGCGGCAGCACCTCTTCTCCATTTATGTGCACTCGCCGCCAGAATATGAAGCATACGCCAAAGACAGGTGAGAGCCAGATGCACTCTGCACCATACTGGAGCTGGCAGGTGCCAGGAGGCTTGTGCTTGCACTGCTGCCCTCGAGCTCCATGCAGCTGCTGCCGCAGCACGTGGGCGGAGCCTTGCGAGCGCAGCACAGCTGGCGCACCAATTTCCTGCCTGCGCAATCTGCAGAACGAGGCAGCAATCTGCGCCCCGCTTGCCGCCGAGCAAAGGGCCCCTGTCTCACAGCTGCCTTCTCTCCCTCTGCCTCCCTGCAGCCTCTTTCATGGCCGCGAGACCAGCGAGCGCATCGCCACAGCCTGGGCCTCGCACACGCTGGTGGCGGCGGTGCGCCTGCTGCTGCGCGACGCGCTGGCCGACCCGCGCAACCAGCGCTTCATACTGATGTCGGGTGCGCTGCGCTGTGCTGTGCTGTGCTGTGCTGTGCTGCGCATGCTGTGGTGGTGCTGGGGGGCTGGCGTTGGGGCCACATACTGCTCCAACCATCCTCACAGCCCTGCATGCACTCAACAGCCATGCTTCTCACCCAGCTGATCAGTCTGCTCGTCTGCCCCCACCCGGCTGCGCTGCAGAGAGCGACATGCCGCTATGGCCGGCGGGCCTGTTGTACCTGCAGGCAAGCTGCGGCTCATTTGTCTGTGCACATGCTGCATGTGATGCGGACGCTTGTTTGTGGGATGGGTCCATTGCACAATGCTGTGTCAGATGGCGCGAGTCATACTGAGTCATACTGTGTCGAGTCCTACAAAGCTCCTGCCCTGCCCCTGCTGCCCTCTTCCTCCGCACAGGCGCTCGCTGAGCCGGCATCGCGCGTGCACGCCTGCGCGCCGCGCGGCCCTTGGGAGGCCTCTAGCTCCGACCCTTATATGGCTGACACGCTGCGCATACCACGGGAGCAGTGGCGCAAGAGCAGCCAGTGGTGAGATGCCGAGCGGGGGAGAAGTGGGGTTGCCATGGGTGGGGCAGGTAAATGGGCAAGATAGTAGTCTGGCACGCCTAGTCGTAACGCACGCATGCACGCTCCGGTGTTGCCAGCACGCCCCGCCTCCCCACCCCTTGAAGCCGCACCGCAACCGCTCCCCACCTCCCACCCCCAGGTTTGCGCTGAGCCGGCGCCACGCCGAGCTGTTTGTGAACGACACCAAGCTGGACTCGCTGTTTGCGCGAGAGTGCTACTCGGAAATGGACCTCACCACCTGGCAGATGAAGCCGGGGTGAGGCAGATGGCGCTGCTGCTGGTAGCTTTGTTTAAATTGCTGGTTGCGAGCTGGCAGCGTCGTCAGGGGCGAGCCTGCAAACCCGCGAACAGCAAGGGCCTGGTTGCTTCCAGAGCAAGGCATGCTCTGGGTGCTGCATGAGCTGTCATTTGCAGCCCACCTCCACTAACAGCTCCCCCTCGCCTTGTGCTCTCCCGCCCCGCAGAGGCCGCTGGTGCGTGAGCGACGAGCATTACCTCCCCGTGCTGCTGGCTGCGGCAGGGGAGGCCCCCGCCTGCGCCTGCTCGGCGGTGGAAGGCGCCAAAGGCACCCCCACTTTCACGCTATGGGGCCACAACTCAGCGCACCCCCGCACCTTTGTGGCCCGGGAGCTGTCCCTGGGTATCCTGCGGTATGTGCGCAACTGCTCAGCGGCAGCAGGAGAGGCAGCGTTAGATCGCTTCCGTGCTCTGCTGGTGCGGCCAGAGCAGTGGAGCGTGGGCGCCTGCAAGGCCGCAGCAGCGGCCAGTGAAGCGGCGGGGCAGGAGGTCGCAGCAGCACTGCAGGCAGCAGAGGCCGCGGCGGCAGCTAGGGCGGCCGAGGCGGCGGCGCTGGCGGCGGCGGGAGTGGCTGCTCCCCCGCCGCCTGAAGCGAAGAGCCCAGTGCTGCCCGCAGCACAGGCGGCGGCGGCGGTGGCAGACCAGGCAGTGCCAGGCGCCGTCCCGCTGCTGCCGCCCTACCAGTGCAATCTGGTGCTGCGCAAGATGGCGCCAGAGAGCGCCCAAGAGCTTGCGCAGAAGCTGCGAGAGGGCCTGCTGCTGAGCAGAGCGCAGGCCGCGGCGGCAGCGCCGGCGGCGGCACCACCGCCCGCTGCGGCGGCCAACGCGACCACAGCATGATTTCATCAATAACACAATAATTTATTTTGAGCGCATCTCTCATCAACCTACGTCCCCTTTGAATGAATACACTGCATTTCATCGCCCCTCTGGCATGTAATATACGCCTCGACGATGCAAGCCGCTGGGCGGCGGGAGACGGGCGGTGCTGGTTGGCGGCGGCGGAGCGGGAGGCCTGATCGCCTGCTAGCATCGCATGAATCGCATGCAATATGGCACGTACGAGATGTGTGAGCCTCCTGGGGGCTGACCAGGGGGCAGTTTGGTGAGGGACAAGCAGACAAGTTGCCTGGGGGCTGCGGGGTTGCGTGCGTGGCTCTTCAAGACCTCTGCTGAGCAGCTCTGATCGCACCCACAGGGTAAAGTAGGCCGCTGCCGCAAATGCCACTTCTTGCATGAGGAAGGGCAGTCCCTTGCCCGTTGCAAGCGCTGCTGCGACACACGCAGGACTATTGCTTTCATCCTCTCTGTTCACCGCCGCGCCAGGATCCCTCCTCAGGCCGCGACCGTCTGCAGTGCCGCCTGCCTTGCTCCGCAGCCCCTGAGTTCAGCTCAGAAGCGTTTGGGAAGAGCAGATATATCGTCAGACTTTGCCGGCGGGAGGAACAGGTGAGGCCTGGGCGCGGATGGTCCCAGCTTGCAGCGCAGAGCAGCTGCGGCGGCCTGTCGACGGCGCCAACCAGCCCTGCAATTGTACTAGACGCATTTGGTTTGCAGCCGCGCGCTCTCCGGCCTGCCCACAGCACTGCCGCCGCCCACCGCCGCCGCCGCCGCCTTCCTTCCTGCAGGCTTGTGAAGCAGCAGCGGCAGGATGGCGAGGCATCATCCTGACCTGATCATGTGCCGCAAGCAGCCGGGCATTGCAGTGGGACGGCTATGCGAGAAGTGTGAGTGGTGCAGAGCGCAGCATGCGGTGCTTCTGTGTGCCTACAGGTGCTGTGTCGCTCGCTGCCTGGGCCGGTGCTTCAACAAGGACAGTCGGCCGCCCTGTGCTGCCCGCCCTGCCATGCTCTGCACGTTGCCGCAACCGCACCGCCATCACCCCCCTGCCGCAGGCGACGGCAAGTGCCCCATCTGCGACTCGTATGTGCGGCCCGCCACGCTGGTGCGCGTCTGCGACGAGTGCAACTACGGCAGCTACGCGGTGAGGCTTTTTTGACGCAGTTTTTTGTTTGTTGTTGTAGGGCAGTGATGTTAGGGCACGTTCTGCGCGTCTGCGACGAGTGCAACTGGTAGCTACGCGGTGAGGTTGCTGGCTGGTCAGGGTGTTGCTGGCGCTTACGCGCGCGTGGGTATGCAAAACGGCAGCCTCTGAGATATGCAGCTGTTATGCAAGTTGCTGTTCTGGTGTGGCATTGCTGTGCACGGGCGAACGATCAATTGCTCACGCCGCCGCTTCCTTGTAAGCCCGCTTAGCCTTGGTTGCCCGCCTGCTGCCCACCCTGCCCTGCCTGCTGACCCTGCCCCGCCCGCTGCTGCGCCCCATTTCCTCCTTGCGCAGGGGCGCTGCGTGGTTTGCGGCGGCATCGGCGTGAGCGACGCCTACTACTGCAAGGAGTGCACCATCTGCGAGAAGGACGTGAGCCGGGCTGCTGCTTTATTTGCTGATTGCTGCTGACGATGCCGCTTCTACTTCTGCCGTCGCTCTGCTGCTGCTGTTGCAAAAATCATGGCTGCAGCAGCATAGTGTGCTGCGGTGCCGCTGTTATCTGTGCTAGTGCTGCGGCCTTGCAACCCTGCTCTGCCACCTGCTTCATTCTCACGCCCCACCCGCCCTCTGCACCACTCCCCCTCCACCGCAGCGAGACGGCTGCCCAAAGATCATCAACCTGGGCAGCGCCAAGACAGACCTGTTCTACGAGCGGAAAAAGTACGGCTTCAAGAAGAGAGTGTGAGGCTGCTGTGGCAGCTGCTGCGCTGCGGTGGTGGCCTCATGGCAGCCATGCCAACACCCTGTGAGGCCCCCGAGCTCAAGCTGCCTCGCTTTGCACGTTAGCTTGCTTGCTGTAGTCTCGTTCTCGCTCTAGTCTGTCTGCTGCCCGCTGCTCCCTGCTTCCTTTGCCTACGCTGACATTGACTTACAACGAGCAGCGATCTGTTGCAGCTGCTTTGACAACTTGACTCAACCACAGTAACAAAAGGCAAAGAACAAGTTTGGAATAAGGTGGCAGCAGGGGTCACAGGATGCAAGGAATACTACAGATCAGAATGCGCACTTGCGGCGCGGTGATGGAGTGTTTGGGCAGGCGCGTAAATGCGGGGGAACAGGTGGCGAGGCATTCCAGCCCCTCTCAACTTGATACATGCTTGATTACTTTCAACGGCCCATGACAAAGTCCAGCATTTCATCCAGCATTGCGCGCTCGGCTGCTGCCTTCTGCGCCTGCTGCTGCACCTGCTGCTGCGCCTGCTGCTGCTGACACTGCTGCTGCTGCTGCTGGGCGGGGTTCTGCCGGGGGTTCTGAATGCCCAGCAGCCTGGCGATGCAGGCGCCGTCAATCCTGCCTGCTTGGGCCAGCTTGCACGGCAGGTAAGCCAGCGACAGAGCAAGCTCCACGACCCACCAGGGCTTGTTGATCAGCAGTAAGGGTGTCAGGGATGGCCGTAGCAGCTCTGTGGCAACTGCCACCAGCCCTGGCGAGCCAGCGGCGGTGCATACCAAAAGCACAGTGCCCGCAAACGCCACCATCAGCCAGGGGAGCCGCCGCAGCAGCTGGCGGCGAACGGCGGCGGGCAGCTCATGCACACGCCTGCGCACGATTGCGATCAGCCTGCCTAGATCGGCTGCAAGTGCCTCAATTCCAATCATTTCTATCTCTGCCAGTGCCTGCTCCACCTGATGAAGCAGCACAGGCATGGCCAGCTCTCGAGCCACGGCCCAAAACAGCCCCGCTGCACCTGCCGCCTCATCTTGCGCCTCCGTGTCTGGCGCAACGTGCGCTGGCTCTGCCGCATGCCGTAGGAGCGCCGTCAGCCATCTTGACCACCCCTCATTTCCAGGCTCCGCCAGAGCCATGGATCTGCAGATTGACAGGGCGACAGCAGCAGCGCCAGATCGGCAAGGGAGGGGCGGAGACGAGAGGCCACATTCGGCAGGGTGCTGGCAGGCGCACAACTGCATTTGCGGCGATATATGCATCTCACCTTGGACGTGCGAACGCGAGGAAAAGGCAAGGGACGCGATTTTCGGACGGCCGCTCGTGAACGCGCGACCAAAACCAGCCTGGAATGCTCGCTTTGAGTGAGCTGCTAAGAAAGACACTGTGCAGACCGTTTGCAGGTGAGCGGGCTACACGGACGAGCCGAGCAAGCCCGCACGCCAATGCACAGCGCAGCGCGCAGCATGAGCGGCCGCCGCTCACGACCACTTCGACTGCTGCGGGGTCTTGCTGGTCATGTCAGCACCTTTGATAGCCGCAGTGATAATACTTCATGCATGTCGGCATGGCAACTGCCGAGCTACAACTTGTTGCAGCGCGCACAGGCCAGGCCATGTTCTGCATCCCGCTGCCCCGGCCGCCACCACGCGCGCTCTACGGCGGGCCGCTGCCACTAATGAACCTGCACATGCATGGGCCTATGCATGGTTGATGATAACAATTGCCATCCCAGAAACTTCATGATGAGCACTCGTTTGACTTCTTTAAAATGCTGCACAGCTTGAGCCGTCGGACGCGGCGGTCGTGAAGCCCGCATGGGCCGCCGCTCATGCAGCCAATGCCAGCAAGTGTCACCAAGCTCGCTCTGGTGCTGCTGCGGGCTTGTAGACGGTCTCACATCCTGCAAACCATACTCACCAGGTCCTTCACCAGCGCCGTCACCCTCGGAAGGGACATCGCTTGTAGCGTTTGCCAGCGTTGGACTGGCCTCTGAGTCTGGAGAGTCAAGTAGAGGTTGTGCCAGCCCACCAGGGCTGCACCAGCGGTCGTGGCATTGCTGCCCAGTGCCGCTGCCGCTGCCGTCCATTGCCGCTTGCCGCTGCCGCCAGGCAATGAAGCGCTCTGCTTTGCCAAGAGGCGCGTCTGCTGCCATGCCTGCAGGCACTGCAGCGCACTGGCATAATGCTGTCTGTCAACCCAGATGGGCTGCCACCCAAGGACATGGCAGCACCTGCCAGCCATGCCAAGACCGGAAGCCATGCCGAGGCCGACAGCCATGCTGAAGCAGACAGCCATGCAGCGGCTGGCAGCGCTGCTGCCTCTCCACCGCCAGACGTGCTCGGCAGCATCTTCCACCTGCTGCTGAAGGACCCAACAGATTACGGTTACAGGCACGTACTGGTGTGGTGGCACCTAGGCTGTGCGACATGATGCGAGGAGCCAGCGGCCTCCCAGTGCCACTTGGCCATGTGGCGCTTAGCACGCAGCAACTCATGCCTCTTAACCAGCCAAACACACACGTGGCGCTCAGCAGGCGGATCATGCCAATGACCCACCCAAAGTGCCTTTCTTTGGTTATGCAGGTGGAGCCCCTGGAGTGCGCGGCAAGTGTGCACCCACTGGCTGGCGTGCTTTGACCAGCAGCTGCTGCGAGTGAGGCGCGTAGGGTGTTAGCTGTGACGCGGCTGCGCCGCAGCAGTGCGCACACTGCATGAAGCGGTCAGAGCGCCAGTCAGTGTGCCTGCCTGCGGATGTTGCCGTGCAGTGTGCACAGACGCCCATACTGTTGTGTTGCGCTGCAGGAGGATGCGGTTGTCATTGATGCGAAGCTGTGCCTGCCAGCTGGCCAAGAGGCTATGCAGTCTTGGCTGCGCCACTTTGCCGCCTCGCGCACCGCTGCGCTGCTGGGCCGTGCATCCAGGTGCGTTGGCAGCCCGCCAGCTGCAATCAACACGCATGCATGCGTGAAGCACAAGTACGATCGGGCTTACAAGCTTGTTGGCACCGCATGCCGCTGCTATATGCCCACTGGCCACCCATGCCTGTCCTCCAATCGCCCCGCAGGCTGCGCCTGTGCCTGCGCTGCGAGGTGGTTGAGGAGCTGATTGCGGATGGCCAGCCGGCTGGCTGGATCTATGACAACGAGAATGACGAACCGATTCGTGCTATTAACAGAGCTGTGATCCAAGCGGCGCGCTCCCTGACGCATCTGAACCTCACCCTCACCTCCAGCCAGGCTGACGAGGTCTACAGGTGAGCAGAGTTTGAAGGCTGGGTGGAAACCCAGTGCAGTTAGAGCCGGTGCAGCTAGACCTCCGGTCATGTGCTCATTGAGCAAACTCCATGCACGCCAGCCAGCCGCTGACCTTCCTGCTGCATGGCGGCAAGGCTGGGCGTGCCTGCCACTCCATTCTGCTGCAGCATTCTTCCTACGAGCGACAACTTGACGAGCCTCTGCCTGACATTTGAGGACTTCAACCACTTGCCCACCCAAGTGGAGTATGCCAAGCATGGCAGCCTTGCAGCGCTGGCTGTGAGCATCCGGCACTTGCCAGCACTGCAGGTGGGGCCCAGTTGGGCAGCCGCTGAGTCCTGATTGTTGGCCTTGATCTCTGGCAAGCTCAGTCCTGCTCTGCCATCAGCAGTCGATGGGATAACTGCATGGTGTGCGTGGATGATGCACTGCGGCCTGTACCTCTGAGCAGCCAGCCGTGGTCCCTTGCGCTGCTACCATATCTCCCATGCCACGTCACCTGTTTCGCCACGCTGGCCTGCAGGAGCTCGTTGTGCGGGAGCTGCCAGCAGACCCATTTGTCCTGGGCGTGCTGGCTCCCTCGCTACCGCACTCATTGACTCGACTGGAGCTGCAGCTGTCTGAAGATCTCGAGCTGGTGAGCTGCTGCACTGCATCTTCAGACGACCGCCTGATTCGTTTCCTTACTCATTTGAGTGGCTAGCATTACTCCTGCCCAGCACCTCCTGTCTAGCCTGCCGCTGCGCCTCACCTGCCCCTGGCGTGCAGGACGGCAATGCATGCTCGGGCACCCTGCAGCAGCTGGGCAGCCTGACAGGGCTGCGCAACTTGCGCCTGTCCACCGCACTTACCGGCCGCCTGTACATTAGGGTGCCCACCGGCCTGTCGCTCCTGACTTGCCTGGAGGCGCACGGACGCACCCACCATGCGGGCGCCCTTGCCAGCTCGCTGGCTCTGATGCCTCATCTGCAGCGCCTCAGCTGGGAGAGCACAGGCATGCTGTACCTCGGCTGGCCGGACGGAATTGCCAGCCTGACGCAGCTCACGTACTTGAACCTGCGGGACCGCATACTGCTTCCGGAGGATCACTGGCATGAGCTGCCAGCGCCGCCGCCCAGCCTGGCTGGCCACACCCGCCTGGTGCATCTGCACATTGGCGGCTGGCTGGGGCAGGGGAATTGGGCGCTGCCCGACCTGCGCCCTCTGGCTGCCTCGCTGCGCTGCCTGCGCTGCAGGCACTGCACAGGTGAAGCCATCAGGCAGGCCCTGCCAGCGCTGAGCCACCTGACAGCGCTTGTCTTGGTGAGCTGCACTCCATCTCCAGTTGAGACGCCTGGGGACCTGGCCCACATGAGCCAGCTGCAGTACAGACTCGTGAGCGCTTCACCTTTTGCGTTTTGCCAGTCGTGCCCGGAGCACTGGCCGCTCAGTGAGGATGGCATGTGAAGTGGCCTTTTTTGAAACAAGCGGCGCCCCTCCCCGCTGAGACTGTTTGCGCCTCTATGCGCCGTCGCCCTGCCTCATCCTGCCCTTGCCTGTGCTCCTTTCCTTGCCATGTCCTCTTGCAAGCAAGTGCATCACGATGCTTCTTAACCTGGCCTGCCCCTGTTCGATTGGATTTGAGCCCATTGGCAATTGCACTTTTGCTGCACACCCGTGCTGTGCGCTGGAAAGCTGCTTGCGTTCTTGCAGTATTGCCACTCGGCTGTGTAAAGCTTGATGAACCAGGCACAGCTGGCGGGTGAGGAGCTGGCAGCCAGGCAGACTGAGCGGCAGCACTGCCCTAACTGCAACTGCTGCGCCTGATACGAGGACAGAACAGGAATGGCTTACAGCTCAGCAGGCCGGCTTGGATCATAAAAGCGGGAGCCAAACTTTAGTAGTTGCCGGGTGGCTGGTTGAGCAGACCGTGAGCATATGAAGCAGCTTCGTGCTGCCCCACGCTGGTTCTGTGGCACCACCGTCATCCTTCCACTCAGGCCATCTTGCGGCAGTGCGCTCATGTCGCCTTTCGGTCAAAAAAGTGCTCAAACGTGGGTGCAGGAAGCCCTGCCTGGCCCTCAAATGCCTCATGCAGCGCCACCTGCAGGCGGTGCTGGCAGCCGCTGCTGTCCTTGTAGCCTGCCAGCACGATGTTCAGCGTGTCAGATCCGCAGGCCGCCCCTGCCGCCGCCGCCGCGGGAGGCGCTGCTGCCCGCTGCGCCGGCTCTGCCTGTGGCTGTTCCAGCCAGTCCAACAGGCGATCCATTGCTTGCGCTGCCGCTGCTGAAAAGATGGCGCCTCCGTCCAGGTCCAGCTGGTGCAGCTCCTCCTCATTTGTGTTGATGTACATCTGCGTGGGTCAAGGAGAATGGTTTTGGCTGTGGTTTGGAATGCATCCGCTTGGGAGGCGTTGGGACGGTGCAAGGCATGTGAGGTCTACACAGTGGCCAGGGCGGCAGCGGTTGGAATGAATGCGCGAGCGGCGGCAAGGCGCATAGCCACTGCCTTCTGGCAAGGAGGCACCAGGGTATCAAGGCATCAGCCTGCAGTGCCTCGCCATCGCCACATGCATGCTAATGCTGAGCGGAGCTGCTCACCAGTTCTAGGTGGCGGGCAGGTGTGCTCTGCTCAGGAGGCTCCAAATAAGACGCGGCTGCCTGCACGGAACAAGCGGGGCAGCGCACCACTGTGCAGAGCGCAGGGCCGCCCAGCAGCAAGGTGTACCGCAGCATGCAAGAGCCGGCCATCCTCATCCTGGCGTTGATGCCGCCCTTCCCAGCCTGCACTGCATTCGCGTTTCCATCACCTTGACAGCCTTGGCGGCAAGGGCGGCCAGCTCCGCTGCCTCCATGTCTGCCACTTGCTTGTACTCCACAAACACGATCCGGAAGGCATCGTCCTCGCGCAGGCACTCCACCTGCGCTTGAGGAGACGCCTGTTTAGTGCAGCGTGGCGCAGTGCATGCTAGTGCGGCGCGTGCCGGGCCGGCCTGCAGCTGCCCCGCACTTCGGCCCCTGCTGCCACCACACCAGGTCCAGACTGGAGCTTTTCTAAGGCTCACCATGTAGTCCATTGTCTGCTCATCCGCCGGCGACTGCGCAGCAGGATCGTAGATGGACGGCTGCGAATCCAGCGCCACAACCTTCAGGTTGGCGTGCCTGCGGAGTGGTGGTGCACCGTTAATAATAGGTTTGGGTGCCTGCACATGGTGGTGTTGGTAGAGGCCAACCTGGATGCAGCATCTAGCTGGCAAGCGACTTCGCTGGTGGCTGAGATCAGCAGCACGGGGCATTGCTCAGCTGCTTGCTCACTTGCACGTGTGGAACATGGCGAAAAAAAATCTTTGCACCAACGAGCCGCTGCCACTCGTCACCGTCCCCTGCACACAGCATAAATTGAGGGGGTAAACAAGGCGATGCCCAATTGAACGCAGTGCGCGGAATGGAGCGGCAGTGAGGCAACGAGCCGGAAGGGCAGCGGGCGCCCCGCGACCAGCGAGCACGGCCAGCGGGCACCAGCGGCGTGCGCGGCGGCCGCGGCGGTGCTTGCTCACCCACGGCGCTGGGGCCGTAGGCCTCAAATCGGTGCTCCAAGCACACGCCGCCCGCCTCCTCCTCCTTCAGCAGCGCCTTGCAGGGGCCCTGGGAGCAGCACAAAGGACGGCCTGCCCATGGCCCCAGGCCGCCTTGGCTGGCTGGCAGCCTTGCTTGTGCATCATTGCTGTGCCGGATGTGGCCCGCTGCCAGCCGCTGCCGCTTGTCCTCGCGCACTTTGCCTTTGAAAGCGGCTGTATGCCAGAACGCAGCCTCGGGAATTCGCTGGGAGCTCATGATCGGTGCAGGTGTGAAAGAGCGGCAGCAGGAGAGGCTGGTGACGGGACCCTCGCCCTTCATGCCACGTCCCTTGCCGCCTGCATTGCCGCGCCTCGGTCGCCATGGCCAGGCCACTGGCGACCCTTTCCGTGCCCAGCAAGCTAGCATCCTTCTTACATGCGTGCGGCACTCAGCTCTGTAACGCTTGAAGTATACACTGCAGCAGCACCTCTGCGCCGCGCCCTGCAGCCACAGCGGGAGCACGTCAACGGGCAAGTCAGCATCGACGCTCGGCCGCCTGGGGCTCCAGCTCGTGGCTTGCAAGGCGCTGCGCTGCTGGGGCGGTGTTGTTGTGCTGCCTGCATGCATGCGCGCCACCGAAGCACCACCCATGCTACGCATTTCCCCCTTCCCACCTCGTGGATGCACCCCATCCTCCATCAGCTCAAAGTTGGCGCCGCCATCCGGCTGTGTAAACGGCCCGCCGCAGTCTGAACATTGAGGCACAGCGCAGATGCATGAATGAACAGCAGCCTTGGAGCACGGCCGCAGGCTGCCGAGCAGGAAGGGCAGGAGACATGCCCTCATGCGAACCCCTCAACAGTGCTGAGCTATGTTGCAGGTGCACCACAAGCACCCGAGCGCCCCCAACCCACCTCTGAACTTGAGCCGCTCGCTGCCCTGTGCTGCCACATACTGCTGCAGCTCCGCATTGGCTGCCGCCACCATGGGCCCAAAGATGCGCTGCGGGGCGTGCAGCATCATCGGCTCCATGGGCAGCAGCGCCAGCACCACCACAGCGGCTGCACCGGAGTGGAGCCATGCATTGGGCGCAGGGTGATGGGTAGTCTGTGGCAGCCGCGCACACCGCAGAGCAGCTCGGCAACACAGGGCATTGCACGCGGCCACAGTAGACTCACCCTGTGGCGCCTGCCGCTGCAGCTCACGCACGCACTGCTGTGCCCCCAGCGCCACGATGTGCCCTATCCGGCTGGCGTTGTACTGCGGCAAGCGGAGAGCATGGATTGTGTGACAGGGGAGCGAATCCATGCCACGTTTCCAATAGACATGGGCTGGCAAGCAACACGGGTTACGCTGCGCCCTTCGACACATGCCGCGCCTCATGCAAAGCGTGCACGCCGCACCCCATGCATGGAGCTGAGGTGCGCCACATCGTTGGTCCCAATCATGACCGAAACGGCCTTGGGGTTGAGCCCCCGCGGCCCCTCCCCATTCTGCAGCCGCCACAGCAGGTGGACCGCTTGGTCTCCCGAGATTCCAGCCACCAGCGACCTGCGGAGGGAGCAGAACACACCGACAGCCTCGCCGATTGCCTACCACCGCCATTCAACCAAGACCCCTCCCTCCCAGCTCCACAGACAAGTGGCAACCCTCACTCACCAGCCCTCACGGCCTCACTGAACAACAAACAAGCCAGCCCAGCCCAACCCAGTTCAACCCGGTTCAACCCAGTTCAGCTCAGTTTAACAAGTTGCCTCACTTGGGCGGCGCCAGCCGGCTCCAGGCCTGCATGTTGCCGCTGTACCGGTCGCTGGCGTCCCAGCCCACGCTCTGCCCCCGGAATGCCTCCATGATGCTGTCGCCATACAGCACGTAGTCAAGGCCCTGCGAGGAAGGGAAACACAGGTGGGGCCATGTGTGGAAGAAGAAGGCACAAGTATTGCCACGTGGAGAGCGTTGCAGAGCCATGTGCCCCCGACACCGCGCAGGCTTGCAGGCTGCAAAATAACCCAGCACATCGTCAAGGTCCTGCAAACACAAGCTGCAGGAGGTGCGCTGCCGCCAACATAACAACCAATCGGCCGAACCACGAAGCTCACGCCGGCCCGCTGCGCCGACGCCACTTCGTCCGCCAGCCGCTCGTGCACATCCAGCCAGGAGCTCTCCGGCCGTGGCGCCGGCTCCAGCACGCGCAGCAGGCGGGCATCCTCCTCAGACAGCACCTGCAGGGTGATGGGTGAGGGATAGAGCCAGGAAGGGCGGGGCAGCGAAAACTTGGCAGCAATTGCGTGCCGCCGCTCACCGCCGCCGCCAAGTCCTCAGTGACGCTGTCAATCGAACGATGACTCCATTCGCACCTGTGCCGCGTGTGCTACTCGAATCAAGCCGCAGATGCCCAGGAGGAGCACCGCCCAGCAAGAAAGCAAGCCCAGCGGGCGCGCCATGCCCGCCTGCCTTCTTCTGCGCTGCGCAAACACTTGCAACATATCTCTACATATGATGGATTGCACCAGCTGGCCGTGAAGACCGCTCCACGTTTTGATCCGCACTGCCAGCGTGGCAGAGATGCAAGGTTCGTCAAAGCCTCGTGCTCGCGGCAATTGTGCGTGCCTGGGACATCTCCAGTCCATCCGCAGCCATGAGCCGACGGCAGGCGGCCATTGCGCTCGGCTCCAACTTGGTGCGCCTCGCCGCGGGGCCCATTGGCGCCAGGGCTGCACTCTTGGTGCTGGAAAATGTGTATGGAGTGTGAATAACCGTCGCATTTCCCGCCCCCTGCTGCAGGGCGACCGCCTGGCCAACCTGCTGGCGGCGGTGCGGGCGCTCGCCGACGCCGACATCCAGGCGAGTGCTTTTGCCCGCCCTGGTCCAGCTAGTCAGGCAGTGATGGTCCAGGGATGACGCTGCGAGTGCGGCAACCGCAGAAGCTGCCATGAATCCACTGAATTCCCTTCTTCTGCACCCATACTGCACGGCCCTCTATTGCCCCGTTGCCCACCGCATGCCGCCCAGCAGCGACCATCTCCCTCCCCCGCCGCCTGCCCCGCAGGTGCGCCAGCTGTCGCGGCTGTACGAGAGCGCGCCCGCCTACGTCACCGACCAGCCGCCCTTCCTGAACGCTGCGGCACTGGTTGACACGTCACTGCCGCCGCTCGACCTGCTGCGGAGGCTGAAGGATGTGGAGGTGCGGCTGGGAGGCTGTTTGGCGCTTGCTGTCGGTTTTGACTCATTATGAGGGGCGCTGCTGGATGTCTGCACTGTTGTCTGGCAGGGAACGGTACGCATGTGCATGTTAACCGACACGGCAGACACCATACACTGCTGCACACTCTGCACCGAGATGTGGCCACATCGCTTGCTGACTTGTGCTCAGCCCCTGCCTCCCACTGCCAACTTCCCAGGCGGCGCTTGGGCGGGACCTGGGGCCCGCGGCGCAGCGCTGGGGCCCCCGCCCCATCGACCTGGACATTGTGTTTTATGAGGGTCAGGTGCGCTGCTGCTTTCAATCGCTTCTTTGGAGGCGATGCAAGCAGGCTTGCTGCCATGCAGACTATACATGCTTCCGTGCTGCTGCCGCCCTCGTGTGACCTGTCAGGCTTGCCATGATGCGCGTTGAACCGACAAACCAAGGAACGCGCCACTGTGTTACTGCTGCAGACGGTGACGGAAGGGGAGACGCTGGTCGTGCCGCACCCCCGCTGGCAGGAGCGCGACTTCGTCAAGGCCCCGTTGGCAGACCTCTGCGGCGGCAGCGCCGGCAGCAGCAGCGAGGGGGCAGCGCGGCGGCAGGCAGGAGTGGCAGCAGCACAGGCGGCAGATGGTGCTAGTGGCAGCAGCGAGGACGAGGCTGAGGAGGAGCTCCCCTTGTCAATTGGTACCAGCAGCAGCAGCAGCAGCAGCAGGGCAGGCAGCAACAGCGGCGGCGGCGGTCTGCATCGCCAGCTGCGCCTGGCGGCACGGCTGTGGCAGGAGGCGGGCGGGGAGCGGCAGCTGGGCACGCCAGACCTCGAGTGCGTGCTGCCCATGGGGCGCCTGGGGCTGTGGCCCTACCAGCGCCGGACGCAGGTGGGGAGCAGTCAGGTGGTGCGACAGTGGCCGGCACTGCTTGCAATGGCGCCGCACTTGATGCTTGGTTAGCTAAGCCTGTCTGTCTTAGGGCCCTTCACATGCTGTGCTCCCTGCGCTGGCTGTCAACATGTGTGCAGCGCCATGTCCTTTGCACAGCAGCTTTCAGTGCCTGCCCCATGCCCCCTCATGCCTGCCTCCTACTCCTCCCACCCTTTGCCAGGTCATGGGCATCTTGAACATCACTCCAGACTCCTTCAGCGATGGCGGGCGCCATGCCGGTGTGACAGCTGCAGTCCAGCATGCCAAGGCCATGGCAGCAGCAGGGGCAGACATCATTGACGTTGGCGGCCAGTCCACGCGTCCCGGCTCAGGTGCGCTGCATGCAGAGCGGCGCAGCGGCTGGCAGGTGCCGTTCCATGGTTTGGCGGTCGACCGGCTGCATCCCCCAGCAACCAGCCTCGCATTCACATGCACCTGGTCCCGCCCTCCCTCCCTGCCCATGTTTCATCTGCGGCCCTGCCCCTCATCTGCGGCCCTGCCCCTGCCCCTCACCCTGCTGCACCTGCAGACCTGTTGACGGCTGAGCAGGAGGCGGCGCGGGTGCTGCCCGTGATCCAGGCGCTGATGCAGGAGGAGACCACCGCGCGCATGCCTCTGTCGGTGGACACGTTTTACGCCGATGTGGTGCGTCATGCATGTTGGTTTTTGGCTGTGCATGAGCATTGCCACCGCCTGCTGGCTGTGCAAAGACTGGCCTCTTCCGGTTCTGCCTGGCCTCAGGTCGATAAGGAGCCTCTCATGCCACTGTAGCATGCTCACGCTGCCCATGCTTCCTGCCCATTGCTCACTGCGCCTGCTCCCTCAATTATTGCTGATGCAGGCAGCGGCAGCCGTGGAGGCAGGTGCCACCATGGTGAACGATGTGTCGGGCGGTACCATGGACCCGCGCATGCACCGCCAGGTGTGCAAGCGGATGTGCACTTTATGTCCAAAAGTTTGGCAAAGCAATGGGCCTTGTGTCACGGTGCGTATCTGAGGGGTATGAAGCAGGGATCGCCCCTCCTTCACACCCACTTCGCTTGCGTGCTATCCACCCACCCATGTGCCCCTGCCCGCCAGGTGGCTGAGCTGGGGGTGCCCTATGTGCTGATGCACATGCGCGGCACGCCGCAGGACATGCAGCAGCGGCGGCACACGGCCTACGACAACGTGATTGCTGATGTGGCGGCTGAGCTGGCGCAAGCTGCTAATGCAGCCATTGCGGCCGGCATCGAGCCCTGGCGCCTGGTGTTGGATCCCGGCCTAGGGTTTGCCAAGACGCACGAAGGCAACCTGGCGCTTCTGGCGGGGCTGCCGGCGCTGCGCGCCGCGCTGCCGCCGCCGCTGGCCTGCCTGCCACAGCTGCTGGGCCCCTCACGCAAGGGCTTCCTGGGCAGGCTGACGGGGCGCCAGGTGGCCGCAGAGCGGGATTGGGCCACTGCGGCTGCGGCCGCGCTGTGCGTGGCAGGCGGCGCAAACATCATTCGGGCGCACAACGTGGAAGCGGTCCGGGATGCATGCCGCGTGGCGGATGCCGCGCGCCGCTTCCTGCCGTGACGCACCTTATTCTGGCATTCTGTGTTGCCCAAAACTGTTCTTCCCTACCATCCATTCATCTCATCTTACAACAGTCAGTCAAGCCTCGTACACAGTGAGATCTGCAAGTAAACATGCCAGCATGAAAAACCAGGCCTACCGCCTGCCCTTATCAATGGCCAGGAGGCGCTTCTGCAGCTCCGCAAAGTCAAGGCCGCTGCTGCCGCCTGCCGCGGCTGTGCCGCCCGCGCTGCGTCCGCTGCCCCTGCTGCCCTGCTGCACCGGCCGGCTTGTCAGGCTGGTGGCAATGGGCGAGTCAAAGGCTCGTAAGCCGCTGATGAGGTCGGAGCCAGCAGCTGCATGCGAGCTCTTTGGCCCGCTGCTGGCCAGCCGGTGCGGCAGCGCTGGTGACGGCGCATCCCGGCTGTGCGCCGACGCTCGCGGGCTGCTGGTGGTGACCACTGCGCTGCGCCGCCTGCCAGCGCTGCCACGTGGGCTGCTCAGCGCACCGCTGCCACGTGGGCTGTCCAGCGCACCGCTGCCACAGGGGCTGTCCAGTGCACTTCTGCCCGCTGGCGCTGAGGGGCTGCGAGCCGCCGCCAGCGTCCAAGGCTGCTCCTGCTGCTGCGCCGCTAGCGGACTGGCCACAAGCGGACTGCTAGGTTCTAGGGCAAATGGTGACGGCGCCAGCGGCTTGCTCTTCAGGCAAGAAGCCAGCAGCTGCGGGCTGCTCGGGCTGCCGCCACTCAGGCCCCCCTGCCGCCACGACGCCTGCACACGCTGCTGCTGCACTGGCTGCAGCACAGGCGAGGGCGCTGGCGTGGCAGCATGCAGAGCCGGGCTGAGCTGCTCTGGGCCGCGCGCGCTTTGCAGCCTGCTGAGCGGGGGCGTATGGCCTCCCTTGCTGACCGCCAGGCTGGCCAGCTGCTGTGGCCGCTGTGCTGGCAGCTCAGGAAGCGGGCTGTCCCCAAGGCGCCTGGGTGGCGTGAAGGCCACACTGGCTGCTCGCCGCCGGCTGCTGGTGCCGCTGGCGGGGGATGGCGTGTCTGCCGCCGCCGTTGCTGCTGCTGCTGCCTCATGCCGCCATGACCTGGCCGGTGCAATCGGGCTGCCGCCTCCCCTGCTGCTGCCACTGCTGTCGCCATCGCTGTCTGCAGGGCGTGGAGCCGCAGGGCTGCCGGCCTTGGGGCTGAGGCTCTCAAACAGTGGCAGCAGAGGCGAGGATGACGCTGCCTGCGCTGCAGCCGGTCGTTGCGCAAGCTGTCGGGCCTCGGCCTGCCGGCGTGGCGAGTGCCGTGGCATGAAGCTGGCCGCTGCCGACTGCATGGGCGACACCGCCAGGCGCAGCGGCCTCCTGCCGCCTGCTGCCTGCCTGCTGCTGCCGCCTGCTATGGAGAAGGACGCACAGCTCTCTGCCGTGCAGGGAGAGCCGGACGGCTGCTGCTGGTCTCGACTTTGGTGGTGGTGCTGCTGCTGCACATTGCAAGCGCTTGGCTGCCATGCCTCGTCTTCTTCCAAGGGGCTGCCGCCATCCAGGCTGGCCAGCCGCTGCACACCGTCCAGCCCCCAGCTGCTGTGGCTGATCAGCTCCTCCAGGCTGGGGCTGCCCGTGGCCGCAGGCGCACGCTCTCTGGGCGCCTTACTGCTGGAGCTACCGGCCGCCGCGGCCGCTGCGCCCGGACGCAGCGGCGATCCTGCCTCGCCGCCTGGTGCCGCCGTTGCGCCTTCTGGGCTGGCTTGTGCTGGAGCCCCAACGGCCGCATCGCCGGTGCTGCCGCTGCCATTGCCGCACTGCAGCAGCTGCCTCCATGCCGAGCGCCGTAGTGCCCGCACGTCTGCGGCATCGGGCGTGGCACTGCCGCCGTCCTCTGCTGCTGCTGCCGCTGCCGCCTGCTGCGACATCTGCATGCCCTCTGCCACCGGGTTGCATGGCGGCTGGCTGGGTGGCAGCAGCCGCAGCAGGCCGCTCTTGCTGTCGCCGCTGGTGGCCGCCTGCTGCTCATCGCGCACACGAGCTGCCGCGAGTTCCTGCCGCACGCTGAGCATGAGGCTTTCTGCGCAGGCAGTGCCACAGATGCACAGGTTCAATGCACTGCAGCAGCTCGATGCGCTCATCTGCTTGCACACACCACAACAGAAAAGCAACTGCAACCCACACAAGCAGCAAAAACGCACCTCGACAAGCGGCCGCCTCAGCCAGTGCTGCGCGCGCTTCAGCGCTGCCTGCTGCCGTCCCACTCTGGCCGCTGGCCGTCTGCAGCGCTGCGCCAGCTGCTGCCAGGCGCCGCACCAGCACGCTGTGCACTGTCAGCGCATCTGCATCTGCTGCCATGCCCTCTGCTGCAAAATTTCTGGCCTCCTGGACCGGGTTGCTCAGCCGACGTGTGGTGGCAGGGGGCGGCGTTGCTGCGCCGGCTGTAGCCGAGCCCCTGCCGGCTGCCAGCAGGTCGGCCCAGCTCTCGGGGCACACTGCCTCTGGCTGTGCAGTCAGGGAGGGCCCATACGCCAGCAGGTCGGACACAAGCTCGCCCCGCTTGGTGGCAGCCTGCGGCATGGTGTGGGAGCGCAGAGGAGGGCAATTGCTAAACAAGCAGGGACGGGCCAACAACAACAATAAATACTGCACGTATTGAACAAGATACTCAGGGGACAAACCATAATTTTGATGAGTAAAAGCAAACGCCACAGCCCCAGGACCCACCTGCGAGCCGGCAAACAGCGGCGGCACGCGGAGCGCCAGTGCTGCAGCTGCCACCCCCGATGCGCCCTGCCCCGCCGCCAGCTGGCCTGCCGCCTGCGCATGCAGCTGTTTCAGGCGCTGCATGGCTGCCACCACTGCGTCCATGCGAGCCTGCAGCTGGCGCTGCGCGTCTGCCGCTGCCTGGTGCGCCCGCTGCGGCGGCGGGCCGGCGCCGGCAGCGCAGCAGGGCCGCAGCAGCTCGGCATCGGGCAGCGCCGCATGTGGCCCCTCTCCCAGCTCCTTTGCCAGCGCCAGCGTGCTGCAATGGAAGCAAAATTGAGCACACACTTGCGACATTTGCTGCACAAGAAGCAGGTGGTTGCTTGCATTGAAGGCTGCTTGCACAGTGCAGCTGAGAATGCCACAGCCAGCACTAAATTCACACAGCAGCCCACCTGAGGTCCAGCAGCAGCAGCACGGCGCGGTGTGCCGCGGATCCCTGGTATGCGCTGACAAAGTACTTGACGCTGTCGGGCTGCAGCTGACCGGCGGCGCCTGCGCGTTTGGAGGGCGAGGGGGTTCAGGGGACGGGGGCAGGAGGTGACAGCAAATTGCAAAAGAGATTGACAGGCAGCAAATTGCTGTGCAGGCAGGCCTGAGAGCAACCTGGTTGTGTGTAGATGCCCTTGTGGCCGCTCACCTAGCTCGCGCACCCACTCCTGCATCGCGGCCTTGAACTCCTTGGCCTGCCCCGGCTCCAGCACCGGGTAGATGTGCTGCAGCTCCTGCAGTACAGAGTAGGGGAGGCCGCAGATGGAAGTGCCGCTGTCTGGAGAGACAACCCTGATGAAATAGCGGACTGAGAGCACGGCACGGGGGCCGGTGCCTGCGACAGCCGAAAGCGCAGCACAAAGGTCGCGCAGCAGTTGCGGACAGCCGGCGGCGGAGGCGGCCGCGCGCACCTTTTTTGTGCGCGCCGCGCCGCGGATGCGCAGGTGCAGCAGGTGCAGCGCGGTCTGCATGGTTTTGAGGGTGGGCCTCGCCAGCGCGGCCGCCGTCAGCGGCTCCTTGGGCTCCTTGGCGCCGCCCGGCCCGCGCAAGCAGGCCAGGGCGGCGGCCAGGACGGTCGCCGCCGCCGCCTCCTGGGCGCGGCGCCTCTCCGCCATGGCCGCTACGGGCCGGTCGGCGGCTCGAACCGCAGCGCGGGAGGGTGGGAGAGCGCTGCACGGGAGGCGCCGGAGCGCGAGTTTGGTGGGGCCGGGCTTGGGAGGGGGCTGTCGCAGCTTGGTTGGGAGTGAGCCGCAATCGGGATCGTCAGGCGAAGCAAACAGCAGGCCTGTCCTCAGCGCCGCGCGATCATGAGGGCCGAAATGCCAGCTGCCTGATGAAACTTGGGCTGCCCAGCGATCCTCCAGCCTGTTTCAGCCCCAAGGGAGATGGCAAGCGAGGGCCAGCGATGAAGGAGAACGCCGGGCAGCGCAAGGTGAGGACAGCCGTCGCAGCCTGGGCCTCCCTCTTTCCGCCCAAGCCGCCCCAACCGCCTGAACCGCCTCTGCTTTACCCTCGTCCGCAGGGCGGCTACGCCTCCTCCCTGCGCGCCAAGCAGGCCGCGGCGGCGGCGGGCGACGACGGCGCCGCTGCGCCGCTGCCGCGAGTCGCCGTCCTCTCGTCCCACAGCCGCCTGGCCAGCCACCCAATCAGGAGCCCGCTGCTGAGCAGCCTGTCGGACCGACCGCTGTCCAGCCTCAAGGGGCGCCCAGCCAAGAGCCAGCAGGCGTCGCAGCGGGTGGGCTACCGCCCAGCGACACACTCCCAGCGCCTGGTGCCGCTGGCGGATGCCGCCGCACGGGCCCCCGCCGGCACGGCGGCCAGCAGGGCGCCCCGCCAGCCCAGGTGGGTCTCTGATGCAGCTGCTTGGCATGCACAGTCCCTGCCTCTGGGTGCCCGCCTGCCTTCGCCAGGCCCCGGCTGTTGCAGCCGCCTCATCTCCGGTACGAGTGGCCTTGCTCCTCCTCTCTTTTTGCAGCGTGAGCAGCAGCGTCGTGATCGGCGACCCTGGGCTGGATGCCGCCGAGCAGGCGCTGCAGGCGGAGCTGGCGGCGACAGACCGCCAGCTGGAGCGCCTGCTGCGCCAGTCGCAGCAGCGGCGCATGCCCACACCGGAGCCCGCCCCGCCCGCAGCCACCCGGGCCGCGGTCGTGCCTGCCGTGGTGCTGGGCGTGCCCGCAGCAGCTGTGCTGTCGCCGGCATCCGTGCAGCAGGCGGCGCGCCAGCCCTCGTCAGAGCTGCAGGTGGAAGCAGCAGGGCCAGAGCCGGCCGTGGAGCTGCAGCAGGAGCAGGTGGAGCAGCAGTCGGCCATCCCGCCGCAGGACCAGTCCATTGTGCGGTCGGTGGTGACAGCCACGGGCACTGGGTGCAAGGACATCATTGCGCAGCACACGGGCGCGGTCCTGCCGCCGGGCGCCTGCTGGACGTCCCGCGGCCACCGCACCCTGCGCCTCGAGTCGTCGGCCATCCTGCAGCTGTGGGGCCGCACCAAGTGAGGGGCTGGGTGCACGGCCTGGCGGAAGGAGGTTGAGGTGCCCTGTCATGTTCGCCAGCTGCCCATGTCGCTGTGCGTGAGGCAGGTTTTGCAGGCGGGCTGCAAATGGCATGATGTTCATGTGCCTTTTCTCTGCTTGCCCTGCCGCAGTGCGGACGTCACCCTGCGCATCACATTTGCTGATGCCGCCTCCGTGCCACGCCTGGTGCGGCTGGAGCATGCGCCAACGCCAACCGCAGCCTTTGAGCGGCTGGGTGACATCCGCCTGCAGGCCAAGAGTCTGACCCAGCTCAAGCACCTGTTCCGGTGCGCTGCGCTGGGCTGCACCTGTGTGCATGGCTAGAAGGGCCCCTCCTGTAGGCAAAATGAACTGCCGCCTGGGCTGGCACCAAGCCAGAGAGCAACAAATGGAGAACAAAAGCTCCATATCACTCTTTCGTGATGCTGCAGGCTGGGCAAGAGCCTGGAGGTGCAGCGTTGCCTGCGCATCACGCTGCTGGGGCACATGGCGGAGGAGGACTCGGGTGCGTGCTCGTGCTGCTGTGCTGTAATGATGCAACCAGTGAGGCAGTGGTGTTGGCAGTGCATGCCGTATCTCGTTGAGCCAAGTGAAATGTGGGGTGCAGCTGCATTTTCACCATTTGCCATGCATCATGCGGTCCTGTTTGCAGGCGCGCACCGCGTCACCCACATGCTGCTGACGAGCAGCCAGGGCCCCCAGCGCAGCGGGTCGGCGCTGTCGCAGGCCACGTTTGCTCCCATGGATCCCCTCAGCGCCCGCTCAGCACAGGCCTCGGTCAACCATGGCCCGGGGCAGCACCCGCACCTGGACCTGATCACACCCCGCGACCAGGCCACGCCAGACAGCGGGGCGGCCCTGCCGCCACCCCAGTCGGCGCACAGCGCTGCGCCAGCGGCCCAGGCAGCGGCCCAGGCGGCACCTGCGCCGGCCCCGGAGGCCAAGCCGCAGTCGTCATCGGGCAGCCAGCCGCGTGTGCCGCCCCTGCCGCTGGCCAGCATCCTGAGCGGCAGTAGCAGCGCATCTGCTCAGCCAGCTGCTCAGCCGTCTGCTCAGCCGCCCAGCCAGCCGGAGCGCGAGGCAGAAGTGAGCGCCATGCGCACGGCCAGCGCAGCGGCTGCTGAGGTGGACGGCGCGCCTGCGGCGGAGTGCTCTGCTGGCATCCCAGCCCAGCAGGCACAGAGCATCCGCGCTGAGCTGGACTTCCTGCTGCTGGCGGAGGAGTTTGCTGCTGCCACCCAGGCACAGCAGGAGGAAGAGCAGCAGCAGGAGGAGCAGCCGCTGGAGGCAGATGAGGGGCAGCAGACTGAGGCAGCCCCAGAGGCGGAGGTTGCGGCACCTGCCAGCCAAGCAGCAGAGCGCCTGCGTGCCCGCGATGCAGCGCCCCTGATGCTGCTGCCCGCGCAGCGCTGCACCGCTGTGGCAGCCACACTGTCCAAGCTGCAGCTGTCACCAGAGCAGGTGGGGTATGCTTGTGGCAAGCAGCATGCTGTTGCTGGATGCAAGCCCTGGCCCTGCGTTGCCGGTTGACAACTGCTTAGCATGCCAAGCCACTGGATCTAACAGTTTTTGTCTGCCCGTCTGCAGGCAAAGCAGGCCGTGCTGCAGCTGCTGGACTTCTGTGGCTCTGCGGCGGACGAGCATGCCGAGGAGCTGCTGGCCTGCCTGCCCAGGTCAGTTCAAGCAGGCAAAGCTGGCAGAACAGCAGACTGAGATCTGCCACTTTTGCCTACGCTAGGCCGCATATTCGCTCCAACATCCAGGCCTTGTCTGACTGCCCACCTGCCCGCCCTTGACCATCCCGCAGCGCTGAGGAGCGTGCAGTGCTGGCCCGCTATAATGGCTCACCCTTCGCTCTCAGCAGCTCTGAGAAACTCATGCTGGAGGTGGGCCGCCTGGCTGGTGGCATGGGGCTAGAAATGATGCTTTGGTGCTTGGTTTAGCATGTGTGAGCTGGACACTTGTGTGTGGCTGCATGCTTTGGGCAGCGTGTTCGTGCGGCTCTTGCGTCTGACGCTGTGGTTCGTCCCAACGCAGATGATGGCGGTGCCTGCGCTGGAGGCTCGTGTGGAGGCGTGGCGATTTGCAGAACGCTTTGCAGGCCGCGCTGACGCGCTGGGCGGTGCGGCTGCCCTGTTGACTACCGCCTGTGGAGAGGTTCAGCAGAGCGAGCTGCTGCGCACGCTGCTTAAGGTCGCGCTGCTGGCAGGTGAGAGGGAGGGGGGAGCTGGGCATGCATGGGTGGGCCCTGCGTCTGTGCCATCCCACCGGGTGCACAGTGCGGATGCTGCAGATCTCTCTGCTGCTGTAGTACACATACCTGCTCCCTGCCACTCTTGCTGCCCACAGGGAGCTTCCTGAATGCGGGCAACAAGGACGGCGCCGCCTCCGGCTTCCAGGTTGACGCGCTGCTGCGGCTGAAGGATGTGCGGTCCACACGTGCCAGGTGAGCTCAGGAAGGGCATTTTTGTTGGGGAGCCGGCAGCTGCGCAGCGCACAGTCGTTGTTTTACCGCAAATGCCAGACACATGTGGCAATTGCGTGTGCTCCAGTGCAACTAGGCCCCCTCGCCTGCCCGGTCGGTGTGCAGGAGCCGCACGCTGCTGCACTTTGTGGCGCGCGAGGTGGCTCGCCAGCACCCAGATGGCGCATCCCTGGCTGCTGAGCTTCCCAGCGCGGCGGCGGCTGCCCAGCTGGACTTGGGGGCTGCTGTTGCTGAGCTGGAGGGTCTGGCTGTGGAGGGCCGTGAGCTGCAGGCCGCGCTGGCTGCGGGCGGCAGCAGCTGTGTGGTTCCATCGACTGCCTTCCAAGCGGCAGTGATGGAGCAGCTGGCGGCCCTGCAGGCGCAGCTGGACGAGGCGCAGGCCGCTTTCAAGTGCGTGGGAGCTGGGTGGGACCTGCATGGCATGCTTCAATGTGTGTTTGCATACGGCAGGGCAATGCGTGTGTGCATCAACCTTATTGACTCCTGCTTGTATTCCGGCCAAATCCATGTGCCTGCCACCCCATCCATCTGCCATCTGCAGGCAGCTGGGCACCGTCATCAACGGGCAGCGCGCCACGCTGGCGGAGCCAGCTGCGTTCTTCGGCATCCTGTGCACCTTTGCACGCGAGCTGGATGAGGCGCACATGGAGAATGCGGAGGCGGACGCTGCAGCGGATGCCGCGTCCAGCGCACGCAAGGTGGGCAGGACGGATGTGGGGTGTGCACATGGGTCGCATGGCTTGGCTGCATGGCGCAGCTATGTGCTGCCGCCTTCCCAGCTTGGCCTGCTTGCATGCTGATCCTTTGCTATACTTGCCTCCTCTCTGCTGTCCGCAGTCGCGTCAGACCAGCGCCGGCGGCGACAGCCCAGCCGCCAGCGCTGCAGTGAGCGAGGCATCGCGGCGCAGCAGTCGGCGGAGCCACACGCCAGAGAACGTGCGGGGCTCTGTGACCTCTGTGGGACAGGCAAGCAGTGGCACGAGTGCTTTCTGTGCTTTCCTGCTGTGGACTCACAGGCTTGTCAGCTATGCTGCCGTTGCTGGCAATTGCGGTGGAACCCACTGATCTCCTGCTGATCTTGCACGCTGCGCTCGTCGACCGCCCTGCTGCAGGCCTCCTCGCTGCAGCGCCTGAAGCAGGTGGCAGCCGACCAGCGGCGCCCCACGGCCAGCGCTGCTCCAGCTGCGAGCTCTGCTTCCCAGCAGCCCCACCACGCCCAGCACTCGCCCCAGCCCTGCCTGTCCCCGGCTGCCGTTGCCAGCCTGGGCGGCAGCCGCCGCTCGGCCATGCCGTCCAGCAGCCTGCCACCTGCCAGCAGCGCAGTGGCTGTGGCGTCCCTGCTGGGAGCAGGCGATGCTGCGGGTGGCAGCCAGGGCACGCCGCAAGAGCAGGCGGCGCCGCAGGAGCAGCAGGTGCAGGCGCAGGCGGGCACCAAGCTGTCCACCCCTGTGGAGGAGCTGCTGAAGGAGTCGGCACGCATCATCAGCTCAATTGACCTGGGAGACCGGGACGGCGGCGGCGGCGGGTTTGGCAGCGCCATCATTGCCAGCGAGGCGGCGGCAGCCTCCAGTGGCACAGTGGGCGACACGGCAGGCACGCCCGATGGGGCAGTGGTGTCGGTGGCAGTGGAGAGTGAGGCGGGCTACACAACCCCTCGCCACGAGCTGGGCCGCAGCCGGCCTTGTGGCCCCTCTGCGGCAGCACCTGTGCTGGCCGCTGTGCCGGTGCGCTATGCGGCCGGCCGCAGCACTGAGGATGAGGTGCATGCTGCTGCCGGTGCAGCAGCAGCAGCTGCAGCATCGCTGGGCGGCGAGCGCCCCGCGGTTGCCGCCTCCAACAGCGCGCTCAACATGAGCCAGGTGGGTATGCATGGGCCCTTAGGGCATGACCATAAAAGGATAGAATGCCGGCATGTTTGATTTTGTTTGCGCCGGCTCCCCTGCATTCCAAGCCCACGACTTTGCTTGTGTGGCATCCTGACCGTTGGCTGTCGCCTCCCGCTGCTCCCCTGCAGATGCGGCAGCGCAGCCTGCAGCACCTGTCCCCCACCTCCACCCCGCTCTCCTCCCTGGGCCGCCAGTCCAGCCGCAGCAGCAGCGTGGTGAGCAGTGATGCCGGCGGCTCCACACCAGCCTCCGGCAAGCACGCTTGCGGCTCTGTGCTGCGCCACAGCGCCTCCCCGCTGGGCGCCACGCAGCAGGCGCAGCAGGCGGGGCATGCGGCTAGCGCAGCGGCCAGCCACATGCTGCGCTTCCCAGATCTGCCGGCAGGCCGGGCAGCCTCGCCTGAGGCAGCAGCTGCAGCCCGCGCCCAGCAGCAGGCCCAGCTGCGGGCCTCCTACCAGTCAGGCCCGGCAGAAGACATGTACGCCTATTCATCAGATGAGGAGGAGTCGCCAGCAGCAGCCGCCAGCCGTGCGGCAGCTGCCGAGGCGGAGGTAGCAGAGGTGCTGGCGGCGGCGCGCCCGCCCTCTGGCTTTGGCGCGCTGCACTCCCGGGCATCCTCCTGCGACCTGACCTTCTATGCGCCCTTCACGCTGCACCAGATGGGCCAGGCCGAGGAGGTGGGTGCTGATGCTGGTTAGGCCGGCGGCTGAGGCAGCGCTGGCAAAGGGCAGCTTGCAAATGGAATGCTGCTGCCCTCCTGCACCGCACAGATTCGGTGAGTACTGTTCTCAAGGGCGAAAGCTGCCCTGACCTCCCCTACTTGTTTCATGATTGCAGATGGAGCAGCAGGGCCTGGCGGGCAGCTTTGAGGCCATCGTGAGCACGGGGTCGGGCAGCGCATGGGCGCCCCTGGCCGCCACACAGCAGCGCCGCCTCAGCGCCAGCGCCGGCGGCCTGCGCCACGTCGTGAGCTTGGATGCCGCCACGCTGGAGCGGAATGCAGCAGCTGCGGCTGCTTCAATGCAGGCCGTGCCCCGCCGGGCAGCGGTCAGCATGCCTGCTTCGCCACGTGGCGGTGCGCACGCCAGGCCGCCGCAGCCGCTCAACCTGCAGAGCGTGGCGGGGCGGCTGCAGCTGCACCGGCGTGCGGGGGAGCGGCAGGCGCAGCCCCAGCAGCTCAGCCCTGTGCTGGAGGCTCTCTTGGACAGTGTGCCCACGCCTTATGTGGCACCCTCTGCTGCGGCGGCGCAGCGGCAGCAGCTTCAGGGGCAGCAGGCACACCAGGCGGAGCCTGCTGCCACTCCCGCAGCGCCAGCGGCGGAGCTGACTGCTGACGACCTTGTGGACCTGGGCAACTGCACCAGGTGGGTGGAGCGCGAGGTGTGGCTCATGTTTCAGCGGGTTTGGCTGCAGGAACAGCCTAGGGCTGCCTGCCTGCAGTTCTGCTTTGTGCCCTGCTAGCTAGGTCTGCTTGCAGCCTGGATGGGCATGCTGTCTGCATAGTTCAGCTTAGTCATGCCCTGCTCTGCTTGCTTTGTGCCCCGCAGCGACCAGGAGGCTGAGTGGGCTGCCCTGGAGGAGATCGAGGCAGCAGACATTGAGCAGCAGCGGCAGCAGGCTGCGGAGCAGGAACGGCGGGAGCTTGCGATGCTGCAGGCGCTGCTGCCACCGGCTGCAGTCCACGCGGCGCCGCGTGAGCTCACGCCAGAGTGGGCTTATCCTCGGGAGCAGATGCAGGAGTGGCTGGCAGCGCAGCAGGCCGCGGTGACGGCCAGCACGGAGCAGCTGCAGCACCAGGGCGAGGGCCATGAGGACGGCCAGGAGCAGCAGCTGCAGCATGCAGCGCTCATGGTGCAGCTGCCAGGAGAGGAGCAGGCTGGAGCACTAGCTGTCGGTGCCCTGGCCGCACAGCCGTTCCAGCAGCTGCCGCCCCTGCCCTCCCCCATCACTACTGCCACCGTCAACTTGGATGTTACGCTGGCACGCCTGCTAGTCAGCGCCGGCAACACGCCTAGTGGCCCGCTGGCCAAGGCAGCGGGGCGGTGGGAGGCGGCGGATGGCGATGCGGCGGAGCAGGGCGGCACTGAGATGGACGCCGAGGCGGAGGCTGTGTTCCTACTGGAGCCAGTGCTGCCGGCGCCGCTTGGCGAGGGCGTACGGTGCGTGGCTTTGGCGTTGCTTGGCGGTTGTGCACAAGAGGGGCTGGTTTGGAGAACGGCTGTCCGCCTGGGTGGCTTGGCTGTGAAGCCCTTGGCGCTGGCTTTGCCCTCCCTTGAAAAGCATGCTCGTAGAGGGTTCAACCTGCCACCCCCCTCCATGTCCTCACTTCCAGGGCGTCGGAGCGCATGGCGGAGGGCATCCCTCCGGCGGCTCTGCGCTCCAGCATCGAGTGCTTGAAGGCCAGCGTGCGGCCGGGCAGCGCCGCTGGCCTGCGGCGCAGCGATTCGGCGCCGCCCAACTCCCTGTCCCAGGATGCAGCTGCCTGGGCGGCGCAGCAGGCGCAGCAGGCGGGCGTGCAGCGCCAGGGCAGCATCGACCCGGCGGCGGTGGCAGCTGCGTATGGCGGGGAGTGGGATGGCGGTGTGGGCCCGGCGCGGCGGCGAGAGCACCTGGCTGGCCTGCGCAGGCTGCTGTCCCGCGGCCGCCAGCACTGAACCAACGGCAGCGCTAAACCGCCGACAGACGGACATGAGACGTGACTTTCTAACCAAACACAACGGGTCTTGACAGCCCTCTCAATTCTGCGCGATGTGACTCTCAAACTGACCTTTGCGATTTAACAACTTTTGTAGCGGTGCAACTGGGTTTCCTGGGGCCTTCTGCTTGACCTCCTTGCCTGTCCCCGCAGCGCCTATTGGCCTGCCTTGCGCTCTGAGCTGCAAATGAGGCTCGCTTGCTGCTCGCCTGGGCAGATGTAACTTCTAACAAGCAAGGGTTCAACAGGAAGCGCTTCGGGCAGGTGCCATGCAGGCAGCAAATCGGCAAGCGCAGCTAACACATTGCCAGCTGCTGCGGCCGCCGCTGAGCACTTAATGCTCTACAACAGGCAACTGCACGGCGCAGGAGTTTGCGCCTGTCCAGTGCAAATGCTGCACTGCTCATCCGCCCATGTTGGATCCGCCCCTGTCCTCTGTGGCCGTGCCGCCATACACTACATCCTTGATGCCAGCTGTGGGCGGGGTGAGGCAAGGGCAGAATAACGGCATGGTGAGGCAGGGGACAGAACTGGTGGTGGGGGTTGGGACAGGGTGGTGGCAAACGTACCACGCAAGACTTCCAACACTGCCTATGAATCAGGTTTCCATGCACGCCAGCCGCTTGTTCATCCATGGCAAATGGTGCAGGAGCAGTGCAACAGCGGGTCGGGCTAAGCAGCCAGCGCGTGCCCGGCCGGCTTCTCACCCACTGAAGGCGCCGTCAGGCCCTGCTCCTTCACCACATCGCCAGCGGCAGACGCCATCTGCTTGATGTGCTGCACAGGTGCAATGGGTAAGAGGTAACCTCCTTGTGGGTGGCCCAGCCACTCGCAGCGGCAGGTGCGCTGGGCGGCAGCGGGCGAGCGGCTGGCTCGCGTGGCGGAGAGGCGCCAGCTGCAATGCCAGCGACCGCTGCTTCCTGCTGGCCCTCGACAGCCCTCCAGGGTTGGATATGCTCCCGGCAGCCTTGGACGCAGCAGCGACGCAGCCATGCCTTTGGGCTGGCCTCTCCAGCAGCAACCCAACCACTGGGCTGCTCCTCCTCACCTCAATAGGGCCCGTCTGCTTTGGATCCACCGTGTGCTGGCTCTCCCTCACGGCGCCCCTCCCCGGGCACCCCAGCTGCAGGCGCCATCGTTGGGTCCGACATGGTTTGGGAAGCACTTGTGGCAAGCAGAACAGGTGAGAGGATGGAAGGCAGGGCCCGATGGCTGCCCCCTAGTCTAACGCCGCCATTCAGCGCCAGCTTCGCAGCGGTGGCCCACTAAGGGGATCCATGCATTTGTTGCAGACCAGCTTGCAATCTTGAGAAGGTAAGTGACAGGCATGCCCTGCTGCTGTCTTTGCCCTGACGCATCCTGCGTCCTTGGTGCGGGCTCTCCTCTGCCATCTTGCTGCCACGGCCAATAATTCGTGTGCAGCACTTCCATGCAGCACCCATCGTCTGATGTCAGCACTCGGCATATGCAAGGCAATGCTCCAGCACTAGTATGCGCGGCATGCTGATGTTGCAGTGGCTGGCCCAGTGGCTGCAGCCTGGAAGCAGTGGTGGCACATGGCCAGCTGCATGGCCGGAGGCAAATCTGTGCCGCCCGGTCACTCTCTACCTGCGCAGGGAGTCGAAGCGATTGCACTGTGCCACGGCATTCCCAGACCAAAGCGCAGTGCACTCGAATGCGTCCAGCTCGACATCATGCTCGAGCGTGCAGCCATGGCCATGGCGGCGTGCATGTCCATGTGCATGTGCATGTGCATGTGCATGTGCATGTGGCACGGGGATTCTTCCAAAATGCCCGTTCGAAAGCTGGCCTGCGCACACTGCTGGGTTTGGCAATGCCTTTCTTCTGCTCCACTCGATATATTCACTGAGTTTTGGCATCACAACACAGACAAACAGATGTAGAGGGGTGCAGATGGAGCGCCGAGCTGGAAAAGCGCGGGCGGCGGCAGCCAGAGGGCGGCCTTGCATGGGCGAGCCCACGTGCTGCCCCGGGACCCTGATGCCGCCCAATTGGGCGGAGGAGGTCATCCGCAGTGCAGCTTTGCGGCAGATGGAGCCGGAGAAAGCGAGCGTACCGAAGTAATTTGGCCCCATCAGCGGCGAGGCTGCCAGCTCAGCAAAATCCGGGGTTATAGGCCGGCGCCCAAGCGTCATTGGCTAATCGCTCCTCTCATTTCTCCTCTTCTGGTGAGCGGTTTGCTTTGCTGAGTTTGTGGGCGGCAGGGTTGGCTGCTCGCTCAGAACCCGCGGCCCCCACCGCGCACGTGCCGCACCCCGCCTGACCGCCCGCTTGTTCGCGCTTTTCATGCCATGATCACACCAATTCCGCCCTGTTCACCGCCCCGCAGTGGTGGCCTCGCCGAACCCCAAGTGTCCGCTCCCTCCACGGTGCGCGCGGGCTTGATCTTGAGGCTGCTTTTGGTCTTCTGGCAGCTGATGTGGCTGTAGGGAGGCGAGCCGACCCGCTTGCCCGTGGGGCGGTGCCAGCTCCGGCGCCTGCCGCTGCCGCCGAGGCACATTGTGGATTCATGCCTCACCAGCCTCTCCCTCCTGTTCTCTCCTTGCAGATGGCCACCCGCTCCCTGACCCTGGCCGTGATGGCCGTCCTGGTCGCCTGCGCCGCAGGTGAGCACCCTCCCGGCTGCGCACATTCTGTAGCGGCACTAAACCTCGCATCCGTACCGGCTTACGCTTGTGCATTTGTGCCCCTTGCGAGCATGCACATGCACCACGCAGCAGAGGGCCTGCACCTCAGGCCTGCTGCCGCTTCCGCGCTCTGCTCGCCTCCCTGCACTTTCCTTGGATCCCAGCCTGGTTGCACTTTTCCAGCCCGGGTGCACTTTTTCCGCTTGCCAGTGGCGCGTACCAACCTTGCACCCGAGCCATGCTCATCCATCCGTCTCGCCCCGCTCGCTTTAGCCCCTCACCACCTGCCCGCCGTCACCACCCCGTCACCACGTCTCACCCCCCCTGCCCCCCCCCCCCCCCTCCTGCCTTGCAGCCGAGCTGCCCACCGCCGCGTTCAAGAACGAGGGCGGCCCCACCTGGCTGAAGGGCCCCACCTTTTCGGTGGCCGCCGACGGCAGCGTGGCCTCCATGGGCTTCAACCACGACGGCGACTACATCGTGATTGCGGCCGGCGCCGACAACTCCACCGTGCTGCGCGGCGTCTACTCCTCCTGGGAGTGCGTGGAGGGCAAGCCCGGTGAGCTGGCACCTCCAAACGAGGTGCAATGGCCTGGCGATGTGCGTTGCATGCTAGTGCCTGCCACGCCACACAGACTTGCTGTGCAAGCATGCGTGCTGGACTGGCGCCATGTCTCCCTTTCCCCTCTGCATGCAACACCCCACCACCACTTGGAACACGCCTGCGCCTTGAACGCTGCCCTCCCTGCACCTCCCCTGGCCGCAGGCTACTACACCGCCCTGCTGACCCAGACCACCACCGATGAGGACGGCAACGGTGAGCCGGACAGCATGGCAGCGCCTGCCTGCCTGCCTGCCCGCTGCTTCAATTGTTCCTTCTGGGCCACGGCACGGCTTGCCAAGCGCTTCAGCTTTTATCGCCTGCCTGGGCGTGCACATCTGCACCTGTCGTATCGGCTTGCATGCTCACCAGCCACTGCACTCCCTGTCCTCCTCTGCTATGCAGTGCTTAAGGAGGAGACGCTGTGCGAGTACGGCGTGTCCGACTCCAAGGGCAACCGCTAGTGAGTGGGGAGGCACGGTGGGCAGGCGGTGATGCTGCAATGCCAGCATGGGGTCCTGCACACAACTTCCAGCACCTATTGGCCAGCACCACACTGCCACAATGCCATTGCTATCAGGGCATGCCGCACACACAACAGCTCATGCACTGACACATGCATCCCCCTGCCCACGCCACCCCTGCAGCTCCCAGTCCGCGGACGCGTGCCCCACTGAGACCGAGAACGAGGACCTCTTCTTTGAGCCCAAGGGCGCCCCCAAGCGCGACGCCAAGAGCCCCTGCGCTTGAATAGGCGACGGCAAGGCCTAAGCTCTCATGAGCTTATGCGGCACACAGGCGTGCCTGCACACAATGCGCAGGACTGAGCCTCCAGCCCGGCCGGCTGCTGCCGGGCCACCCGCGCTGCTGCGGGCCACCCGCGCGGCTGCCGCGGCCGGACGCTCGCTCTTGAGCCTTATTGCCCAACTGGGCCACTTTGCTGGATGGTGCAAGTTTTGTGCCTCCGCTAATGTTACCCCCATCCCTCCCCCATCTGTGAACCCAGTTTTGAACTCCATCCGCTGTGACCCTTGCCGCCCAACTGCCTACCGCTGTACGGGCGATACTGCCCTGCACAGTGACGAGGGGTTGTGGCCCATAAACCTGTCCAGCTTTTCGGCTTGTCTGTTGCTTCTGGCTCGATCCGAGCACGATACTCAGTTTGCACGCCGACGCCCACTTCGAAAATGTAACAACTCTGTTGCAAACATTGCATCGTTGAATTAAGTGGCATGGAAAGCGAAGCACATCTGGTGCCGTGTTGGTCGTGGCAGGGGGCGCAGCAAGAACGTGCACTGACTGGCCTGCCGCTGCAAGTTGTGGATTGTGGCAGGATGTAGGTCCACCTG